>Ga0315283_10003948_pt1 | contig 12770 bp, 3 predicted proteins | sample YL17G09_0_MG_FD_204541 | JGI IMG/M metagenome (GOLD analysis project Ga0315283, IMG submission 204541) | Sediment microbial communities from Yellowstone Lake, YNP, Wyoming, USA - YL17G09_0 | ecosystem: Environmental > Aquatic > Freshwater > Lake > Sediment | place: USA: Wyoming | collected...
CCCGTACCGCCGCCGCGGTCGGCGGCCGCCGCGGTTCCGGCCCGCTTCTCCCCCGCTGCCGCCCCGCGCTGCCTCATCAAGCCGCAGCCGCCCCTCGACGTGAGGCTCGAAGCACTCGACGCGCTGAAGCCCGGGCGAGTGGCGCGCTTCCGGCTCACCGCCATCCCGCGCGTGAGCGCCGACGAGATCCGCATCCTGGCGCAGCCGGCCCCCGAGGTGGCCTGGATCGCCGGCCGGCGCGCCGAGCGCCGTTTCGCGCACCGGGACGAACCGAATGAGTTCGCGTTCTCGGTCCGCGTGCCCGCCCGCGGGCGCCACGCGCTGCACGTGGTCGTGGAGATCACCGCCGCCGACGGCAGCGTCTGGCGGCGCGGCGTGGGCCTGGGGCTCGGCCCCGACCCGCGCGCCGAGCGGGCCCGCGTCGTGCCCGACGGGCGCGGCGGCAAAGCCATCGAGTACGAAGCGGCCCCCGCCGCGGCCGGGACCGGGCGATGAGGAAGCGCGCCCGCCTCGCCGCAGCCGCGCTCCTGGGCGCGCTGCTGCTCGCCCCTCCGGCGCTCGCCGACTGGCACGCCAGCGGCCGCTTCTTCTACCGCGACCGCGAGCAGGGCCTGACCGGCTTCACCGGCATCGAGATCGACCGCCCCGCCCGCCGCGTGGACGTGCAGGTGCTCGACGACGCGACCAGCGCCGTGCTGGCCACCGGCGCGACGGCGCTCGACGGCTCCTACGACGTTTTGGTCACGGACTCGCAGGTGCGCGGCGTGCGGGTGCGGTTCCTCACGTCGAGCACCGCCAGCCCCGGCCTCTACGCCAGCGTGCGCTCGAGCGTCGGCAACCCCCAGCTCTACGCGGTGACCTCCGCGGCCGTGCCCGGTCACAGCCCGGCCGCCAACCAGGACTTCGGGGATCTCACCGCGCTGCCCGGCTCCGGCGGCGAGGCGTTCAACCTCTTCGACGTCACGCTCAACGGCCTCGACTTCCTCCAGCTGCTCAACGGCTCGTGGCCGGCGGCGGCCATCGTCGTCTACTGGAACTCGGCGAGCGGTGACGGCACCTACTACCAGGCGACGGACAACTCCATCCACCTGCTCGGCGGCGAGGGGTACGACGACACCGTCGTCGCCCACGAGCAGGGGCATTTCGCGGCGGCCAACTTCTCCTCCGACGACAGCCCCGGCGGCGTCCACTACATCGGCGACAACAACCAGGACATCCGCCTGGCCTGGTCGGAGGGCTACGCCACCTACTTCGCCAGTTCCGCGCGCCGCCGCCTCGGCGTCCCCACTCCGGGCTGGACCTACTACGTCAACACCACGGGCGCGCCGGGCGCCGGCAACCTGGACTTCTCCTACGAGTTCGAGGGCCCGAGCCGCGGCGCCGTCGGCGCGGCCTCCGAGGTCGCCGTGCAGGCGCTGCTGTGGGACATCGTGGACGACCCGGGTACCGCCGACGACTCGCCGGGGGCCGACGACGACCCGCTGGTCGACCGCACCGACGAGGACGTGTGGGAGGTGACGCGCTACTACCTGCCGCAGCCCGCCGTCCTCTCGGTCTCCCTGGAGGACTTCTGGGACGGCTGGTTCCGGCCCGGCTTCTCGCACGGGCGCGAGGCGGAGATGACCGCCACCTTCGACGCCCTGCGCGTCGAGTTCCGCCCCGACGCCGCCGAGGCCGACGGCACGCCCGCGCAGGCGCGCTACATCCCGGCCGACGGGTCGCCGCAGGCCCGCACCTTCTACCCGGCGGGCGACGCCGACTACGTCTGGTTCCCGGCCGCCGCCGGCCAGAGACTGAGCCTCGAGACGAGCGACCTGTACTCGGACGCCAACACCTTCCTGACGGTCTTCGACTCGCTGGGCACCCAGCTCTCGGTGAACGACAACCGCTCGGCCGGCGACGCCTCCTCGCGCATCTTCTTCACCGCGCCCATCACCGGACGCTTCTTCCTCCGCGCCACCCACGCCGCCGACCTGGGCGTCTACGGCTCCTACAACCTGCGCGTCTTCCCCGGCACGGCCAGCTCGGTGGCGCTGACGGACGTGTCGGCCGCCGCCCTCGGGACCGACAACGCCAGCGGCCGTGGCGCGGCGTGGGCCGATTTCGACGCCGACGGCTGGCTCGACCTCTACGTGTGCAACATCGGCGCGGCCAACGCCCTCTTCCAGAACAACCGCAACGGCACGTTCGCCAACCGCGCCGCCCTCTACGGCGTCGCGCTCTCCACCTCTTCCGAGGGCGCCTGCTTCGGCGACTACGACAACGACGGGGACCAGGACCTCTACGTCGCCACCGTGGGCAACGACGACGCCCTGTTCCGCAACCGGCTCACCGAGACCGGCACGCCGTCCTTCGTCAACGCCACCGCGGCCGCCGGGATCACCGACGCCGCCTCGGGGCGCACGGCCAACTGGGTGGACGCCGATCGCGACGGCCGGCTCGACCTGTTCGTCGCCAACCTCTCGGGCGGGACCTGCAAGCTGTGGCTCAACGACGGCGACGGCACCTTCACCGACGCCACCCTGGCACGCGGGCTGGGAGGGGCGAGCGGCGTCATCACGTCGGTATGGGCCGACTACGACCGCGACGGCGACGACGACGTCTTCCTCGGGGTCAACGGCGGGGCCAGCAAGCTGATGCGCAATTACGGCAACCTGTTCATCGACGTCGGCGCCGCCGCCGGCGTGGATCTGGGCTTCGGGGTCTTCGCCGCCGACTGGGGCGACTTCGACGCCGACGGCTGGCCGGACCTTGCCGTGGCGGCCGCGGAGGGCCCGAACCTGCTCTACCGGAACCTGGGTGACGGCACCTTCCAGGAGGTCGGCGAGGCGAGCGGCACGGCGACCACCTTCCAGAGCACGGCGGCGGTCTTCGCCGACCACGATCTCGATGGCGACCTCGATCTCTACGCCGCCAATTTCAACGCGCCGAACCAGCTGTTCGACAACGTCACCGGGGCGGCCTTCTCGGTGACCGGGGCCGGCGGGCTCAGCGCCCGCTCACGCGCCGCGGCGTGGGGCGACTACGACCGCGACGGCGACCCGGATCTGTTCGTCAGCACCGAGACAGCCGATGCGCTGTACCGCGTCGACGCCCCGCCGCGGTCCTGGTTGCAAGTGGACCTGCGCGGGCGCACCAGCAACCGCGACGGCATCGGTTCGGTCATCACGGTGACGGCCGGCGGACTGCGCCGGACGCGCCACGCCTACGCCGGTCAGGGCTTCGGCTCGCAGAACAGCCTGCGCGCCGAATTCGGCCTCGGGCCCGGCGGGGCCGGCATCGACTCCCTGGTAGTCGACTGGCCGTCGCGCAAGCGCAGTGTCCTCACCGGCCTGGCCGCCAACCAGATCTTGCTCGTGGACGAAGCCGACGCGGTGGAAGTGCCGACCGGCTCGCTCCCCGTCCCGGCCCTGGCGCTGGGCGCGCCCTGGCCCAACCCCGCGGGAGGCCCGGTCGCCTTCGCGGTGCACGTGCCGCCCGAGCTGGCCACGGGACCCGTCACCCTGGAGATCTTCTCGGTCAGCGGCCGCCGTATCGCCCGTCCGTTCTCCGGCCAGCTCGCCGCCGGGCCCGGGCGCCTGGTGTGGACCCTGCGCGACGACGACGGCGCGCCGGTAGCGCCCGGCCTCTACATCGCCAGGCTGCGCGCCGGCACGCACGAGCAGACGCGCAAGCTGGCGGTCCTCCCCGCGACCGCTCGATAGCCCGCGGGTGCGGCCCACCCGCCCCCCGCTCGCGCTTGCGCCCCCGGGCCCCCGCCCCTACACTCGCCCCGCCTCGCGCGGCAGACCCGCCGCCATGGCGGAGCGGTGCCGCCGCGCGTCTCAGACGGACCCCACAGCCAACCTATCGAGGAGGACGGAGATGGAAGCTCATTCTCGCTGGGCCGCCGGACTCGCCTTCGCCGTCGCTCTGTGCCTGACCTTCGCACTGGCCGCTCCCGCGTCCGCCCAGTCCCCGTACCTCGACCGCGGGAACGACCGCACGCTGCTGCTGGAGGTGCTCAAGCCTTCATTCGAGGGCGACGACCAGCCCGACTTCCTCACGACGACCTGGTTGCTGGGGGCGCGCCTGGGCGTCGCCCCGCAGACCCACATCGTCCTCGAATTGCCGTGGGCGCACTACGAGGAGGGCGACTTCAGCGCCAGCACCATCGGGAATCCCTACGTCGGCATCGAGTACGGCGCCACGGGAACCGGGCCATTCGGTGAGTTCGGCGTCCGGCCACCGCTCGCCGCCTCGGAGGACGACGACGTCGTCGCCTCGCTCTCGGGCATCTTCTCGGATGTCGATCGGTGGGAAGATTTCTGGCCGCAGATGATCCCCGTGACCGCGGCCTTCAACTACCGCTACGAGGCCCCCACGGGGTTCCGGGCGCGGGGCCGCCTGGGCGGCTCACTGTGGATCCCGGAGGAGGGCGGAGACGCCGAGTTCTTCACCCTCTTCGGCGGCTGGGCCGGCTACGAGAGCCCCATGCTGCGTGTGGCCGGGGGCTGGAGCGGGCGCGTCCTGCTCACCGAGGAGGGGGTCTTCGGAGACCAGACCCTGCACCACCAGCTCTCCGCCGCCATCGACATCGGGACCGGCCGTGTGCGCCCCGGCGCCCACCTCCGCCTGCCCCTCAACAGCGACCTCACCGACGCCGTGAACCTCGTCTTCGGGATCAGCCTGGGTGTCCGCCTCTGAGCGCCCCAAAAAAGAATCGGGGCCGGAACTTGCGTTCCGGCCCCGTTCGTATTACCCCGGCGGCGACCTACTCTCCCACAGCCTTGCAGCTGCAGTACCATCGGCGCTGGAGGGCTTAACTTCTCTGTTCGGAATGGGAAGAGGTGTGGCCCCTCCGCCAAAACCGCCGGGAAATCGCGCCTCCAAATAATTGCGCTGAACGTCAAGAACCGCGCCGGATGAGGGGGCGAACCGCACACCCAGCAGAAGCGTTGGCCTTGGAACGCACTCAGCGCAAACCTCGACAACCACAGGAAGAGATGGGGGCGACGCGCGAGCACCAAGAATCGGTCAAGCCTCACGGCTGATTAGTACCGGTCGGCTGAAGAGATCACTCTCCTTACACCTCCGGCCTATCGACCTCGTTATCTCCGAGGTGCCTTTAGGTGGCTTGTGCCACGGGAGATCTAATCTTGGGGTGTGTTTCGCACTTATATGCTTTCAGCGCTTATCACTGCCGAACATAGCTACCCTGCGCTGCCCTGGGCAGGACAACAGGTACACTAGAGGTTCGTCCGTCCCGGTCCTCTCGTACTAGGGACAGCTCCCCTCAAATCTCCTTCGCCCACATCGGATAGGGACCGAACTGTCTCACGACGTTCTGAACCCAGCTCACGTACCGCTTTAATCGGCGAACAGCCGAACCCTTGGGACCTTCTCCAGCCCCAGGATGCGATGAGCCGACATCGAGGTGCCAAACCCCGCCGTCGATGTGAACTCTCGGGCGAGATCAGCCTGTTATCCCCGGCGTACCTTTTATCCGTTAAGCGACGGCCCTTCCACGCGGAACCGCCGGATCACTATGGCCTGCTTTCGCATCTGCTTGACTTGTCTGTCTCGCAGTTAAGCTCCCTTATGCCATTGCACTCCACGCGCGATTACCGACCGCGCTGAGGGAACCTTTGCACGCCTCCGTTACCTTTTAGGAGGCAACCGCCCCAGTTAAACTGCCCACCTGACACTGTCCCACGGCCGGCTGACGGCTCGGGGTTAGAATCTCAACATCTCAAGGGTGGTATTTCAAGGTTGGCTCCACGGAGGCTAGCGCCCCCGCTTCATCGCCTCCCACCTATCCTACACATGAGAGGTCAGGACCCAATATCAGGATGCAGTAAAGGTGCACGGGGTCTTTCTGTCCAGATGTGGGTAAGCGGTATCTTCACCGCTGCTTCAGTTTCGCCGAGCTCTTGCTGGAGACAGCGCTCAAGTCGTTACACCATTCGTGCAGGTCGGAACTTACCCGACAAGGAATTTCGCTACCTTAGGACCGTTATAGTTACGGCCGCCGTTTACCGGGGCTTCAGTTTGGAGCTTCGCCTTGCGGCTAACCCCGCCCTTTAACCTTCCGGCACCGGGCAGGTGTCAGTCCCTATACGTCGCCTTTCGGCTTAGCAGAGACATGTGTTTTTGGTAAACAGTCGCTTGAGCCCTTTCACTGCGACCGCTTTCCCCTCCGGACGCGTAGTCACTTGGGTACTTGCGGCACCCCTTATTCCGAAGTTACGGGGCTATTTTGCCGAGTTCCTTCAGCAAGACTCACTCGAGCACCTTGGGATACTCTCCCCGCCTACCTGTGTCGGTTTCCGGTACGGACAGTCAAAGGACTCGCTACGAGGCTTTTCTCGGCAGTTGGATTAGGGCCACTTTGCGTCCATAGGACTCGCACTCGCGTCTCGGAGTCGTGACCCCCCGGATTTGCCTGGGGGATCCTCCTACTCGCTTGGACCGCCACGACCAACGGGCGGCTGGCCTTTCACTCCTGCGTCACCCCATCGCGTCTTGATCGTCCCCCAACTGGTGCAGGAATATTCGCCTGCTTTCCATCGCCTACGCCTTTCGGCCACGGCTAAGGGTCCGACTAACCCTGAGCGGATTAACCTTCCTCAGGAAACCTTGGGCTTTCGGTGAACGGGTTTCTCACCCGTTTTCTCGCTACTCGTTCCGGCATTATCACTTCTGCGTCGTCGACCCAACCTCGTCGGTTGAGCTTCATCCTACAGCAGAACGCTCCCCTACCAGACGCGCCTTGCGGCGCGAATCCATAGCTTCGGGGGTGGACTTGAGTCCCGCACATTATCGGCGCAAGATCCCTTGACCAGTGAGCTGTTACGCACTCTTTAAATGATGGCTGCTTCTAAGCCAACATCCTGGCTGTCTGTGAGATCTCACATCCTTATACACTTAGTCCACACTCTGGGCCCTTAGCTGATGGTCTGGGTTGTTCCCCTCTCGTCCGCGAAGCTTATCCCTCGCAGGCTGTCTCCCGAGATACCAGTGACGGCATTCGGAGTTTGAATGGGTTTGGTATCCTGGTAGGGACCCTAGCCCAATCAGTGCTCTACCTCCGTCACTTATTACTCGAGGCTATTCCTAAAAATATTTCGGGGAGAACCAGCTATCACCGAGTTTGATTGGCCTTTCACCCCCACCCACAGCTCATCCGATAACTTTTCAACGTTAACCGGTTCGGACCTCCACGGACTGTGACATCCGCTTCATCCTGGCCATGGGTAGATCACTCGGCTTCGGGTCTGCCGCCTGCAACTCGCCGCCCATTTCGGACTCGCTTTCGCTACGGCTCCGGGTCTGAGAACCCTTAACCTTGCTGCAGACGAGCAACTCGCCGGATCATTATGCAAAAGGCACGCCGTCAGCCGCTTGCGGAACCGAAGTCCCGCATTAAGCCTCCGACCGCTTGTAGGCACATGGTTTCAGGTTCTATTTCACTCCCCGCCTGGGGTCCTTTTCACCTTTCCCTCACGGTACTGGTTCGCTATCGGTCACGAGAGAGTATTTAGCCTTGGAAGGTGGTCCTCCCGGATTCCCACAGGATTTCTCGTGTCCCGCGGTACTTGGGACCTCAGAAGCAAGCCAACCGCCTTTTGCCTACAGGGCTTTCACCTTCTGTGGCAGACCATCCCAGATCTTTCGGCTAGGAGATTGGTTTTTGACTCGCCGGCCTCGTTCGCGTTGAGGCCACCTGGATCCCGCAACACCGTCGATACAACGCACGCGCGCTGTCACGTATCGACCGGTTTAGGCTGTTCCCCGTTCGCTCGCCGCTACTAGGGGAATCGCGTTTGCTTTCTCTTCCTAGGGGTAATGAGATGTTTCAGTTCCCCCCGTTGGCCCCATCCCGCCTATGTATTCAGCGGGTGGCGACGGGACGGACTCCCGCCGGGTTGCCCCATTCGGAAATCCCCGGATCAAAGCGTGTTTGCCGCTCCCCGAGGCTTATCGCAGCTTACCGCGTCCTTCATCGCCTTCTCGTGCCAAGGCATCCACCATGCGCCCTTAGTAGCTTGACCGAACCTTTCGGTGCTCGCTCGGCGCTTACCCATCTCTTCCGTATGTGGTTGTCAAAGAACCGTCGCGGGCTTCCGCCCACGCGCCGGGCAGGATCCGAAGATCCGGTCCGGCAACGCTCTCGGTGAGGCACCCGCCGCCCGCTTCCAGAGGCACCGCGCTAACGCGGCCTCGAGGGGGCAGGGAAACCTCGCACTCTCTTCCGGTTGGTGGAGATAACGGGGATCGAACCCGTAACCTCCGGCTTGCAAAGCCGGCGCTCTCCCAATTGAGCTATATCCCCTTTTAGGGGAGGTCGGGCCGGCGCGCTGGCGTTGGCGGAGGTATGGTGGGCCTGAGTGGACTCGAACCACCCACCTCGCGCTTATCAGGCGCGCGCTCTAACCAACTGAGCTACAGGCCCACGACCCAGCGCCGGAGTGTCTTACCACCGTGCCCGGCGGATGTGTGCATTGGGGCTGTCGACCGTCCGAGCTCATGAAGCGAAAGAGAGTTGAATAGCGCACGAGCCTGACGAGACCGGGAGATGACCTGGGTTCGGAGAACAACATGGCGCCTTGGACCGAGGTCCGCGGCGCGCACTTGCCTCACGATCTCCCTAGAAAGGAGGTGATCCAGCCGCACCTTCCGGTACGGCTACCTTGTTACGACTTAGCCCCAATCGCTGGCCTTACCTTAGGCGCCTAGCTCCCTTGCGGGTTACCGCAGCGACTTCGGGTACTACCAACTTTCGTGGCTTGACGGGCGGTGTGTACAAGGCCCGGGAACGTATTCACCGCTGCCTGCTGATCAGCGATTACTAGCGATTCCGGCTTCATGCAGTCGAGTTGCAGACTGCAATCCGAACTGAGGCCGGCTTTTTGGGATTGGCTCCACCTCGCGGTATCGCGACCCTCTGTACCGACCATTGTAGCACGTGTGTAGCCCCAGGCGTAAGGGCCATGAGGACTTGACGTCGTCCCCACCTTCCTCCGGCTTACCGCCGGCAGTCCCCTTAGAGTGCTCGACTTTACTCGTTAGCAACTAAGGGCAAGGGTTGCGCTCGTTGCGGGACTTAACCCAACATCTCACGACACGAGCTGACGACAGCCATGCAGCACCTGTGCACCGGTCCCGAAGGAAAGATGTGTTTCCACACCCGTCCAGTGCATGTCAAGCCTGGGTAAGGTTCTTCGCGTTGCGTCGAATTGAACCACATGCTCCACCGCTTGTGCGGGCCCCCGTCAATTCCTTTGAGTTTCAGCCTTGCGGCCGTACTCCCCAGGCGGGGCACTTAATGCGTTAGCTGCGGCACTGGAGGGGTCAATGCCTCCAACACCTAGTGCCCACCGTTTACGGCTAGGACTACCGGGGTATCTAATCCCGTTCGCTCCCCTAGCTTTCGCGCCTCAGCGTCAGTAACGGGCCAGATGGGCGCCTTCGCCACCGGTGTTCCTCCTGATATCTACGCATTTCACCGCTACACCAGGAATTCCCCCATCCTCTCCCGCACTCAAGTCCGGCAGTTTGGGATGCAGTTCCCCGGGTAAGCCGGGGGATTTCACATCCCACTTACCGAACCGCCTACACGCCCTTTACGCCCAGTGATTCCGAACAACGTTCGCTCCCCCCGTATTACCGCGGCTGCTGGCACGGAGTTAGCCGGAGCTTCTTCTACCGGTACCGTCAAGTCCCTGGATTGTTCACCCAAGGATCATTCTTCCCGGTCGAAAGGGGTTTACAACCCAAAGGCCTTCATCCCCCACGCGGCGTCGCTCGGTCAGGGTTTCCCCCATTGCCGAAGCCTCTCGACTGCTGCCTCCCGTAGGAGTCTGGGCCGTATCTCAGTCCCAGTGTGGCTGACCATCCTCTCAGACCAGCTACCGATCGTCGCCTTGGTGGGCCATTACCCCGCCAACTAGCTAATCGGACGCGAGACCATCCAGGAGCGATAGCTTGCAAGCAGAGGCCATCTTTGATGAGCGGTCCATGCGAACCACGCATCACATGCGGTATTAGCACTCCGTTGGGAGTGTTATCCCCCGCTTCTGGGCAGGTTTCTCACGCGTTACTCACCCGTTCGCCACTCTACTCGAGGGGTTGCCCCCTCTTTCGCGTGCGACTTGCATGCCTAATCCACGCCGCCAACGTTCGTTCTGAGCCAGGATCAAACTCTCCGAAGGTTTTGACTATCGGAGGAGCCCGTACCCGAGGGCACGGACTCTTACTTTAGGTAAGTCCGAGCGGCTTCCAACCGTGCCGAAGCACGTCTTCCGCGCGCCGGACCTCCCGGGCTCGTACAGGCATTCGTGCGCTATTCAGTTATCAAAGATCGGGGCGCCATAAGACAGACAACGGCGGTCGCCGCGCCTGTCCGACGCGAACGCAGAAACTAGCAAGGGGCCGTAGAAAGGTCAACCCAAGAATCGGCGGGCCACTTCCTTGTTGCTGCAAACCGGAATATAGGTGGGTCCCCTGGACCTGTCAAGAGTCCGAAGTGACTTTTTTTCAGTGCTTTCCCGCGGTCGGCCTCCGCAGACGGGCCAAACCCCGGCCCGGACCCGCCCGTCCAAGCCCTCAATCGACCCTATCGCTATTCAAGATAACGGGTTGGGCGCTTTGAACGGGGGCATCGAGCCCCGTATCTCCCAAGACCCGGACCCAGCGCCGCCCCAGCCGAACCAGATGCGCGATTCCGGGCCCCAGCCCGACCCGGCTCGCCCTATCCCGCACCGCCTCCCCGTCCAGCTCCACGGCCCCTTCCTCGATCTTGCGCCAGGCCTCCGTGCCCGACTTCGCCAGCCGGCAAGCCACCAGCACGTCCTTGATCCCCAGCTCCGGGTCCTCCGCTCTCACCGGCAGCCGCCATTCGTACACCTCCGAAGGCAGGCCGCGCCGGGAGAACTGCTGCTCGAAGCCGGCCCGGGCGAAGGCCGCCGCGTGCGCCCCGTGGTACTGCGCCACCACTCGCCCGGCCAGCTGCTTCTTCGCTTCCATCGGGTGCAGCCGCCGCTCCCGCAAGTCCCGCAGGACCCGTTCCACCTCTTGCGCCTCGGCCCCCGAGACCAGCCGCCAGTACGACTCCAGCAGCGCGTCCGGGATGGACATCAGCTTGCCGAACTGCTCGCCCGCCGGCTCGGCGATTCCGACGTAATTCCCGAGCGACTTCGACATCCGCTGCTCGCCGTCGAGCCCCACCAGGATCGGCAGCGTCAGGATGACCTGCGGTTCCATGCCGACGGACTCCTGCAGGTCGCGGCCCACCAGCAGGTTGAACTTCTGCTCGGTGCCGCCGATCTCGACGTCGGCCCGCACCTCGACGGAATCCCAGCCCTGCATGAGCGGGTAGAGCAGCTCGTGCACGCCGATGGGGTGGTTCGCCGCCAGGCGCTTGGCGAAATCGTCCCGTTCCAGCAGGCGGGCGACCGTGTAGCGCGACGTCAGCCGCAGGATGTCGCTGAAGGTCATGCCGGCGAACCACTCGCCGTTGCGCCGCAGCTCCGCGGAGCGCGGGTCGACGACCCGGAAGAACTGCTCGAGGTAGGTGCGGGCGTTGGCCTCGACATCCTCCTGCGTCAGCTGCGGGCGGGTCTTCGAGCGGCCGCTGGGGTCGCCCACCTGGGCGGTGTAGTCCCCGATGATGACGACGATGGTGTGGCCCAACTGCTGCAGCTGGCGGAGCTTGCGCAGGCCGATGGTGTGTCCGAGGTGGATGTCCGGCGCGGTCGGGTCGAACCCCTGCTTGATGCGCAGCGGCGTGCCGGTGCCCAGGGCTCTCTCCAGTTTGCGCACGAGGTCCGCATCGGGCAGCAACTCCTCGACGCCCTGGCGGAAGATCTCGAGGTGGCGCTTGAGGTCGGGTTCGAGCATGCGCGCATCCTAGCAAAAGGTCCGGCGCGCGGTCAGGGAATAGGCTGAGGCCCCACGCCGCGCCCGCCCGCGGGCGGGGGCCCCCCCGGCCCGCCCCGGACACACGCAGACTTGACCGGGCCCCCCCGGCCGGGCCTTGACCCCAGGGACCCCGCTGCTAACCTAGGCCCCCAGGGGAACCCGAATGCCCGTCAACGACATACAGAAGCGGATCCGGCGCTTCCCGTGGACGTTCTTCTTCGGGATCGTCGTCTTCGTCCTGTTCGCCTCGGCCGGCGCCGTCTTCGGGCTCGCCCGCTGGATGGACAACGACCTGCCGCCGATCGAGAACCTGCAGACCTACCAGCCGGCGCTGAAGTCCTCCGTCTACGACGTCCGCAACCGCCTGGTCCACGAGTTCTACCGCGAGAACCGCCAGCCGCTGCGGCTCTCCGAGATCCCTTCCAGCCTCGTGCAGGCCACCATCGCCACGGAGGACAAGCGCTTCTACCAGCACTGGGGCGTCGACATCTTCGGTATCCTGCGCGCCGCCGCGGTCAACCTGCTGCGCGGAGAACGCGCCCAGGGGGCCAGCACGATCACTCAGCAGCTGGCCCGCAACATGTTCCTCACGCACGAGCGGAGCTGGCAGCGCAAGATGAAGGAGGCGCTGCTGGCCCTGCGCATCGAGCGGGTGCACTCGAAGCACGAGATCCTCGAGCTGTACTTCAACCAGATCTACTACGGGGACGGCTCCTACGGGGTCGCCTCGGCCGCTGGGAATTTCTTCGGCCGGCCCCCGGCGCAGCTGAAGCTGGAGGAGGCCGCGCTGCTCGCGGGCCTGCCGGCCAACCCGGCCCGCTACTCCCCACGCCGTCACCCGGACGCCGCCAAGAGCCGCCGCAACCACG
>Ga0315283_10003949_pt1 | contig 12769 bp, 9 predicted proteins | sample YL17G09_0_MG_FD_204541 | JGI IMG/M metagenome (GOLD analysis project Ga0315283, IMG submission 204541) | Sediment microbial communities from Yellowstone Lake, YNP, Wyoming, USA - YL17G09_0 | ecosystem: Environmental > Aquatic > Freshwater > Lake > Sediment | place: USA: Wyoming | collected...
CTGGAGTCATGGTTGCGTCTTGAACGTGCTTGGAGAAATTCTGGAAAATGGCTTTCCAGTATGCCACAATATCTCCAGCCGAATGTCCCCAACACCCTTCGATCACGCTCCAATAAACATCAATATCGTCCAGGCAATCCCCGATCCGAGTCCCAATATACCAATCATCCTTCGTCGCTGGCCTGCGCACTTTTGTTTCGGCATCATAGGTATAGATCGCTCCACCATCCATGACCACTCCGCACTGACCACGGTTCATAGGAATGTTCTTATCCTGCCGACGCCCCCCCAGGCAGAAATCTTTGGGTGCTTGCTTGATACATTCCTCTACCAGATTGCGCGGAATGCGAACGATATGTGTTCCTTCATCGAGCTCTGCACCCGCTTGTTTTAGGTATTGGCGGCCTTTTGCTGTATCAACACGTACTCCAGTTTCAAATAGTATCTTAAGTGTCTCCTCGTGGATCCGGCCGCGTTCTTCGTCGGATAATACCCGCAACATTGTTTCCATTACACCTCACCCATTTTTATCAGCACTTTATGCGGGTCAAAGGCATCGCGTAGTCCATCGCCAATATAATTAATCGATATCACCGACAGGAATATCATTATCCCGGGGAAGATTGCCAACCAGGGATATTTAATCAGATACTCTTGAGCGTTACTAAGCAGGTTGCCCCAGGATGGTGTGGGGGGCTGGATGCCAAAGCCGAGGTAACTCAATCCTGATTCTTCCAAAATCGCGTAAGCTATTTCAAGGGTTGCTTCGACGATCACTGGTCCAATGGCATTGGGGAAAATGTGCAATGCAATGATACGCAAATTTGAACCACCCAGGGCACGAGTTGCTGCTACAAAATCCATTTCCCGGATGGTGAGGTAAGAAGCACGCACTAACCGTGCTGTGAACATCCATGCCAGGATCCCGATCACAAAAGCAATGGTCAGCACGGGATTGCTCTTTAACCACGGTGCATCCACCTCGCGCAAGATGGCGCCCAACAGGATCAGCACCAACAAGGAAGGCAGTGCTAAGGCTGCATCCGTGATGCGCATTAAAATATTATCAATCCTGCCACCAAAATAGCCAGCAATTGCCCCAACAGGTATGCCAATCACCAGGGTGATGATCATCACTGAAAAACCCACTGCCAATGAGACTCTCCCACCGTAAAGGACACGCGTCATTAAGTCTCGTCCCAGTGCATCGGTGCCCATTGGATGTTCGAGGGACGGTGGGTGGTACCTTTCACTCAGATTAGATTTATAAGGATCATATGGTGAAAGAAATGCGAATGTACATGCCAGGATGATGCAGCTCAGCACAATGGAACCCATGATCGCACCTGGATGTCTGCGGAAGCGTCTCCAAATTAACTGCCGCATCGTTACTTCGCGGACTAATTGCGGCGTTGTATTAGTCATAATGGATGCGGGGATCTAGTCTTGCGTACACGATATCAGCCAATAAGTTCGAAAGGATGACTACTAAAGTTATTAAAGTCAGGATTGCCATCAACATCGGGTAATCACGGTCGATGGCTGCCTGATAATATAAACGGCCCATACCAGGCCATGAAAACAGGATCTCAACATATAACGAGCCTGCAAATATATAGGGCAGATCCAGCGCAAATATGGTCACCAGTGGAAGGAGTGCGTTGCGCAACGCATGTTTGAAATAAACTTTGTTCAGGGTTAATCCTTTTGCACGTGCCGTACGAACATAGTCTTGATGGATGACATCCAGCATGCTTGAGCGCAAAAAGCGCGAGTACCAGGTAACCCAGCCCACTACGCCCATGGTTACAGGCAGGATCAAATGCTTGGTCCAGTCTATGAGTGAGAAGGCGGCACCCTGCGTGTACATTCCGCCAGGTGGCAGAAGAGAATCTCCCGTTAATGGGTTCTTTAGCCATACATAGAATATTAATATCAAGATCAAACCCAGCCAAAACTCAGGGATTGCCTGCCCAATGAAAGATAGCGTAGTAACAATAATGTCAAAGATCGAGTACTGTTTGACCGCCGAAATCACCCCCACAGGTATGGCAATGATTGCTACAACTACCAAAGTGATCGACATCAGATACGCTGAATTTTTAAAACTGGTCTTGATAGTATCCAGGACTGGCTTCCGCGTGCGAAAAGAGTTACCAAAATCACCGCGTAAAACTCCTTTTCCAATTCCTGGACTTTCAGCATTCAAGTAACTACGCGGATCTAGGCATTCAATTATTGGGGTAAAAATTCCAGCTCTTGGCTTGGTGATTTCTCCAACCGGTCTATTCCAATCATTACCGATCAACCAATATACATATCGGACACAGACAGGCTTGTCCAATCCAAATTGGCGTTTCAGGATCGCTATTTGCTCAGGATTCAAACGTTTGGAAGATCCCCTACCAGCCAGTGGGCCACCTGGTGCCAGATTGACCAATCCATACAAAAAAATACTGATGATGAACATCAACGGGATTGCCTGTAGCAGTCTTCTGACTACATAGTGGCCCACTTATTTACGTCCTTTTTTATTCCAGCAACTTCATCAGCTACTTAAGCGTCCAATCAGCTACATTCCATGTTACGATCTCGTTGGCATTCGACTGCACCCCTTGCAACCGTGATGAATGGGCATTGGCATCAACTGTGGTAAATAGCAATAATTCTGGTAAATCTCGGTTCAGGATTGTTGCCATCTGGCAGAACAGGTCTTTTCGGAGATCCTCATCGAGGGTATATGCCTGGTTGATCAGGTCATCAATTTCTGGGTTCAGATATCTCCCATAGTTCAGACCATAATCAGGCACTGCTGCAGCAGAAGTATAGTAGCCCCATAGGAAATCGGTCGGGTCACTACCGGAATAACCATCATCCCAGATATCAAAATCAAAGTTACCGGATTGTTCGATCCCACCGTTTTCCGTAGACTCCCATAGTACGGTCCCCTCAACCCTTGTTATGGTCAGTTTGATACCGATCTCTCCAAGCTTTTCGGCGATATATTCCTGGGTCAGATCGAGGGTTTCTCCATACTCTGAATAGGTGATGAACTCCATCTCCATTTTGTAACCATCTTCAGCACCGGTAGTACAACCATGGCATTCGCGCACACCATCCCCATCCTGATCGATCCAGCCGGCTTCCTCTAACAAGGCTTTTGCAGCTTCCGGATCGTAGACTGGTTGAGGTACATCACATAAATTATATGGCGGTCGGAAGAACTCAGTCCACACCTGCTTGGCATAGCCAAACCAAAATGTCTCCGCAATAGTTTTTGTATCAATAGCCATCTGAATCGCCTGGCGTACACGAAGATCTGAGTTTATCGGATGGGGTTTGGCGACAGGATCCGTTGTCCCCTTGGCGGCAAGATTAAAGAAGATCCTCATTACCCACCGGTCAACTGGGCTTAAGCTGACTTCGACATTAGGCACATCTTTTAACTCCGCAACAATATTCTCTGACGTCCACATATCAAGATCGGCATCCCCATTGATCAGCATTTGCTTGCGTACAGCTCCGTCGGGAATGATTTTGACTAAAATCTCATCAATTGTTGGTTTTCCCTGTTCGTAATAATTGGGATTGCGCACAAAGGTCAAATGATCATTTTGTACCCATTCTTTAAGTACATAGGGTCCGTTGCTAAGTGGTTTTAATCCACAATCCCAACTGGCAAATCCCTGCTCAGCATCGCAGTAATGTGCTGGCCAGATGACCATCAGGTACCCCCCGAATTGGGTTAGGTACCCTGGATAGATTGCATTGTAATGCACCACAGCCGTGTAATCATCGATTTTTTCAACACCATCCACATAATCGATCCCCGGTATCCAATAACCTGTTTCCTCATCAACAACTGCTTCATAAGTGAAGACCAGATCATTAGCAGTAACTGGAGTGCCATCTTCCCATTTAATGTCCTGTTTCATCTTCCAGGTCACATCCATGGTTCCATTTTCTTCATCGATGACCACACCTCCATTTTCGACTGTCGGTAGCTCTGCAGCCAGCTCTGGGTAAGCATTGCCTTCCTCGTCCAGGTCTGCCAGCCCTAATAGGGTCAGCTCCATCACAAGGATATCAAATCCGCTTTGATTAACAGCTCCATTAAAGGTTGGTGGATCTTCTGCGATGACGATCGTGATCTGGCTCTTTTCTGGAACTGTAGTGGGGGCAGCCACTTCAGTCGGTGCTGTTCCCGGTTGTTCTACCGTGGGCGCGACCGTACCTTTTGTGCAACCATAGGATAGTAATCCGATCAATACCAAAATCGCTACTATTGTGAACCACGTAATTTTTTTATACATTTCCTTCTTCTCCTTTCAGCTTCTATTGAATGGATGAACTAAGAAATATTGGGTCACATGAAATCTACTTTATTGGCTTCTGGTTCCATTATTCTATAATGAAAGTCATATTCAGTCATCAACTTCAGGTCCAAACACCCCCTACCCCAATCACTAAAACCTTCATTGCTCTTCTCCTCTATTGGAACGTAACATCAATTATTCCTCTTGGAAATGGATGAAGAACCTTTCTGCAGTACTCATATTTCCGCAGAGTTTATAAAATATATCAATTCCCTGCTTATAATTCTGTCGGAGTTGTGAACAGGTTATTTCTACCAGTAAATTCTTCCTGGGTCTTCCTCTCCAAAAGAATTACTCTTTATTCATCCTGAATTAATGATAAGGATATCATGGAATAATTTTTGCGTCAATTTTGTTGGAAATGACGATATAGAAGGATGCGAAGATTGCATATTAATTACGCAAGCCTTACGACATCTCCTTGGACATATGATCTTCAATTATACATTAATCAAAATCAATATCGTTCAGTATGTCGTTCAGTATTTACAAAACGTTACGAAAGTTGTATACTTTCACGCTAATCACTCATAAATATATATGAAAACTACAACATTGGATCTGCTTATATGCCCGACTTGTCATGGAAATTTATCCCTGGACATACCTCCTGGAAATGGAAACATCAAAACTGGTAGTCTAACTTGCTCCTCATGTAAGAATAACTACCCTATTAAGCAGGGGATACCTCGATTTATTAGAGAAGATGAGCTGGTTGGGCTCAACAAACCCTTTGCCCGTATGTATAATTGGTTTTCCTGGATCTATTCCGCGTTTTCTAAAATCGGTTTTTTATTCATTGGCACTACCGATTCACGCGCCCGGCGGGAAGTCCTTGCCCGGCTTGAGCCGAATGGTGGAAAAGTATTGGAAGTCTCCATCGGACCTGGTGTGAATTTACCTTTCCTGCTCAGTTCCCCTTCAGTCAGCGAAATTTATGGCTTGGATATCTCTATCGGTCAGTTAAATCGTTGCAACGCATTGGTACGGCGGAGAGGCTGGCTCGTGGACCTATTCCTTGGAAATGGTGAAGAGCTGCCTTTTAAGGAGGAAAGTTTCGATTCGGTTTTTCACATCGGCGGGATCAACTTCTTTAGCAACCAGCAGAAGGCGATTAACGAGATGATCCGTGTGGCAAAACCCGGCACAAAGATCATCATCTGCGATGAGAATGAATCAGGTGCTCAATGGTATGAAAAGTTCCTTCCCGGTTTCAAAGGTGCCTTTCAAGGTCAGCGTGAGAAAGTCATTGCACCGGTCGATCTTGTACCTGATACCATGTTGGATCTGAAATTGGATAATATCTGGAACGGTTTCATGTATTGCCTGGAATTTCGAAAACCTCTAATCACTACTTAAATAAGGATATTGCATTATGAATGACCACTTACCCATAGAAGAAATCCACTTTATCGAAGATATCGGCCTCTACTTTGAACAAATGGGCTTGCCACGCATGGCAGGTAGAATCCTGGGTGCCCTGCTCATTTCCGACCCTCCCTCACAATCTATTACCGACCTGGGAGAAAGGTTAAAAGCCAGCAAGAGCTCAATCAGCATTATGTCCCGCCTGCTGGTTGAACGAGGTTTGATCGAGCGCGTTGCGTCTCCCGTTCCCCGCCGGGATTACTATCGATTTAAACCCGGTGGTTGGAGCATTTACATGCGCCAATGGTTGGGATTAATGTCAGGGCTTCATCAAATTACTGAGCGCGGCATGCTGCTTATGGCAAATAAACCAGACGCTTTGAAGGAGCGCCTGCAGGAAGCGCATGATCTATTTTCTAATGTTGAACAGGAATTCCCTTCGATATTAGAGAAAATCACTAAAAAATAACCTCTCATTGAGCCGTAAAATGGACATCAGGAACAACGTTATTAAAAAACCTTTGAATTCCATACATACACCTGATTCTGGCCTTACCCAGGCTGATGTCTTAAGTTTACGCCAACGATATGGAGAAAACCGCCTCCCAGCAGAAAAGGGGACCACGGTTTGGACAATCCTCCTGAACCAGATCAAAAGCCCCCTCGTATATATCATCCTTGTTGCTGCAGGGGTTTCATTCATCGTCGGCGAGTATAACGACTTTATCATTATCATGGCTGTAGTCGTCATCGATGTTATTTTGGGATTCTTCCAGGAATATCAGGCTCAGCAAACCTATACTGCCCTCAAAGGTTTGCTTAAACCAACCACCACCGTGATCCGGGATGACCAGCGCCAAGAAGTGGAAGTATGGGAGCTGGTACCGGGAGATTTGGTCGTGTTAAATTCTGGTGAGCACATTCCTGCAGATGGTGAAATTACCGAGAGCACCAAATTGGCCGTGGATGAAGCTATCCTGACCGGTGAAAGTGAGCCAGTCAATAAAAATGACACCGATGGTCACAATTTGGTCTATATGGGCACCACCACCGTCACCGGCCGTGGGACAATGGTTGTAACTAAAATCGGTACCAGTACAGAGCTGGGTCAGATCGCCACCAGCTTGCAGGAGCATGTTGAGGAAGATACCCCACTCCAGGCACGGCTAAAATCATTCAGTAAGATCCTGACCTATATTGTCCTTGGTTCCACCCTGGCAATCCTCATTACGGGGTTGTTTATGGGCAGGGAATTCCTCGAAATGCTGCGTGTATCGATTGTACTTGCGATTGCTGCTGTCCCGGAAGGTCTCCTGATTGCGGTCACGGTCATCCTGGTTCTGGGTATGCGTAAAATATTAAAACGCCAGGGTTTAGTAAAGAAACTGCTCGCAGTCGAGACCCTCGGTTCAGTAACTGTCATTTGCACCGATAAAACTGGCACGCTTACCGAAGGGCGCATGCGCGTTGCACGTGTCGATCTGGTCAACCAGGAACGCGCTTTACAAACCATGGTCCTGTGTAACAACCTCGAAGGAGGTGTGGATGTTGCGCTCTGGGAGTACGCCACCTCCAATATGAGTGTAGCTCCTCAAGACCTGGTGGATAGCTCTGATCGCCTTGCAGAAGAGCTTTTTACCAGTGAAACGAAATACATGATCACTGCTGTTACTGGTGTATTCTTAAATGGGGATCATTTTAACTTCCTTAAAGGAGCGCCAGAGATTGTTTTGGATATGTGTACAGTTAGCCAGGATGAGCGCAATCGAATCCTTGCACAGGTGGATGATTGGGCGGGAGAGGGTCTTCGATTATTGGGATTAGCTTACCGTCCGATGGGTAAGCTGGAGGATTATTCTGGTTATACCTGGGTCGGTTTGCTGGGGATGCAGGATCCCATCCGCGAAGGTGTCCTTGAAGCCGTGAATATTGCCAGACGAGCGGGCATCCAAACCAAGATGATCACGGGTGATTACCGCCGTACTGCCGAAAAGATCGCCCGGACCATCGGATTGATGAAACGCGGAGATCGCAGCCTTGAAGGTGAAGAGCTGGCTGCGATGAGTGACCGGCAGCTTCAGGAACAAGTAAAACAGGTGGCAGTTTACTCCCGCATCCGCCCGCAGGATAAGCTACGCATCGTGAAGGCGTTACAATCTAATGGGGAAATAACCGCCATGATCGGGGACGGCGTAAATGACGCCCCTGCTTTGCAGCGTGCCAACATCGGCGTTGTGGTAGGCACAGCTTCAGATGTTGCCAAAGAGACTGCCAACTTGATCCTGTTGGACAGTAACTTCCGCACCATTGTAGCTGCCATCGAAGAAGGGCGCGTGATTTTTGAGAACATCCGTAAGGTTGTCGCCTATACCCTATCAAACTCCTTCGCAGAAGTATTGACCATATTTGTTGCGATGATGTTGCATTGGCCAGCGCCTCTTGCAGTAGCGCAAATCCTGTGGATTCACCTTATCTGTGATGGGCCTTCAGACATTGTGCTCGGTTTTGAGCCGGAAGAGGAAGGCATCATGGATGAAAAGCCCAAGTCGATCAAAGAGCCGGTTCTGGCACCCCTTGGATTGACTCTGATCGGTGTGATCAGTATCGGCAGTGCGATCGCGGCATTAGCATTGTTTGGTCATTCCTACTTATCACACCATGATCTCGCCGAAGGTCAGAGCCTGGTTTTTGCCAGCTTTGCCGTCAATTCCATGGTCTACATCTTTGCCTACCGTTCAATGCGCCTCTCACTTTTCAAAGCCAGCCCACTCTCCCGAAACAAACCCCTCATCTGGGCCGTGATTGCCGGTCTATTGATGGTGGTTATAGCCTTTGCTTTCCCATCGATCCGCAGTTTATTGGGGATTGTGCCTCTCACCCTGCAACAATGGAGCTGGATTGCAGGCATCGCAATCGGGCTGCTGATGGCTGTGGAGGTTGGTAAGTGGATCAGGGGTTTACTCCTTCGCCGATCCCACAAATCCACATAATTAGATGGTTACGCTTCGAAAAATGATTTAACGGAACTACAACTTAGATCACCCATTATTTGAACTGCGTAGGCTAATCATGTCATTCGGAATGGAATAGCCATTTATAATATAGTTTGTTTCCATTCCTCATTCTGGAGAATAACAATGACCACCCACCAAATCCTTTATTTGTCCCAGTCAGATGTGGCTAAAGTAAATCTTGATATGGCCACCGTGATCGACCTGCTAGAAACTGCATTCCGTGAAAAAGGGGCCGGAAAAGTTGAGGCGCCTCCCAAACCCGGTGTCCACACGATGCCGGATGCATTTATTCATGCCATGCCAGCGTATATCCCAGCGCTCAAATCTGCTGGCATCAAATGGGTCAGCGGTTACCCCGATAACTATAAACGTGGGCTGCCTTATATTTCGGGGCTTCTCATCCTCAACGATGTCGAGACTGGCATCCCCTACGCCGTCATGGATTGCGCCTGGATCACTGCTTACCGCACGGGTGCTGCCAGTGCTTTGGCTGCCAAATTTCTCGCCCGCCCGGAAAGCAAGACTACCGGTATCCTGGCGTGTGGGGTCCAGGGTCGCACAAATTTGGAGGCACTGAAAGTCCTCTTCCCCATCGAGCGCGTCTATGCCTATGACATCCTTCCGGAAGTCCAGGAAAAATATGTAGCTGATATGTCTGCCAGGTTTGGGATTGATGTGATCGGTGTTAAAGATCCTAAACAAGCAGTGGTCGAAAGCGATTTGGTGGTTACCTCCGGACCCATCCTAAAACACCCCACCCCCACCATCCAAAAGGATTGGCTTCAGCCTGGTGCATTTGGCAGTGCTGTGGATTTTGATAGCTACTGGGCTGGTGAGGCACTCTCCCAAATGGACCGCATCAGTACCGATGACCATGCTCAATTCCAGTATTACAAATCTGTTGGCTATTTTCAATTCACTCCAGACCCTTACGCCGACCTGGGAGAGATCGTTGCCGGTCTCAAACCCGGACGCCAGGATGCATCTGATCGAACTCTGGCGATTAACCTGGGGCTGGCAATGGATGATATGGCTGTGGCACCTGAGATCTATCAGCGGGCGAAGAGCTTGGGGATTGGGACCTGGCTGACTTTGTAACCCTGCCAGAGGTGTGCAGTTCCCTCATTTCTCGACTAGATGATGGAAGTCTAATTGTAAAACGCCAGAAATTGTATCCATAACTTTTGCAGGTTTTATTGACCACCCAAAATCCTTCGGAAACACACATCTAGTAAACTACCCACAAGCTGCGGAGTCTCCGCTTTCATGGAATGCTCCGCAGCTTGTTATTTATATATTATCTTAAGCTAGTATCATATGGGGGGATGGCTCCCCTACATATTGGTTTTATTCTACCAAGGGATTACCACAGTATGGACAGGTTTTCCAATCCGCTTGGGCTGGTTTGCCACAATTCGCGCATGTGTGTGATGAGGCACTCACTTCTTCTGCTGAAATGGCAGGCTGTGCAGGTTCAGTGACTACCTGTGCAGGCGGAGCAATTTGAGATGGCGGATTTCTATGCGTAAGAGCATTCACCAAAGCCACAACCCCGACAATCACCAACAGGAGTACCCCCAGGCACAATAATCCACCAAATATCGATGGTCCTCCGTGGAAGAAAAAGCTCCGTGGTTCCATCATCCGAATGCCTGGTCCCCACATTCGAATACCGGGGCCCATCATCCCATATCTAAAACCACCAAATACCATGAATACGACCCCGGCCACAATTGACAGAGCGACAAATCCTAGTAGGATATATAAAATCCATTTCAATACTTTACTCATTTTGAAACCTCCAATATTTCATATTGATAAGCATACCACCTCTCTGTGAAGAAATTGTGAAGAACATGTATAGAATAGTTTACGCTTGGTTAATGCAATAGAAAAAGATCTAACAAATTTAACTTAATTAATTTAACGAATTGAATAAACTATAATACATCTATGGAATCCATCTTATAAGAGGCCACCCATGGGACAAGCAATGTACGATACCCTTAGCTCGGATTATGACCGTTTCGTCAATTGGCAAAACAGGTTATCCATCGAGCTCCCGTTTATTATCAAGCATTTGAAGCTGATTAATGCCAGGTCTATCCTTGATGCCGCCACCGGGACCGGGATGCATGCCATCGCCCTGGCTCAGCTCGGATATAAGGCAACCGGTGCGGATATAAGCACCGGTATGGTCCAAAGAGCACGCACGAACGCCATCTCTGCCGGGGTTCAGGTCCAGTTCGAGCTCGCCGGTTTTGGAACCCTGGCACACGCATTCGGTAAGAACTCCTTCGACACCGTGCTCTGCCTTGGCAATTCACTGCCGCATTTGTTGTCCCGCACTGAGCTTGATTCTGCCCTGCTCGATTTTACCGCCTGTCTGAAACCAGGTGGATTGCTCCTCATCCAGAACCGCAACTTTGATACGATCGTGCTCCATCATGAGCGCTGGATGGAGCCCCAATCGCATTCCGAAACTGATGCAGAATGGATCTTCCAGCGCTTCTATGACTTTGATCCAGACGGCTTGTTGACCTTCAACATGGTCACCCTCAAGCGGGAAAACCAGGGAAATTGGTCTCAAGAAGTTGTTTCCTCCCGCTTGCGCCCGCTATTAAAGGATGAGCTTGTTTCAGCCTTATCGGAGGTTGGTTTTGCGAGCTCGTTATCTTATGGCAACATGAACGGTGACCCATTTGATCCGGAATCAAGTGGAAATCTGGTCGTCCTCGCAAAGACACCTTCTTGATACTAAGCCCAGTCCTTTTTCACCGCTTAGTCAAACTCAGCGGTCGTTTGAATTCCCGCTTGTCACCCATCCTGCAATCCAGGTCATCTTGGTTTGCTAAGTTATAATAAAATAAATCATCTACACCCTCGGAGGGAACATGATCAAAATTGCATTTATTGGAGCTGGCAGCCTGGGTTTCACTCGCGATTTGGTGCGTGATATCCTCACCTTCCCTTTGCTTAAAGATGCTACGCTTGCACTGATGGATATTGACTCTGAACGCCTTGAGTTCGCCCAGAAATCTATCCAGCGCATTGTTGATATGGGAAAATATCCTGCCAGGGTCACCTCCACACTCGATCGGGTTGAAGCTTTACGTGACGCTGATATCGTTTTAGTCACCATCCTGGCTGGAAGCACCGAAGTCTGGCGTTATGATATCGAAATTCCGAAGCAGTACGGGGTCGATATTAATGTCGGGGATACCCGCGGACCCTCGGGCATTTTCCGTGCCCTGCGCACCATCCCGGTAATGCTGGACATCGTCAAGGATATGGAGCGTTATTGTCCAAATGCCACCCTGCTGAATTATACCAACCCGATGGCAATGCTCTGCCACGCCATCCAGCGCAAGAGCCCGATCCAGATGACTGGTCTGTGCCACAGCGTGCAAGGCACTGCCATGATGCTGGCAGATTGGATTGGTGCACCTTATAAAGAGATAACCTATACCTGCGCTGGTCTTAATCATATGGCCTGGTACTTAAAATATGAGTGGAACGGCAAGGATGCCTACCCCCTCATCCGCAAAGCCATCCTAGAGCGACCGGAAATTTACAACGAAGAGATCGTTCGCAATGAGATGTATCTGCACCTGGATTATTATGTTACCGAATCGAGCGGGCACAACTCGGAATATAATGCCTGGTTCCGTAAACGCCCCGACCTGATCGAGAAATATTGCCTGCATGGCACAGGTTGGAATCCGGGTGAGTATGCCTATATTCTCAAAGAATATCAAAATAAAGAGCACACCTGGAAAGATGAAGCGCGCCAGTGGTTTGCTGAAGATACCCCCATTGAGCTGGAACGCGGGGAGGAATACGCAGCTCATATCATCAATGCCCTGATGGGTGGTGAGCCCTTCCACTTCAATGGAAATGTCCCCAACATGGGTCTTGTCACCAATCTTCCCCAGGGTGCCTGTGTCGAAGTTCCTGTCTGGGTCAGCCGCAAGGGTTTTGAAGCGGTGCATGTGGGAGCATTGCCGCCCC
>Ga0315283_10003951_pt1 | contig 12768 bp, 9 predicted proteins | sample YL17G09_0_MG_FD_204541 | JGI IMG/M metagenome (GOLD analysis project Ga0315283, IMG submission 204541) | Sediment microbial communities from Yellowstone Lake, YNP, Wyoming, USA - YL17G09_0 | ecosystem: Environmental > Aquatic > Freshwater > Lake > Sediment | place: USA: Wyoming | collected...
CATTGGCCAACCCGATTACTCCGGCAATCTTCGCACCTGCCTTTATCATATCTGTCTTCAGGACCAATCCCAATTTTGGCAGGAGTTCTCCAGGCACGCTCGCGAACCAAACATCTCCGATTTTTACTAACCCCACCTCGGATTGTAGATATCCTTTTTTGTCACGGATATCAGGCAGTAATTTCCTCATAAAAGCCAGTTTATAGAGGATATTGGTCAATTTGACCGTAAAGGGCTTAAAGTTCAGACTGATTTTTGGATGATGCATAACAAGTTCTGGTCTTTCAAGAGCCAGCATCCCGGAAAAAGCCAATGATTTTCCCATCTGCTCAGCTTGCTCAAAGGAATGGTTCATTACGTCAGGGGTCAACATTCCCCCCAGGGCTCCTGAAAAGAATATACATGACGAACTGTCTGCCTTTTCGACTTCCTGCACTAAATAACCCGGATAGTCTGAAGTGATGTGCGGATTGTGTTCCCATAAGACTTCGGGATGGCAGGCAAAATTGAATATGGTTATTCGTGGATTTCCTTGTTTTAGAAAGCGCATTAAAATCAATTCATCATCGATAATTTCAGGGTCGCGCGGATTCTTCACCATCCCTGTGATGCGAATGGTGGTAGCTGTTACCTCATCGCATTCTTCTAGGGAGGACAATGAAGCGATGATGGTATTGGTTATGGCGTCCTTTAAGAACGTCATGTAACCACTGTCAACACCGGGGGTGCTGGTATTGGGTCCCCATAACCCCATGGTGTCAGGACCATGGTGCGTGTGAGTTGACGAAATAATAATCTTCGCTTCAGGAAAATTATCTTGAACCCGTCGTTTGACTTCCAGAACGTCCGGTCGAAAAAAACCGATCAGGTCAAGTGACACCAAGGCGATGGTCGTATGTTCATCTTTTAATGTAAGCGACCGGACATAAAGATCATCGTGTATTGATACAGCCAGTCGATCCTGTCCGAACCCGGCTAAAAAAACATGCCGCTCCAGGGTTGGCGTGATCGCTGCCTGGGCAAAGCCAAGCAGCAGCGTCATTTGTGGTTATTCCTTTGATGGCTCAAGGCGTTGTCGATGATTAATTTGAGGAACCCGGAATGCTTCAGCGGATCCCTGAGTAGGATGCTGTCCGCGCAAGCAGGATCGGAGGGATCATCGAAAACGCCGCAGCTGGGATTGATTTCAATCATGAAAATATCACCTTCGGTGTTCATTCTAAAATCACACCGGGCATAGCCGTTCCCATTCATTTGTACAAAAAGCTGCGAGACATAGTTCCTTAGCTTTTTATTGACTTTGGGGTTCGTTACCGCAACTGGTTTCATTAACGCGGCGTTTGTCCATTTCATATCCACGTGCTTGAAACTCTCACCTGGCGGAAAGAGATATTCTATTGGCTGGAATGTATGGGGGTGCTTCGGGTCCTGAAGATTTTCAACCGCCAGGGCAGTTAATTCATGCCCGTCAATGAATTCTTCGATCAGCACACCGTCAAATTCGTCGAAAGTAAGGGCTGATTGAGCATGAAGATCGGCCGAGTTGGTAACGCGGGATTCTTTACGAATGCCCATGCTAGCCCAACCATGGGGCGGTTTGACGATCAGCGGATATTGCAAAGTTCTCGAGGCGAATTCCACTTCGTCCTGCGTGGATGCAAACACACTGCCCGGGAACGGTATACCGGCTTTCATGGCTGCATCTTTCATCTCGGCCCGAGGCGGATCGTAAAATTGCCCGAATGCCCCAGTCACTGCTGCGCCCATTCCTCTCAGTATATTAGGAAGATCGTACAACCAGTCATCCGGTGACCCGGCTGTGAGATTGACGAACACTTCCACGCCATTCTCCATCAATCCCTTGACTTCGGATTCAACGTTATCGGGGTCGAGGACGCGGTGCTCCCAATCGTATCCCTCAAAATAGGGCGTCAAATCGTAACCCAATGGATCTGTATCATCTCCCGTAGGGCTGGATAAAACACATATATACATATTCATACCTCTCGATTTCTTTCTGCCATGGATGCAACCAGGTTCTCTCTCAATGGTTTTGTTTTCAAACTGGCAATCTGCATGCCTAATACAACGCCTCCAATAACGGGTGGGGCGTTGAGGCGGACCAGTCTGGCACCCGCGGCTAATTTATGGATGGTCATGCCCATCTTTTCCTGCATTAAAGGATGGCCTTCGTACAAGCTGCCGATCAGGACCAGGTCAAATTCATCATTTTCAAATTGCAGTTGTCTTATCACTCCACAGGCAAGCTGCCCTAATTCATCACCCGCCCAGCGTACGACATTTAAAGCCTCTTCATCTCCCTGCGACGCAACCTGAAAAACCATCATGAGCATTTCGGGAGAAAAATCATATCGCCCAACATATACCCCTTCGATAAGATCATCGAGGTTTTCTGCACCTGCCAATTTGATGAACGCAGGTGAAAGTGCAGTTGTCGGTCCACGCTTGTCCCATTCGAAAGTGACAGCTCGCATCGCGCGGGATACGATATCGTCGCCACCTGCAAACTCACCAGACCAGTAGCTTGCTCCGCCCACCACCCGGCCTTCACGTTTTTGATCCCTGCTCCAACCCCGGCAGTTGCAGCCGGTGCCTGAAACGACAGAGATCCCCCAGCCTTCGGTAGTGCCTGCGAATATTCCCAGAGTAGCGTCATTTACTATTTCCACTGGGCAACTCAAACCGATCGGGTTAATGGCATCTAGAATCATGGAACGTTGACTTGGCCAGTCGTAGCCTGCCAGACCCATCCCGCAGGCTGAAACCTGATCTAATGAGAGTGCCGACTCTGCAAGCGCTCCGGAAATCGCTTGGGACAATGATTGTCTGAGCCCATCCAGCCCGACGCCCTCCCAGTTGCCTGGACCAGCGTATCCAAATCCAACCACCTGCCCGATTTCATCCGAGATCAGGGCATGGGTCTTTGTTCCGCCAGCGTCGATGCCGAGAAAATATCGATTGGAGTTCGATTTCATTTTCGTCATCAAAGTTGTTCACTTATTTGAGGTCTTTTTGCGGCGATTGCAGCCTGGACCTCCTGCAAGTATTTCCCATGTAAGGGGTAAAGCCACAGAAGGAAAATTGCAAGTAAAAATCCTATGGTTGTAGGGACGGTCAGAAAAAGACGAAAACCCAAATCGACGGACGCGGGTTGGATGTCCAGGAGGGTGTCATACCCAAAGGCAGGCATCATAATACCGAAAATTGAAGCCACGAGGAGCCCGCTGAGGGTAATGATGAATCCGCTCATCCCGAAATACATCCCGGCCCGTTGATGGCCTGTCTTTATTTCATCCTCATCCACAACCTCGGTCATGATCACATCACCGATCAGCACCAATCCACCCAGGCCGATACCGATGATCACTGCTGCGAAGTAGGTGAGCGTGAGCGAGGGCGCAAATCCAAGAGGGATTATGCCAAGGATCATAACTGCATTGGCAAGCATCAGGGTCCGGCGGGAATCCAATTTGTTGGCCACCCAATTCCGCCAGGGGTAGAGGGAGATCATAGCGACCAGGAAGGCTATTCCGAAAATTATCGTAGCCTGACTTTCGGCCACGTGCATGCTGTATTTCATGTAAAACAGCATTCCCATCTGTAAAGTACCGGTTGCAAAAAAGCGCATAGCCTGCGAGCCGGCGGCAGTCCAATAACTGCGATTGACAAAGGTGGCTTTCAACGAAGCGACAAAAGGATAACTTGTATCGGTTTTTAAATCCGCTCTCTCAAAGAGAGCAGGGTAACCGATATATATGGCAATGACGGAAATGACAGCGAGTAATGTAGCCATGCCAGACCAGCCAAGAATCTCAGCCAGAAGTGGAGGCAAGGCAGCACCTATCACCAGGGCAAAGGTCTGAAATATATTCATCTTGGCGGCAACATCGGTCCGTTCCTTGTATGTGCCAAACATTTCGGGCAGCAGGCCGTAATATCCAGTAGCAAGAGCTGTATAAAGACCCTCCCAAATGATGAGACAGATTCCAAAATATAGCAGCAGGCCGCTGGGATTATATTTTCCATCGAAGGGTGCAGTGAACAGCAATGCAAACATCACTCCGTAGGGCAGCCCGCCAAACAGGATATAAGGCAGGCGTCTACCCCAGCGTGACCGTGTCCGGTCGGACAGATAACCCAGCGTCGGGTTGTTCAATGCATTGTAAAGAGTATAGAAAAGCCAGAATGCCGAGAACCATGTCGCCGGTAGATTTTTAACATCCACAATGTAGAAAGCCATGATCCCTGCGACAGCTTCAGCAGGAGTGGCGACGCCCAGGCTGGTCACTGAATATAGGATGCGAGTTCTGGTGGTGGTGATCAGTTGGTCGGTATTTTCCATCTCACAACAGCTCCCGTAATTGGCGATAACCGATCAGCTGGAGGTCCGAATTCTCAAGGTAATCCTTGACTTCCTTGCTCATAAAAGTGTTGTAGTTTGAAACCCTGCTTTGCCAATCATCGGCGATCGCTCGGATTTCGGGCGAGTCGATTGAGGGGTGGAGTATGAAATGTGTAATACCTGGCGGCAACTCTGTGAGCAGGTTTATTGCGAGAGCAACCTGGTTTTCAGGCTGGTCGAGAGGCATGAACCGGATGTGATCGATCAGGGGAATTCCCTGCTCTTCCATCATCGACGAGAGTTGCACGTATTCCTCGGCATCTTCCGGCGAAGCTCCCATGCTTTCAAATACGCCGCCATTTCCTCGCAGCAACATCGGCGGGATCCTTTGAGAAAAACTCGCCTGGATGTATGCAGGAAGCAGTTGGGGATTGAGAATTGACCCCATGTGGGTGTCCATGTGTGAAACGTCAATACCCCAATCGTGCGCTCGTTGGATCTGAAGAGTTAATTCTACGAGGACTGAATCGGGATCGGCATTCGCCTGGATTTCTGAGGATGTCTGGTGGAAATATCCCGAAGGATCAAGGAGCCCGGAGCCTGGGTCTCTTGTTGACAACGGACCCCATCGATAGGTGTCCCATTCCGAAGTGAGTGTAGCGTGCACGCCCATGTCGATGCCGGGAAATTTTCTGCACAACTCCGCTACTGCCGGAGCCCAGGAACATGGCATCATAACGGCTCCGGAGGTGATTGTCTCGTTTCCCCAGAGATCCGCGAACGCCTGGACCGAGGCCTGACACATCCCGATGTCATCGGCATGGATGATCACGGCTCGATCGTTGTCTGAAAAACCCAGTTTTTTCAAGATAGGATTGGACGGCAAGGTCATCATAATAAAGATTCCATTCGAAAGTAGGTTTCCAAATCGACTTTTGCTATTGAACCCTTTTTACTGTACAAAAGACAGCTCCATCCACCTCAACTGTGATCACCGAGGGATCTTCCAGGTGATAGCGCTGGTCATAATTTGAACGGCTGCTGAGAAGAAGAAGGTCGCCCGGCGCAGTAGCATCGAGATCTGGTTCGAATTGTTCAAGCAATAATCCATTCCCAGCATATTGAGATGCAAGATATTTATTCTTATGAATAAATATCTTTTGTTGACCGTCGTAATTGTTATTCAATTGGTCAAACACCTCTTTATAACACGTCAACCAGTAATCCGTTTCATATCTGCGGAATGCTCCCTTAGTACCACCCACGAAGGAGTTGTAATAAGTGTATTGGTAGGGATGCAACTTAACAATTCCAACTATCCCGGGAGCCAGCACAATGATTACCAGTAACGGATTCAGCCACTTGAATTTATTCCTCTCGAATAGGAGATTAAATGCAAAACCCGCAACAATAAAAACCGGCGGCAATAAAAATGTAAAATGCCTGAAACCGTCATACTGAGGGGGAGAACTGATAAGGACATAGGCAAAAGGAATGAGGAACCATAAAGAGAAAGGCAGGAATTCTTTCCAATCCAGTTTTCCTTTTATTGACAAATAAATGGCGATCCCTGCTCCTGTAAAAAACAATATCCAGACAGGTTCGGTGAGGGTGTACCCAAGCATCGTTAAGAAGTAATAAGCTGGAAGCTCCTTGGAGGAAAGGATCTGTCCATTGAATAGCACGGGGACGTTCTGGGGATTGTTTGCCATGTGCTTGATGACAGCCAGCAATCCTCCGATGGGCGATCGCCACACGTACGGCCATAGGATATACATTGAAACAAAAGCGATCACACCGTAAATTAAAATCCCAGGAATTGACCTTTTTTTGAATTTGAAAATGAAGAAAAGGGAGACCAACAACCCGGCAAACGGTCCAAGAATCCGAATGGCTGTCAGAAATCCAAGAGAAATTCCAGCAATAATTGTTGCCCCCCAGTTCAGATCAAGTTTAATGGCCGCATAGGCTTTCCTGATCAGATTCGGCTTGAATGATGCTATTACTGCAACCAATCCCGTCAAACCGGTAATGAGGTATAGAAAAAACGGTATGCGATTGAAAAGGGAAATTCCTTTTGCTGCGTATATATTCAAACCGGAAGTATTCAAGTTGTTTGCAAGCAGGCGGAAAGCGATTCCGGAAATAGATTTCGGATTGTCAATTGCGAATCGGATAACTGCGGGAATCCATTCCTGGATTTGGGCTTTGAATAAATACAGGGAAGAACTTAGACTGATAAGCACTATAAAAGTCACCCATAAAAGTATTTGGGCAACTCTCCATGATACCCGCTGCGGTTTCTCATTTGTGATATTCTTAGTCGGTTTAACCGCTTTTTCTACCATGAAATAACCCGAATAGAAAGCGATGATGAAAAACACTGTAAAGGGAATATCCTTGGGGTTGATAAAAGCGTGACCCCAGAGGAGGGGTTGCGTCACGAAAAGAAGTGCTGCAGAGAAAGCCGCCCATCGGGTCAGCCATTTAAGCGCCAGCAAATAAGTAAAAAGCACGCCTACAATAAAAAGGATAAAATTGATCAAATGCCATGCACTGGCAGCCGACGAGCCTGTTATTGCCGTGGCGAGTAGTACGAACGGCCGGGCAGCTAATAAATAAGCCGGCCCATACATCATATGATCGGTTTCGCTTGGACCGTACGCTTTGAGAATATTGAAGTCGCCGGATAATCGTTCTGTAATTGAATAGGCGTAGGGAATGGCCTCAGCGTATTTATAGAACAGCGGCTCATCCCATCCCATGCCGTAATCCTGGAATGTAAAAAAGCCTGCGACCAGGCAAATGACGACAAGTAATATGAATGGAGCAACCGGGTGATTAAATATTCTATGAAATAATGCTCTCACAAAATCTCCACCAAAAATATAAAATACATTATAACTGCATATGCATATTTTACCGCAAGGATGGAATAAAATATTTAGAATAAATCTTATTGTGATGATGCTGGGAGTTGAGGATGAAAATTCGAAATGTAAAAGGTTTAACATTTGATGATGTTCTATTACTGCCGAAGCGGTCCTCTATAGCTTCCCGAAAAGATGTTGACTCGGGAACAATGTTAAGCGAGGGGATCAGACTGAAGATCCCTATCGTCAGCGCTAATATGGATACGGTCACCGAGTCATCCATGGCCATAGCCCTTGCGCGTGAAGGAGGGCTGGGTGTGATTCACAGATTTATGACAATCGAGCAACAGGTAAAGCAAGTTGAAAAGGTGAAACGAGCAGAGGGTTTCATCATAGAGAATCCTTATTCGATAGAGGCCGAGTATCCGATCTCTCAGGCGCTGATGATGATGAGGTCGCGGGGGGTCGGGGGTTTGATGGTGACCGATTCCAGGGGTGACCTTGCCGGGATTGTCACACATCGAGATGTGGCAATGGCTCTTGAAACGACCGCACCGGTAAGCTCGGTAATGACGCCTCTGAAAAAAATGATTTATGCACGGCCGGGAATATCTCCTGAAGAGGCAAAGGTATTATTACACGAACATCGTTTGGAGAAACTGCCGGTTGTGGATGTTGATGGAAGATTAATCGGCTTGATCACAGCCCAGGATGTCCTCAAGCGTGAGCATCATCCTCAGGCCTCGAAGGATGGTCGGGAACGCCTAAGGGTTGGGGCAGCAGTTGGAGTGGGCGAGTCTGAGCTCGAACGGGCGACAGCGTTAGCTGCGGCCGGTACTGATGTTCTGGTATTGGATATCGCCCATGGACATGCGGACCACTGTATCCGCATGGTTGAAAAAATCCATAAAGCGATCCCTGAATTGCAGATCATCGCCGGTAACGTTGCATCAGGAGATGGCGCAGTAGAACTGGCCAGAGCAGGAGCAAACGGCATCAAAGTGGGAATAGGACCGGGCTCAATCTGTACAACGAGAATTGTGACAGGCTTCGGCGTCCCTCAATTGACAGCGATCATGGACAGTGTTGCAGGTCTAAAAGCAGCGGGCCTTGGAAAAGTCCCTGTGATTGCAGATGGAGGAATAAAGACTTCAGGGGATATGGTCAAAGCTTTGGCGGCTGGAGCAAGCTCGGTGATGATCGGAAGCCTTTTTGCCGGTTGCGATGAAGCCCCTGGCTTACCGGTTATCCGTGATGGGCAAAAGGTCAAGGTGGTAAGAGGAATGGCCTCTCTGGGTGCCGCAATTGGACGTAAAGCGGTGGGAAACAACCTTATCAGCGACGATGAAAGTGCCGAAAGCCAGGAGGATTGGGCCAAGGTCGTACCTGAAGGTGTGGAGGCTGTCGTGCCTTACCGTGGCAATGTTTCGGAGATCATCTACCAGCTTGTGGGTGGGCTTCGATCCGGACTTAGTTATGGAGGTGCTCATAATATTACCGAGCTTCAGGAAAACGCGGAATTCATTGAGATCACACCGGCCGGCATTCGGGAAAGTAATTACCACGATGTTGGGAAATTATGATCGCCCAAGAATAGCGTGATCCAAGGTCGTTCCGACAGCGATTCGATACCTCTGGAGATGGACCCCGTCCCGGAGCACTGTGTTAATCCAGATTAGGCAATCCCTTTCAATAAAGACCTTCGGACCAATTATGCAATTGGATCCGATATTCGTCCCTCATTCGATGAAAAAGATATCCCACACACAAAAATGGATTCGGGGACCCGTCTAACCTGGGTCTTCCCTAATAATTGCAGCATGGCTTTGCTTCGATTTATGGTTAAGGGGTGGAGGCGAGAGCTTTTAAGCTGCGAGAAGGACAGGCTGTAAATAAATAAACCATCAAAATCACCTTAAGGAGTTGGCTTGGGTGTGGGCGTGGAGTATTTGGGAGAGACATTGATCCCGGCAGCCCAGGCATTGATGTAAGGAAATGGATCGATCTCTCCACGGCGGATTTTCCAATCCTCAGGGTAGGTTGGCCTGGAGATTCCAAAATGCACATGCGACCCCCTTCCGCGGGCATTACCCGAATCACCGATGGCGCCGAGCAATTGACCTGCCGAGACGTGCATCCCAGTTTCAATGCCTTCTGAGATTTTCGATAAATGCGAACCGTAATACCGAATTCCGTCATCGCCGATGATCGAAATCGCAATTCCTCCTCGAGTGCCGGGATCATCCACGGATGGATCCCATATATCCTTGTAGGACACGAATTCAACCGTTCCGCTGGTGACTGCGACATAATCCCATCCGTCCGGCGCAAAAATATCGATGGCCGGGTATCCATGCGCAGAAGTCCCTTCAGCAAACCCTATGTTCTTGTTTGGTCTTACGGGAAATACATACATAAAGGGATTTAATGTTGTCGTTGGGCTAAGCACTGGCGTATGCGATGGCTGAATAACGATTGTTGAAGTGATTGTATTTTCGGGGGTCTGCGATTGTGTTTCGGTGACAACCGTACTGGCGGTGGTCGAAGGTGTTGATGACATATTATTCTCATGATTATACTGGTTGCAACCAGTTATTATAAATATTCCAATCAGGGTAAGTAACAAAATCACCCTCGGGTTATAAAAATATGATCGTACCCCCACATCAACTGCCATAGATATGGTGGCGAAGTCGCCTTCATTGCCGTCTGCTGGATTGCCAAGGATGTTGATTCGGGATGGGACCGATAGCGATATGGACATGGATTAATCCCTATCAGCATTAATGAGTTTCGGTCACCTTACGAATTGAGCGCGGAGACTCTGCGTTGTAACCTTTGGTATGTGCAAGATGGTTACAGAATAACTGGGCTGGAATGATGGTAATCAAAGGCGTGATCCATTCCGGAATTCCAGCTGGAAGTTCAATGGAAGATTGTGCCAGCTCAAGCACAGATTGCTGATCGGAGATGACCAACAACTCTGCATTTTGATTATTTCTTAACTCCGCCAGCATGTTCTTGAGGGAATCGAAGACACTACCTCCCGGAGCTACGGCCATGATAGGAAATCCTCTTTCCACCATGGCGATCGGTCCGTGCTGAAAATCGGCACTTGAATAGGGCTCTGCAACAACATAGGTTAATTCTTTTAATTTTAAAGACCATTCGAAGGCAGTAGAATAATTGAATCCGCGCCCCAGTACCACGCAGCGTTCCATGTAAAGATATCGCTGTGCAATGGCTTTGATCTGGTCATTCTGTGAAAGAATTTTTTCGGCCCAGTCAGGGACCTGGTTGAGCTCTTCCATGCGTTGATCGTCGTTCCCCAGGGCGGCTGAAAGCATGGCCAATGCCATTAGTTCAGCGGTATAAGTCTTGGTGGCAGCAACAGCTTTTTCGGCACCGGCTTGAATATTAATTACAAAATCAGCCTCTCTCGTCAAGGGTGAATCTTTTTCGTTTGTGATGGCAAGCGTCAGGCAGCCTTGTTTTCTGCCCTCAGCTAGAACGCTGACTATATCCGGAGATTTGCCCGATTGCGATACGCCTAAAACGAGTGCATTATTAAGCCTGGGTGGTTTTTGATAATAGGTGAACAGAGAGGGTGTTGCGAGGGCTACGGGTAAGCCATTATATGCTCCCCATATGTAATTTGCATAACGTCCTGCGTTGTCTGATGTCCCACGGGCCGCCAGGAATACAAAATCCACATTACGCTTTCGAATTTCAGAGGCAATTTCTGCGATGATGTTTATTTGTTCTTCTAATAGACCGCGCAAGATGGATGGCTGCTCAAAAATTTCGGAGTAAAGGGTCATGGTCAGCCTTTCTGATTGAATTGAATTCTCACATGAATAGTATGCCCAGCGACTAAGAACCTCTAAAGAGGATTTCTCCTCCCACAACGGTGGCTTTGATGTTTATGTTTTCATCCACGAGGACGAGATCCGCATCCGCCCCGATAGCAATTCTACCTTTGTTTGAAAGATTGAACAGCTCGGCGGGAGTAGCCGTCATGGTTCTGACAGCTTCATACAAGCTGCAACCTGTCCACGCCATGAGGTTGCGCAGGGATTGCTGCTGGGTAATATTGCTTCCGGCCAATGTGCCATCCGGGAGAGTTACTGTGGTATCCGTAACAATTATTTCGAAATCGCCCAGTTTGTATTTTCCGGGCGGCATTCCCAGCGCAGAAATTGCATCCGTGACCGTAATGAACCGTCTGTTTCCCTTACAGGTCCATGCCATTTTCACCATACCCGGGTGCAAGTGAATCCCGTCAACAATGAGCCCAGCATAAATATCCGGATCATCCAAGATCGCAATTGAGAGGCCCGGGTTACGGTGCTCAATGGCGCTTTGTGCGTTGAAAAGGTGGGTGCCGCATCTGACTCCGTTCTGGAATGCCTGCCCGGCTTGTTCATATGTTGCGAGCGAATGCCCAGCACTTACAATCACGCCCTGGTCTCTCAGTCTGCGGATGGTAGCAAACCCATCGTCCAGCTCAGGGGCGATGGTCACCAGGAAAACGCCATTCGAGCGGCTCCAATTTTGGACCAGACCAGGAGATGGTTTTTGTAGATAGCGGGGATTGTGCGCGCCTTTCTTTCCCGCATTTAGAAATGGTCCTTCCAGGTGAAGGCCGATAACATGGGCGCCTTTAAATCCTGAGGGAGGTCCATTTTTATTAATTGCAATGGCATGTTCCACCATCTCCAGTGGAGACGTGATTATTGTCGGTAGAAATGAAGTCGTGCCCAGCCCAGGCAGTTCGCTGGCTGCCTGCCATATGGAATCGGGATTTTCTGTAAAGTCCAGACCAAATACCCCATTAAGTTGAATATCTATCCAACCTGGCGTAAGGATCATTCCCCCAGCATCGAAGATCTCACAATCTGCAGGCAGGCTCAAGCGTGTACCCAGTTGAGCTATTTTTCCATCCAGGATCAGTAATGAGGAGAGCGTATTGTCAGGATTCGGGTTTAGGCCATAGGAGTCTAATAAAATCTTAGCATTGTTAATGACCAGGGGCTTCATCGAAAGACCTCCGGTATTGGCGGCCAATCGGTGATCTGTTCAGCCTGTTCCTGCCAGTTTTCCTTCCCGCTCCATGAATTGATCTTTATTGCATAAACGGATGTCCGCCCCAGCTCCTTCTCGGTGATCGGGCGATATTCCACACCCGGACGCAACCCTGGGAAGTATTTCGCGATCAACTTTTCCAGCAAGCGGCATTTTTCGATGGGGTCATAGAGCAGCTTGGCTTGCCCAAATACCATGACGGAACGGTACTGGATGGAAAACTCAAGTGCAGCATTAGAGGGCAGCACGCGACCGAATTCGCTTGTTTCAAAGCAGACTAAAGGTTCGTGCTCAAGGTTTGTCCGTGTTCGGCCGGCGACGTTCGAATGAAAAATGATGCGATGGTTGGCCTCGTCAAACCAGAAATTGGTGGGAGTGATGAAAGGCTGGCTGCCGGAAGTGTGGGCGATGTGTCCGATCAAGCTTCGCTGCAGAAATGCTTTGATC
>Ga0315283_10003955_pt1 | contig 12763 bp, 10 predicted proteins | sample YL17G09_0_MG_FD_204541 | JGI IMG/M metagenome (GOLD analysis project Ga0315283, IMG submission 204541) | Sediment microbial communities from Yellowstone Lake, YNP, Wyoming, USA - YL17G09_0 | ecosystem: Environmental > Aquatic > Freshwater > Lake > Sediment | place: USA: Wyoming | collected...
AGATCGGCGGCACCGACGAGGAGAAGGCGGCCGAGTTCATCGCAACAAAGATGACGAAGCCGGTCACCGCGTTCATCGCCGGGCAGACGGCGCCCCCTGGCAAGCGCATGGGACACGCCGGCGCGATCATCAGCGGGGGCAAGGGTACCGCGGCCGACAAGATCGCAGCGCTGCAGGCGGCCAATGTGCGCGTCGCGCGCCATCCCGGCGAGATTGCGGAGATGGTTGCCGAGCGGATGTGAGAGCCTGAGTCGCAGGTTGAAGGTGGAAGGGCGAAGGTGTAGTCTGTCAGATAAAGGTTTGGGGTTGATGCGACACTGCAACCCTAACGTCGCAGCTTGTGAGGCGTCGCAAGCCCCGGCGTTCAGGCCGGGGTGTCCCGCAGCCACAAAAAGCTAACCTGAATATCTTTAGCTCCGCTCCCTTCAACCTGCGACTTTCAATCTTGAACCTGAACGCCATGCCCGAGAAGCCTTCGCTTGAACCCGGTCCTGAGCTTGATCTCAGCCCGTACGAGGGGTGCTGGGTCGCTCTGGTGCGCGGGCAGGTGGCTGGGGTTGGCGTCTCGGCCGATGCGGCGCTCCGTGCGGCCAAGCACACCCGGCCGCGTGAAGAGCCCATCGTGATCCTGGTGCGCCACATGCCGCCAACGCAGGAGTAGACGCGGCGCATCTCACGTGGCTTATAGCCTATGGCACGTGGCAATTCGCCCATTTGCTATTCGCCATTCGTCATTCGTCATTCGCCATAAGCGTCCGTCCATGACCATGATCGACCAAGTACTTTCCTTCATCTGCGCACGAGGCGAACCGGCCTGGCTGGTTGGCGGCTTCGTGCGCGACCGGCTGCTTGGCCGACCGACCCACGATCTGGACGTCGTCGTTCCAGAAGGTGGCATTCGCCTCGCGAGCGCCATCGCCAACGCGTTCGGCGGCGCGTTTTTCGTCCTGGACGACGAGCGCGATGTCGCTCGGGCAGTCCTGCGTGATGCTGCGGGCGAGTCGTTGGAGGTCGACGTGGCGCGCCTGCGGGCGCCCGAGCTCCTGGATGACCTCAGCTTGCGCGACTTCACCATCAACGCGATGGCGGCGAGCATCACGGACTGCGAGGCGGCAGGCACATACGACGTACGAGACGCGCAGGTCATCGATCCGTTCGGCGGCCGCGCCGATCTCGACAGGCGATTGATCCGGGCGGTGACGGAGGGCTCGTTTCGGGACGACCCGTTGCGCGCGCTGCGGGCTGTGCGGCAGTCGGTAGAGCTGGGCTTCCGCATCGAAGACGCGACGTACAACTTGATCCGCCGCGATACGCCGCTTCTGGCGGCGGTTTCGGGCGAGCGCGTGCGCGATGAGCTGATGCGCATCGTGTCGGCGCCGGGCGCATGGCAGCACGTGCGGACGCTGGCCAGCCTCGATCTGCTATCGCCGACTCTGCCGGAGGTGGCCTCACTGATTGGCGTGACCCAGTCGGCGCCGCACTACCAGGACGTCTTCGATCATACCCGTGCGGTGCTGGCCCACCTGGAGGGCATCTACGCGGTGCTCTGGCCCGACGCGTATCGCATCCCGCAGCCTGTTGCCGACGACGCCACGGTCATCGCGGATGAGAGTCAGTGGCGTGATTTGGCTGATCTGTTGGCGCCGTATGTTGACGACCTGCGGGCGCACTTGATGCAATCGCTGGCAGCGGGTCGAGTGAGGCGCGAGTTGCTTTTCTGGGCCGCCTTGGCGCACGACTGGGGCAAACCCGTCATGCGCACGGCGGATGACGATGGCCGCACGCGTTTCTACGAGCACGACCAGTGGGGCGCTGTGCTGGTGGGGCATCGCGGGCAGGCGTTGAAGCTATCCAGCGATGAGATCGCATATCTGACGCGATTGGTCGATGGGCATATGCGCCCGACTTTCCTGGCGAAAGAGGATCTCCCCAGCCGCCGTGCGATCTATCGGTTCTATCATGACCTGGGCGACGCGGGCCCGGACTGCACGCTGCTCAGCTTGGCCGATAGCCTGGCGACGCGCGCGGCGCAGCCCGACGCGGAGAGTTGGCGCCGGCGGGTGGCGGCGACCTCGCTGCTGCTGGAGGCCTATTTCCGCGCTCGAACGGAGCAGGTTGCGCCGGCTCCGCTGATGAACGGGCATCAACTGATGGCCGAGTTTGGGCTGAAACCAGGACCGCAACTCGGCAAGCTTTTGGATGATTTGCGCGAGGCGCAGGCCGTGGGCGAGGTGACGACCCTCGAGGATGCGCGTGCCTGGCTGGCTGAGCGCACCCGGTCGATGTAGGGTGGTGCGGTGCTGAACGTCGAAATCGCCGTGGCCAAGGCAGCCAAGTATGCCGTGCACGAAAGCGGAGATTCGGTCGAAGTGATCGAGCGGCCGCGCGGCGGGCTTTCGGTGGTGATGGCCGATGGTCAACGCAGCGGGCGCAGCGCCAAGGCGATCAGCAATATCGCCGTGCGGAAAGCGATGAGCTTGCTGTCGGAGGGCGTGCGTGACGGCGCCGTGGCGCGCGCGGCTCACGACTACCTGCGCACCCAGCGCCGCGGTCAGGTCTCGGCCGAGTTGACCATCGTTTCGGTTGACCTCGAAACGCGCACGCTCGTGATCTCGCGTAACAGCCAGTGTCCGGTGCTCTTGAATGAAGGCGACGCGTGGCGCGCGCTCGACGATCCGTCTGAGACGGTGGGCATCCGAGAGCGCACGCGTCCGGTGATTGTCGAGTTGCCGCTGGCCGCCGGACAGACGGCGATCGCATTTACCGATGGCGTGTTGCACGCAGGAGAACGCACAGAACGTCGGCTTGACCCACTTCAGATCGCCCAAAGCCTGGGCTGCCAGCCGGTCTGCTCGGCCCAGCGGCTCGCTGATGGGCTGCTTGCCGCCGCGCTGGAGGCCGATGATGGCCGACCCGGCGATGACGTGACGGTCGTCGTGGTGCAGGTGACCGGGCGCCTCGATGATTTCGAGCCTGAGATTCGGCGTATGACTGTCTCTTTCCCCGTGCCGCTGATCTGAAACCATGTCCGGTCCCTTGATAGCAGTCGTCGGTGTTTGTGCCTCCGGCAAATCGACACTGGTGCGGGGGCTGCAGGCGCGCGGATGGAATGCCCGGCATGTGGTGCAGGAACATTCGTATGTGCCCGACATGTGGCAGCGCATCACTCAGCCTGATCTCCTGATTTGCCTCGATGCGAGCCTTGAGATCGTTCGGCAGCGGCGCCGCGACCCCGAAATGCCGGCTTGGCTCATCGAAGAAGAGCGTCATCGTCTCCGTCACGCGCGCGAATTCTGCGGTTTGTATGTCCAGACAGATACGCTGACGCCGGATCAGGTGCTGGCGCGAGCGCTTGATTTCCTCAGCGTAATAGAAGATAGGGCACGGTAGACGCTCTTTTTGACAGCCTCTACCTGCGGCGGTATAATTGCTGAGTTTGCCCTTCAGATTTCTGGATCTTGGATACCCCAATCCATAAGAGGGGGAGAGGACCGCATGCGGAATCGCAATAGCATCGTACTGATTCTCATCATCCTGCTGGCGCTGGTCGCGTTGTACGTCGTCTTACCGACTCAGCACCCGACAGAAGTCAAAAACCTGTTGGTCTGGCAGCAGCCGAAGGAGTATCGCAGCCTGGAGTTCAAGCAGGGTCTCGACCTGCGAGGCGGCACCCAGGTGCTGCTACAGGCCAGGCCAACCACTGGGCAGCGCGTGACCTCGGAGGACATGCAAGCCGCCAAGGCCATCGTGGATCGCCGGGTGAATGGGCTTGGTGTAACGGAGCCGCTGGTGCAGCTTCAGGGCGAGAATCGCATCATCGTCGAGTTGCCTGGCGTCGATAACCCCGACCAGGCAGTGCAAACGCTCAAGAACACTGGCCAGTTGGAATTCGTGGAAATCGGGTCGTCTACGAACTCGCCTTTCGCCAACATTCAGCAGGGTTCTTATGTGCGTACGAGCAACAATGATCGCACGCCGACCAAAGAAGAACTCGGCAAGACCGCGCTCCCGTACGCAGACAACGTGTTCAAGACGGTCATGACCGGTCGCGAGCTCAAGAACGCGGCCGTTTCCCTTGATCAGTATGGGGCACCGACGATCAGCTTCGAGTTGACCGATGAGGGGGGCAAGTTATTCGGCGCGTACACCCAGGCGCATGTCGGCGATATCCTGGCGATCGTGCTGGACAACGTAGTGTTGTCGGCTCCACGGATCCAGAGTGTGATCCCCGATGGCCGAGGCGAAATCACCGGTCGATTCACGCGTGATGAGGCCGACAGCCTGGCGGTTCAGATGCGCTACGGCTCGCTGCCCGTGCCGCTCGAAGTCGTCAATCGCCGCACCATCGGCGCCACCCTGGGTGCCGACTCGATACAGAAGAGCATCGTTGCCGGTATGATTGGCCTGGCGACCGTGCTGCTGTTCATGGTCATCTACTACCGGCTGCCCGGCACGATGGCGGCGCTGGCCCTGGTGATTTACGCGCTGTTGAACCTGGCTGTCTATAAGCTGATCCCAGTCACGTTGACGTTGCCCGGTATCACCGGCTTCTTGCTCTCGACAGGCATGGCAGTGGATGCCAACATCCTGATCTTCGAGCGCATGAAGGAGGAGTTGCGCTGGGGTCGACCGCTGAAGGTGGCCCTTGAGGCGGGTTTCAGCCGGGCTTGGACCTCGATCTTCGACTCGAACTTCTCAACCCTGATTACCTGCGCGATCCTGATCATGTTCGGTCGCACGTTCGGCGCACAGGCGGTGTTGGGCTTCGCCATCACCCTGGCGATCGGTGTGCTCATCAGCATGTTTACGGCAGTGATCGTCACGCGCACGTTCCTGCGGGCGCTCTTCTCGGGTGAGCGTGGTGAGGCCTTGCGTGAGAAGCGCTGGGTGATGGGGTTCTAGGGAGGGAGAGCAACATGTATCGCATCGTAGAACATCGGAAGTGGTACTTCCTGATTTCATTGCTGATCATCGCGCCCGGCCTGCTGGCAATGATCTATTCCACCGCCACGACTGGCAAACCGTTCAAGGTGGCCATCGACTTCACGGGCGGCGCAATCTGGGAGCTGAACTTCGACAAAGCGATCCAGCCCGCCGATCTACGCCAGATCTTCGTAGATGCTGGGTTGAATGACACGGCTGTGACCACTCTTGGCGACGGCAAGACTGCGCAGGTCCGTCTCAAGCCGGTCGACGATGATCAGAAGCTGTCGCTCATGCAGGCCATGAAGGCCAAATTCGGCCAGAGCATCACGGAGACGCAGTTCGCGCTCGTCGGGCCGGCGATTGGCACCGAAGTGACGCAGGCGGCAGTTGTGGCGGTTTTCGCCGCCTCGATCGCGATCACGCTTTTCCTGGTTGTCGCGTTCCGCAAAGTGGCACATCCATTCAGGTATGGCGTGTCCGCCGTCGTCGCCATGCTCCACGATATCCTGGTCACATTGGGCATCTTCGCCATCTTCAGCTTGCTCTTCGGCTGGGAGGCGGATGCTCTGCTGCTGACCGCCATCCTGACCGTGATCAGCTTCTCGGTGCAGGATACGATCGTGGTCTTCGACCGCATCCGGGAGAACAGCGGCAAGTATCGCGGCGAGGCTTTCGGTTTGATCGCCGATCGCAGCCTGCTCGAAACGCTGCACCGGTCGTTGGCGACGCAGCTCAACGCGCTCTTCATGATGGGCGCGCTGCTACTCTTCGGTGGCACGACCATTCGTCAGTTTGTGGCCGTGATGTTCTTCGGCTTGATCAGCGGCACCTATTCGTCGATCTTCAATGCGGTGCCGATCCTGGTTGCCTGGGAGGAGCGTGACTTCTTGGGCACCAAGAAACGACAGCCGCAGCCGCAACCTGAGCTGGCGAAAGCGTAGTTCGCGATCGGAGACGGGGGACAGAAGACGGGCCGTGCGGCTCGTCGGAGGTCCTCCGTTTTCTGTTTCAGATGAGATGACCCATGCGCGCGTTGGTTTGCGATCACGGATTGCGCTGTGATCCGGCCTATCCCAAACCAGCCCTGCCGTCAGGCGAGGCGTTGGTGCGGGTGCGGTTGGCGGGCATCTGCAACACCGACGTGGAGTTGGTGCGCGGCTACATGGGCTTCCAGGGCGTGCTGGGGCACGAGTTCGTCGGCGAGGTGGTGCAGCCGCCTGATCCGGCGTGGCAGGGCAAGCGGGTGGTGGGCGACATCAACGCCGCCTGTTATGCCTGCGAAACGTGTCAGGCGGGCCGCCACACGCACTGCCCGCACCGCACGACGTTGGGAATCTTCCGCCGCGACGGCGCGTTCGCCGATTTCCTGCGCCTGCCGATCCCCAATCTCTACCCGGTGCCGGACTTCGTGACGGACGAGCAAGCCGTCTTCGTCGAGCCGCTGGCTGCAGCCTGCGAGATCCTGGAGCAGGTGGCGATCCGGCCCACGGATCGCGTGGTGGTGTTGGGCGACGGCAAGCTGGGCCTGCTGGTCTCGGCGGTGCTGCGCCTGACCGGCGCAGCTCTGCGCCTCGTCGGGCGGCATCCCGACAAGCTGGCGATTGCGGCGGCGTGGGGTGTGGCGGCGCAGCCGGGCAGCGGCGACCTGCCTGCCGGCTGGGCCGATGTCGTGGTGGAGTGCACCGGCAGTCCGACCGGCTTTGCGCTGGCGCGAAAACTCCTTCGCCCACGCGGCACTCTGGTCCTGAAGAGCACCTATCACGGTGCTCTGCCCGTGGATATGAGCGCGCTGGTCGTCGATGAGATCACGCTGGTCGGCTCGCGCTGCGGGCCGTTTGCGCCGGCGCTTAGGTTGCTCGAGTCGGGGCTGATCGATCCGACCCCGCTGATCTCGGCCGAGTATGCGTTGTCTGACGGGGAGGCCGCCTTTACGCGAGCCGTCGAACCCGGTGTGCTGAAGGTGCTGCTGAGGCCCTGATTGTTCCGCGTTATCGCGTAAATCGATGATGGACGTTCCTGGGTAGCGAGCCTCAGGGCCCGCAAGGACATAGCTTCACGCTGATGTCATTCCCGCGAAGGCGGGAATGACAGGTTTGGGGACTGATTCCTTATTGAGCTCTTGGTGTGAGTGGGATGAGAATGCGTGTTGGCCTGGGGGCCGTGTTGTTTGTGCTGGCGCTGCTGCCGGCAGCCTGTGCGCCGAGCCTGGAGGTCGTGCCGGATGGCAGGGCGCCCTTGACGCCCGTGTCTACGGTCACGCCGCAGCAGCACGATCTGGCGATCGTTGCCGTGGATTTCGATCCGCCCCTGGATTTCGCACAAATCCGCAACAATGGCGGGGTGACGCTGCTGGTGGCCGTCGAGAATCGCGGTCAGACGGCCGAGGCGGATGTCAGGATCACCGCCCAATTGCAGGATCCCAGTGAGCATATGCGCGAGCTGTCCAGTGAGGCAGTGATGCTGGGTCAACTCAATGCCGGCGCGCTCCGGGTGGTCCGTTTCACGCAGGTATCTGATCTGCCGCTGCGCGAGCGCTATCGGCTGGTGGTGAGCGCCGAGGCGGTTGCGGGAGAGGGTGACACCGCCAACAACTCGCGCAACTACGATATCGTGACCCATAACGGCAAGTGATGTACGTCCGAGAAAACACGAGGGGCACCGCAAAGGTGTCCCTCGTCAATAGGTGCGCAGCGTTTCGGGTCAGTGTCCGCAACTCGAGCAGCGGCCTCCAGCGCACGAACCGCATCCGGACGCGCCGCTGCTGGCGACCAGTCGGCTGCCTCCACCGGCGTCTCGACTGACGGCGGCAAAGAGAGAGATGAGGCGCCGCCCGGCGAGTTCGGCGCAGCGAGGACAGGCGGCCGGGCTATCCGCCTGGCTCATGGGACGCAGCATCTCGAAGCGGGCTTCGCAGTTGTTGCACTGGTATTCATAAAGCGGCATCGTGACACCTCGATGAATCGTTTCGCTCGAATTCTAACCCATGCACTGCGAGGCGTCAAGTCATTGGTGCTCATCGGCAGCCTTGCCAACCTCGGCTTCGGTCCGCCTGTGATCACGGAGGGCCAGCCGGGCGGACTGCGGATGTATCCTGAGCAGGTGTGGAGCGCTTATCAGTTGACGCAGCCTCCGGCCGTCGGGGCGAAGGCCGCGCTGGTCGTCGATCTCGATTCAGGGCAGACGCTTTATGCCAAGAAGCCGAACCAGCCGCTCCCGCCCGCCAGCACGGCGAAGCTGATGACGGCCCTGGTGACGGTGCAGCACGCCAATGTCGATGACCGGGTCACGGTCTCTGCTCGTGCGGCCGGCACGCCGGGAAGCCGCATGGGACTGGTCTCGGGCGAGACGCTGACGGTTCGGGATTTGCTCTACGGCTTGCTGCTGCCCTCGGGCAATGACGCAGCGGTTGCCCTGGCTGAGCATGTGGCCGGGAGCCAGGATGCATTTGTCCGGCTGATGAACGAGACGGGCGCGGCGCTGGGGCTGAAAAACACGACCTTCACCAACCCCCACGGCCTCGACGATCCGGCTCAGGTCAGCACGGCCGTTGATCTCGCCGCCCTGGCCAAAGCCGCATTTGCGTACCCGCTGCTGGCGAGAATCGTCGCCACCCCGACGGCGCAGATCGCCGGCCGGAAACTGACCAATACCAATGAGCTCTTGGGCGCCTATCAGGGTGCCGATGGCGTGAAGACAGGCACCACCGATGCTGCCGGGGAGTGCCTGGTGGCCTCGGTGACGCGCAACGGCCATCGTCTGCTGGTCATCGTGCTGGGCAGCGCCGATCGCTATGCCGATGCGCGCACGCTGCTGGACTATGCCACAGGCGGCTGGCGCTGGCAGAGCGTGGCCCTGGCCGATAACGCGCTGGCCTGGACGACAGGGTTGAACGGCCAGCCCTATCGTCTGCAGCCGACGGAGCGTACGGACATCTTTCTGCCTGCCTGGCAGTGGACCCTGGTGCAATCCGCACGCCAGCTCGACGTCGCCGCGCCGTTGACCAGCACCCTGCCTGTGGGCACGTTGACTCTGACCCTTGCCGGACGACCCTTGGGCTCGGTGCCGCTGGCCGTCTGGCAGGGCCCATGATAAGATTGGATTCGGATCCAGATGGCTGAAGAGCGTCTCCAGAAGATCTTGGCCCAAGCTGGCTTGGGATCGCGTCGCGCGTGTGAGGCGCTGATCGTCGCCGGCCGGGTGACGGTTGACGGTCGTGTTGTGACCGAGCTCGGCACCCAGGCTGATCCGGCGACTGCGGATGTGCGCGTCGACGGCGAACCTCTCCATGCGCAGCGTCTGCGTTACGTGATGCTGCACAAGCCGGCCGGGTATCTGTCCGGGATGGACCCACGCGCCGGTTACCCCTCCTGGGAAGAACTGGTTAAGGTGCCCGAACGGCTCTTTGTCGTCGGCCGGCTGGATCATGACAGCGAAGGGCTGCTGCTGCTGACCAACGACGGCGCGCTGGCTCAACGCCTCCTGCATCCCAAACACGAGCACCCGAAAAGCTACCTGGTCCAGGTGGAGGGTGTGCCCAACGAGCGGAAAATCCGCCGGTTGCAGCACGGCGTCATGCTCGACGATGGGCCGACCGCGCCCGCCAAGGTCGAGTTGCTCACTACGCCGCCCCTGGGCTTCGGCAAACCGAAGAGCCAGTCGGCGGCGGGGAGCGGCGGGCCGGGCGAGCCACCGGTGCGGCGTCGCCCCACGCGTTGGCTCAAAGTGACGCTGTACGAGGGGCGCAAGCGCCAACTGCGGCGCATGACGGCGCTTCTGGGTCACATGGCGCTGCGCGTCATCCGCATTAGCATCGGGCCGTTGACCCTGGGCGAACTGCGGCCCGGCAAGTGGCGCGATCTTACCCCCGGCGAAGTGCGTGCGCTGCGGGATGCGGCCTATGGCGGGCAGCCACCTGAGCTTGGCGCTGCATCCACAGAAAGGAAGACGAAACCGTTGCTGCCGAACACGATCGCAATCGATGGGCCGTCGGCTTCCGGCAAGAGCACCATCGGGGCCCGGCTAGCGAAGGAGTTGGGCTATCTGTATCTCGACACCGGTGTGATGTATCGCGCCGTTGCCGCCGTGGTGTTGGCGCGGGGTGTGCCGGTTTTAGATGAGGCGGCCGTGACGGCGTTGGCCGAGCAGATCGATCTCCAGGTGCTGCCGGCGACCGTCGCAGACGGTCGAGATGTGACGGTTTTGGCGGACGGCGCCGACATCAGTTGGGATATCCGCAAGCTCGAAATCGAGCGGGCGGTTTCACCGGTCTCGGCATATCGCGGCGTGCGCCAGGCAATGGTCCTCCAACAACGCCGCATCGCGCAGAGCGGTCGTGTTATCATGGTGGGCCGCGACATCGGGACGGTGGTCTTGCCGGACGCCGATCTCAAGATTTACCTCGACGCCGCGCTGCACGTGCGGGCGGAGCGCCGCTATTGGGAGCGGCTGGCGCGCGGCGAACAGGCCGTTCTTGACCAGGTGCTGGCCGAACTGCGCCGGCGAGACGAGATCGACTCGCAGCGCCAGCATTCGCCGCTGGCCGCCGCCCCTGATGCGATTGTCATCGACAGCACCAACCTGAGCATCGATGAGGTGATGGCCTTCGTACGGCAGCTTCTTCAACGATGGGCTCAGGCCCGCCATCCTCACTGAGGGGGAACGCACCATGGCGCGTCGGAAGCACCCGATACCTTTGGGCCGCTATTTCTGGGGTCGGGTTCTGCGCTTTCTGCTTTGGTTGTTCGTGAAGGTCGAAATCCGGGGCCTGGATCTCGTGCCGCGGCAGGGTGCGGGCATCGTCTATTACAATCACATCCATTGGCTCGATCCCGTGGTGATCAGCGGCAAGCTTAATCGCTACAACCTGCCGATAACCAAGATCGAAGCGGCCTCCTGGCCGTTGGTTGGGATCCTGCTGCGCGGCTATCATGTCATTTTCATTACGCGCGGCATGGTGGATCGCACGGCGCTGAACGCGACATGGGAGCTCCTGGCAGACGGTGACATCTCGGTGATCTCGCCGGAGGGCACGCGCAGCCAGGATGGGAAGCTGCAAGCTGCCAAGGAGGGCCTCGCCTTCGTCGGGCGGCGCTCGCCGGATGCCTGGTGGATCCCGTGTGCGGTCACGGGCACGCGGAAGTTCCGCTGGTCGGTGCCGCTGCTCAAACGCACCCCCATCCAGCTCACCTATGGCCGCCCGTTTCGCGTGCTGTGGCCGGGTCCGCGGCCTGAGCAGACCAGCCGTGAGGATATGCGCGATATCACCAATGAGGCCATGGCGCAGCTTGCGGCCCTCCTGCCCGAGGATACGAAGGGCGACTACGCAACCGCCGACCCGGCGCAGCACAAATGGCTTGAGCTCGTGGAGTGATGGACGGGGATTATGTGTGGGATCGTCGGCTATATCGGGCCGCGCAACGCCGCCCAGATCATCATGGACGGCTTGCGGCGGCTGGAGTATCGAGGGTATGACTCGGCAGGCATCGCCGTCATCCAGGATGGGCAGATCGCTATCCGGCGCGATGTCGGTAAGCTGAGCAATCTGTCGGTGAGGCTGGCCGAGGCGCCGATCGAGGGCAACATCGGCATCGGCCACACGCGCTGGGCTACCCACGGCAAGCCGAGCGAGCGCAACGCGCACCCCCACATGGATTTCTCCGGCCAGTTGGTGGTCGTGCAGAACGGCATCGTTGAGAACTTCCGGGAGTTGCGCGCCGAGCTGGAGGCCGCGGGGATCGCGTTCCAGTCGGACACGGACACCGAGGTCATCGCTCATCTGGTCGGGCTGCACTATCAGGGCGGTCGCCCGCTGGTCGAGGCGGTGCGGCTGGCGTTGGCCCAACTGCGAGGCCCCAGCGCGGTCGTCGTGTTATCCCAGCGCGAGCCGGAGACGTTGGTGGCGGCGCGCCTCGGCAATGCTGGCGGCGTCACGGTGGGTCTTGGCGACGGCGAGATGTTCGTCGCGTCCGATATGCCGGCCATCCTGGAGCACACTCGCCGGATGGTCTTCCTGGAGAACCGGCAGATTGCGGTCGTCACGCGCGACGCTGCGATATTCAGCACCCTCGAAGGCCAGCCGCTGCGCCCGCAGGTCCACACCATCCCCTGGGACCCGATCTCGGCAGCCAAAGGCGAGTACAAGCATTTCATGCAGAAGGAGATCTACGAGCAGGCGAACTCGCTGACTGACACGATTCGGGGTCGCGTGGATCTCGGCTCTGGCGAGGTCTTCCTGGAGCAGGTCACGCTCACACCGGAGTTGGCCTGCGCCTTGACGCAGATCGTCAGCGTGGCATGCGGCACCTCGTACCACTCGGAACTCGTGGGCGCGTTCATGTTCGAGCAGCTCGCCCGGCTGCCGGTGCGCGTCGAATATGCCTCGGAGTTCCGTTATCGCGATCCGGTGATCGACCGCAACACCCTTATGCTGGCCATCACCCAGTCGGGCGAGACAGTGGATACGCTGGCCGCGATGGAGGAGGGCCGCGGGAAGGGCGCGCATCTGGCGACGATCGTCAATGTCATCGGCAGCCAGGCGTCGCGCGTCAGCGACAGCAACATCTATATGCACACCGGCCCGGAGATCGGCGTGGCCTCCACCAAGGCGTTCACCGCGTCTCTCGTCGATCAATATCTGCTGGCGGTCTGCCTGGGGTCGCTGCGCGGTACGTTGTCCGCCGAAGCTCGGCAGGCGCTTCTCGATGATCTGGTGGCGCTGCCCGCGTTGGTCGGCCATCTGCTCGATCCGGCGACGCACAAGCTATACGAGGATCTCGCGCAGCGCTTCTTCCAGTACACGAATTTCCTCTACCTTGGCCGCGGCATCAACTACCCCATC
>Ga0315283_10003956_pt1 | contig 12762 bp, 12 predicted proteins | sample YL17G09_0_MG_FD_204541 | JGI IMG/M metagenome (GOLD analysis project Ga0315283, IMG submission 204541) | Sediment microbial communities from Yellowstone Lake, YNP, Wyoming, USA - YL17G09_0 | ecosystem: Environmental > Aquatic > Freshwater > Lake > Sediment | place: USA: Wyoming | collected...
AATAACTTGACGAACTAAAAAAACCAAGAGGGCTGTAGCAAGGGTCACGCTCACGACACGCTAAATCAGTAGTACTCCAGAACATTCCTTTCTGACAGCAATGCGTTCCGTTAAGATACAGTGCCTGAGCAACATTCGGTGGTTGGCAGCAGTTTGCAGGATTAGTTGTGTAGCCTCCTTCTAAGTAGCACACTACCCTCACGCATCTGTTTGTGGAAGCATCCCACATCTCGTCTTGTTCGCAGCAATGGTTGCCTATGCAAGTATAATTAGTATAATCTCTACAGTCAGTGCCGCCGCCCCAGGTTCTATCTGATGGATTATTGCATTGATCAGAAAATGAGCATGGTTCTCCTTTCATGTATTCGCATTCAACGCATATTCCTATCATGCCTGGTGCTGATCCTCTTCCTATGCAACCATCATAATTAGTCCAGCAGGTGCTGCCTGCAGGGCAAGTTCCGACATCACAATTGCAAAAAGGACCCTGGGGAAGGCCTATGTTAGGAACACAATAACCCTCAGCAAACGAGTTGTGGCATGTCTCCAAGCTTCCGCAGTCACATTGATTATCGCAACCGTCAGAATCGCCGCAGATGTTATTTGCGCATACAGGGTCGCATTCTACTTGTAAATCGCAACTGCCACTATCAGGATTGCATAATAAATCAGAGCTTGAGCAAGTGAAATCACATAATCCTCCGCAGCTATCGGGTTCACATCCTGTTCCGCTGCAAATAGGTGTGCAGCATTGGTTCAGGTAGCATACGTCACCAGGAGTTGGGCAGTTCCATCCAGAGCCACAAATGCCTCCGCAACCATCGCCTCCACATTCCTTGCCAACACAGTTAGGTGTGCAGCATGAAAAATCTCTAAGTGTAGAATTATATTTGCACACATCTGCGCCTGGGCAGGCACCAGCTTGTGTGATGCATGTTCCTCCGCAATTGTCATCAGCACCACAGGTTTTTCCTCCGCAGCTTATGCTACAGGCAACACAGTTAGGGTTACCTGGTTGGCATAACTCCGAAGCAGAGCAGATTGTAGTTTCCAACCAATAGCAGCCCATATTTATACAGCTGGGCTCATATGGACAGCCGGTGCAAAAATAAATTTTTTTGCTATCAGCACCTGTACCGCAAGCATAGGTATTCTCATTAACGCATCTGCACGATACTGCTGGCGCATTAGCACTAACGCTCACTGCTGCCAGAGCAAATGCCAATAAGATAATGATAATGATAATGATTCTTCTCTTCATCTTCACACACTCACCTCAATAAGGTACAATATCTCTTCATTATCATCAGTCATATATAAAAATATTGTTTTTTCCGGGATGGCTGCAAAATAGTCTCTTGCACTTGACAAACAGAACTGATGTTCTGAGCCCAGTGGCTTCACCACTGGACATGTTGGCGTAAGGCTTATAAACAAAACAGCCTTACCTTAAAGGCATGGTGAGCGATGATTCTGACAAATCACTAGCTGTCTTCGAAGGAAAAAAGATAAGAAGGCTATGGCACAATGATGAATGGTTCTTTTCAATTATTGACATCGTGGAGGTTTTGACTGAAAGCTCTATTCCAAGGAGGTATTGGTCGGATTTAAAAGCTAAGCTAAAAGAAGAAGGCTTTGAGTTGTACGAAAAAATCGTACAACTGAAATTACCCTCGGCCGATGGTAAGTTCTATGAAACAGACTGTACGAATACTCAAACGCTATTCAGAATCATACAATCCATTCCCTCAAAGAGGGCAGAGCCTTTCAAGCTCTGGCTTGCAAAAGTCGGATATGAGCGTGTGCAGGAAATCCAGGATCCTGAGCTTGCTCAGAAGCGTATGAAAGAGCTTTACGTGCAAAAAGGATATTCAAAAGGCTGGATTGAGAAGACAAGTTGTTTCACCGTGATGCTTTCTGTTATTTTGTTTTTAACCCCTATGCCCATTATAAGATAGAAAGCCTTTTAATGAATCGGTCTTTAAAAAATGCGATTGAACTTTTATATTACCGATAAGTAACCAAAAAGTTTAAATAGCCTAATGCGCTACCAATCTAACATGGCAAGCATGGAAAATGTAAGATTACAGGAAGCATCAGAGAGCTATAGGAAAGTGCTTCGCTACTTTTTTTCTTTTCCAGGACAGCCCATAAGCCTTAATGATTTATCAAGGAATATAAAATCCTCAAAAACATCCACAAAGGCTGCTGTTATGCGCCTAATAAAAGAGGGGTTCCTTAAAAAAGAAGTGATTGGGAATGCATGGAGAATCTCTGCAGAACCGAAAAACCAATTCGCGATAACAAGAAAAATACCTTATAATCTGGAGATAATATACGAATCAGGGGTTATAGCCAGGGTGTATAATAAAATACCTGAAGCGCGCGCAATAGTGCTTTTTGGGAGCTATAGGTGGGGCACAGATAACGAAAAAAGCGATATCGATATAGGAGTGGAAGTTTTAGGCAATAAACCGATGCGCATAGAAACATTGCTGAAATTTGATAATCTTGGTTTCAGGAAAAATGTCAAAGTAAACCTGCACATCTTCTCAAGAGCCAAAATAGGTTTGAACTTATTCACGAATATAGCGAATGGAATAGTGTTAGATGGCCTATTGGAGGTACGCCCGTGAATCAAAGGCAAAAACATCCGGACAAAAAGAATGCATCAAGCATATTAGATGCTTCATCAAAACAGATGGATTACACCCTGACTTTAGAATCAAACAATGATTCGGCCTTTAACATAATTAGAAATATTTATGAATGCTTTAGAATGCTTGGCGATGCCTTACTGGTCACTCAAGGCATTGAGTCAGAAGATCACTTGGCACCAATACACGAACTTATGAAAATAAAAGTTGAAACGCCAAGGTCTATAAAACTCGTTGACCATCTTCGAAGAATGAGGCACAACATAAATTATTATGGCTATACGCCAAAAAAAGAAGAAGCAGATGACGCGGTTTCTTTAGCAAAATCATGCTTTAAGCCGTTATTAGAAGCAGTTAAAAAAGAAATAGAAAAAAATGAATCTTTTAAGAGGATGAAACAGGCGTAATCAAATCCATCTAGACAAATCACCAAATACAAAAAAATTATTCCTTCTTTGGCAAAACAGTTCAGGAGTACAAGGAGCTCAGGGGCTTGGAAAAACCGAACCAAAACTTAAGGGACCACATGACTGACTGGGAAATCATCCTTACCATGGTTGGAGAAAAAGCAACCACAGACATAACCATTGCCAAGGACGTGGAAGGATTTGATGAATGCAAGGAGTCGGCTAGGGAGGGCGGCCAGATAGCAGGCAGCACTAGAAAAGAGGTTGAGCAGAAGACAGGAAAATCAATAGTATCGGCAGATAATTTTCTCAGCTTAACAGGAAGCAGAAAAAAGCTTGATTACAAAAAGAAAAAGCGCAAAAGATAACTGTTAAAACTTTTTCATGCTAGAATGAAAAATCTTGTGGTTCACATTTGAGAATCAATTATCATTTTCTGCTGCCTTGACCATTCCTTGTCAGTTTTCTTCTTGACCCATTCAGAATACTTATCAATGAACTCAAGCCTCTCCTTGAAGTTGTCCTCTTTTAACTTTTTCAATTCTTTCAAGTCTATTTTTGGCATTTTCATTTTAAGTATTTGTTAAACAAGCCCCGTATTTTAAGCTTTCGGTTGAAATGCTCAAGCAAGCCCTTATCCAGCTTGTCTTTGAATAGGGAATAAAGATGGGCTCAGAACTCTCATCCTACCTGTCCAGTGCGCAACCATGTATGCATGCTTTATCAAAAAAAGGCAAATCTACAATTTGCTTGTTCTGAAAAGCATAGCTTTATCAAAATCTTTATATATGAGAAAACAAAAGCAAGTTGCGAGGATGGAAAAAAGGGGTTTATTGCTAAGGGTATCTGTATTAGTCCTGGTTGTTATGTTCTTGCTTGTTGTTTCTTTTGTGTTAGGTGCCTGCCCTCACGGAGTCACTATTTGCGGCATTAATTACACTTGTGGAGTGGACGATGGCGTCTGCCCTGAAACTTTTGGTGCTAATTGTAGGGATATTGCAGGTGCATGCGATTTTCCTGACCAGAACTGCGCTAATAGTTGCGCTGCTATAGGAGGCAGTGCAGGCAATATTTATTGCTTTAGTCCCACTCCAATATGCTGTGGGACTGGACCTGGCACTGGCGTTTGCGCAGTTTGTTGTCCTGGAGTAATTTGCAACACTGTTTTTGCTCCTGCTGCAGGTCCTGGAGCCCAGTACAACCAAAATGGTGATTATAGTTGCCAAGCTAACTGCAGTGCTGGTGCTGTATGCAATGTTGCAGGTAACTGCACCGATTGCAAAATAAATAACCAATGGCATAATACTACTTCTGTCCCAATCATGAGAACTGTTAATACTACAGCTATTGATGCTTGTCAAGAGAAAGATCAGGTTTGGCAAGAATACAGAAATTACACTGCAAGCGGTAGCACGTGTGACGCATATGCTGTCACAATCGGCCCAACATGGATGGATGTTGCAGGCAGTGTCAGGAACAGGCCTGATGGGAGTGTTTGCAAAGAAGAGACAGGAGGATGCAATGCCAGCAATGTTTGCATCTCTGGTGTTTGCCAAGAAAGGCATGCTCCTGCAACCACTGTTTGCAGAGCTGTTGCTGGCGTATGCGATGTAGCGGACTATTGTACAGGCTCATCGCCAAATTGCCCTGGTGATGCTGTTGCTCCGAATACAACTCAGTGCAATTCTGCCCTGACTTGCTCTGCAGGAATAGGCAATAACCTGTATAATTCACCAGGCAATTATCTCTGTAGGGGTTATTGTGATGGTTCTGGTCCTAATTCTTGCGATTTGACAAATGCATTTGACTGCACTAATTGCGGCTCTCCTTTCTGTTATGACTATGACCCATCTGATAATCCTCTTTTCAGAGGCAATATTACTCTCGGAGGCGGATGCATTTTGAATACTTGCGTTGCGAATTATTCATTCTTAGACAGCTGTTCAGCATCATCTACTCAGGAAACTACTTGCAGCTGGCCAAATCGTGGTCTTGATCTTCCTTTCTCATGTGATATTTATGACACAAGCAATTGCTGGTGCACTGTAACTGTTTCAAGCCTAAACCGGGTTTGCGATGATTGGAGCTGCGGTGGCGGAATGTGCGCTGACTCAACATTTAACTTGACAACACTTCTTGGTACTTGTATTCCTGTACTTGAAAATGCTACTCTGACCTGCCCATCATCAGGAGCAATTTACAGGTGCTACAGAACTAATGCGGGAGTCTGGACTTGGTCTGTAGGCCCTTGGCCTGCAGAAACACTTTGCGATGATGGTTATGATAATGACTTGGACGGAGTATGGGATTATGATACTGATGACAGGGGGACAGGAAAAGGAAAATCTCCTATGGGTGAAAGCAGCTGCCTTGTGAGCATTAATTCTCCTCAGGTTCCTCCCAGCGCTTCTCCAGGCCAAATATTTAGGGCTAATATAACCTCAATAGCGCGTGGGGATAGTGTTCTTGCAAAAATTAATGAAACAAATACTCAGTGCAAGTTTAGTACATGGACTGGTGCCTCAACAGCAGTGTTTAATTGCACAGCTCCAATGGCTGCAGGAACTTATACCGTATTATTCTATGTTAACACCTCAAGGTCTTACCAAACTCCTCCTAACAGGAGCGGCACCTTTGTTGTTATTCCAACAGTCTGCTCAGCAATTGTAACTTCAGGACCCTGTGCTTCTGCTGGCTGTGAGTGGTGCACTCAATGTGATTTAGTATTAGGAAGATTATCTAATGGCAATCCTGTTGACATATGTGTTGATAGCGGAACTTGTAACAGGATGTGCGATAAAGGAGTATGCGCAGCTGACACTTGCGACTTGAGCTCTGGCTGTGATCTAACCTGCACTGGAGAAATAGCAAACACAAATACTTGCAACACAGGCACTTGCACTTGCGAGTTCTTAGTATCACAGAATTGCACTAGCTTGGAATGCGTAGCAGGAACTGCTACTTGCTTGGGAGCAGGAACAAACACCTTGATAGAGACAAGTAATAATTACATTTGTGTATCAGGACCGGGAGGAGGCTGCCAAATCAGCGGAACTAGAACTTGTGGAACATACATCTGCAACACCTTCGGTGATACTGCGCCTTGCAATGGAGTAACTTATCATTGTGCTTCCAACGGGACTGGTTTAGCATGGAATCAGACTTTGCCTGTTACTGAGCTTTACTGTAATGACAATCATGATAATGACGGTGATGGTTTAAAAGATTGCAATGACACGTTAGAATGCAACCCAGACAACACTCCCTATTGCTGCGATGCAGCAAGAATCACAGATATTACTAATCCAGGCGATGATGGAATACAATATGGCGCTAACTTATTTGATGCAGCAGACAACTATGGAAATCCTCCTGTCTGCTGTGGAAATAATGCTAACGAATGGTACTGGTTGAATATGGGAGTGGGGGCTTGCTGTGACCAGAGCTCTGATTGCGTTGATGCTACAGGAGCTTGCTTTAACAACGATTATCCAAAAGCTGAAGGTCACCAGCAGCATTGCATTAATCATGATTGGTATCCATGCAATGATACTAACAATACTAATGGTGAGGTGAGAGGGACTTATACCTGCACAAATGACCCGAGCACTGGAGGATGGGGCTGGAGAACAGGCTCCCCCCCAGAGAACTGCACAGATGGAATTGACAATAATTTGGATACATTCACAGACTGCAATGATACTGCTTGCATTGGTAATTGTGAATATAATTGCTCTGCTCCTGAAGGCATGAGTGTTCTAGGAACTTGCAGAGACGGAATTGATAATGACTGCGACACTTGGATTGATGGGATAGATGGCGCTAATTGTACAGAAGGAAGCGGAAACTCAACCAACACCTGGAACAGAGGCTGCACTGACTTACTTCCAAATGAAGTATTCCCATTAAATGATGGAGGGGGAGAGTTCCTTGTGGACCGTGATGATGATGGATGCTGCGATTTATGTTCTGGCATGGGACCATACAGTGAGTTAATGTACTTTGACACTGCTAGCGGTGTAAGAACCCAGTGCGAAGTTAATGGCTGCAGTTGCGGCACACTAACATTCACACGCTGGGATGCCGGAACAAGTGCTTATTGCTGCGGAGATGATGCTAGTGAATTCTATAGAGCCTATTCATTAAACCTATCTATTACAGCCTGCTGCAACGAGTCTGGTGAGTGCGCTGATGTTGACGGAACATGCCAAGCTGGAGTGGAAGAGACAGAAGCTCTCTGCAATGATGGGATTGATAATGATTGCGACGGGCTCATTGATTGCCAGGATACTAACTGCACAGGCACATTAACTGGGCGCATAACTGATGAAAAAGGCCAAGCAGTATCCGGAGCAATTGTTAAGAGCAGCCCTCCTGGAAAAGCTGTAATATGTGAAAAATCCACGCCAACAAATGCCAGTGGCATGTACTCTCTTGATGCGCTCATAGGCAGCTATAATATAATCGCAAGAAAGCCAGGCTATGATGATAATATAACATTTATTACCATATTACCAAAACCAGCACCTCCCCAGACTCTTAACTTTAACCTAAGAAACGGCACATGCCATGCTGATTGTACAGACTCCTATGGCAACTGCAATTCTGCATGCAATGGATTAAGCTTCACTAATTCAACAGGAGGTGCTGATTACTGTAACTTTAAAGGAATATGTGATAATAGGGAAAAGGGTTTCAGGGCAACATACACTAATTATACCACCAACATAACCACGGAGTACACCTGCTGTGAAGGGGAAATAACCAGGACTTATCCTGTAAAGAAAGCGCGAGTAAGCGGAAACATGGAGAACCTGTATGTTTACAAGACTATTGTAAAGCTAGGGCTGAAACACGTCACCCTTAACATAGCCTACGGGTACCCGTGCCAGAATTGTTAAACAACAAAAAATTATTTTGTTATGTTAATCTTTAAAGGTTGAATATGAAATGATGGAACAATTGATTCTGAGCATTGCACTTTCCTGGATTGTAGCCAAGATAATAAAGACTATAATCTCCTGGAAAAAGGAAAAAAAGTTTGAGTGGAAAGAATTATTATATGACGGAGGAATGCCTTCTGCTCATACAGTGCTCGTTGTCTCAACAGCAACTGCAATTTATCTTGAGAGAAACCTGACCATATACTTTGTTATCAGCATAGTGCTTGCACTGATAGTGATGAATGATGCAATGAAAGTAAGATGGGTTACCCAGGAGCAGTCAAAAGTGATAAACAAGCTTACCAAAGGAAAGAAAGGCTTTCCAGTGCTGGATGAGCACGTCGGGCACACGCCCATGGAAGTTCTTGTTGGCGCAGTGTTCGGAATAATAATACCTATAATTATTTATTCTCTTTAGAAAGATTTTTAAAAGGATTTCTCGTTCTTTAAACCTATTGCCTCCGTAGCATAATGGTGGTGCGGCAGACTTGTATATCAGTCAAGCAATCTGCAGGTTGTGGGTTCAAATCCCATCGGAGGCTTTTCGAAGAAAAGCCGACAGATGGCTCAGAAGCAACAGCTTCTGTTGTCTGCAAAAACAGATTCAGAAGCAACAGCTTCTGTTTGCCATCGGAGGCTTATTCTTTATTTTTTTATTTTCTGCCAAGAAGGTTTCTTTAACAATATTCAAGTAATTCATTATTCTCCACAATAACAAAACATTTAAATTCTCATTTGAGCAAAGCTGGAATAATGGTTGACGGCGTTGTTGTTCCTAAAAAGGCTAAGAGAAGTGCTAGCGACAATCTTATCACTTTTCTTGATAGGATTAGTTTTGGCAAGGTATTCATAATGTGGTTTGTGGTAATAGCGATATTTGCAATAGCCTTTTTCTTTTTATCAGTAAGCCCGAATCACGCCCTGAGCTATAGGGGGACTGTTATTAGCCCGAACTTGCCTGGTTTTTTTAACAGCATTTATTATTCCTTCATAACCATCACCACCACTGGCTACGGCGATATTTCACCTAATGGATTAAGCAAGCTATTGGCTATTCTTGAAGTTGTCAGCGGAGTAATACTTACCGGAGTGCTCATATCAAAGCTGGTTGGCATTAAGCAGGAAAGAATCCTCGAGGAAGTGTATGACATAAGCTATGAAGAGATTATTGACAGGCTGAGGAGCGGCCTGTACTTGTTCAGGTCTGATGTTAACAGGACTCTTGAGAAGATCGAGTCAGGCTCCATAAGGACAAGAGAGGTCAAGGACCTGTGGATGATATTCTCAGGGCTTGACACCACTCTCACCAACATCAAGAACATGGTAATGCCTGTCAGGGGTGAGAAGTATTATTATAAGAGGATTGATGTTTTCAGGCTTGAGCTTCTTTTGAACAGCATCCAGCTTTCCTTGAACAAGATGCTTGAGCTGATAAAGAACCTTAAGGCCCATGACCTTGACTGGAGGAACGAGTTGTTGATTTCCAGCATACACCTTGATGTGAGTATTGTCAGGGAGATAATTGATTACGAGGGTAAGAAAAATCATGACAAGAAGGTCAATGATAAGCTTGAAGCCTTGAGAAAGACCCTGTGGGAGATTGATTGCGAGGAAAAAGAAGAGCTAAAAGATAAGCCAAAAGAAGAAAAATAAGCACTCAAAAATAAGATTCACATTTTTTCCAGTTCTTTTATCCTGCGCCTTATCTTCTTTGCAAATTTCTTCTGATCAAGTTCTTTCTTGACTCTCTTGGCGAGAATCTCGTCTCCTAGCACATTAAGAATCCAGCTGTAGAAATCATTCTTCTCGCTATTAACATGATAGTCAAACACGCCCTTGTCGCAGCTCTCAATTGTGTTCACAAACTCATATATGTTCTTGGCTATGGCGCCGCTGCAAAACCAGAATGGCATGTCAGGACCAGGAACATCTGCTAATGCCTTTTTAGCATCTACCAAATGAATTCACCTCTTTTATTATTCATGCATATGCTTAGATGTATAAATAATTTATGGAACTCAGTGATCATAATACCATAAACTTTATAAATTCATTATATTCACAATATTCATAAAATACTGAAAATAGTAAAGGATGAGGCAAAATGGAAGAGCTTGACAGGGAATTTCTTGAATTTTTTCAGGCAGCCACAAGCATGCAAGGCCTGGACTCATCAGTAGGGACCATATTCGGAGTGCTTTTCCTTGAACCCAAAGAGATTTCTATGGAAGAACTGGCTGAAAAAACAGGCTATAGCCCGGCATCAATATGCAACAAAGTAAAAATGCTTGAGCCCAGCGGTATGATAAGAAGAGTCAGGAAGCCCCACACTAAAAAAGTCTTGCTTTATGCTGAAAAAGATTTTAGCAAGATCATAAGCTCATATTTACTCATGAAACAAAAATCAGTTATAAGCCTAGGAAAAGACAAGCTTCCAGGGATAATAAAAAGATACAAGGCTAAGAAGCTCGGTGAAGAGCAGAAAAAGAAACTAAGCATCATGGAGCACTATTACCAGGATTTGATTCAGTTCGAAGTAATGGTAAACATGATGCTAAAAAAGATTGAGGAAATGCATAAAATTCATAGTTAATAAAGAAAAGGAAAGATAAACCATGGCAAAAACCCCTAGCAAAACAATAATAGAGCTAAAGGATGTGTGGAAGATTTACCAGATGGGAGATGTTAAGGTAGTGGCTCTTAACGGCTTGAACCTGACAGTAAAAAAAGGAGAGTTTGTCTCAATCATGGGCCCTTCTGGCTCTGGCAAGAGCACTGCAATGAACATGATAGGCTGCCTTGACATCCCTTCAAAAGGAGCTATTTATCTTGATGACAAGGATATTTCCAAGATGAGTGAATCCAACCTTGCGCAGATAAGAGGCAGGAAGATAGGGTTCATATTCCAGCAGTTCAACCTCATACCCACGCTCACAGCACTAGAGAATGTGATGCTGCCTATGATATTCCAGAACATACCCAGAGAGGAAAGACAAGACAGGGCAAAAAAGCTTCTCCAGATGGTTGATTTAGGCGACAGGATGGATCACAGGCCAAATGAGCTGTCAGGAGGCCAGCAGCAGAGAGTGGCAATAGCCAGGTCTCTATCAAACAACCCGGAAGTGATACTCGCAGACGAGCCTACAGGCAACCTTGACTCAAAAACAGGGAGCACTGTGCTTGACTTCCTGAAAAAACTCCATATCCAGGAAGGTAAAACCATAGTAATGGTTAGTCATGATGAGGATGTTGCAAAGAAAGCTGACAGGATTGAATACCTCAGAGATGGAAAAATTGTGAAAAGCTTGAAGAATCCTGCTGACCACTCACATTAGGATAGGATACTCATAAGGAAAGCATATTAATCAATTTTGAAAAAAAAACAAGATAGAAAGGTGAAAAAAATGATAAAACAAAACAAGACCCAAAGCAAGATATTAGTTATTGTAATGATAGCCTTAATTGCAGGGCTATGGCTGGCTGGAACAGCAAAAGCAGAATCGTTCCCGCAGATAACAGTGACTCTGATAAACCAGGAGCCAGACCCTGTTGCTCCAGGAAACACTGTTGAAGCAAGGTTCAGGATAGAGAATGCTGGCTCCGGGCCTGCGCCTGATGTAGAGATAAAGCTCGTGCCTAATTACCCATTCTCATTTTATGGCCAGGAAGAGCAGGTGAAGAGCATAGGAACCCTGACCGGTTATCAGACAGGAGATGTTGGTGTAAAGGAAAAATGGAAACTGCTTGTTGACACAGGGGCTGCAACAGGGGACAATGCCATAGAGTTCTGGTACAGGATTAACAAGGCAGCGTGGACCAAATCAGGAGACTTCACCATAGCTGTAAAGTCAAGAGAAGCTGTGCTCGCAATCAACCAGGTAAAAACAGTGCCAGAAAGCATAGTGCCTGGAACAAAAACAAAAGTATCATTTGTGCTCGAAAACCTCGCTGATAACACTCTTGTGGATATCAAGCTTAACCTTGAAATACTAACAGAGGTATCAACTGCAACAGCAGTAACTTTCAGAGAGCTTCCATTCACTCCTCTAGGCTCTGGAAATGAGAAAACTCTTAAAAGGCTTTTTAAAGGAGAATCAGCAGAAATCTCATTTGACATATTCACAGATGCTGATGCAGACTCAAAAGTTTACAAGGTACCTTACATCTTGACATACTCAGATTCTTCAGGAACTAATTTCACAAGGGAAGGGATAGTAGGGTTGCTTGTTGAGTCAGAGCCTGATGTTTCTGTAAATATTGATAAGACAGAAATCTACAGCGCAGGAGCAAAGGGAAAAGTTGAAATCAAGCTGGTGAACAAGGGGTTCAGTGACATAAAATTCCTTGATGTAAAACTGGGAGCGAGCAAGGACTACGAGATGTTATCAAATCCGGAAGTTTACATTGGAAAGCTTGACTCTGATGATTATGAGACTGCAGAATACTCCATCATGGTAAGCAAGGGTGCGAAGGATAAAATAATTCTTCCTCTCCAGGTTGAATATAGAGATGCGAATGGCCACTTTTTCAAAAAAGAAATTGCTCTTGAGCTTAAGCTTTTCTCAGGCGCAGAGCTAAAGCAAAGGACTAATGGCAAAAGCTCCCCGATTCTCATAATAATAATTTTAGTTGTAATAGTTGCGGGAGTATTTATTTACAGGAGAGTCAGGAAAAGGAAGAAGAAAAAAGAATAAGGAGATAAGAGCAGCAAGCAGCACAAAAAAAATGCAAGAAGGCACTGCTCTTTTTTTTCAA
>Ga0315283_10003957_pt1 | contig 12761 bp, 13 predicted proteins | sample YL17G09_0_MG_FD_204541 | JGI IMG/M metagenome (GOLD analysis project Ga0315283, IMG submission 204541) | Sediment microbial communities from Yellowstone Lake, YNP, Wyoming, USA - YL17G09_0 | ecosystem: Environmental > Aquatic > Freshwater > Lake > Sediment | place: USA: Wyoming | collected...
CTGAAGCTCCGATGACCGGTCTCGCTCCGTTGATCGAGCGGCCGATTCGATTGCGCGGCAGCACGGTGGCGCGATGCGCCCTTCGCGCGGTGGGCTGGCGCGTCGTGTTCGACGGCCTGCCGGCGCGCCAGGGTGTCTTGATCGTCTACCCTCATACCTCGAACTGGGACTTCGTCGTCGGCGTGCTGGCCAAGTGGACGATTGGCATTCCGCTTGCGTTCTGGGGCAAGGACACCCTGTTCGAGGTGCCGCTGTTCGGGCGCTGGCTGCGCTGGATCGGCGGCGTGCCGGTCGATCGCCACAACCCGAGCGGTGCGGTGGCGGCGATGGTCCATCGCCTGGCTGCGGCGCGCGAGCGCGACGAATTCCTGTGGCTCGCGCTGTCACCCGAAGGCACGCGCGGCTACCGTGACAGTTGGCGCAGTGGCTTCTACCAGGTGGCGTTGCAAGCCAAGGTACCGTTGGCGCTGGCTTACTTCGATTACCCCGAGCGCCGCGTCGGCGTCGATTCGTTCATCCGCCTGAGCGGGGATGCCGCGCTGGACATGGCGGCGATCGAGCAGCGGCTGGGCAGGCACCGCGGGTGCAATCCGCAACTCGCCGCACCGGTGCGGCTTCCACGCCCATGAGCCGCTGATGAGCGATTCACAGCAAGTCCGGGCCGCGCGCGACTACCTGCTGGGTCTGCAGCAGCGGATTGTCGACGCACTCGAGGCCGCCGACGGTCAGGGGCCCTTCATTCGCGACGCCTGGCTCAAGGCACCCGGCGAAAAGCTGCAGGGGGAAGGCCTCACGCGGCTGGTCGAAGAAGGCGCGCTGCTCGAGCGCGGCGGGGTCGGCTTCTCCCACGTGCGCGGGGCGGCGTTGCCGCCGGCGGCCACGCAGCACCGCCCCGAGCTGGCGGGCGCACCGTTCGAGGCGATGGGCGTGTCGCTGGTGTTCCACCCGCGCAACCCCTATGTCCCGACGGTGCACATGAACGTGCGCATGCTGGCCGCATTGCCTGCAGGCCGGCCGGCGGTGACCTGGTTCGGCGGCGGCATGGACCTGACGCCCTACTACGGCTTCGAACAGGATGCCAGCCATTTCCACCGCACCTGTCGGGACGCGCTGGCACCGTTCGGGAACGACAAGTACGCGCGTTTCAAGCGCTGGTGCGACGAGTACTTCTTCCTCAAGCACCGCAACGAGCCGCGCGGTATCGGGGGGGTGTTCTTCGACGACTTCGCCGAGCTCGGCTTCGAGCAGAGCTTTGCGATGCTGCGCGCTGTCGGAGATGCCTTCGTGCCGGCCTACCTGCCGATCGTGCAACGCCGCCGTGACACGCCCTACGGCGAGCGAGAGCGTGACTTCCAGGCCTACCGGCGTGGGCGTTACGTCGAGTTCAACCTGGTGTGGGATCGCGGCACCCTGTTTGGTCTGCAATCGGGCGGGCGCACCGAAAGCATCCTGATGTCGCTGCCACCGATCGTGAAGTGGCGCTATGACTGGCAGCCCGAGCCCGGCACGCCCGAGGCACGGCTGTACAGCGATTTCCTGCGTCCGCGCGACTGGCTCGAATCGAAGTGACACGACGAATTGGCCTGCTCGGTGGCAGCTTCGACCCGGTGCACAACGCGCACCTGGCGCTGGCCTGCATCGCACTCGACACGCTGGCGCTCGACGAACTGCGTTGGGTGCCGGCCGGTGAGCCGTGGCAGAAGATCCGACGCGTCACTGCCAGTGAGCACCGCCTGGCCATGCTGCGCCTGGCCATCGCCGGCGAGCCGCGCTTCGTGCTCGAGCGCTGCGAGATCGACCGCACCGGCCCGAGCTACACGGTGGACACGGTGCGCGAGTTGCAGCGGCGCGAGGCCGATGCGAAATGGATCCTCATCGTCGGCCAGGACCAGTTCACCAACCTGCACACCTGGCAGGGGTGGCAGGAGTTGCTGTCTCGGGTGACGCTGGCCGTGGCGGCGCGGCCCGGTGCAGCGCAACCCGTCGACGCGCAGGTGGCGGGCCACGCCTACCAGGTGCTGCCGCTGCCCTCGATGGAAATATCGTCGACGACGATTCGCGAGCGCGTCGCCCGCGGCGAGAGCGTCGATGCCATGGTGCCGCCCGCGGTGGCACGTTATATTGACCATCACGCCCTGTACCGGGCGCAACCTGGGAGTTGAATGGACATCCGCAAGCTGCAACGGGCCATCGTCGATGGCCTGGAGGACACCAAGGGGCAGGACATCCGTGTCTTCAACACCGAGCACCTGTCGCCCCTCTTCGAACGCGTGATCGTCGCGTCAGGCACCAGCAACCGGCAGACCAAGGCCCTGGCAGCCAGCGTGCGCGACAGTGTCAAGTCGCGTGGCATGCGCGTGCTGCGCACCGAGGGTGAAGAGAACGGCGAGTGGATCATCGTCGACTGCGGCGCCGCCGTGGCCCACATCATGCAACCCAGCATCCGCGACTACTACCACCTCGAAGAGATCTGGGGTGGCAAGCTGGTGAAGATGAAACTCGACACCGAGACCAAAGGCCTGGTCAAGGCGGCCGAACCGCAGCGGCTGGCGAAGAAGGCCACGACCGCCCAGGCCGCGCCGAAGCGAGCCGCGCCGACGCGCAAGGCCGTCGCCGCCAAGCCGCCGGCCAAGAAGGGTACGTCGCGCACGGCGGGTGTGAAGAAGGCACCACTCAAGAAGGCCGTGTCGCGCACGGTGGGTGTGAAGAAGGCGCTTGCCAAGGGGGCGCGCAAGCCCGTCGCCAGGCCGCCCGCAAAGAAGGCGGCAGCCCCACGCCGCGGCCGATGAGGCTGACGCTGGTCGCCATCGGCCAGCGCCTGCCGGCCTGGGCCGAAGCGGCCTACGCGGATTTCGCCAAACGCTTCCCGCCCGAGCTGCGGCTCGAGCTGAAGGCTCTCAAGGCCGAGCCGCGCACGCTGGGCAAGAGTGCCCCGGCGCTGATGGCGGCCGAGGCGGTGCGTATCCAGGCCGCGATGCCCAAGGGCGCGCTTCGCGTCGTGCTCGACGAGCGCGGCCAGGCGCGCAGCACGGTGCAACTGGCCGAGCGGCTGCGCTCGTGGCTCGGCGACGGACGAGACGTGGCGCTGATCATTGGCGGTCCCGACGGACTCGACGCGACGCTGAAGGCCAGCGCCGACGAGACGCTGCGCCTGTCGGACCTGACCCTGCCGCATGCCTTCGTTCGCGTGCTGCTGGCCGAGGCGCTGTACCGTGCGTGGTCGCTGACGGCAGGCCATCCTTACCACCGTGAGTGATGGTTTCGACGTCCTTCATCTACCTCGCATCGCAAAGCCCGCGCCGTGCGCAATTGCTCGATCAGCTCGGCGTGCGCCACGAGTTGCTGCTGGCCGGGGGCGACGAAGATGCCGAAGCGCTCGAAGCCGAACGGCACGGCGAGCTACCCGCGGGCTATGTCGAACGTGTCACGCGCGCCAAGCTGGCCGCGGCGCGGCGGCGGTTGCGCTCGCGCGCGTTGCCCGACGCACCGATCCTGGCGGCCGACACGACGGTCGCGCTCGGCACGCGCATCCTGGGCAAGCCGCGCGACGCGGCTCACGCGCATGCCATCCTGGCAGCGTTGTCGGGCCACACGCACCGCGTGGTCACGGCGGTTGCCGTCGCGGCCGGACGGCGCACGCTGTTCGCGCTGAGCGTCTCGCGCGTGCACTTCGCGGCAATCGCAACGGCCGAGATCGATGCCTACGTGGCCAGCCGCGAACCTTTCGGCAAGGCCGGCGCCTACGCCATCCAGGGTCGCGCCGCCGCCTGGATCTGCCGCATCGACGGCAGCTACACCGGTATCATGGGTTTGCCCCTGCACGAGACCGCGCAGCTCCTGCGTCAGGCCCACGTGGACTTCTGAATGCAAGACATCCTCATCAACTGGACGCCGCAAGAGACCCGCGTGGCCGTGGTCGAGAACGGCGTGGTGCAGGATTTGTACCTGGAGCGCACGCTCGAGCGCGGCCTGGTCGGCAACATTTACCAGGGCAAGGTGGCGCGCGTGCTGCCGGGCATGCAAAGCGCGTTCGTCGACATCGGCCTGGAGCGCGCGGCCTTCCTGCATGTGGCCGATCTGCATGCCGGGTTCGGCAGCGGCAACGGCGGCGCGCGTGAGCGCGCGGGGGACACCAATGCGCCGCAGGTGCCGATCGAACGCCTGGTGTTCGAAGGCCAGGCGCTGACGGTCCAGGTGATCAAGGACCCGATCGGGTCCAAGGGCGCACGGTTGTCGACGCAGGTCAGCATTGCCGGCCGAATGCTGGTGCACCTGCCGCAGGACAACCACATCGGCATCTCGCAGAAGATCGGCTCGCCCGAGTTGCGCGAGCAACTGCGCCAGCGCATGGCGGTGTTGGTGGGCAAACCCGAGGAGGGGGGTGGCGGTGGCTTCATCCTGCGCACCAACGCCGAAGAGGCCAGCGACAGCGAGCTGGCCGACGACATCGCCTACCTGCGCAAGGCCTGGGCGGCAGTGCGCGAACGCGCCTATGCATCACCGCCGGGGACGCAGCTGCACCAGGATCTGACGCTGGCCGAACGCGTGCTGCGCGACCTGACCAACGACGACACCCAGGCCATCCGCATCGATTCGCGGTTGCAGTTCGAACACCTGCAGGCCTTCGGCGCCGCCTTCACGCCGGGTGCCGTGGGCAAGCTCGCGCATTACCAGGGCGAGCGGCCGATCTTCGACCTGTGCAACATCGACGAAGAAATCCGCCGTGCGCTGGCCCGCCGCGTCGAACTCAAGAGCGGCGGCACCCTGATCATCGACCAGACCGAGGCGCTGACGACGGTGGACGTCAACACCGGCGGCTTCGTCGGCGCGCGCAGCTTCGACGAGACCATCTTCAAGACCAACCTCGAAGCGGCGGGCGCCATTGCGCGCCAGCTGAGGCTGCGCAACCTGGGCGGCATCATCATCGTCGACTTCATCGACATGACGCGCGAAGACCACCAAGCCGCCGTGCTCGCCGAGTTTCGCAAGCAGCTCGCGCGCGACCGCACACGCACGACGGTCAGCGGCTTCACGCAACTGGGCCTGGTCGAGATGACCCGCAAGCGCACCCGCGAAAGCCTGGCCCATGTGCTGTGCGAACCCTGCCCGACCTGTGAAGGCCGCGGCCAGATCAAGACTGCGCGCAGCGTTTGCTACGACATCCTGCGCGAAGTGCTGCGCGAGGCGCGCCAGTTCGACCCCAAGGAATTCCGCGTCGTGGCCAGCGCCGCCGTCGTCGAGATGCTGCTCGACGAAGAGAACCAGCACCTGGCCGGGCTGTCGGAATTCATCGGCAAGCCGATCTCGCTGTCGGTGGAGCCGAGCGCGAATCCGGAGCAATACGACATTGTTCTGATGTAGCGTTTCACGGCGTCTCACGCCGGCCCACTTGCCACCCGCAAACCCGCATGAATGCTGGCGATTTCGGGTTTCGGCGGATTTTCGGGATCTTGACGTCGCACCAGGTTCCACTCAAATTGGGTAGCTGGCTGGGTAGCTAGGCGGGTAGCTGCGATCCGGCCCACATCCGAACAATGGGGTGGACATGGCACGCGACAAAGGCCTTCTGTCGGACCTTCAGCTCAGGCACTGGATCAAGGCGGGGACGCCACTGGCCAAGGCCGATGGCAACGGGCTGACCTTCACGCTTTCCACCGCCGGCGTGGCGGGCTGGATACTTCGCTATCGCCACGGCGGCCGGCGCCGCGAGCTGACGATCGGCCGCTACCCCGACATCAGCCTGGCCGATGCGCGGGGCATCGCCACCATCAAGCGCGCCGAGATCATGCAGGGCCGCAACCCCGCCGCCGACAAGCAAAAGGCCAAGGCGACCGCCGCGAAGGACTGGACCGTGCGCGAGCTTGTCAAGGACTACCGCGCCAAGAAGCTGGTCAGCCTGGCGCACAGCACCCAGGTCAGCTACGGCCGGCACCTCAGGCGCGTGGAGAAGAAGCTCGGCGCGCTGACCGTGCGCGAGATCGAGGCGTCCGACGTGGTCGCGCTCATCGAGGCGAGCTCGCTGACCTGGGGCGAGTCAAACATGCTGCTGATCACCACCAAGTGCCTGTTCACCCACGCCTGCGGCAAGCGGTTGATCAACGTGAACCCGTGCCACGGGATCATGCTGTCTGCGCTGCTGGGCGAGCGGCCGCCGAAGCGGCAGCGGCTGATGCTGACGAGGGAGGAACTGCACCTGCTGCTGAACGCCGGCATGCGCAGGCGCAACGCGCTGACCATCCGCATCCTGCTGGCCACCGCCGTGCGTAGTGCCGAGCTCTACAAGGCACGGTGGGAGCACGTCGATTTCGAAGAGGCACGGTGGCACATTCCCAAGAGCAAGACCGGCGCGGCAATGGACATTCCACTTGCGCCAATCGTAGTGGACTGGTTCAAGGAGCTGCGCACGCTGGCCGGCGAGTCGGCGTTCGTGCTGCCGGCACACTCACGCGGCCGTGCCGCCAGGCAGGGCGGCGACACGCATGTCAGCAAGGACACCATCCGCGAGGCGATCGGCTACTGGCTCGATGCCGACAAGCCGGCGGTGCGCCGTTTCACGCCGCATGACCTTCGCAGCACGATGAAGTCGCACATCCGCGCTCGGCGTGCCGCGGGACATCTCCGAGATGTCTCTGAACCACAAGCTGTCGGGGGTCCAGGGGTCGATGACCGGCAGCGTTCCTCGACGAGAGGGGTAAGGGATTCGAGAACTGGCCGGGGTCTCGTAAGGCTAGGAGAATCGCCTCTGATGCCAGGCTAGCAACTCATCATCCGGCCTCAGCCGGTCTGAAGCTCGAATGGGTACGCCATCCAATGGCACAAAAGCCTGCCGGACGTAGGTGTCCTCCACCGCTTCACGCAAGCGCCGGCCAATGCGGATCTGCAGCGACACCGGCGTGATTGTGATGAGCCCTTGGTCGAACGCCCGGTCGTAGAGCGGTGACAAGCACAGGCCGTTGCGAGGGTTCAATCGATGCACGGGGTCCTCTGCCCAGGGGACGATGTGACTCGCGATCAGCAGCTTGGGCTCTTTCAAACCCGTGATGCAACACCGACCCCCATAGCTGGCAAGAACCCAGCGGCGAAAGGGTACCTGGTTGAGGCGCACCTTGACTACCGCTTCACGCTCGGTGTCGAAAGGCTGGTCAAGGTCGCCAGAGACCGCGGCCAGTTCACCTGGCTCAATGTGATCCGCTTCCATTGCCGTGAGTCCTTCGTGTGCCGCGAAATGTCCATACGCGGCGGCAGCTGCGTCCAACACGTTGGACCACGATGTGGTGACTTCTGCCCACACGTCGCGGTCGAGCTTGGATGCCTTCTGAAGACCCACACGGCCCGAGCCCGTTATGGCGGGATCCAGGCTGGCAATGTTGACCAGCTTCATGGCCACCGAACTGGGTGTGCGGCCTAGCCAGTGCGCGAGTTGCACGATGCGCGGTTGGCCCCGGTGCAGCTGACCAAACGGCAGTTGCAGGTACAGGTGCAGGGCGGCCAGGACCTCTGCACGTGTCCAGTTCATGGTGCAGTGACTATAGGTGGTGCCGGATTCTCTTGGCGGGATCGAGCGCAGCGTCTCCATCCCGCGGCTGCCATGTGCCTCGCCGCGATGGTTTCCGGGCGTGCGGCCTACGTGCCCGCCTGGCTTGGCAGGTGGATCGAGCGATCGACTTGGAGGCCTGGCGCACCAGTCCCACGAAGTCGACCCAGCATTGATTCGATGGCTGCCTGGAATGGGTGCAAATGGGCGTCGAAGTGGCTTGCCATGCCGCAAGATGATCCAGACGGCCGCCATCCAGTTCACGCTCGAGATACTGGGCGTCGTCGCCGGCATCGACGAGTTAAAGGGCGCCTGGCGCACTCTTGGCACACTGGCGCCGGATCGGCTGAAGGACGACACGCAGGTGTACAAGTAGTTCGTCGAGAACGAGTCGTTCAAGCGGTTCGTCGGCGATATGGTGTTCGCGATCACGAGCCCGTGAAGGGGCGAGTGACCAGTTGATGGCGAGTCTGGTAAAGTAAGGAATCCTTACTTTCCGACCTAAGGCCGCCATGCTCGCCAAGATCACCTCGAAGAACCAGCTCACGCTGCCCAAGAGCGTGACGCAGGCGGTCGGGCCCGCAGAGTATTTCGACGTGCAGACGCGCGACGGGCAGATCGTGTTGACGCCCGTGCGCATCCAGCGCGGCGACGCCGTGCGGGCCAAGCTGGCTGAACTGAACCTGACCGAGGCCGACATCGGCGGCGCCGTGACGTGGGCGCGCGCCTCATCGAGCCCGAAGGCTCCCGCCAAGGCCGCAACCAGCCCCCGCGCCAAGGTGCAGCGCAAAGCATGAGCGACGCCGGGCCGCTCCCAAGTCGCTCGCTCCCCCTCCGGGGGGAGGCGCGCAGCGCCAAGGGGGCGACATGAGCGCTCGCAGTCGCAGTGGGCTATCGGCCGACCAAGGTCCCCCGCGCGTCGTGATCGACACCAACGTCGTGCTCTCGGCGCTGGTGTTCGGCAAGGGCACTACCGCTCGCCTGCGGGCCGCCTGGCAGGGGGGCCATTGCCTGCCGCTGGTCAGCACCGCCACCGCGCAGGAGCTCGTGCGTGTCCTGGCCTATCCGAAGTTCCGCCTCGACCCGCAAGAGCAGCAGGAGTTGCTGGCCGACTACCTGCCCTACGCCGAGGCCGTTCGCATTCCTCAGCCACCACCGACCGTGTCGGTCTGCCGAGATCCGTTCGACATGCCGTTTCTGCACCTGGCAGCCGCCGGCCGGGCCGACGCCCTGGTCACCGGAGACGCCGACCTGCTGACGCTGGCCCGCGTGGGGCGCTGTCCGATCATGACTCCCGAAGCCTTTCTGAGCGGCCTGCCGCCGGCCGTTCCACCCCATGCATGACATAGTTGCCGGTGGCGTGGTTGGCGCCCGAATCGGCGCCGATGGGGCGCGCAGGCGATGACATCCGGCCAGCAGGTCACGTTGGCGAGTCGGCGCGGGGTGACGTGTGAACGAACTTGGCATGTACAGCCTGTATTGCACGAAGAAGCTGCTTGATCGCATCAAGCCATCGATCGCAACGTCGCCACCGCTGCCGACGGCGGTGCTCGGCAACTGGTACGCGACGGCGCTGTTCTGGAAGCCTCAGCTCGTGCTCCTCGTGAACGAGGGGACCTTGCTGCCGGTGTTGATGCCGCTGGCACCTTCCTCGACCCTGTCTGCGAGGTTCCCTGGTGAACTGGCGGTAGTGTTGGGCAGGCACGGGATCAGCCGAGCGGCCATTGACCGTGAGGTGGCGGCGATGACCGAGGTCGCATTCGCGAAGACCGCCAACCGCAGCGTGCTCGGCATCATGAACGAGTTCTCGTTCCTGGCCGAGGGCTACCGCGATTACCTGGAGACGTCCGACTTGTTGGCCCTGTCGATGCGCTTGGCTGACACACCTTGCAGCCCGATCAAGTACAACAGCCCGGCGCGGCAGATCAAGGAGACCTTCGCTGATGGGTAGCTGTCGGAATTCAGCAGTCTGGCGATGCGTCGCAAGGCTTGAGCGCGCAGGGTCGTCCTTTGGCCAGCGCGGTCATGCAGGCAAGCGCGATCGCGTGGCATCGCCGGCCTCTGTCGACGCGCACTGAACCCGGACCACCCAACGCATGCGCCTGCTGCAGTACAAGGACCTGAATCTGCGCCGCGTCAGGGCCGCGTTCGAGAAGGTCAAGTCCGCCATCGAAGCCGGCGACTTCCGCTCGGCCGACGTGAAGAAGCTGCACGCCGGGTCGTACTACCGCGCCAAGCTCGACTACGCCAACCGGCTGCTGCTGCAGTTCGCGCGCATCGACCGGCCCGACAGCGAAGGCGGCACCGAGACCGTGTGCCTGGCTCTGGAGGTGATTGAGAACCACGCCTACGAACGCTCCCGCTTCCTGCGCGGCGCCGTGGTGGACGAATCGCGCATCGAACGCGAGCCACTCGCCGATGCCAAGGCACCCGCACTGTCCGCCGAGGCCGCGCCGCTGCGCTGGCTGGGCCCGGACCGCACGCAGTTCGAGTTGCTGGACAAGCCCATCGTGTTCGACGACGCGCAGGACGAGGCCTACCGACACCCGGCGCCGCTGGTGGTGATCGGCTCCGCCGGCTCGGGCAAGACCGCGGTCACGCTGGCGCGGCTGCGCGAGGCCGAGGGCCGGGTGCTCTACGTCACGCTGTCGGCCTACCTGGCGCAGAGCGCCCGCGCGCTGCACGCCGCGCATGGCTTCGAGAACCCGAAGCAGGAGGTCGACTTCCTCAGCTACCGCGAGCTGCTGGAGACTCTGCGCGTGCCGTCGGGCCGCGAGGTGACGCTGCCTGCGTTCGCGGCCTGGTGCGAACGCCATCACACAAGCCTGCGGCTGCTGGGCGACATCGATGCGCAGGCACTGTTCGAGGAGTTCCGCGGCGTCATCGGCGCGCAGCCGCAGGGGCCGCTGTCGCTGGCTGACTACCTGGCCCTGGGCACGCGGCAGAGCCTGCTCAATGCCGCGCAGCGCGAGCTGGCGCACGGCCTGTTCCAGCGTTACTGCGCCTGGCTGGTCGAGGTCGGCTTGCACGACAGCAACCTGGTTGCGCACGCCTGGCGCACCGAGATCGCACAGAAGCAGCCGCCGGTGTACGACTTCGTCGTCATCGACGAGGTTCAGGACCTCACACCCGTGCAGCTGGCGCTGGTGCTGGCGCTGCTGAAAGCACCGGGCCAGTTCATCCTGTGCGGCGACAGCCACCAGATCGTGCACCCCAACTTCTTCAGCTGGGCGGCGCTGAAGAGCCTGTTCTGGCAGGGCCTGGCCGGCGACGCTGCACAACGCCAGCCGCTGAAGCTGCTGCGGGCCAACTTCCGCAACACCCGCGCCGTCACCGTGCTGGCCAATCGGCTGCTGAAGATCAAGCAGGCGCGCTTCGGTTCGGTGGACCGCGAGAGCAACTTCCTCGTGCGCAGCACCTCTGCCGTGGCCGGCGACGTGCGGCTGCTCGATGCCAAGGACAAAGCGCTGGCGCAGCTGGATGCGGCCACCCGGCAATCGGCACGTCACGCCGTGATCGTGCTGCGCGACGACGACAAGCCCGCCGCGCGCGAGGCCTTCCACACGCCGCTGGTGTTCTCGGTGCACGAGGCCAAGGGCCTGGAGTACCCGCACGTGCTGCTGTTCAGGCTGGTGTCGGGCCAGCGGCAGGCCTATGCCTCGGTGTGCGAGGGCGTGACGGAAGCCGACCTGCAAGGCGACGATCTCGAGTTCCGTCGCGCGCGCGACAAGGCCGACAAGTCGCTGGAGCTGTACAAGTTCCAGGTCAACGCGCTGTACGTGGCGATGACGCGTGCGGTGGAGACGCTGACGCTGGTGGAGCAGGACACCGGCCACCCGCTGCTGGGGCTGCTGGGCCTGCAACTGGGCGAGGCGCTGGCGCAGCCGGTGGCCAAGTCCAGCCAGGACGAGTGGGCGCAGGAGGCGCGCCGGCTCGAGCTGCAGGGCAAGGCCGAGCAGGCGCAGGCCATCCGCGATGCCTTCCTGCAGCACAAACCCGTGCCCTGGGTGCCGTGGAGCCTGGCGTTGATCGAGGACCTGTTCCCGAAAGCCCTGGACCCACAGAACCCGAGCAGCAAGCCGCGGCAGACCGTGTTCGACTATGCGATGTGGCACGGCCAGCATTCCTGGATCGAGTCACTGGCGCATGGCGGATTCGCTCCGGCCCGCGGGTTGATGGAGGAGCACGAGTTCGCCGGCGCGGGCACGCTGCTGCCCCCGCGCTACGGCATCGACGGCCCCTGGCTGGCGCGTCAGCAGCTGGTCCGCCGCACCGTGGCCGCCGTGCACCTAAGGCACCTGCAGCCCTACCAGGCGAAGAGCTTCAAAGACGTCCTTCGGCTGGCCGATCTGCACGGCCCCGACCACGCCACGCCGGTGGGCGCGACGCCGCTGATGCTGGCCGCGATGGCCGGAAACGCACCGCTCGTGGAAGCGCTGCTGGCCAAGGGTGCCGACCCGGAACGGCGTGACGAGTTTGGCCACAGCGCCTGGGACCACGCCGTTGGCCGTGCGATGCGCGAGGCCGCTTTCGCGGGCGGTGGGCTGCCAGCGCTTTTCGACCTGCTCGCGCCGCCGGCGCTGGACGTGCAGACCGACGCTCGCCTGGTGCGGCTGGAACGGCACCAGGGTGAGTACTGGGTGCTGACGCTGATGCTGGCGGGGCTGAAGACGCAGTGGTCGCAGTGCGTCACGCGACGGCGTGAGCCTTACAAGGTCCTGGCCGGCTTCTTCGCCGATCAGCTTCACGACGTGCTGCAGGAGCTGCCGGCGTGGTTGTGGTCCGAGCAGCGCCGCAAGCGCACCTACGTCAACCAGGTGCTGGCCCGTGCCGAAGTGCAGAGCAGCTACCAGCCGGCGCGCCGGCTGTGGGTGCGCACGAAGAACGGGCACTACTTCCCGAACCCGCAGATGCAGTTGCGCGCGGGCGACGACTGGCAACCGGTCTACGAGCGGCTCGCTCTGCACTGGATCGACCGCGGCTGCGGCCGCGAGATCGACCACCGGCCGCGGCCGGTCGAGTCGATCCAGTGGGTGCGCGAGGCGCTGGAGCGGGCTGCGGAGCCCGAGCCACCGCCGGCAGATCCGGATGGACAGCATCGGCTGTTCTAAAGGGGAGCGACTACAGTCGAGTCGATGGGCGACCTGACCGTGAAGGCCAAACTCTTCATCCATCGCGGTGGCCAGGCGGTGCGCCCGCCCGACGAGTTCCGTTTCGAGGGAACGGA
>Ga0315283_10003960_pt1 | contig 12757 bp, 11 predicted proteins | sample YL17G09_0_MG_FD_204541 | JGI IMG/M metagenome (GOLD analysis project Ga0315283, IMG submission 204541) | Sediment microbial communities from Yellowstone Lake, YNP, Wyoming, USA - YL17G09_0 | ecosystem: Environmental > Aquatic > Freshwater > Lake > Sediment | place: USA: Wyoming | collected...
ACCCCCGCCCCGGGCCCCCCCCCAATCACTCCCCGGGGCCGCTTTTACGGGGGGGGGGGGGGGGGGGGTGGGGCGGGGGGGGGGGGTGTGCAGGGGGCGCAGCTCGCGCCCCCCCCCCCCCTTCACCCCCCTCGCACCTGGACCGTCTTGACGTACAGGTCCTTCTTCTGCCCCGCCACGTAGTTGGGCCCCATGATGCGCACCTTGGCGCCGGTGCACACCTTGCCCGAGAAGACGCGGCCGAACGCGAAGAAGCGGCCCTTGTCCGACGCGGGAATCATTTTGGAGACGTAGAGCATGAGCGGGCCGTTGGGGTCGCACGTGCGGATGGCGTTGGCGTAGATGTCGTCGAGGGGGCCCTCGTAGAGGGTCTCGACGCGGTAGGCCTGGCGAGGGGGGGAGGGGTCGTTTTTTTCTCTTTGTTTTTTCTCTCCCCTCCCCTCCCCCCCCCTCCCCCCCCCCCCCACCTGCGCGGTCGCGGGCGACGGCAGGTGGTAGATCATCATCTCCAGCAGCGCCTCGTGCGCCGGCAGCCACGCCTGCATCACGCGCTTCATGAGCGGCTTGCCCATCAGCTCGCGGTCTTCCGACTTGAGCTTGGACGAAATGCCCAGCTTGTCGCACAGGCCAAACAGTTTCTCCTTGTTGTCGTTGATGGCCGACTCGATGATCGTCTTGATGGGCTCGTAGATGAACTGGGGGGGCGGGGGGGGGGGCGGGGGGGGGCGTGGGGGGGCGCGCCCGCCGCGCCGCGCGCGACCCGCCCGCGCCCGCGCCACCCCCCCACCCCCCCGCCCCCCACCTGCACGAAGCCGCGCTTGCACGTGGCGGCCCCCGTCGCTTTCTTGGTCCACTTCTTGGTCGCGGGGTCGAAGAAATTGTCCCCCCACAGCTTCTCCATCATCTTGGATTCCTCGACGCCAAACCGTTTGGCGTAGATGGCCGAGAACACGGTGAGCGTGAACGCCCACCCGTGCAGGCCCGCGGAGAAGGAGACGGTCCCCTTTTCGGGGTAGACCTGCGTGTCGCCCAGCTTCTCGTCGGCGTACGTCGCCATGATCACGTTGGCCGTCTCGATGACGCGGCGGAACCCGTTGTACGCTTCCTCGCCGTCGTACATGAGCTGTGAAGGGGGCGGGGGGCGCGTGGGCGAAGGAAAGGGGGGGCAGTGGGGGGCGGGGGGGGGGGGGGGGGGGGGGGGGCGGGGGGGGGGGGGGGGGGGGGGGGGGGGGGGGCCCCCCCCGGCGGGGGGGCCCCGCCCCCGGGGGGCCGGGGGGCCCCTCCCCCCCCCCCCCCCCTCTGACCTCGAGGAAGCAGCGGTCCAGTTTGTTGACCGTCATGACCGGCCGGATGCGCTCCCCGAGCGCCTGCCGCAGCACGGTCTCCGTCTGCACGCACACGCCCTCGACGCAGTCGACGACGACGAGCGCGCCGTCGGTGATGCGCAGCGCGGCGGTGACTTCGGACGAGAAGTCGACGTGCCCGGGCGAGTCGATGAGGTTGACCAGGAAGTCGTTGCCGTCGCGCTTGCCGGTGAAGCGGGCGAGGTCCTCGTCGGTCATCTGGGGGTGGGGGGGTGGGGGTGGGGCGTCAAACCCTGAACCCTAAAACCCCTCGCGCCAACCCTAAAACCCCCGACCCTCTCCCGCCTCGCCCCACCTGGTAGTAGAGCGAGATGCCGGTCGACTTGATCGTGATGCACCGGTCCTGCTCGTCCTGCCGCGTGTCGGTCAGGCGCTGGTCGCCGGCCTGCGGACGGGCGGGGGGGGCGCGCGTCGGCTCCCGCTCTCCGCCTCTTCTCTCCCTCCCCCGCCTCCCTCCCTTCTCCCTCTCACGTTCTCCATGGAGATGATGCCGGCGGCGGCGACGAGCGAGTCGGTGAGCGTGGATTTGCCTGGGGGAGGGCGGGAGGAGAAAGAGGGGCGTCGGCGACCGGCGCGCGGGTGCCGCGGCGCGCCGCCATCGCGCGCCGTCCGCGCGCCGGCGGTCCCGCCCGCCCGACACGCGATGCGGGGCGCGCCGTGCGCGCCAGCCGGGCGAGGCCCGGAGCCGGGCGGCGGCCGCGCGCCTCCGCGCGGGGGGCGGCGGCCCGCGCTCGCGCCCACCGCGCGCCGCGGTGGCTCGCTCCCTCATTCTCCGCCCGCTCACGCACCGTGGTCGACGTGCGCAATGACAGACATGTTCTGGGGGGGAAGGGGGAGGGAGGGCGGGTTGGTGGGGCCGTGCGCGGGCGCTCGGCCGGCGCGGCCCCGAATCGGCGCCCCCGCGCGCCGCGACCGCGCCCGCCACCCCCAACGTCGCTCACCCGAATGTTGTGCTGCTTGTCCATGAGGGCGCGGATCTGTTCGATCGTGAACCTGAGGCGGGAGGAGGGATGGCGCGTGGGCCACGGGCGCGGCACGCGCGGGGGGCTCGCGCGCCCCTCACATTCGCCGCCGTGCGCGTCCCCGCAATGACGGCCGCCGCCCGCCGCGGGCGCGGCGGCCGCGGCGCGGTCCGGAGGCGGCGATCGCCGTGGCCGTCGCGGCGGCCGCGGGGTCGGACGCCGGGCCCGCACTCCGCCGCGCCCGCCACACGCACTTGACCATGGCGGCGAGGAGGTGGCTGGGGGGGCCGCCTCGCGGGTGGGGAAAGGGGGGGTGTGGGGGCGACCGTGCCGACGCAGCGCTCACTGCCGCCCGCCCCGGCGCGCGCGCCGCCGCCCGCCCGCCGACACCGGCCACGCCGGTCCCATGATCCGCTACATCCTGCTGCAGAACCGGGCGGGCAAGGTAAGGGAGAGCGGGCGCGGGCGCGATGCGCGCCGCGCTCGCGGGAGGTGGGCGCGCGCGCCAGGGTCGCGCGCCGCGATCCGCGGAGCATGCGTCCCACCCGCGGGAGCGGGCGGCCGAGGCGAGAGCGCCGGCGACCGTTGCCGACCCCCCCCCCCCTTTCAGACCCGCCTCGCCAAGTACTACGCCCCCGTCGACGCGGCCGCCAAGCGGGCCCTGGAGTACGACGTGCACAGGCTGACCGCGGGGAGGGACGGGGCGCTGGCGTCGGTGGTGGAGCACGGCAGCGCGAAAGTCGTCTTCAGGCGCTACGCGGGGCTCTACTTTGCCATCGGCGCCGACGCCGCGGATTCAGAGTTGGCCCTGCTGGAAGCCATCCACCTGTTTGTCGAGGTGGGCAGGAGAGATGGTGGCGGCCGTTTTTTTTCCGTCTTTCTTTCGGCTCACACCCCCACCCTCTCTCCCCCGCTTCCAGATCCTGGACCACTACTTTGGCAACGTGTGTGAGCTGGACCTCGTGTTCAACTTCCACAAGGCAGGGCGAGGGAGGGAGGGAGGGCACGGGCCGGGCGTCGCGCGCGCCCGGCACGCCCCGCGCCCACCGCGCGACCTTCCCCCCCGCCTCCCCAGGTCTACCTCATCCTGGACGAGTTCATCCTGGCGGGCGAGCTGCAGGAGACGTCGAAGCGCGTGATCCTGGAGCGCCTCTCGGAGCTCGACCGCATCGAGACGTGACGGGGGGGGTTGGGTCGAGGGGGTTGCGGGGGTCGTCGCACGCCTTTTTGGGGGTTGCGGGGTGCGCCCGCCGCTTGTCACACTGAGCCGCCGCGTCTGGGGCGGGCTGGGCAGGCAGGCGTGAGCGCGGCGACCGCCCGCCGCGTTCACTCCCGCGCGCCCACGCCGCCCCGCGAGCGCCGGCCGTCACCGCACACGACCCACCGATCGACCCGCCCCCCGATGCGGGGCGCGTCCGCGTCCGACTAGCCGCGCCGCGAGCCGCGTGTCCGGCCGCCGCATCGGCGGGCCCACGCTCCCTCCCCCCTTCTCTCTCCCCACCACCATGGACCCCGCCACTCTAGTCACCGCCCGCGCATCCCTGACCGTGGACCTGCACCCCTCCTCCCTCGCCGACCCCGCCGCTGGCGTGCGCGCCGCGCTCGCGGCGCGCTTGCTGGCCTGGTGCCCTGACTTGGGCGGGGTGCTGCTGGCGTACGAGGAGCCGCGCCTGGACCCCGCCCCGGCGCGCGTGCGGGCGGCGACCGGGTTTGTGCGCGCGACGGCGACCTCGCGCGTCACCCTCTTCCGCCCGCGCCCCGGCGCCCTGCTGCCGGCGACCGTCGCGGCGACGGGCGCGGACTACGTCGGGTTGCTCGTGCTGGGCGCCTTCAACGCGGCGGTCGGCGCGGCGCGCGCGCGGCGCTTCGCGCCGCCGGCGGAAGCAGGGGGGGCCTGGGTCGCCCGGGACGACCCGGCGCACACCCTTGTTGAAGGCGCCGACGTCCTCTTCCGCGTGCTGCGCGTGCGGTCCGACGGGGGATACGTTTCCTTGGTCGGCTCCCTCGACGGCCCTGGCACGGGGGAGGTCGGCCGCGCGGCGGCGGCCGCGGGCGGCGGCGCCGCTCCCGGGACGGCCGCCAAGAAGGGCAAGCGGGCGGCGAAGGAAGGGGGCGGCGAGAAGGAGGTCGGCGGCGAGAAGAAGAAGAAGCGGACAGCGGCTGCCGCCGGCGACGGCGCCAAGCGGCGAAAGGGCAAGGGCGTGTGAACTTCGACTCAGCCGCGGCGGCGGGGCCAGGAGGGCAGCGGCGGTCGATGCTGTGTGGGGAGCGGCGGGGTCGCGTCCGCGCACACCTTCTCCGTCCCCTCTGTCCCTCCACCTCTCCCTCTCTTCCCTTCCATGACGTCCGTCGACGTCGCCGCGGCGCCGCCGCCGGCCGACGGTGCGCGCGCGGGGCGGCGGACGGGCGCGGCGCGGGCGCCGGCGCGCCGGGTGCCGGGAGGCGGCCGCCTCGCGCTAGTCGGGACGCGGCGCCGCATCCGCGAGCGGCCACCCGCGCCCGGCGCGGGGTCGCCCGGCGCGCCCCGACGCCGCATGCGCGCCGGCCGCCGCCCGCCGCGCCCACCCCCACCCCTCTCCCCAGACGCCCCCCCCGCCAAAAAGGCCAAAGTCGACCCCGCGCCCGCCGCCGAAGAAGCGGGAGCGGCGCCGGCGCCGGCCGTGGAGGAGGACAAGCCGGTCGTCGTCGGCTACAAAACCTTCACGTCCGGCGCCGACGCCGCGCGCTACTTCTACGGCGTCATCAACTCGGTCACCCACGGCCAGGAGCTGAACGAGGTGTCACGGGGGAGGGGGTTGGGTGGGGGTTTGGGGGTGCGGGCGTGTGTTCGGGCGCCGCGCGCCAACCGCCCCCCCCCCTCTCCCCCCCTTTCCCGCAGTACGAATTCCACAACGTGGTCGCCCTGCTCAAGGCGGGCCACCCCGCGGCCGACGCCAAAATCGGGCCGGGCGTGCGCGCGGTCGCCGTCGCGCCGCACGCGCTCGAAGGGTCGCCCTGCTACCACCTCGTCCGCGTCGACGGGACCCGCGAAGATTTTAGCACCAAAAAGTGTGTCGCCGCCCTGTTCCCGGCGTACGGCGCGGCGTGCGCGGCCAAGCCGCCGCGCGCTGGGAAGTGGGGGGGCGGCGGGAAGCCTGCAGGCCGCGGCGCTTCGGGGCGGGGTCGCGGCGGCGGGCGCGGCCGGGGTGGGCGTGGCCGCGGCGGCGGCCGCGGGTGAAGGAGAACGGGAGGGGATCTGATTTGAGTGGAACGCCGACGCCGACGCCAAACACACTCTCCCGTTCCCGCTCGCGCGCCGCGTCTCCCCTTGTGGCCGCTGCCAATCATGCTGCTGTCGCAGCAGGTGGTCGTGGCCATGACCGCGCTCGCCGCGGTCGTGGCTAGCAGGTGCGTGGCGGGTCGGTTGGGGGCCCGGGCTTTGCCTCCCACCCACCACCCGCACGCCCCAACCCCTAACCGACATTACAGACGACGGCGACGGCGCCGGGGCCGCAAGGGCGGCGCGAGCGGCGCGGGCGACGCAGCCACCGCGCCCGCACCGCCGCCGGGCGACCCGTTTGAAGGCTGCACGTGGCGCGTCTTGCAGCCGCCGCCCCCGAAGGCGGCGCCGGGGGCGGACGTGGTCGCGGGCGAGACCCTCCCGCCCGTCGGATTGCGCAACCCGGTTGGCGCCAACCTCTGCTTCTTCAATGCCGTCCTGCAGTCCCTGGCCGCTCTGCCGCCAGTGGTGGACTGGGTGAGGGTCCTGGAGGGCCAGGCGGGCGCGGGCGGCCCATCGGCGTCCTCCGCGGCCGCCGTCGGCGCCGGCACCCCGTTCTCCACGTTCCTGGCCGAGACCGCGGCCTTGCTCGCCGCGCTGCAAGCGGGAGCACCCCTGGGCGCCCGCCCCCTGACCGCGGCCCCGCTGCTGGCCGCCGCGCGGTCCGCGTCGCCCGCGCTCGCGGCCGCGCTCGCCCCTGGACGCCAGCACGACGCGGATGAAGCCGTCAACCTCTTGGTCGACGCTCTCGTCACCGCGGGAGAAGCCGCATGCGGCGGCGGCGGCCGCCCGACGAGCGCGGGCCTGGCCGACGCGTCGCTGTCGCGCGCGGGGGCGGCGGGCCCGCCCGCGCCCCGCCCGCGCTGCCCGCTGGTCGGCACACTGCTGCACGAGTCTGTGTGCGCCACGTGCGGATGCGGCGCGCCGCGGCACGTCTGCCCCTTCGTGTCCCTGCCGCTCGCGCTCGCGGCGTGCGGCGGCACGCTGGCGCCGGGCGCCTCGGTCGCCGGCGCGCTCCGAGCCCTGGTCGGCGTCGAACCCGTGGCCGGCGTCGAGTGCGCGAGTTGTTCGCTGCGCGCCTCGCTGTGCGCGGCCGCCCCGCGCGCGCACGCCGCCGCCGCGCGCCTCGCCGCCGCCGCCTCGCCGCGCGCCCCGTTGCACGCCGACGTGGGCGATGACGCGGGCGTGGGCGTGCGCTGGACGCCCACCAAGAGCGCGCTGGCGCTGCGGCGCTGCGTCGTCGCGCGCGCGCCGCCCGCGCTCTGCCTCCACCTGCGCCGCGCGGTCGCCGCGCCCGGCGGCGGCACGGTTAAACTGACAGGCGCCGTCCCATTCGACGATGCCCTCGACCTGGGGCCGCTCACCGCGGCAGGCGCGCCGCCGGTGCGCGCCGACGTTGCCCCCAACCACCGCCCCCTGCGCCACCCCCCTCTCTACGCCCTGGCCGCCGTCGTCGCCCACGTGGGTCGCCGCGCGGGCGGCGGCCACTATGTGGCGTACGCGCGGCGGCCGGCGGAGGGTGGAGGAGGCGGGTGGCACGGCACGAGCGACGCGCGCGTTTGGGCGGCCGAGTGGGGCGAGGTCGCCGCCGCCGAGGCTTCTCTGCTGCTCTACGTGCGGGAGCCGTCGTGAGGTGCAGAGTGGGGTGTTGCAGGCGGGGGTTGGGCGCACCGAACGATCTGAAAAGCAGGCAGGTCTGTTGTCTCTCATCCCCTCCCTCACAGCGCCAGCGCGGCGAGCGAGATCGCGCCCCCGCCGTCGTCGCCAGGCTTATGATCGTCGTCCTGATCAGTGAGCACGCCGCCGTGGGCGGCGGCGGAGGGGTAGTGCGCCATTTCCGCGAGCGCCGCCGCGCGCACCGCGTCGCACGCCCCCGCGCCGCCGTCGTCGCCCTCGCCGCCGCCATCCACGTCTGCGGGATCCAGCCGCGCCGCCGCCACGGGCTCGCCGTCCGGATCCGCCAGGGGCGCCAGGTACGGGTGCGCGAGCGCGGCGTCGACGGAGCACCGGTCGCCGGGGGCGAGGCGCAGCATGCGGCCCACGAGATCGGCGGCGTCGGGCGAGGCGCCAGGGAGGAGGGCGGGCCAGTCCGGGGGGGTGGGGGAGGCGGGGAGGGAGCGGAGGTAGGAGCGCGCGCGCGGCGAGGGCACCCAAGACAGCTCGTCGTCCGCCGCGGGCCCGCCCAACACCGCCACGATCTTTTTGAGTTGGTCGACGTAGTCGGTGCCGGGGAAGAGCGGGCGGCGGAGGAGCAGCTCGGCCGCGACGCAGCCGGCAGACCAGACGTCGATCGCGGGTCCATACGCGTCCGCCGACAGCAGCAGCTCGGGCGCGCGGTACCATCGGGTGACGACGTACTCGGTGAGCGGGGGCGGAGGGGGGCCCGCGGGCGCGCCGGCGGCCGCTTCCGGGGGCGCGGCGCGGGCAAGGCCGAAATCGCAGATCTTGAGGTCGCACGCCGCGGTCAGTAGGAGATTCGACGGCTTGAGATCGCGGTGCAGCACGCCCGCGCTGTGCACAAATTTGAGGCCGCGCAGCAGCTGGTAGAGGAAGAATTGGACGTGCTCGTCGGTCAGCGGTTGCGGCGACCGAATGATCTGGTGCAGGTCGGTGTCCAGCAGCTCGTACACGATGTAGACGTCGTCGAAGCGAGGGACGCGGGTGTGGAGCGGGGTGAGGGAGGACGGGTCGCCGGCGCGCAACGCGCAGCCGTCGGCTGCCGACGGCCACAGCACGTCCCGCACCGCGACCACGTTGTTGTGCGCCAGGGCGCGCAGCAACGACACCTCGCGCAGCGCGCGGCGGGCGTCGGTCGGGTTGTCAAAGGCGCCGGGGATCTGTGGGGGAGGGGGGAGGGTCGGGCGCCGACCCTGGGCCGCGCGCCGACCTCCCTCCCCACCTCTTCCCCCCTACCTTCTTCACAGCGACCTTCTCGCCTGTCACCGTGTCTCGGGCCGAGGCGACGACGCCGTACGCGCCCTTGCCGATCGCCTGACGAGGACAGGGAAGAAGAGGGGTGGGCGTGGGGGCGTGTGGGGGCCGGGCCGCGCCCAGGCGCCACCACCACACTGACTCTATTCAAGCGCTCGACCGTCCAAGGTGGGTTAGAGAGGTAAAAGAGCCCGCCACGCGCCCCACCCGTCGCGCGCGCCATGCGCCATCCTGCCCCCTCCTCCACGCACTTTGACCGGTTCGTAGCGCTCGTCCAGCACAAACTTGGTGCGCCACAGCTCGTACGCGCGCCGGCCGGGGGCGTCGCAGGGCAGGGGGAGGGGGGCGGCGCCGCCTGCGCATTTGGTGGAGGGGGCCGCGGCCGGCTCTGGGCCGCCAGCGTCGGCCATGGCAAGGCGGGGTGGAGCGCGGCGCCCGGGCGGGCGGCTGCGCGGGCGGCTGTGAGACGGGGCGCTCGCGCGCTCTCGCTCACACACCGGCCGCAGCCTCCCCACGCCGCCGCGCCAAGCCGCGCACGCCCCATTCCGGCCTGCCTCTCTCCCGCCTCTTATCCTCACGAGGCGGGGAAGCGGTCGACCACCTTGAACGACGCGACCACGTCCTTGAGCAGCGGCCCAACCTTCCCCCACCGCCGCAGCTCGTTCGCCCCCGTCGTGAGCGTGTAGAACTTGCCGTTGGCGACCGCGACGGCGGCGAGCGCGTGGCGGATGTAGGTCGGGGCTTTGGCGGCGAACTCGAACTCGACGTACGGCCGCCCATCCTCCCCGACCTTGCGCGCGACGGCCAGCACCTTGACCTCCTGGGACGCCGGCGTGAGCACCTTGGTGGCGAGCGTCGTGGCGATCTCTTCGGGGGGGCCGAAATCGTCGATCGAGGTTTTGTCGGTCGACGTGACCGAGACGGAGACCGATTCCAGGGGCTCGATGATGTCCTTGTACACCACGTCCTGGCCGTCGACGCTGGGAGAGGGAAGGGGTGGTGGTGGTCGGTGGGGTGTGTGTTGATTTCGGCCCGAGCGCGCCGCCGCCGCCTCCCCAACCACCCTCCCCCCGCCTCGCGCACCTGACCTCCAGCCAGCCAAAGGGGTAGGCGAATTCGTACCCGTCCTGGGTGTCCTTGACCGTGGTGAACTTGCCTGGAGGGTGGGGGAGGGGCGACGGGGAGAGAGGAGAGAGTGGGCGTGGTGGTGGGTGACCGCGCGCCGGCCGCGGCCTCGAGCGCCCGCGCGCCCCCCGATCCCGCCCTTTCCCCTCCCCCACCTTTCGCCATGGCCGGCCCCGCGGGCAGCGCGACCGCGCCGGCGGCCGCCAGGCCGCCGGCGAGCGCGGCGCGGCGCGACGGGGCGAGCGCGGGGGCGGCCGGCGCGGCGCGCGCGGCGGCGACGGGGGTGCGGGGGGCGGCGGCAGTGGGGGCCCGCATTGTGGGGGAGGCGGGGTGGTGGAAGCGGCGCTGGGGCTTGTGGCGGTGGGCGGGCGCCGCCCCCGCGGCCGCGCTGCTGAGCACCTCTCGAGACCCCGCAACCCTGTTCAATGCAAGGCCGCGCCGGCGAGCGCCACCGACGCCGCGTCGACGGCGTCGGGGAGGGGGTGGGCGGGGCTGCCGGCCTGGTGGCTTCCCTCTCCCTCGCTCCCCTCCTCGCCTGCCCCGCTCTCGTCGCTCCCCGAACTCGACGTCGGCATGTCGACGCCGCCCAGGTAGTCGTCGCCGCCGCCCTCGCCCCCCCCGCGCTGGCCGCGCACGCGGCGCGCCGGGTCGGCGAGCGACGCGAGGTGCGCGCCTTGCACCTCGAGCACGCCCGCCGACGTCCCCGCGTCCGCGTACGCGGCCAGCAACTCGGCGTTGATCGCGAAAAAGGCGTGCCCCCATTTAAACCGCGAGAGCAGCGCGCGCGCCGCGCGCAGCCGCCCGACGACCGCGAGCGCGGCGGCGAGCGCTTCCGCGCAGGAGAGTTTGCAGGGGCGCCCGTAGTTGACCGGGTTGGCGGCCAAGAGCCAGGGCAGGAGGCGGGGGGCGGCGCCGCGGCAGCGGGAGAAGGGGACGTCGTCGAGGCGCGCCCAGGAGCAGTCGACGACGGCCAGCCCGCGCCGCCCGATCAAGTCCCCATCGTCCCCGGACACGCACGCCGTCGCCTGGGGCGTGAGGCAGACGCCGGGGAAGGGCGTGCCGAGGCGCAGCTCTTTGAGCGCGCCGGCGCGCGCGAGGCGGGTGCCGGTGCAGCGCCGCTTGTCGCACTGGCCGAGGTCCCACATGGCGAGGGGGACGGCCTAGAAGGGAGAGGAGGAGAAAGGTGGGCGGGCGGCCACATTCGGCGGCCAATCCCGGCGCCGCCCGCTTCCCTCTGCTCACCTCGTCGCCGGCATCAAACACGGAACATTCACCGTCGTCGCTGGCGGAGCCGGAACCGGACACGGAGGCGCCGCCGTCGCGCACAGCGCCATAGTCGCCACGGGTCCACGCGTCGCGCAGGCCGCCGCCGGCGCCGCCCGCGGCGGCGCGGTGCCCGCGCGGCATGCTGGGGGGGCGGCGGGGACGGCCGTGGCGCGCGGCCCGCCGCGCGGGTTCAGAAAAGTGTGGCAGCGCGCGCGCGGCCCCTCCAAGGGGGCCGCCTCGAGCAGGCCGCCGCCTCTGGCGGCGCGTCCCTTGGCGGGTGTCCCATCGCGACCGCGCTCACACAAAAAACTCTTTTGTCTCCGCCACCGCGCCAGGGGTGCCGCGCCCCTCCCGCCAACGGACCGACCCCGCCCCCTCCGACCACCCCCGCGTCACGCCTGCTTGGCCCGCCACTTGTCCACCCATTCCTTGGCCTCGGCGGCGGCTGCGGCGGCCTCCTCGGTGGTGGGGGCGCCGTCGGCGGCGGCGGGCGCGGCCTCGGCCTCCGCGGGTGCCGCCGCGGCGGCGGCCGGCGCGGCCGGGGCGGCGGCAGCAGCCACGACGGGCGCAGCGACAGGCGCCGGCGCGGGTGCGGCCGGCTTGGCCGCCGCCGCCGCCGGCTTTGCCCCCCCGACCCGCTCCTCGACCATCTCCCGCAGCTCGGCCTTGGCCGCCTTGGCGCCGCCAGGGGCCAGCAGCCGCCCCGCGGCAAAGCGCGCCGCGGCGACGACGCCGGCAAGCTCCAGCACGAGCTCCGCCTCTTGGAAGATGAGCGCGGCGGCGCCGACGATGGCCGCGCCCGCCAGCCCCGCCTTGGCCGCCGACGGCGCGGCCTTGAAGTCTTCGGCCAGCGAGTCGACGGCGGCGCCCACGTTGCCGAGGCGGGGGATCGAAATGCTAAACCCCTTGCGCGGCGCCTTCCACGGCCCGCCCGCCGCCTTCCACCCGCGCGGCCCCTCGGCGCCGTCGGCGACGTACGCGCGCGGGAGCGGGTCGGCGCCCGCGGCGGCGAGGGCGGCCGCCGCGGCGGGCGCCTCGGTGCCCTCCGAGTCGAAAAGGACCACCGTCGCCTCTTCGGACAGCCGCAGCTTCTCGTACTTGGCCGCAAATTTGTCGTCGATCACCGCGTCGCCCTCTTTGTCGATGGCGGTGAAAGGGAGGGAAAGGACCTTGACCCCCTTGGGCAGGACAGGGGCGCCCTGCGCTTTCGCCGCGGCGCGCGAGCGCACGTCGAGGAGCAGGGCGGCGTCAGCGGAAGTGAGCACGTCCAACGCGGCCGCGGCGGGCAGCGGCTTGGCCTTGGCGGGGCCTTTGTCGCCGCCGCCGAGCAGGGAGATGAGCGCGGCGGGTACGGCCAGGCCCGCGATGCCGCCCACGACGAGCAACGGGTTGTCAGAGACCGCGTCGAGCAGGCCCGAGCCGGCGCCGGCCGCCGCGGCAGCGCCCGCGACCGCGGCCGCGGCCTTGGCGCCGCCGCCTGTGGCGGCGGCGTAGGCCGCGGCCGCGGGCGTCGCGGAGGCGTCGAAGGTCATGGGCTCGGCCGCGATGGCGGGGGCGGCGGCGAGCAGGGAGGCGAGGAGGGACGCCGCGGCAGCGCCCGGCTCCGCGCGCCGCGCCGCGCGCACGGGCGCGCCGCGCGCGGCGGCGCCGCGGGCCAGCGGGCGGTTGGTGCGCGCGACGTGAGCCATGGGTGGGGGGTGGAATGGGGCGGGGCGGGCGAGAGTGGGGGGCGTCGTGTCGGGCTCGCTATCCTCCCCGCGGCGCCGTCGCGGCCGCAGTGATGCCGCCCAGGCCCGACCCGAGCGCGCCCGGCGACCCCCCCGCCCGCGGCCGTGGACGCGGCCGCCCCC
>Ga0315283_10003961_pt1 | contig 12756 bp, 11 predicted proteins | sample YL17G09_0_MG_FD_204541 | JGI IMG/M metagenome (GOLD analysis project Ga0315283, IMG submission 204541) | Sediment microbial communities from Yellowstone Lake, YNP, Wyoming, USA - YL17G09_0 | ecosystem: Environmental > Aquatic > Freshwater > Lake > Sediment | place: USA: Wyoming | collected...
GCCCGAGTATGACCGGAGTGAATTGCTGGTGATCTATAACTTCACCCTGGCTCCCGGCACCAGGACTCCCGCGACGCTTCAGTTCCGCCTGCCAGCCGAGGCGCAGGTGACAGCCGTGGCACAGGAAACGCCCAATGGTTTGTTCTCTGTCAACTTTAAATCCAACAGCGATGGTGAATGGCAGGTAGTTACTTTTGAGGCTGCCGACCAGACCGGTTACCAGATCGAATTTTATGTCCCCATCCATTTTTTGGATGACGCGCGGCACTTCAATTTCATATGGCCGGGGGATTACCCTGTGAATACGCTGGTGGTGGAGGTGCAGGAGCCGTCGCAGACGGCCGGTTTTTCGTCCGACCCGGCACTGCCCAACGAAAGCCTGTCCCCCGACAACCTGCCGACCCACAGCGGAGCATTTGGATCGCTCGGTGAGGGCGAACAATGGGTGCTGGATGTGAATTACACCCGCGCGACCAACGAGCTGACCGTCTCAGGACAACCGGTGCAGCCCAGCGGGGGCGCGATCGATAACGAAATATCGACAAGCGCCGCGGTGATGGATTTCTTTTCGCGAAATTTGTTTTATATCATTGGTTTCCTGGGGGTCCTGCTGATCGTCGTCGGTCTGGTGTGGTATTGGCAATCCGGCTCATCAGTGCAGTCCTGGAGCGGACGCCAGCGGCATAACTCACATAGTGAGACCGAATCCGTCAGCAGCGATGGACAGACCTACTGCCACGAGTGCGGCAAACGCGCACAGCCCTCGGACAAGTTCTGCCGCGCCTGCGGTGTCCGTTTGCGGCGGGAAGACGCCTGATTAACCAGGGCGGAAGTCAATGCCGGTCCTAAAGAGGAATCATGCGGGGTGAGTTGAATTTCATTCTGATTTTCTTCTTTTATGGCCTGGCGTTTTTCAGCATGGGGTTGCTGGTCATGCTGGAGGGAGGCCGTGCTTCAGACCCGGGTCTGCGCAAGGCGCTGCGTCCGCTGGCCGCCTTTGGCCTGCTGCATGCCGCCCATGAATGGGTGGAAATGTATGAGATCATTGCTGTATCTTTTGGCGCAGAGATTCCTCAGTGGCTGGCCGCGGTCCGCCTGACCATCCTGTCCTTTTCATTCATATCCCTGGCGGCCTTTGGCAGTTTCCTGATCGCCAGATCCGAATCATCACAGAAGTACATCCTGATCATCCCGATCATCATGGAAGCGATCTGGGTGTTTGGGTTGTTGAATCTCGGCGGGATGTACACGGGAAGGGAACTCTGGGCAACCGCGGATAATTGGACGCGCTACTCGCTGGCCATCCCGGCCTCGCTGCTGGCTTCAGCAGGGTTGATCGTTCAGCAGCGAGCATTCCGCCGCGCGGGGATGATCTCCTTCGGACGCGACAGCCTTTACGCAGCGATCGCTTTTGCCTGGTACGGGCTGGCGGGACAGTTATTCGTACGAATGAGCCCTTTGCCGCCTTCCACGATCATCAACGAGGAATTGTTTCTCGCACTGTTCGGGTTTCCTGTTCAGCTCTTCCGCGCCATCTCGGCAGGGGCGGCTTCCTTTTTTATCATCCGCTTCATGCGCGCCTTCCAGGTCGAGACTGACCGAAAGATTTCCGAACTCCAGCATATGCAGCTGGAGGAAGCGCGCCAGCGCGACAAACTGCGCGGGGAGTTGTTCGGGCGCGTGGTTGCCGCTCAGGAGGCTGAACGCCAGCGCATCGCCCGCGACCTGCACGACGAGACCGGGCAGTCACTCACCGCCATCGGGATGGGATTGCGCGGGCTCTCCGTAACAATACGACAGGGCAACACGGATAAAGCAGTCACCACCCTGAGGCACCTCGAGACTCTCAATGCCACCTCGCTGACCGAACTCCAGAGGTTAATATCAGACCTGCGCCCATCGCACCTGGATGACCTCGGACTTTCAGCGACCATCCGCTGGTATGCCGGCAACCTGCAGGAACGCACCGGTCTTATTCTAAAAGTGGAGACAGCGGGTCATGAAAAACCCATGGCGACAGCTGCCAAAACTGCGATTTTCCGCATCGTGCAGGAAGCGCTGACCAATATAGTCAAACATGCCAAGGCCTTGAATGTGAACATCAGCCTGGCCTATGAAGCTTCAGATGTACGTGTGCGCATTAAGGATGATGGACAGGGATTTGATGTCCTTGCAAAAAAAAGCCAGACGAGCGGGCGCCCCTCGTTGGGACTGGTGGGCATGCAGGAGCGAGCCAGCCTGCTCAACGGCACGTTCTTTGTGGCGTCGATGCCGGGTCAGGGAACGCTGGTGGAAGTAACCGTTCCTTACCTACAGGAAGAGACGGAGGTCGAGGATGAAGATACGCCTTCTGCTGGTGGATGATCATGCAGTCGTGCGCTCCGGTTTGCGCATGCTGCTGATGGGCGAAGAGGACATGGAGATCGTTGGGGAAGCCGGCAGCGCCGCCGAGGCGCTTGAAGCGACCCGCCTGCTAAAACCTGACGTCGTCCTGATGGATATCGGCCTGCCGGATATGTCCGGGATCGAGGCAACCCGCGAGATCCGCAAGCAGCATCCTCACGTGGCGGTAGTGGCGCTGACGATTCACGAGGACGAGGAGTATTTCTTCAAGATGCTGGATGCCGGAGCGCGAGGGTATGTCCCCAAACGGGCGGCGCCCGAGGAGCTCATTACCGCCATCCGGGCCGCGGCTGCCGATGAAGTATACATCTACCCATCGCTGGCCAAGCTGCTGGTACGGGATTACCTCTCCCAGGATCGATCGGTGGAACAAAAAACAGCGCTGGATAACCTTACGGACCGCGAACGAGAGGTGCTGACCTTTCTGGCGGAGGGAAAGAGCAACGATGAAATTGCCGAAGTACTGGTCATCAGCCCCAAGACCGTTGCCCGGCACCGTGAAAACATCATGCACAAGCTGAACCTTCATTCGAGGGCGGAACTGGTACGCTACGCGATCCGCAAGGGAATAATCGAAGCATAATCCCCTCTAAACCACAGAAACAGCCATTGAGACAGGCCGAAAGGCCTGTCAATTATTTTAATGGGGTGTGTCACCCATAGGGTATGGGGTGAATGGGCTATTTCCATGGGGAAAAGAGCCGGCTAATGGGTTGCTCAAGGTTGGAAAGATTGGGAATCCGCCGAATTTACTTACTATGGGTAAAGGCCTACACTAAGGGCAGGATTACAACAATAAGAAGGAGGCAGAGATGACTACGGTTTTTGGCGTTTTTACCCTTGCAATTCTGCGCTTGCTCATCCCAGTGGCGACCATTTTTTTCTTCGGCGAGATGATCCAGAGACAGAACCGATCGAAGAAAGTTCATTAAATTCCTGTCAAATCGGGAGGTCCTTATGGAAACGATCACAACCATTCTTGCTGTGTTAACCGGAATTCTCCTGCGCTTTGGCCTGCCATTACTGGTGATGGCGATCGCTGTTTATTTTCTGCGACGAGTGGACAACCGCTGGCAGGAGGAAGGTCGAAAGCGGATGGCCGGTACGGTCATGCAGGCTCCACAGACTCCGTGCTGGGAAGTGCATAACTGCCAGAACAAGGACCAATGCCCTGCTTATGTAAATCCTGGGACAGCGTGTTGGCAGCAATTCCGATCAGACGAAGGGCTTCTAAAAGAAAGCTGCCTGGACTGCAGCGTTTTTCGCAATGCCCCAGCGCCTGTAAGAGCCTAATCAATAAAGCAAAACATGGAGATCACAATGAAGAAATTATTTCATCGCTTTCTAATAGGCCTGTTCTTTGCCTTGCCGATCGTGGGGCTGGTCTTGTTCTTGACGCAGATCAGCGCGGATGCGCAAGCGTCCGCCCAGGACCCGCAGCCCACTCCGGCGGCACCTGTGATCCAGATGAACTACGACAGCTGCATTGCATGTCACGAAGACATCCTTTCATCCTGGCAGCATGGACCCCACGGTCAGGCCTTGAATGATCCGATTTTTGCTGCTGTCTGGAGCGCCCAGGGTGAACCGGGAGCCTGCCTGGTTTGCCATACCACCGGCTATGACCCGGCCTCCGGCGATTTCGAAGCAGAGGGCGTTGCCTGTGCGGCCTGCCATACCCCGATCCCGGCCAATCATCCCACCGAAAACATGCCGGTGGACAATACGACCGAATTATGCGGCAGGTGCCACAGCGATCCCCGCTTTTCTGACGAGAGCTTTGTCATGAGCGCGCATTACCAGAGAGATATGAAGTGCACCGTCTGTCATGACCAGCATTCGGCGGGAATGAAGAGCATCGCCGGAGCTGAAGGCAACACAGAAGATGCTTCTGATCTGTGTGCGAACTGCCATAAGAGCGCCATGCAGAACTTCCCGGCATCCAAACATGCCGAAGCCGGCGTGACCTGCGTCAATTGCCATCTCGGTTTCAAAACCTCCAGCGAGGACGAAGGTGATGCCCACCGCGCTCCGGATCATAATTTTATCCCTTCGCTGCAGACCTGCAACAAATGCCACGCCGACCAAATGCATGCCCCCGGTGAGGCGGCAGTCGCTGCTGCGATTAAAGTAGAGGAGATCGGTGGAACTCCGACGGCTGAACCTACAGCTGCAGCCACACCTGTTCCCCAAGTAGAAAACGAACCGCTTCCTGTTAGCCCGATTGGATTTGCGGCAATGGCCGGCCTTTTGGGGCTTGCCGCCGGCATGGTCCTCGCGCCCTGGCTGGAAAGATCCTACCGACACCTTACCAAGGGAGGCAAGAATGACTGAAAAAATCGGCCGGCGAGGCTTTTTGATGATCGCGGCAGCAGGCGCTGCCGGTGTGGCAGGACTGCAACTGGTCCGCAAGGCGGATGCCTCGGAAGGAGTGCAGGGCGAACACCAGTGGGCCATGGTCATTGACCAGAATAAATGCACCGGCTGCGGATACTGCGTCATGGTATGCCGCGCGCACAATGACATTTCCCCTGAGATCACCTGGAATCCAGTCCTGGCAGCCGGGCGCGTGGGCGACAAGGATGTCTATCTTCCTCGGCCCTGCATGCAGTGCGCCAAAGCCCCTTGTGTGGATGTCTGCATGGTAGGTGCCAATTACTATCGCCCCGATGGCATTGTGATGATGGACTACAACCGGTGCATCGGCTGCCGGTATTGCGAAGTCGCCTGTCCGTACGGCGCGCGCTCATTCAACTGGAAGGAATTTGACGGGGCCAACCCTGCCGTACCTGAATGGGGCGAGCCCGAGGTGGACCGCCGGCCGCGCGGCGTACCTGAGAAATGTTCCTTTTGCTACCAGCGCATTGACCGCGGCCTGGCCCTCGGCCTGAAGCCCGGCGTTGACCGTGAAGCCACTCCCGCCTGCGTGGGGGCATGCCCAACCCGCGCGCGCCTCTTTGGAGATTTGAACGATCCCCACTCGGAAGTCAGCGTGATTCTCAAAGAACATCCAAGCTACCGTCTGCGTGAAGACCTGGGAACAGGCCCGCGCGTCTATTACCTGCCAGTGGATTCGGAGGCCTAACATGAACATTGCTTTGATGAAAACCTTCATCACATCCGCATGGGGGAAGTGGGTTATCCTGCTCAGCATATTCCTTGCACTGGGAGCGACCGCAGGGCTGTACATCCTGACACAGGGTCTTGCAGCGACCAACCTGACCGACCTCGTGCCATGGGGTCTCTGGATCGCCATTGATCTTTCCTCCATCGCCATCGCCGGCGGCGCTTTCTTCCTTTGTGCAGGAGTCTACCTGCTGGGGTTGAAAAAATATGAGCCGGTGGCACGGACTGCCACCTTTGTTGGGCTCGCCGGTTACACCATGGCTATGCTTGCGCTGATGCTTGATATCGGCCGGCCGGACCGTTTCTGGCACGCCCTGATTTATTGGAACAAACACTCCCTGCTCTGGGAAGTCACGATGTGCGTGATGCTTTATTTGACAGTGTTACTGCTTGAGGTAATACCGACCTTATCGTCCTTCGAATGGCTTCGCACCCGCTATCCATGGCTGGCCTCGAGGTTGGAAAACGTCCATCACATAGCACCTTACCTGGCGATCGCCGGTCTGTGCCTGTCCATGCTGCACCAATCTTCGCTGGGAGCAGTGTATGGTGTGCTGAAGTCCCGCCCGATCTGGTACCGGCCTGACGTTGCCGTCCTTTTTATCATGTCTGCAGTGGCAGCGGGCATGGCGCTGACCGTGTTCGCCTCCATGCTCTCGGCCCGATTAACTTCCCGCGCCGTTATCAAGGATGAACTCCTGGAACGGGTGGCTTACTTCATTGGCTGGATCATGGTGGGGTATCTCTACTTCCGCTTCTGGGATGCGCTTTCCATGAATTACACCTACCAGGCCGGGCGTACGGAAGGACTGGCAATTCTAACCAGCGGTGTACTCTCCTTCAACTTCTGGTTCCTGGAGATCCTGCTTGGGGCAGTGGTACCGATCATCCTGTTATTGAACAAGAAAACCCGCATGATGCCCGCTGTACGCATGCTGGCGCTTGCCCTGATCGTTGCCGGCGTGGTAACTTATCGTTGGGATACCAATCTCGTTGGCCAGCTGGTCATGGTGTCCTACCTGCCGGGCGAACTGGCGGTCAGTTACACCTCGTACCGCCCAGCCCTCATAGAGTGGCTGGCAGGGATGGGAATTATCGCTTATGGCTTGATGCTCTTTTCAGTGGGTGTCCGGTACCTGCGTGTCGTGGACCATACCATCTATGAAGAGGCGCATGTGACCGTAGCCAAGCAGGCACCAACTCACGGGCAGACAGTACCCACCCAACCATAAATCACGATAACAAACAAATGGACGCCGAAGGGCGTCCATTTGTTTGTTAATCAACACGCATTACTTTTCGATCGCGCCGGCATCGATCCATTGCTTGAAGAGTTCAAGCTCTTCAGCAGTGAAATTGGCAAAGTGCTTGCCGCTTTGCACTTCGATCAGTTTGCTGCCGGCTGAATCGCCCGGAACGATCACAGCACCCTCCTCGCTGCCCTTCATCAAGGTCGTATAAGAGGACATGTCAAGCCCTTCAGGGGCGGCTGCACCCTGGTGGCACATGGTGCAGCGGGCAGCCAGGAGAGAGGCGATGTTGGCGTCGTAAGTCAGGTTGCCTGAGCTGGTGGATGCTGGTGTGGGTGTGGCGACCGGGTTTTTCGGTCCTTCAGCACCTGAGTCGATCCAATTTCTAATCAGGTCTAATTCAGCAGGGCTCAAATTGGCAAAATGCTTGACGCTCTGAATCTGCACCAAAAGGCTGCCGGCTGAATTGCCGGGGGTGACCACGGCTCCACTCTTCCCGCCCTTCATCAGGCTTTCATAGCTGCCCAGGTCGAGCCCGCCTGTGAGGGCGGTCGAATTATGGCAGGCAGCGCACTTGACAAACAGCGGAGCTATATTGACACCAAAATCCAGGGTTGCGTTGGCGGCAGGTGTGGGTGCAGGCGTCGGGGTGGGAGCAGGCGTCGGCAGTTGATGCTTAAGAATTTCCCTAAGCTTCGGCGCATCGAACCCGGCGTAAGTGTAAGCACTGCCATGACAGGCGCTGTTTGAGCAGAAGGACGTGTTGGCGGTCGTGCCGGCATTCTCCGTGGTGTGACAGCTGCCGCAGGTGCCGTCAAACATCAGGTTGTGCAGGCTGATCCAGTTCGGGTTGAGATGCGATTCCGGTTCGGGGCCGCGGCTGATCTCGATGTTGGTAATGAAATCCTGCTCTCCGGCTACTTTGGGGATCGAATGGCACAGATTGCATTCCAGCCGGATGGCTTCCTGATCCTGGTTCAGGTGTTTTCCGTCGTGACAACGGAAACAGCCGGGGGAATCGATATGGCCCAGATTGTTCGGATGAGTAGTCCAGTCGACTTTTTGGTCCAGGAATACCGTGGTTTCATAAATCTTCTGGATTTCAGCGATGCCCGCCTTGACCACGTCGGAATTGTTGGAATAGTAATCTGCGTGGTTCTGCTGGTAGTACTCCTCCAGGTTGGCAATGGCGGTGAGTCCTTCCTGCTGCGTGGCATATTTCGTGCTCAGGACCTCCACACCCTTACTGTGGATCTCCGGGATGCGGGGGTCGATCAAACCGCGCGACATGTAATCATCCATTGAATCTCGAGGGGCTTTGAAATTGTGTGAGACACGGTTATGACAGGTCGTGCAATCCATCTCCACTAGCCGGTTTTCGTCGATGGTGCCGGGGTCGAACCCGGATTCGACGTCGACATACTCGGTGGTCGTGCCGTCATCGTTATTCACGCGGACGTACGGGATCATCTGGCTGAGTTCATCGGTTGCGTAATACTCGACTTTGTTGGCAATATGCCAGTGAATGCCGCGGCCCTGGCCCTCGCGCTTGTCGCCGCCGCCGGTTTTCATAACCAGGTATGTGTTGGTGAGGGTATTCTCCGGATCATCCTGGTAGCGATTGACGACCCGCAGGCTGTCATCTGAGAACTGCTCGGGAAGATGGCATGTCTCGCAGGTGTCGCGGGCCGGACGCAGGGCTTCGGCATAGATCGGCAAGGTGTATAAGTTGAAGATGGTATCGTAGGCTTCCTTGAGGCCCTGTGATTTCCGCATCAACTGATTCTGAAAAGAAGCCCGGCCAATGTGGCATTCTTCGCAAGTTACATTGGCATGTGGGGATTCAAGATAAGTGGCATGCTGGGGCGGCATGGTATGGCAGGTGGTCCCGCAGAAGGCGGGTGAGTTGGTGTACTCCCAGCCGTGGATGCCGGCATAAACCACAATTAATACCAGAATGACGAGAGTGGCGATCGGTAATATATACATCCAGCGCGGCGAATTGGCCGGCGGAAAGAAAAAGTTCTTAATCTTGGACATGGAACATCTCCTCCAATGGACGATTATAAAGCTTAATTACCATAAATAAAAGCAGGGCTGCTATGTGGTCAACATAGTAACCCTGCATTTGGTGGTTAGTTGAAGATTATTTTTCAGGTGCTCCGGCGTCGATCCATTCCTTGATTTTCGCCAGCTCGTCTGCTGATAACTGCCCGGAATGGCCACCGGCGGTCTGGATGACGATCAATGGACTGCCTGCGCTGTCGCCAGGGGTGATGACCGGACCGTTATTGCCTCCGGCCAATGCATCCGCATACGTCTGCAGTGAGAAACCTCCCACCTTGGCTGCGCCGTGACAGGTCGCGCACTTGGCCTTGAATACTGGGCTGGCGTAGGCATCCCAGGTCAGAGCGCCGGGAGCAACGGCTTCAGCCGTTGGGGTCGGTGGAACGGTCGGCAGAGGGGTGGGGGTCTGCGGGTCAAAAATATTAACCGTGCGGACAGGGGGAATCTCGGTGACCACGGTCGACTCGATATTGATAAAACCGTAAACACCCGCCAGCATTACCAGCGCCAAGAGGGCTGCAATTGGAAAAAACACCATCTGGCGTTTGCGCTTGAGGGCCGGGTCCACCGTCTGTGATACCAGTCCGGCCTTGATGTCGGCCAGTTCGAGCGGATGTTCATGGAGCATTTCCTCTTCGCTCATGCGCCCGGTCCACATCGCCTTATTGAAGAGCTTGAGGTGAACACCATAGAAATGCCAGATGATGATGGCCAGCACGGCCAGAATGGCTTCTGCGCCGTGGGCGGCCTTGGCTGCAGGAATGACCTGCCCGGGGAAGAACTGCGCGGTGGAGATCGGATTCCACATCATGAAGCCGGTCATGCCCATCACGATGGCGCCCCAGACGAAGGCCCAGTATTCCAGCTTTTCTTCAAAGCCGAACCGCCCCATCTGCGGTCGCGATTTTGCCATACCGAGATTGTAGGAGAAGGCCTGCCAGGCATCCTTTCCGTCCTTGAGGATGGGAAGCATGGAAAGAGGCGTCCGCTCAACATACATTTTGTAGCTGGCTACCAGGATGTGCCAGATTGTCCCAAGCATGAGCACCACCGCCGCGCCGTGATGGATCAGGCGGGTCGTCTCAATGCCCCCGAACAAACCGACCAGCGCCTGAGAGATCCACCAGGTGGGGAATTTCTGCGGGAGGCCTGTGAGGGCCAGCAAGCCGAACGACAGGAGCATGGCCACATGCTCAATACGACGGGCAAGGGGGAACCGAAGGTAAGTCCTTTGCTCGCTCATCAGTGCGTTGCTCCTTTCTTGCGGCGGTCAATAATCCTCCGCACGATATCGCTGATCACAAAAATGACCATGCCCCCCAGAACAAGCGGGATTAATAACAGGTAGAAAACATTTACGAAATACACCAGCGGGTAATCCTTGGCGCTGGGGGTGTAGTGGCTCGTCCACGAATCGGTGAAGCCTGCCGGGATACCATCTCCGTGGCAGCGTGCACACTTGATGAGCAGATTTTCCTTGATTGCGATTCCGCTTTGCGGGTCGTCAACACTCTTGATGTCGTGAACCCCGTGGCAGTCAAAACAAACAGGCTTGTTCGTTTCCTGGTCGGGTGACTGCTGTTCGAAGATCACGGTGGTGCCGTGGAAATCGCCCACGTAGGTGTTCAGAACATTCGTGGAAATACCATACTTCAACATTTTTTCTTCATCCGTGTGGCACTTCCCGCACATCTCGACAGGAGACGCGAGCCGGAACTCATTCGTGGTCGGATCGGCAATATTATGCACACCGTGACAGTCGATGCAGGTCGGGACATCAGGATTTCCTTCGCCGGTCAGCGCTGAGCCGTGGACGGTGGTTTGATACATTTTATAGATGCTGCTGTGGCACCGTGCGCAGGTTTCCGGGATATGAACTCGCGCCTCCTGAGTTAATTCTCCTGATTCCGGGTCGGTGAGACGAGGTTGCGTGTGAGGGTTATGACAGTCGGTACAGACGGCAGCGTTGGTGTTTCCTCCAGCCAATGCCTTTTGATGGACACTGTCCAGGGTCTTGATGTACTGCTCTTCGTGGCATTGCTTGCAGGTGGTGTAATTCTCAAGCGAAAAATCGCGGTGACTGTCTGCTGTTTTTTCAGGGTGAGGAAATTCACTTATGGTGGTATGGCAGGAGACGCAGGTGACATCGTTCTCACCATGGACGCTTGCAACGAAATCCTGTTCGGTGATGGTCAGCGGGAGGATGTCGCCGTTGGACATTTCAATGGTCAAACCCGGCTGTGTGTGGCAGCCCAGGCAGACTTCGTCGGGAGTTTCATTTTGGGCAGCAGGCAGAGCAGCCGGAGCAGCCATGGCGTCACCAATTCCCGCGAGGCTGAACCAGGCGCCCAAGGCAAGCACAAATCCCAGCATGATCAGGATCATCACACCCGCATGGCTTCTCCCTGAATTATCGTATTTCTTGCTCATTATCACTCTCCCGTAATTATTCTATGGGGTAGATGTGGGGTATTTGCAGTAGTACAGCAACCAATTATAAGGTGGCATATTAGATGAGCATAGGATTAATTATCAGGGATTATAACGATAAATGTCACGATTCCATTGGCACGTTTGGAAAGCAATATCGCAGGTATTGCGGGTTTTGGTATCCATCTAATATTGGAATTGGATGAAATTTGTCATATAATTCGACAACAGAAGTCACAACTTGTTTCTACGATACAGGCTTCTCACCTTGTCTTAATCTCGATGTGTAGAATCATCAACGGGCATTAATATTTAATTTTCCAATTCGGAGGTCGTAATTATGCAGCGTGCGAAGTTCATTGTGGGCGGTGTGTTGATCCTGGCGGCAGTGGTCTATTTGATTGCATCTTCCACCCAGGCCAGCGCCGAATATTTCATGACGATCGAGGAATTAAAGGCCAAGGGACAGGAAGTGGTCGGACGCAACATGCGCGTTTCCGGTGCGATCATCGGCGATACCATCCAATATGACCCGCAAACGTTGACCCTTTCATTTACTGTGGCGCATGTCACCGGCGATAATAATGAAATCGAAGCACAGGGTGGTCTGGCGGAAGTGCTTCATGAGGCGGTCATCGACCCGAACCGCGCCCACATGAAAGTGGTATATGTCGGCCCCAAACCCGACCTGCTTCGCAATGAGGCCCAGGCCATTATGACCGGCCACATGGCAGAGGATGGCGTGTTCTATGCCGATGAATTGCTGCTCAAATGTCCCACACGGTACGAAGAGGCTGTCCCCAGCCAGGTACCGTCTACCGGGGCTGGGAATTAATTAGAGTCGATACAAGGCTGCTGCTCCCGTCATTGACAAACTCATGGGGGACGCGGCATTCCCATCCTTTTCGCAACCTGCCCGGCTCTTGCCAAATGTTCAAGAAAATAACTGGCGATAAGAGACCGGGTTTTTGCTGGAAATTAATCAGGAGATAATATGGTGGCACAATTTGGTTATGCTGTGCTGGTGATTTCCTTCGTAACGGCGCTCTTCGCGATCGGCGCGGCGGTCTACGGGTATTTCAAGCCATCGCAACGCTGGGTGGATAGCGCCCGCAACGCCATGATGCTGTCCTTCCCGCTGATCACGCTTTCTGCATTGACGTTAATTTACCTGATTGTCAACAACCACTTCGAGCTCGACTTCGTTTATGCGGTGACCAGCCGCAGCATGCCCACCTACCTCAAGGTGACGGCGCTGTGGGGCGGACAGGCCGGCTCGCTGCTCTTCTGGTCCTGGCTCATGGCTGCCTTTGCCTCGGCGGTGATGCTGCGCAAATGGGACCGCGACCGCGAGTTCCTGCCCTGGGTGATCGTCGTTTCATCGGTGACGCTGGCCTTCTTCCTCGCCCTGGTGGCCTTCTACGAGAATCCCTTTGCGCGCTACTGGCAGACCTTCGACGGGAATGTGATCACGGCCATG
>Ga0315283_10003963_pt1 | contig 12755 bp, 12 predicted proteins | sample YL17G09_0_MG_FD_204541 | JGI IMG/M metagenome (GOLD analysis project Ga0315283, IMG submission 204541) | Sediment microbial communities from Yellowstone Lake, YNP, Wyoming, USA - YL17G09_0 | ecosystem: Environmental > Aquatic > Freshwater > Lake > Sediment | place: USA: Wyoming | collected...
CGCCGCCTGGTGCAGGACCACGACCTGATCGGCCTGGAGGGCATGTCTCTGGCGTTCATGAACCGAAACCGGCAGTTGTCCCTCTCGTCGCACGATGCGGGCTGGGGCGGATTGCGGCATATGCTGGAATACAAAGCGGAAGAAGCTGGTATTCCGGTCATGGCCGTGGATCCGTCCTTTACCTCGCAGAAGTGCAGCGGGTGTGGCAGGCTGGTGGAAAAGACTCTTGCGGTTCGAGTTCATCGCTGTCCTTCCTGCGGGCTGGTGCTTGACCGGGACGTGAACGCTGCCCGGAACATCCTGCAGCTGGCTCTAGACACTTTGGCAACTCCCACTGCCCGGACGGGGCAGGCAGGGCATAACGTGACCCAGCGGGGTGTGCGTGCTCTGCGAAGCTGTCCGCTTTAGCGGACAGTGAACGTCACTTCGTATGATTTGGGATCTAGACTCTGCAATTTCCTCTCGCGGAGTCTATTTGTTGATAAAATTGCGCGGTATCTTGGATCACGGGCAGACCATGGAGCGTGTCTCCACAAGAAAGTATCTTAGGAGGAGAAATGGCTAAAGTATCAATTATTGGTGCAGGGATGACCGGGGCAACCACCGCCCACTGGCTGGCGGAGCGGGAGATCGCCGACCTGGTGCTGGTGGATGTACTGGAAGGTATGCCTCAGGGGAAGGGTTTGGACATGCTGGAGGCAATGCCGATTATCGGAAAGGACGTTGAGATCGTCGGCTCTAACAGCTACGAGGCCACCCGCGACTCTGACATCATCGTGATCACCGCAGGCTTGCCGCGCAAACCCGGCATGAGCCGCGATGACCTGCTAATGGCCAATGCGAATATCGTTGGTCCGGCAACCACTGAAACACTTAAGTATTCACCCAATGCCATCTACATCGTATTGACAAACCCGCTGGATACCATGGCATACCTGACCATGAAGATCGGCAAGCTGCCGCCTCACCGCGTGGTCGGGCAGGCCGGGGTGCTCGATTCAGCGCGCATGCGCGCCTTCGTTGCCATGGAAACAGGGGTCAGCGTGGAAAATATTCACTGCTATGTTATGGGCGGGCATGGAGATGAGATGGTCCCGCTAACACGCCACTCGAACATCGCCGGCGTGCCGCTGCGCGATTACCTCCCGGCCGACAAACTGGAAGCGATCGTCAACCGCACCCGCAAGGGCGGTGGCGAGATCGTCAACTTGTTGAAGACCGGTTCAGCTTTCTACGCGCCCTCTGCCGCTGTGGCTCAGATGGTGGAAGCCATTCTGAAGGACAAGCACTTGATCATCCCTGCCGCGGCCTGCATGCAGGGTGAGTATGGTCTAAAGGACATGTTCTTCGGAGTGCCGGTGATGCTTGGTCGCAAGGGCATCGAGAAGATCGTCGAATATGCCCTCGAACCCGCGGAGAAGGCGGAATTTGATAAATCCGCGGCTGCTGTGAAGGACACCATCAAGGCTCTTGAAAGCCTGGTGAAAATCTAGGTCCAGGCTGCGGCCGGGATTTGAATTCAACCCTCGAAGTTCCATAGCGCGGGCAATCTATTATTCTTTTGGAGGTAGGACGATGGTTTTGAAAGATCAAATTTCCAGCCAGCTTCCGGACTGGCGCGAACGAGTCAAGAAGCTGGTCAAGGATCATTCCGAAGTGGTGATCGACCAGGTCAACATCGGACAGGTTTACGGGGGCATGCGCGATATCAAATCCATGGTGTCGGACATCTCCTACGTGGACCCGGCAGAGGGCATCCGTTTCCGCGGACTCTCCATCCCCGAAGTGCTCAAGAAACTCCCCAAGCCGCGCGGCGCCAAAATGCCATATGTCGGCGGCCTTTATTTCCTGCTCATGACAGGCGAGATCCCCACCCGGGAACAGGCCGAGGAAGTTGAGCAGGAATGGGCGAAGCGGGCGCATGTCCCTGATTACGTCTACAAGATGCTCAAGACGATGCCCAAGGAAACACACCCGATGACGATGTTTTCGCAAGCCGTCCTGGCTCTACAGGTCAATTCCCATTTTACGAAAAAGTATCAGCATGGCATGAAAAAGGATGCCTACTGGGAGCCGGCGCTCGAAGACAGCCTGGACCTCACGGCCAGGCTACCGGTTATGGCTGCATTCATCTACCGGTTAAAATATTATGGTGAGACCAAAAAACCGAAATGGAATCCAAAGAAGGATTACGGTGCCAATTTCGCCCGCATGCTCGGAGTTGAAGATAAGAAAGGCTACGCGGAACTGGCACGACTGTACTTCATCCTCCACAGCGACCATGAAGCCGGCAACGTCTCGGCGCATACCATGCACCTGGTCGGGTCGGCGCTCTCCGATCCTTTCTACTCCTTTTCCGCAGCCTTGAACGGGCTTGCGGGACCTCTGCACGGGTTGGCAAACCAGGAATGCCTGGGCTGGCTGATCGAGGTCCGCGAGAAATTCGGCGGCGTTCCCACCCGGGATGAGCTGCATAAATTTGCCTGGGACACGCTCCACAGCGGAAAGGTGATTCCCGGTTACGGCCATGCGGTGCTGCGCGTGCCGGATCCCCGCTTCACCGCACAGATGGATTTTGCCAAAGCCCGCTTCCCGGAAGACGAACTGGTCCGTCTGGCGGACATGGTCTTTGACGTGGTCCCGCAGGTGCTCAAGGAGCAGGGCAAGGCGAAGAATCCCGCCCCGAACGTGGATGCGATCAGTGGTACGCTGCAGTATTACTACGGGGTGAGTGAGTTCGACTTTTATACGGTGCTGTTCGGTATCGGACGTGCCTTTGGCGTGACCGCTAATTATGTGTGGGCGCGCGCTCTCGGGCAGCCGCTCGAACGCCCCAAGTCGCTGACCACAAAGATGCTGGAAGACGAAACCAAGATAAACAACTAACCCAATACCAGGTAAGACCAAATCGGGGCTGTCATGTTTCATGACAGCCCCGATTTGGTCTTGAGAATACCTCATTTATTCTTTTAATGACCTCGTAGCGATATAGGTGGGATGATACTTGCTCAGGAGCGCATCTGTGTGACGGTCTTCGTAGAACCCAATGATGTGAAATCCTGCGTCGCATTGCCCGCCGATCAGGTCGGTCAGGGTATGGCTGAATTCGAGGGGAGTTCCTGTTCTCCGGTATTCTTCCAGTTTTTCAGGTGGAAGACTCTCCGAGTCTGAATACGGTACCGGGTATCTAACCTTCAACTCGCCCTTCTCTTCCATTTCTGCGAAATCAAAGATGTAGTAGACAGGATTCATCATCCCTGTCACAAGTGTTCCGCCATACTTCAGAACACGGTAGGATTCCTTCCAGACCGGAAGAACATCCGGGCAGAAGACGTTGGACACGGGGTGAAAGATGAAATCAAAGGTTTCATTTGAGAAAATGGACAGGTCGCGCATGTCGCCTTCGATGGTGATGAGCTGCAGCCCCTCGCGGTGGGCAACGAGGCGATCGCGCTCCAACTGCCGGGGGGAGTTGTCCAAAACGGTAACATTGGCGCCGGCCGCAGCGAAAATGGGTGCCTGCTGTCCGCCTCCGCTGGCCAGACAAAGTATATCTAAACCTTTTACTGAAGGAATCCAATCGTCCGGGACAGGCTTTTGCTCCGTCAGCAGCACCGAAAACTCCCCCCGTCGTGCAGCGGCGATGACTTCCGGGCTGACCGGGAGCGTCCAGGGGTTACCGCTTTCTACCTGTTTATCCCATGCTTCCCGATTGAATGAGCGAATATCCATGGTTCCTCCATTCATTTCTGACACTCAAAATTATACAGCAAACAACCTCCCTGATCTCTTCAAGGAGGTTACGGGTATTCCGTTTTCCAATCACTAATCTAAGGGTTTGGCGTCCCGGGGACTGCCACGCTCATCCAGGAGAACACGCGCTCGAGCGATATGGCGCCGCCGGGCAGCCAGGTGGGATTGCCCTGTTCATCGGTCGGTCCCTGCCGCACGGGGATCACGTACCACCGCATCACATGCGGGACACTGTCGTTCGGCCTGAAAGTGGAAGGGACAATGTACTTGGTGTCTTTGGCGTAATCGATCAGCTTGCGCCCCTGTCCCTCGGTGACGTCCTCCACAACGACCTGATACGCTTCGTTATCGCGCAGTGTCCCAACCGAAGCCCATTGTAGCGTGATGGTATCATCCGCGAGTGTGAAGGATTTTCCATCCGCGGGCAGCAGCAGGTTAGGCGCCGGGTAGGGCGGAGGGATGGTCGCTGTGGGGGTCGGCCCGGGGGTCGCTGCCCGTTTGCATAATGGGATCGTAATTGTGGTTCCGAGATAGACCGTATCTGTCGTCAACCCATTGAATTCCTTGATGGCCTCCTGCGAAACCTGGTAATTGGCAGCGATGATGGCCAGCGTATCACCGCTCTGTACGGTGTATTCGGCTTTATCGCAGGCGGCTCGAGTGGCTTCAGCCGGTTCAAGAGTGGCCGTGGCGACCGCGGGTGGTGTTGGAGTGGGGAATGGGACCTTTATCTTCTGCCCGATATAAAGTGTATTGCATGCAACCGGCAGGTTGTTCAGTGTGATGATGCTTTGTACAGAAACCTTGTAGAACAAAGCAATGGAGATGCAGGTATCACCCGCTGCGATGGTGTATTCCTGGGGTGGCTGTTCTGTCGGTGACGGGGCAATCGTCGGAGTGGATGTCTCGGTAGGCGTTGTCGTGATGGTCGCGGTGTTGGAGGGGGTAGGACCCTGGGTTGGAGCGGCGACCGTTCCAGTGGCTCTGAGCCCCAAAAACACGACGACAGCGCCGATCAGGATGAATAACACCAGCAGCCCCAAAGCTGCGGGGAGTGAAAGTGTCAGGCTGGGCATACGGCTGCCCTGAACGGATGTCTTGACCGATTTTGTCTCCGCAGAGGGGGTGATCTCGGTCCCACATACCAGGCAGCGGGATGCCGTCTCGCTCAAACGTGTGCCGCAGGTCGGACAAATTTTTGAAGTGGATGGTTCTGGACTCATAGCGAGCGCATTATACCATGACCAGTTAGGGCATACTGCGCATAACCAAAACAGTAGGGAAATCGCATGGTTTCAAGCAGCCTGCAACGAATCCAATGGACTGCCGGTGTGGGTTATAATTTTGTCCGCATGACCGAAGACCTTCAACTTTACCGAACCATGCTGCTGATCCGCCGTTTCGAGGAGCGTCTGCTGGACGAATTCTCCACAGGACGGCTGGGGGGGACGACCCATGCCTACATCGGTCAGGAGGCGGGCGCCGCCGGGATTTTCTCTGAGCTTTCAACTGAGGATGTCGTCTTCAGCAACCACCGCTGTCATGGGCATTTCCTGGCGTACGGGGGGGACCCTTACCGGCTGGCAGCTGAATTGATGGGCAAAGCGACCGGTCTGGTGGGAGGCAGGGGTGGCAGCCAGCACATCCATTGGCGGAATTTCTACTCGAACGGCATCCAGGGTGGAATCGTCCCGGTTGCGACAGGAATGGCACTGGCTGAGAAAGCCAAAGGCAGCGGCCAAATCGTGACCGCCTTTCTGGGTGACGGGACGCTTGGCGAAGGCGCGGTCTACGAGAGTTTGAATATCGCCTCCCTGTGGTCGCTTCCCATTCTTTATGTGGTCGAGAACAACCGCTATGCCCAAACGACGCCCGTGTCCCTGGCGGTTGCCGGCTCCATCCCGGCGCGCTTCAATGCTTTCGGGATCAAGACCTGGGAGTGCGACTCGACCGACGTCAGGGAGATCGTTCCAGTGGCAAGGGGTGCGATTCGGTTCGTGCGCGAGTCCATCCACCCCGCAGGATTAATCCTCAACACCTACCGTTTCGCCGCCCATTCCAAAGGCGATGATGTGCGCGATCCGCAGGAGATCGCCGGCTATAAACTAAAGGACCCGTTAACCATTCACGCCAGCCGGTTGCCTGAATCCGAGATAACGAAATTGAATGACGAAGCAGCATCTGTGATCGAGAATGCATTCATGCAAGCGGCTGCTGACCCATTCCCCGAACTGGAAGGACCGTCACGCTTATGACGCCGACTGTCCTTGAAAGCTTGAATTCCGCCCTGCACACCGCCATGGAGAAGGACGAGCGGGTGTTTGTTTTGGGTGAGGACATCCTTGACCCCTATGGCGGGGCTTTCAAGGTCACACGTGGGTTAAGCACGAAATTTCCTGACCGTGTCCTGACCACCCCGATCTCGGAAGCCGGGATTGTGGGTGTATCCAATGGTATGGCTCTGCGCGGACTGCACCCAGTTACCGAGATCATGTTTGGGGATTTCGTCACGCTGATTGCCGACCAGATTGTCAACCATGCCGCCAAATTCCGCTGGATGTACAACGACCAGGTCAGGGTGCCTCTGGTAATCCGCACCCCGATGGGTGGCCGGCGCGGGTATGGCCCGACTCACAGCCAGTCGCTTGAAAAATTGTTCCTGGGCGTTCCGGGATTGAAGGTCGTCGCTCCCAATACTCTGGGCGACCCGGCAGAATTACTCCTTTCTGCAATCTCCGATGAAGATCCGGTGCTATTTATCGAGCATAAGCTGCTTTACACCCGCCCGTTACTGGAGGTTGGGAAGGGTGACCTTGTCGATTGGATAATCACCCGCTCGGAGGGAGAATTTCCGACATTCACCCTGCACGGTCCTTATGCGCCGGCGCTTACCTTTGCGACCTACGGTTACAATTTTGAGCTGGTACGTCAAGCGGCAAACGAATTAATGCTCGACCATGAGATCTTTACTGACATTATCCTCTTTTCCCAGTTGAGTCCTTTTAAGCTTGACCCGCTGTTCGATTCATTGAATCGCACGCACCGGCTACTTACCGTTGAAGAGGGGGGATTGACCCTCGGCTGGGGCGCAGAAGTAACCGCGCGGGCCGCTGAAATCGGGATCCCAGGCTTGAAGGTTGGTCGAGTGGCCGCGCGCGACCTTCCGATTGCGAATTCTAAAAAACTGGAGGATGCCATCCTGCCTTCTCAAGTGGATATCCTGCAGGCAGCGCTAGCCCTGCTCAATAAATAATCCCCGGCGACTGGGTTCAGGAGCCGGGGATTATTAAAAACCAAAACCGCCTGATGGCTTGCCCGGAGCCGGCGGTTTTTAGAGGAGAATGTTATTTGTTATTATACGTATTGAGTTAAAAAGAGTATGAAGGATAAATTAATCCACTATGAGAGTTATTCGATCGCGGCCAGGATTTGCTCCAGCGAGATCGGGCCCTCCCGCACGACCACCGGTTCGTCACCCGAGCAATCCACAACCGTGGAGGGGATTCCCCCAGGGGTGACGCCGCCATCCAATATTAAGGGAATGCGTCCAGTCAGCTGGGCATGGACGCCTTTGGCGGTGGACGGGCTGGTCTGGCCGGACATGTTGGCGGATGTTACTGCCAGCGGTCCCGTCATCCGCAGCAGTTCACGCGCGACGTTCAGGTTCGGGATTCGCACGCCGACCGTTTTTAGAGGTGAGACCACATCGGGGATGGTGGGATGCCTGGGCACAACGATGGTCAAAGGCCCCGGCCAGAACTTTTTGCCAAGCATGACTGCATAATCACTCACGCCCGACGAAACACGGTGAATCTGATCCAGGTCGCCGACCAGGATCGGTATCGCTTTTTCCTGCCCGCGTCCCTTGGCGATGTAGATTTTACTGACGGCATTGGCATCAAACACCATGGCGCCCAATCCATATACTGTGTCGGTCGGGAAGGCAACCAGCCCGCCGCCGGCTAAAACATCGAGTGCATGGGCCAGGGAATTGGAGTCGGTGATGGGCAGGATTAGTGTTTGCATAACTCTATATTAGCGCATTTTTCGGTTTTGAGACCTTAAACTTTAGGACAATCTGTCATGGCCTGCATGGGTTTGTATCTCGATCAGGCGGTCACGATCAGCAAGGTCACGATGCAAATGGATGGAAGCATGTGAAAATGTGTCGTAGGCCAGGGAGAGGGCTGCCATCCCCTGACTGGATTCGATCTCCAGCATCATCATCCCTCCCGGAGCGAGATAGCCGGGTGCAAGAGAGATCAGTTTGCGGACCAAATCCAACCCGTCGCTGCCGCCGTCCAGAGCCATTGTGGGTTCCCTGCCGTAAACGGGCAGGGATTCCATTGTTTTGGTGGGAATATACGGCAGGTTGGCGACGATCAGATCGTACGGCTGTTTTTTCGGTGGAAGCAAATCGCAGCAAATAAATTCCATGCGGTCTGCGACGGAAAATTTTTCCGCATTTCTTTGGGCTACTTTGAGGGCCTGCCGGGAGATATCAGTGGTCAATATCTTCAAGCTGCGAACTCTTGACGCGAGGGAAATGCCGATGCAGCCGGACCCGGTGCCCACGTCAATGGCCGTGCGTGCATCCAGTCGCCGCTCAAGCCAGGCCAGTGCTTTCTCAACCAGCAGTTCGGTCTCGGGGCGCGGGATCAGGACGTCCGGGGTGACTTCGAAATCCAACCCGTAAAATTCCCAATGACCGACCACATAAGGCAGCGGTGTTCCGGCCTCCAGCGCGGTCAGGGCTTCTTCAAGAGTTGATTCCTGTGAGGGGGAAAGAAGAGTCTCAGGGTGTGCCAGAACCCAGCTTCTGGGCTGCCTGACGATGTGGGCTAGAAGGACTTGAGCATCCAATGCAGCTGAATCGCTCAAGGAGTCAATGCGGGTTGTCGTTTGTTCCAATCCCTGCTGAATGGTTATTGCCATGGAGGCGGTCAGAACAAGACAGGGGGATTGATCTGCGTAAATGTGGCATTCCTGCGGATTGGGTTATTCATCATCCTCGCTCGAACCCACCGATAACCGGTCCGCTTCATCGCGGGTGGAAAGTTCGTCAATGAACACTTCGAGATCGCCGTCCAGCACTACCGGCAGGTTGTAAGAGGAGATGCCGATGCGATGATCGGTCACGCGGGATTGGGGATAATTATAAGTGCGGATTTTCTCGCTTCGTTCACCTGATCCGATCTGAGAACGGCGGTTCGAATCGATCTCGTTTCGCCGCTTTTCATCCTCCATTTCATACAACCTTGCACGCAGCACAGACATAGCACGCAGTTTGTTTTGCAGCTGGGAGCGTTCATCCTGGCAGGTGATGACCATCCCGGAGGGTTTGTGGGTCAGGCGTACTGCGGTGGAGTTCTTCTGGACGTTTTGCCCGCCTGCGCCGGAGGAACGGAAGACCTCGATATCAACATCAGAATCGGGGATCTGAATATCAACCTCATCCACTTCAGCCAGAACAGCCACGGTGGCAGTCGAAGTGTGGATTCGTCCCTGGGCTTCTGTCGCGGGAACACGTTGCACGCGATGAACGCCCGATTCGTACTTCAGCTTGGAGAACGCACCCCGTCCCTTGATCTCGAAGGTCACTTCCTTGAAGCCGCCGATCCCGATCTCGTTGGCGGACATTATCTCGGATTTCCATCCCTGCCGTTCGCCGAAGCGCGTGTACATGCGGTATAGATTCGCAGCGAACAGGGCAGCTTCGTCACCGCCGGTGCCGGCGCGGATTTCCATGATGACGTTCTTCTCGTCGCGCGGGTCTTTGGGGACCAATAAGGCTTTAAGCTCGCTTTCCAGTTCTGCGATCCGCGGTTCAAGTTCTGTGATTTCAGCCTCAGCCAGTGAGCGCAGGTCATTATCCTGGTCAGACTGCAGGATGGACCGCGCCTCGTCAAGGCTCTTCGAAGCCTGGCGATATTCCCTGGCTCTTTCAACAATGGGTTCGATCTCAGTTCGTTCCTTGTTGAGTTCGCCGGCACGCTGGTAGTCACTCCCGACCTCCATCAGAAGGCGGTCAATTTCCGCAGAGCGGTCTTCTATTCCAGAAAGTTTATCGAGCATTTTTCCTTGACTTGATGGTGAGATTGTCTTCAGAAAGCGAGAAGAAACGCGGAGATTTTAGCCGCGTTTCGGGATTATACCACCTAGGGGTGGGTTCCCCTCTGGTTCTCCGGTTCTCAAATGTTTATCACTGCGGTGAGAATCATGGACAGGATGAGCATTGCTGAAATCACGAGAAACGCGATCTGAAGCCATTTCAGCCGCCTCTGCCGGGTGTCTTCTTTCGATTTAAAATTGGTTTTGGGTTTTGCGGTCTTGCTTGCCATTTGTTCCTCTTGTTTAAGTCCTTTATAAAGATTTTTATTGCACCTGATGTTTGATGAAAGCCTTGTTTAAGGCGGCTTCCAGCTCATCGAGCATGACTGGTTTGAAAGCGTACGCATCCGCTCCGAGGGACAGTGCCTTGTCCACCTGTACATCTGACGCTTCAGAAGAGAGCATGATGACTGGCATGTCATTCCACTCTTTCCGGCGGCGCACGAATTCTAACATATCCAGGCCGGAAACTTCCGGCATGTTGATGTCCAGGATCAACAGGTCGGGACGTTTCACTTCGAGCAGGGCTTGGGCACCCGAACGGGCATTGAAAAAGTGGCGAGTTTCGTAATCCAGCATCTTCAGCATCAGCTGGATGGCTTTGGCCATTTCCTCATCGTCGTCCACGATCCAGACTTTTTTCATGCATTACTCCAGGTGCGACTTGATGCTTAGTGCCAGGGATTCTGTGATGCCCTGGACGGCTGTCAGCTCATCAGGCGTCGCCATACGTATCTTATCCAAATCCCCGAAATGTTTCAAGAGGGCTTTTCGTTTTGCCGGACCGATTCCCGGGATGCTGTCCAGTTGGGAGGCCATCCCGATTTTTGTGCGTCGTTTACGGTGGGCGGTGATCCCGAACCGGTGGGCTTCGTCGCGGATGCGTTGGACGAGGTAAAGTGCCTGTGAATGACGGGGGAGCATTAGCGAATCGGTTTTGTTTGGGAAGAAAATTTCCTCCTCGCGTTTGGCAAGCCCAACGACCTGGATCTTTCCAGTTAGATCGAATTCACCCAACACTTTTACTGCGCGCCCTAACTGCCCCTTGCCACCGTCAATGATAATCAGGTCAGGTAAAAATGCAAAGGAGGGGTCAAGCTTCGGTCCCGGCTCGTTCGCGGCAATCTCCTGGGCTGAGCGCCATCGCTTGAAACGGCGGGTAAGCACTTCCTCCATGCTGGCGAAATCATCCGGTGCCCCGATGCTGGTGCTGTCTGCGAAGCGTCCCTGTGGGGCGATATTGAATTTCCGGTAGAGTTTTTTATCCGGGACACCCTGCGAGAAGACCACCATGGCACCGACTGTGGCCACACCCTGCAAATGGGAGATGTCGTAGCATTCGATGCGATTCGGCGGCACGCTGAGTGCCAGGGAAGATTGGAGCTCGGCCAGAGCCTGCTCCTGTTTGTGGGTGTCCGCCTGCCACTGCGTGCGGAGTGCCTGGAGGGTCTCGGCGGCATTTTCAGCGGCCATCTGGACCAACTCCTGCGTCTGCCCTTCCTTGGGGACGTGCAGTTCCACTTTTTCGCCCCCGCGCTTTGTCCTGAGCCACTGGCTAATGATCTGGGCTTCTTCAATCTGCTCGGGCAGGAGCAGCTGTTCTGGTATGGAAGCAGCTTCGGTATAGAATTGCTGGACAAAGCCGGACATCACTTCGGCATCTGCGGTGTCTTCGGTCCCTTCGAGGATGAAATACTCACGCCCGATCAATTTTCCTCCGCGAATGAAAAAGATCTGCACACAGGCTTCGCCGTCCGCGCGCGCCATCGCGATCACGTCCGAGTCCTTGTAATCGGAGGTAAATATCACCTTCTGGCGCTCGATGATGGATTGGATGGCCTTCATCTGGTCGCGGACGGCGGCAGCTTTTTCGAAGCGCAGTTCCTCGGATGCCTTATCCATCTCCTTTTGCAGCCTGTCCACGATCGCTTCGCTGTGACCTTCGAGGAAAGACATCAGGTCGCTGATCATCTGGCGGTAGCCTTCCTGGGAAATAGCGCTGATGCAAGGGGCGGTGCACAGCTTGATGTCAAAGTACAGGCAGGCGCGCTTGTCCAACCCGGTGATCTCCCGGTCACAGGTCAGGTAGGGGAATACGCGCCGCAGCACGTCCAGCGTCTGGTAAACCGCCCAGGCGGAGGTATAAGGCCCAAAATATCGCGAGCCGTCTTCGATCATCTGGCGTGTTACAGTGACTTTGGGATACGGTTCACCCCAATGGATTTTGATGTAAGGATAGCGCTTGTCGTCCTTCAGGCGGACGTTATACTTCGGCCGGTGGCGCTTGATCAGGTTCATCTCCAGGATCAAGGCTTCCAGCTCCGAACCCACTAAAATCCACTCGATGTCGATGATCTCGCGCACCAACCGTCGGGTCTTGTTGTCATGACTTGAATCGGCATGGAAATAGGACCGGACCCGGTTCTTGAGGCTGATGGCTTTGCCGACGTAGATAATCGTGCCCTCGGCGTCTTTCATCAAGTAGCAGCCAGGTTTTGCCGGCAGAGTATCGAGGATTCCCTTGAGGTGGTCGCTAATCTCCATTGAGATTATTTTAACACGGTTGAAAGGGGCACTGTCTTGCCACCTCTGTTATTTCCCTGTAAAATGAATTTCAGGTCGATCAAAGATAGAGATCACATGGAAAAGCTGATTGAAGAACAGATTGGAGAGTTGCTTCGTGAACGTCGGCTGAAATTGGCTACCGCAGAATCCTGCACAGGAGGAAAGGTCGGCGACCGAATCACAAACATCCCCGGTTCATCAGATTATTACATCGGCGGGGTTGTATCTTATGCCTATGAAGCCAAGGTGGCTTTACTTGGCGTCAGCTGGGACACGCTTCTGACCTTCGGCGCAGTGAGCCGCGAAACGGTTCTGGAAATGGCGCG
>Ga0315283_10003965_pt1 | contig 12754 bp, 7 predicted proteins | sample YL17G09_0_MG_FD_204541 | JGI IMG/M metagenome (GOLD analysis project Ga0315283, IMG submission 204541) | Sediment microbial communities from Yellowstone Lake, YNP, Wyoming, USA - YL17G09_0 | ecosystem: Environmental > Aquatic > Freshwater > Lake > Sediment | place: USA: Wyoming | collected...
TCATCGACCCGGATAAGAATCCCGGCCTGGTGAAGCGTTACCAGGTCACCCAGGACGGGACGACGATCTTCGAGTTCGGCGACAAGGACAGCCGGATCACGACCGCGACCGAGGAGGACATCACCAACGCCATCATCAAGATCAGCCGCGAAAAAAAGAAGACGATCTCCTTCCTCGAAGGACACGGCGAGGAGACGATCGCGGAGAGCGGAGACAACGGCTATTCCACCGCCAAAGGCGAGCTCGAGAAGATGGGCTACGAGGTCAAGAAGCTCTCCCTGGCTCTTTCCGCGAATTTCCCCGCCGACTGCGCCCTCCTGGTCATCCCCGGTCCCAAGAAGGCCCTCCTCCCGAACGAGGTCGATACGATCAAAGGCTATATCGGCAGCGGCGGACGCGTCTTCTTCATGCTCGACCCTGAGACGGACCCCGGTCTCGCGCCCCTGCTCGCGGATTACGGCCTCAAGATCGAGAACGACCTCATCGTCGACACGGTCTCAAGGCTCCTCGGCGGTGACTATTTCATGCCCGTCGTCAGCGAATACGAATTTCACGACATCACCAAAAGCTTCCGCTACGCGACATTCTTTCCCTTCGCCCGTTCCATAGAACCGACCGACAAGAAACCCGACGGAGCGACCGTGACGGTCATCGCCAAGACCAGTCCTAACTCTTGGTCTGAGCGTCAGCTCGACCAGAAGGAGGTCAAGTTCGACAAGGACAAGGACAAGCAGGGGCCGATCTCCCTGGCCGTCGTGGAGACGCTCAAGGTCAAGGGGACGGAAACGAAGGACGTTTCCCCGGCGGATAAGCGCGCCGGCGAGAAGGAGGCACGGCTGGCCGTATTCGGCGACTCGGACTTCGCCGCCAACAGATACTACAACACCTCCGGAAACGGAAACTTCTTCCTTAATACCGTGAACTGGCTGACCGAGGAGGCCGACCTCATCTCCATCCAACCCAGGACCTCCTCGCCGAGGACGATCCAGCTCGGCCCGTCCCAGGGCCGGCTCCTCTTCTTCGTCTCGGTCATCCTCCTGCCGCTCGCCGTCCTGGTCCTTGGGATCTTCGTCTGGCTCCGCAGGAGGTCGTTGTGAAGTTCAAGAACACGATCATCCTGTTCGCAGTCTTCCTGGTCCTACTCGTCGCCGTCTTACTTTTCGAATCCAAAGGACTCAAGAACCAGGAAAAGAAGGAAAAAGAGGCCAAGCTCGTGGACGTGGCCGTGGCCGACATCCTTAAGATCACGCTCAAGAACGAGAGCGGCGCCATAACCTTCCAAAAAGACGAAAAGGGCGGGTGGCTGATCACGGAACCCCTGGAAGTCCAGGCCGACAGTATGGAAGTCGACGGCCTGGCCGAAAGCTTTGCCGGCCTCAGGATCGAACGGATCGTGGAGGCCGAGCCGAAGGACCTCAAGACATACGAGATTCCGAAGAGGGAGGTCACGCTATGGATTAAGGGCAAGGACCTGCCGGTAAAGGTCCTCGTCGGCATGGAGAACCCCATAGACAACACTCTCTTCGCCAAACGGGAGGATGAGAAAAGGGTTGTTCTCCTGGCTAGCTCCCTCAAGACAACGGTGGACAAAAAGCTCTTCGATTTCCGGGGGAAGGACGTCTTTAAGTTCGAGACGGCGGACGTCCGGGCGATCAAGGTCCGGTCCGGAGATGTGGCTTGGGCGGCCTCGAAAAAAGACGACCGCTGGGAATTGACCGCGCCGATCGCAGCCCTGGCCAACGGAAGCAAACTCGACAACCTTCTTTACACCCTGTCCGGGCTCAAGGCGAAGGAATTCGTCTCGGAGAATAAGTCGGACGAGGACATCAAGAAGAACGGTTTGGACAAGCCGGAATATGAGGTTAATCTTTCCCTGTCTTCAGTAAACAAGGAAGCCGTCCTCTCTCTTCACAAGAGCGACGATAAGGTCTATGCCGCCGGTTCCCTCTCCGAAAAGATCGTCCTGGTCGACGGAACAGTCCTCAACGATCTAGGAAAAAAGGCCGATGAATACCGCGAGAAAAAGGCTGCCGTCTTCAATAGCTGGGAGGCAGACAGGATATCCGTGACCAAAGGCGCCATCGTCGTCGCGGCCGTCAAGGAAAAGGTCAAGGACGAAGAAAAGTGGCGCATCGAAACGCCCGATAAGCCCGAGGCCGACGGTTCGAAGGTCGAAACCTTCATCCGGAAGATCGAGAGTCTCGAAGCCGTCGAGTTCATCGACACGCCCAAGTATCTGGCGGAATACGGTCTGGACAACCCGGAAGCCGAGGTGAAGGTGCGGGTCAAGGACGGAGAGAACAAGACCCGTGAGATCACCATCCTCGTCGGCAGGGAAGACAAGGAGAAAAAACAGGTCGTCGTAAAGAACTCGGGCCTGAAGTATCTGTTCCTGGTGGATTCCGCCTTCCTTGAGGACATCCCCAAGGAAGCCAAGGATTGGAAAGCCGAGATCAAGCCCGAGCCGGCCGAAGAAAAGGCCGGAGAGAAGAAATGACGAGCGGGAATATGCCCCGCGGCTTGCCGCGGGGAACCGCCAAGTTGACTTCGGCCCAAAGGCCGAATGATACCGACCCCGAGGCCCCTGACCCTGGGGCCGAAAGATAACGGGGCATGATCGAAAGCAGCGCCCCCTCTCCCGGCTTCACGAAAGATCTCCTCCGCTGGTATGGGCGCCATCACAGGAATCTCCCTTGGCGCGAGACCTCGGACCCATACGCCATATGGGTCTCGGAGATCATGCTCCAGCAGACCACGGTCCAAACCGTCATCCCCTACTATGAAAGATGGCTGGCGCTCTTTCCCGACCTCGGATCTCTGGCCCAATCGCCCCTCAAGAAAGTCCTCAAGGCCTGGCAGGGGCTCGGTTATTATGCCCGGGCGCGAAACATGAGACAAGCGGCTCAGGTCCTCATCAAGCGATATGACGGCCGTTTCCCCAGTCGATATGAAGAGCTCCGGAAGCTTCCCGGCTTCGGTCCCTACACCACAGCCGCAGTTCTGAGTCTTGTCTTTGGCCTGCCCTACCCCGTGCTCGACGCCAACGTCCGGCGCGTCGTGATGCGGCTCGCCAGGATGTCTGGAGGACCCAATACCAAAAAGGACAAGCTTCTCATGGAACGTCTTCTCGGTTGGATCCCGCGGAAAAAGCCCGGGCTCTTCAACCAGGCGATGATGGAGCTTGGCGCGCTCGTCTGCAGACCCCACGGCCCCCTCTGCCTTCTCTGCCCCGTCAGCAGCTTTTGCCGGGCTTATGAGGCCGGCGAACAGGAGGTCATCCCCAGTCCTAAAAAAAGGAGCGTAACGAACATTGAGGCGGTCGTCGGAATCATTTGCAAGGACGGGAAATACCTCATTCAGAAGCGGCCTTCCTCAGGCCTGCTGGCGGACCTCTGGGAATTCCCGGGAGGAAAAAGGGATCCCGGGGAGACCCTAAAAGAAGCCCTCCGCCGCGAGCTCCGGGAAGAACTGGGAGTCGAGGTCGCAGCGGCGCGGCCGCTCATCACGGTCCGCCACGCTTACACGCGGTTCCGGGTCAAACTGCACGCCTATGAATGCCGCCTCAAATCGGACCCGAAGACCGATCCCAAGAGACGGCGGTGGGTTTCTTTGCGGGCCATCCGCCGATACCCCTTCCCTTCCGGCAGCGCCCGCATCGTCGATAAATTGGGGACACAATACCAATTTCCGAATTTCGAGAATTTCCCCTGGAAATTATGTAAAGAATCTTAATTCGGAAACTCGTATCGTGTCCCTATTTTAAAAATTGACAGAGTTGAGCGGCCGACGATATACTCCCGGCGTGAAAATCCCTATCCTTCAGTGAGTTTCCGCGCAGGAGTCCACCCATGAAAACTACGATAACAACTCTAGCTATTACGAGCATCCTCGTCCTGCTTCCGGCTGCCGACGCCTCCGCGGCTGAGGCGCCACAAGAAAAGGCCATAAAACCCGTTCAGAGCTGGGTCCTCAACGACCAGGAATATTTCGAAAAGCCCGGGCTTTCGGTCTTGGTGTTCCACGATACCTATCCGGAAGGCAAGCAGGGCGGCATCGAGATCATCCAGCACGGCGAGCGGGTCGCCGCCGTTGGCGATGTGCGCCTCGAGCCCGCTCCGGGCCAGTGGGGGGAGCTTCCGATCGCCGGCAAGCGCCTCGTCGACCGGGCCGCGAATCGCGCCGAAGTGCCGCTCCGCTTCGAAAAGGAAGGGATCGAATATCGGGTCAGGGTCGAGCCGGACGGCGACGCCATTTACGTGTCCGTGGACCTCGCCAGCCCCCTGCCCGCGGAGTTCCTGGGCCGGGCGGGTTTCAACCTGGAGTTATTCCCCACGGCCTATTTCGGCAAGTCCTATCACTTGGGCCGCACCGATGGGGTCTTCTCCCGTCAGGGCAACGGCCCCTGCGAGAAGGATGGGCCCGACATGCGCCCTGCCGTGCTGGCCGAAGGCCCCATATTCGTGGCCGCCCCGGAGGACCCCCTGCGCCGCCTCACTATAGATTCCCTCTCGGGCGATCTGCGGTTCATCGATGGACGCAGCACACAGAGCCACGGCTGGTTCCTGGTGCGTTCGCTCATCCCTGCCGGCGCCACGAAGGGCGCGGTGCGATGGAAGATCACGCCGAACGCCGTGATCGGCTGGCGGCGCCCCCCGGTCATCGGGATCTCGCAGGTCGGCTACCATCCCCAACAGGATAAGCGCGCCGTCATCGAACTCGATCCCCGCACGACTTCCCTAGGCGAGGTCACGCTTCTTAAAGTGGACCCGGAAAAGGGCCCAGTGCCCGTTCTCACGCGGCCCCTTGTCAGCTGGGGACGTTTCCTCCGGTACGACTATGCCCTTTTCGATTTCACGGCCGTCCGCGAACCGGGCATTTACGTGATCCGTTATGGAGACGCCCAGACGTCGCCCTTCCGCATTTCTCCCGAGATCTATCGCCGGGACGTCTGGCAGCCGACGCTGGAGACGTTCCTGCCGGTCCAGATGTGCCACGTGCGCGTCATCGATCGCGGACGGATCTGGCATGGGGCCTGCCATCTGGATGACGCGCTTCAGGCTCCCCCGAACCTCGATCTGGCCTTCATCGAGGGGTATAAGCAGGGTCCCGTCACGGAAACGCCGCTTGCCGCAGATCAATATATCCCGGGCCTCAGCATGGGCGGATGGCACGATGCCGCCGACCACGATCTCGCCGCCGGGGCCCAGGCCTGGGCCACCATGCTGCTTGCGTTGAGCCGTGAAACCTTCGGCCTCAATTCCGATCAGACGACCGTCGATCCCGCACGGCGGAACGTGGTCCTCCACGTTCCGGACGGAAAACCCGACATCCTTCAACAGGTCGTGCACGGTGTGGAAAATCTCCTGACCGGGTATCGTGTCGCCGGACACAGCTTCGCCGGGATATCGGACCCCTCCCTGGAGCAGTACGGAACCCTGGGCGAACCTTCGGCTTTGACCGATAACCGCATTTTCGATCCTTCCCTCGGGATCGATGAGGTCAAGGGCGATCGCTCGGGACGCCGTGACGACCGCTACGCCTTCACCAATCGCGACTCCGGCATGGAATACAGCGCCGTCGCGGCGCTAGCCGCTTCAAGCCGGGTGCTCCGGGGCTTCGATGACCCCCTCGCCCGGGAATGCCTCGCGACGGCCGTCAAAGCTTGGGAATACGAGCAGGGTCACCCGCCCGTCCGTCAGCCAAATCCTTATGTTCCGGAGCAAGAGGATTCACAGGAAGTTCTTGCCACCGTGGAACTCTTGATCACGACGCATGAACCGCGGTTCGCGGAGCATCTCAAGACCCTGCTCCCCGTTATCGAAGCACAGGTGGAGGAAGTGGGATGGGCAGCGGCGCGAGCGCTCCCGATCGTCCAGGATGAAAAATTCTCAAAACGCCTGGACCTCATCCTCTCCGGATATGCGACGAAGCTGAAGAAGGACCTCGCGAAGACGCCCTACGGCGTTCCCTTCGAACCCAGGATCTGGGGCGTCACCTGGGACATCCAGGAATACGCGGTGAGGCAGTACTTCCTTCATCAAGCCTTTCCGCAAGAATTCGACCGCGAGAATTTCCTCAGAGTCCTCAACTACGTCCTCGGCTGCCATCCGGCCTCCAGCACCTCGCTGGTCTCTGCGGTCGGCGCCCACTCAATGACCGTAGCTTATGGCATAAACTTAAGCGACTGGACCCACATTCCCGGAGGCAGCATATCCGGCCCGTCGCTCATCCGGCCGGACTTTCCCGAGCTGAAGGAGCCCTTCCCCTTCCTCTGGCAACAGGCCGAATACGTGCTGACGGGTGCTGCGACCTACGTATTCACAGTGCTGGCTGCGGATCGGCTGCTCAATGGAACGCCATCAGGCGGCGGTGGAGGCGCACCGCATTGACGGCTGTTAGGCGGGCTTAGTCCGATACCTCCGCGTTCCCAGGTGCCAGGTCGGGGACGTACAGACCGGCGACCCCATGGACGATATCCCCCGGGTTCGATCCGTCCAGGTTGTCCAGGGCAATGACCGTCAGTCGGTCATTCACATACCGGGAAATGTGCGTGTTGAATCCCTGCCATGAGCCGCCGTGTTCGATGATTTTATGCCCGCGGATCTCATCGGGCCGCCAGCCGAAACCGTACTTCTCCGTCTTGCCGTCGTTGAGCCTGACCGGGGTCCACATCTCCTCCAAGCTGGCTTTTTTCAGCAACTTTTGGGTGTAGAGGGCCGCGTCCCACTTGGCCATCTCGAGGACGGTCAGGTAGAGGCTGCCGTCCGCGGTGGTGTTGATCATCGGCGCGACCCATTCCTGGTTCTTAAGTTCGCCCTTGACCAGCCGGTATCCGGCGGCCCGGTTCATGATGATGTCCGCCTCGTTGATGATGCGGGCGGTGGCCATCCCGAGCGGATCGAAGATCCGCTTCTTGAGAAGGTCTCCATAAAACTCGCCCGTCACCTTCCTGACGAGGATGCCCAACAACAGGTAACCGGGATTGCTGTAGTTCCACTTCTCTCCCGGAGCGAAGTCGAGGGGAAGGGAGGCGGTCTTTTGATAGAGCTCGGCTTCGGTGTAATCCTGGCGCAGATTGATCTGATCGTAGAGCTTGTTGGAGATGCCCGAGGTGTGGGTGAGAAGGCGGCGAACGGTAATTCCCTTCCATATCGCCGGAGCATCATGGAAATATGTGGAGATCGGGACATCCAGCTTGATCTTCCCGTCCTCGACAAGCATCATCACCAGGGTCGCCGTGAACTGCTTGCCGACAGAACCGGATTGATAGATGGTTTCCGCCGTCGCCGGGGAATTAAGTTCGACGTTTGCCAATCCGTAGCCTCCGGCCTTGACGACCTCCCCATTCCTGACCACAGCCAGAGAAAGGCCGGGGATCTTCCGCTTGGCCATCTCGGACAGGACATATTTGTCGACCTTGTCGCCCTGGGAAACAGTGGAATTGGTGATCCCCACCTGCTTCAGCATCCAGGCCATCTCGAAGGCGGCATCCTTCAGCCTGTCGTACCGGCCCGAGGCGCCTCCGTGGCCCGCGGGCTCCATCTTGCATTTGAGGAGCAACTCGTTCTTGTCCGTCTTCAAGGTTCGAAGCTTGGCGACATATTTTGTCGGTTCCCAATACATCACCTGGCTGTCGTTGAAGCTGGTGGTCACCAGGATGGCCGGGTAGGGTTTTTTCTCCAGGTTATCGTAGGGGCTGTAGGTCTTCATATAGTTGTATGCCGCCTTTTCATTGGGATTGCCCCACTCCAGGTACTCGCCCACGGTGAGCGGCAAGGTGGCATCCATCATGGTGTTCATAACATCCGCGAAGGGCACGGCGGAATGGACGGCCTTGAAGAGGTCCGGCCGCATGTTCGTGACGGCGCACATCAGCAAGCCGCCGGCGCTGCCGCCCTCGATCACAAGGCGGTCTTTGGAAGTCCACTTCTGGGCGATAAGGTATTCGGCGCAATCGATGAAATCGGTGAAGGTGTTTTTCTTCTTCATGAGCATGCCGTCGTCGTGCCAGGCCTCACCCATCTCGTCACCGCCCCGGATGTGGGCAATGGCATAGGCCAGCCCGCGGTCCAACAGGCTCAAACGACCGCTCGAGAATGTCGCGGACATGCCGGCTCCATAGGATCCATAGCCATAAAGCCACAGAGGCGCTTGGCCGTCGCGGTTAAAGCCCTCCTTGTAAACGATGGAAATGGGCACCTTCACCCCATCCCGGGCCGTGGCCCAAAGCCGCTCCGTCACGTACTGTGCGGCATTGTAACCGCCGAGAACCTCCTGCTGCTTCAGCAGGGTCCGTTCACCGGTCTCGAGGTCGTAATCGTACACGCTGGATGGCGTGATCAGGGACTGGTAGCTGATCCGGAACATGCGGGTGTCGAACTCCGGCGTTCCGCCGCCGAAGGCCGAATATACGGTCTCCGGGAAACTCACCTCGTGCCAGGTTCCCGTTTTGAAACTCAGAACCCTGAACCGGTTCAATCCCTCGGACTTTCCGTGGGCCACGGCGTAGTCCTTGAAGACCTCCAGGTCCTCGAGCAGCACATCCGGCTTGTGGGGAACGAATTCTTTCCAGTTTCCTGGGCTGGGATCCGACACCGGCGCCGTGACGACGCGGAAGTTTTTGGCTTCTTTGTTGGTGCGGATATAGAACAACCCATCCCGGTGCTCCATGTCGTACTTGTGCCCCTTTTCGCGGGGGAGAACGACCTTGAAATCTCCGGACGGCGTGGCCGCGTCCAGATAGCGCCTCTCCCAGGTGTCGGTGCTCTGAATTCCCAGGACCAAGTACTTTTTGTCCTTGGTGCGTCCCACGCCGATGCCGTAAAGCTCATCCTTTTCCTGGTAAAGGAGGTCCGGCTTCCCTCCCAGCGCCAAGCGCCAGAACTGGTTGGGGCGCTTGGTAACTTTGTCCTCGGTCGTAAAGAACAGGGTTTTGTTGTCCGCAGCCCACTCCCCTGACGTTATGCGCTCGGCCGTATCCGGCAGGATTCTGCCTGTTCGGAGGTCTTTCACATGAAGGATATACTGGCGAAAACCCGTGGTGTCGGTACTGTACGCCAGGAGGTTGTCATCATCGCTCACCGACACTTCGCCAATGCTAAGGAAAGGCAGTCCCTTGGCCATTTCGTTCTGATCCAGCATAACAAGCTCGGCCGCCTTCGCGTCGAGGGAACCATCCGGGGCCGCGGCTTTCCGACAGTAGATGGGATACTGCTTCCCCTCCTCGGTGCGGGAATAGTAGTAGTATTTCCCCTGCCGAACGGGCACGCTAAGGTCCGTCTGTTTGATGCGCCCAAGCATTTCCGTATAGAGGGCGTCCCGGAAAGACTTGAGATCCTTGGTCATGACCTCCGTGTAGGCGTTTTCGGCCTCCAGATATTTCGCCACTTCGGGATTGGTTTTTTCTCTCAGCCAGAAATAGGGATCCACGACGGTCTCGCCATGCCAAACAACCTTGTGTTCAACGCGTTGGGCAACGGGCGGGGCGGGGGCCTGCTGGGCCATTAAGAAAACCGCAAATACCGCAACAATAGCGAGGACCGGAATGGCACGTGATCGGGACATCTTCATTTTAAACACTCCTTTTGACCATGCCGGAATTATATTGCCGGCCGCGCGGGGATGTCAATGAACTCTTAAAATGTGCGACAAGGCCGGGGCCATTTTGATTTTTCCCGGCGAAGGTGGTACATTCTTGGTTGGCAACGGCGCGCCCCTTCGGACCGCCAATCCGTCGAGGAGAAGGATATGCACATAGAAGAAGCCATCACGATGGCCCTGCAATACGAGAACCGGGTCGTGGGCGTCTACGAGGAAGCCATGAGGACGACCCTCGACCCAACTGGGAAACACGTCTTCGAAGTCCTCGTCCGGGAAGAGCAACAGCATGTCGCGTACCTCAAGGCCAAGCTCGAAGAATGGAAGCAAACGGGACAGGTGACATCGGGCGGATTGAGCACGGCCGTACCTTCCCGGGAACGTATTGAAGAGGGCGTCAGGAAACTCAGGAACCGCGTGGCCACGGAAGCGAAAGAGATGGAAATGCAGCTTCTCAAACGGGCCCTCGACGTTGAGGTCGAAACGAGCCTTTTTTACTCCGGAGTCGTGGGGGAATTGCCCCCGGAAGGCCGCCCGCTCTTCGAACGCTTCGTTGAGATCGAGAATGGCCATCTAGCCATCGTCCAAGCCGAGATGGATGTTGTTTCCGGATTGGGATACTGGTTCGACATGCGGGAGTTCAACATCGAGGGCGCCTGAAGCCAAGGAGCGGACACAGGCTATAAACCGCCTCGGTGGGATGGCCGGCACTCCTTGCTTGGTTTTGTTTCATCCTCGGAATCCTCAGCGGCACCTCCTCCCTGTATGCCCGGCAGAAATCCGGAGGCGACAAGAGGCTCAAGCAGATCCTCTCGTTGCGGTACAGGTAATTGACCAGGTCAAGCTCTGCGGAGTGAGTCAGTGCTTTGGCAGAGGAGGTGGGCCGTCGGGAATAAGCGGTTTGTAGGTCACGCCCTTCGTCTTCTCTCGGAACTCGGCCTGAATGGCTTCTCGGGTCTTGGCATCCTCGTACAGGTCCACCATCGTCGCCGCCATGGCCTTCGCCGCATAAACCAGCCCTTTATGTCCGATCGACATCCCCCCGCAGGCGACCACGGGCCAAGCATGCCAGGGAGTGCCCTCGGGCGCGGTGGTGGCATTCATGGACAGCGTAGGAACCAGCCAGCTCACATCGCCGACATCCGTTGAACCGCCTGCTGGATCTGCCTTTGGCAGCGTCCACGGCTGAACCGAGCCGTTCAGACCATTGGGTTCCACGCCCGTCGCGCGCTGGATCTCTTTGGCGAATTCCTGTTCTTCCGGCGTGAACTGGATCGGTCCGAGCCATGAGAGGTTCGAGAACATCAACTTTTCTCCGGTTATGTTGACAAGAGTCTCCCAGTTGCCGCCCTGCACCGTGAGCTTCGATTCGACCTCCGCCATCAGCGCCGCGCCTTCGGCGATCCGGCGCGCACGGCTCAACAGTTTCTCGACTCCGATGCCCTTCGAATCACGAAGCCAGCACCAGAGCTTGGCGTAGGCCGGCACCACGTTCGGCACGTCACCACCATTTTGAATCACGTAGTGCATGCGAACGGTCGGCTTGACGAATTCGCGCATCCGATTCAGGCCTGTGGTGAAGAACTCCAAAGCGGCGACCGCGCTGCGCCCATTCCAGGGGTCGGCAGCCGCGTGAGCGGTTTTGCCTTTGAACTCGACGATGAACTCGACAAGCGCTTGCGAGCCATCCACGGAAACCCTGGTCTTTTCGTCGGGGTGCCAGGCCAGACAGACGTCGAGGTCCTTGAACAGCCCCTCCCGGGCCATGTAAATCTTGCCGCCGACGGCTTCTTCAGCGGGCGTGCCGTAGAACCGAATCGTCCCTTTGAGCTTGCCCGCGGCCATCAGATCTTTAATGGCCAGGGCCGCTCCGAGGCTTGCCGCGCCGAAAAGGTTATGTCCGCAGCCGTGACCGGCCGCACCCGCATTCAAGACCTCTTTCACGGCTTGGGCTTTTTGTGATATGCCCGGCAGCGCGTCGTATTCGCCTAGAATGCCGATGATTGGCCGACCCTGTCCATAGCTCGCCACGAACGCGGCCGGCATACCGGCTACACCGCGTTCGACCTCGAAGCCTTGTTTCTCGGCATAGTCCGCGAGCAACTGGGAGGAACGGCTCTCCAGCAGCGCGGTTTCAGCGAAGCCCCAGATCTGATCGCTGAGATTGATGATTTCGGTTCTGTGCTTTTCAATGGAGGCGACGGCTTCCTCTTTCTTCTTGACCGAGGAGCCGAACGTCACCGCCGAGAAAACCAGCAGACTGATGAGCAAAATTGCGATGTTCCGAAGACGCAGTTTCATGATGGTCCTCTCCTCTTTCCAAACAATGTCCACGGCTGGCCAGGCAGATCCTTCAGAAACTTCTCCTGCCAGGCATACTCCGGATGGGCTTTTAGGAAATCCTTCGCCACGAACGTTTGTCCGCACGGATGTCCCATCGACGCCCAGAATTTCAACCCCGCCGCCAGAGTTCCATCCACCTCCTTGGCCTGCACGGTTCCCCCGGGATAAAACTCCCAATTCTTTTTCGTATCGTGTTCCAGCGACATCACCAGCGCGTCGCGAACGTCGACGATCTCGGCGACCGCCAGATACCCGTGTTGATAGCCAACCACCTCCGGCGCCCCTTCGAGATGCAGATAGATCCAACCATTATTGTCCTCACGATGGGCATTCGCAATTTTTTGTTCATGAGTCAGCGCAGGGCTTCCGGCGCTCGCCGGTGTGCGCGCCTTCTCCCCGCCGCAGGCGATGGCGAAGGTCAGCGAGGCAACGATAAATCCTGATAAAAGCCATCGAGCCGCAAGGCTCTTGGACATGGTCTGCCGGCGTATGGTGAATCTCCTTCCTTGCGGCAAAGCCGGTCAGGCGGGAGCCGAAAAAACGACGGAAGAACTGCTGCTTGGCCGGCGTGGTCATTTTATTAACGACGTCAGCGATGGTATCCCAAGTATCACCATCAAGGCATTGTCCAGAAGACCCTGATATTCCCCGGTCATGGCCTTCTTGCTGTTCTCCAGGCCGAAGATCTGGATGAGAGCCCGACGTTCCTGTTCCTCGCCAAGCGCCGAGTATTCGCGCAGGACCTTGATATAGCGGTCGAAGAATCCCAGGATCATCGGATAATTAAGATCCCGTTGGAATTCGAGCTGGGCAT
>Ga0315283_10003966_pt1 | contig 12752 bp, 27 predicted proteins | sample YL17G09_0_MG_FD_204541 | JGI IMG/M metagenome (GOLD analysis project Ga0315283, IMG submission 204541) | Sediment microbial communities from Yellowstone Lake, YNP, Wyoming, USA - YL17G09_0 | ecosystem: Environmental > Aquatic > Freshwater > Lake > Sediment | place: USA: Wyoming | collected...
ATGGGACGAGTACGCCTCCCGTCTTATCGCCGCTGGCGTTCGGTTAGACGGGATATCAGGGAACTCCCCAAAGTTCAATATTGAACCTTCCTTTATTCAATTCAATCCTGTCCCTAAACCTTCCTCTACAAAGAAAGTGCGGGGCAAGAAAACAATAGATCCTGTGAGCGAAGAATGACCAAGAGTGATAATGAACTACCTAGTCCGCTCAGGAGAAAATGTCCCTGCACGAAGTGCATTGAGGGTTGCCCTAACTCACTCCCTTGGTTTGTAACAGATGAGGTATGTTCATTCTGTAAATCTAACTTACATAAACAATGAGTGGACCCTATATGAACGACGATGGGGACTGGTGGGTTCCCGTCGAGGATGTAAAATCATTGATTGAGGCACGAAAAATGGTTCTTAGTTGTCTTAATTATAGTATCCCTGATGAGGGTACATTACCATATAAAGGTAAAGTAACAACCCTAGTCTGTGATAAACATACCGCAGATGAGATAGGCCCCTGTTGCACAAATGAATGCTCACGCTATGTTCTTGCCTATCACTTTATTGAGAACAGGAAATGGTAAATGGAAATTCTACTATTAGGAATAGCAATGTGGATTGCTTATCTGATCGTATTTAGAGATGATTAAAACTTATGCACATAAAACTAAAAAATTAAACGGTGATTCCTATGGTGCCTCCTATTTCTTTTGTGGTCCCTTAATATTTAGAGTTCAACAATATGGGGGTAAAACAAGATTTTATATAGAACTAAAATATATTTTTAGGCTATGGCGTAGATGGGACTGGGAGATTAAATTCTCACAAAATAGATTTGATAGAATTGACAAAGTAAAGTAAAATAAGCCGGAACGCGCAATGCGTTCCGGCTTATTTTTTTGTCTATTGCCGTAAAATTCCTGATCTTTTTCTTTTCGTTCTGGGCTCCCTAGCAATCATACCCTTCTTTTCCATGATCGCTTTGCGGTCGAACGTCGCCGTCTTACTAAGGTGGCACTTCCAGCAGAGTAATTGACACTTAGATAATTCTTCTAGGAATCTTTCCTGTGATGCTGACCAAATTTTAGCAAGAGTGAAATCTTTCTTAGCAGGATCAAAATGATCTATCTGCATATCCTCTGTGGAGCCACAGATTACACACTTTCCACCCAGCATCTCATAGGCTTCTGCCATACGCTTATGATACCTTTTCAGGTTATAAGTAGCAATATAATCTCTACGATGCTGAGTGACCATTGAAAGACTGGCTCCTACGGTATTTTGTTTTCACTCTTACCAATTTTTGTCAGTAACGGATCGAGTAATAGAGTCCTATTATGAACTTCAATAATATTCCAAAGTATAGTTAATTGATCTGACATCGTTTGATGGACATTAATAGCTTCATTATGAGATATTTCAATAACTTTAATAGTTTCTACAAGCGCTGTAAATGTTTCATTATAGGCTTGGATAGATATATCAAGAACTTGAGAGAGTTTAAGAGTGCGCTGATATTCTTTGGCCTCAAATAGTAGTACTATAATAAGTACTAACATTACAACAACTAAAATTATCTCTAGTATCAAATTAATCTTCCCCCTCAGGGAAACCATATTTTGGGTGGCTTAAGTAAATTTAATTCCAGCATCTTTCCCCTGACCAGCATATGTTGATATACGTCCGTAGTAACACGCCTCTTGGTGGCTTCTAGCCCCTCTGGAGTCAGCCTATTAGCAGTTCTCCAATCTTGCTGAGTCATGTGTACCTTACTGATGGTAACACCAAAGATTTCCCCTAAGTATTCCTGAGTAGCGGGGATATCCCCCTTCTTATACATATCAAGTCTAGTATCACAAGTTAACTTTGGGGATAGTCCGGGTAACCCAAACTCCATCAATGCTCCATTAATAATGGGCAAGTCATGCATTCTAATATAGTGACCTGTCACCATATCCGCTTCATTATAGCGCGCAGAGAAATTAAGTAGCATAGTTACCGTATCGGTAACACCAAGCAAATCAACACTCATTGAGTTAACATCGTCATACCAGCAGGACGCTATGGCTGTTATTTCACAGGTAGGTCTATCTGGTGTCCAATAACTCAGGGGCCTGTTCTCCAGATCGAAATCTAACACCCGTAATTTACGTTTTGTTTCTAGCATTACAGTTCACCCAGTATATCATCCATACTGGCATGTAGTTGCTTTAATTCCCCAGACTGTAGAGCCGAGTTAAATTCTTTAAGGGTATCTGGTAACAGTTGATTAATCTCTTCATCTGCACGTAACGAATACTTAAGTCGAACAAGAGCCCTAATAATTTTAGATACTTTCTGTCGTTCCATCTCCACTAAAGATTTCTTTTGCATATTCTAATAGCCTTTCCTTCTTTAATTTAATCCTATTTCTAAGCCCCTTCTTATATTGGCTGTATCGTGATCTTTGTCGAGCATAAGAAGTTTCATATATAAGATCATAATGCCGGTTTCTCGTAACAACCTTGCATTTTTTACAACGGTGCCAACGATCCCTCGCTTCGGGATAACTGGTATCATGACCCCGTAGGCACTTACCACCTGTCATTTTCGTATGTTCTATCTAGTAACGCATCAAGTGATGTATCATTCAACTCACGCTCTTTTCTTCGACGTTCCCGTTGAGCCTCATTTTTAACCATCTTGACCCACGGCTTTTTCTCATCAATATCTGATTTATATTCATTGTAATGAATCTTACAGAAGTTCAAAGGTCCAGAAGTCTTTCTTTCACAAATAACGCATATCGCCATGCTAATTTATCCCACCATTATTCTTGTATGCTTGAAAAGCCTCTGCGACTTTTAGAGATTGATCAATATTTTTTTGTTCTTCATTATATCTATATATTTCATTCATTAGTTGTACCGCACTAAAAAATCCACTTTGAAAATATGCTTGGGCTGCTTCTCCGTATGTTTCTAATACCTCCGTAAATATTTCCCCTATAATTTCACCAATCTTATCATCTGATAACACACCCTACACCCTCTCCATTATCTGCTGCGCCTTATCTATTTCTTCATCTGATAATATGTAAGGAGGAGGATATCCATATTTTTTAGCAACCATCTTAAATACTCGACTATCAGAATATTCAAATCCTAAAAACTTTTGTATTTTCCAATAGGCAGATTCTAGTCTGCGTGAGATAGTTCTTTGATCGACTGTATAGCCAAAATCTTCTTTAATCATTGCGCTAATATCACGTCTGGAAAGTCGGCCATCCGCAATAACATAGCGGAGCATTAGAATCTCTTGCTTAGAGAGTTCTTTTCTCAAATAGAGAATCTTGATTGCTCGCTCTATGTCCATCTTACTGGTAAGATCAACCTGTATCATCGGGTTAGGGTCGTACTCTCGTATGTAATTGAGTCTACCGCCCTTATACGCGCTATAGTTAGATATACCCTCAACGTATATCCGTAACAAGTGTGCGGATCGCTTCTTTGCCATTCTGCATAACCTCCTAGATTTTATTTCCCCTTTCAATTATGCAGAATGAGTTTTCTCAATGTCAAGTATTCTAAGCCTATCTACGATCTGATCCAAGTTTTTTTGAGTATCAACCTTGGAATCATTGAAGATTGAATAATCAACACCAACGCTGTTGTCAAAGTCCCGGTTATAGAGGTCATGGACTGCCAGCAGCCCGTCCGCAGCGCCCCTGTAAGAGTGGAGCTTGCGGCGGCGGCGTTCCTCAGGGGCACTAATACGAATGACGTAGAACCCAAGAGTTTTTAGAACAGCAACTTCGTTAAGATATCGTGCATCGTCAATAACAACATCCCTAGTTGTAGTGCGAAGCCTTCGCTCCATATACCCGGCCCAAATGTTTGGGTCAATCTTATACCAAGCATCATAATACTTGAGTTTAAATTCCCAGCGAATTCTTTGATGATCCCCATAATAATATAACTTCCTTAAGATTTCTGCTAATCCGTCATTAAAAGACTCTTTTTTAAAGTTATGCTCACGCCGTAAATAGTCTGCTGCCCATGTTTTTCCGGCTTGATTCTTACCTACGAAAGCTATCCGTACTGCCATCTAAATGTCTTCCTGTATAGATATCATATTTAGGTTGTTTGGGATTTGTCCTCAGAATAGTTGAATAATGCTCGTTATAATCCGAAGCAAAAGTAATAGAGGAATTCTCTATTGTGGGGCAAGATAGCATCATCCAATCCTCATGCTCCCAACCATAGTTTCCAGTTTTATACCATATAATTAATTTCTCACCACATAATTGACAATACGTTCTCTTAGGCTTTTTAAACAAGGATTTAATCCTCTGTAACATTACGAGCCTCCCTTACCATTTGAAGAAGCGTAAATTCTCCCTCGTAAAGAGTAGTATCAATCCAATAATCCATCACCATACCAGCCCACTCAGTTTCAGATGCATGGGTAAATCGTTCTACGGCTGTATCAGGATACAGGCTAATAATACGTTCCATTCTAACAGATTCTTCACAGGAAACACCGATAATGGTGTATCCATTCTTTTTAAGGGCCTCATACTCCTGAAGATATCGAAGATCATCAACGACTAGCAGATGATTGCTTGGATCACCTGTAACAGCATAGTCATTAATATACTGTTCAGATTGCCTAAGTAAGTGGGTAACAAAAAGTTGTGGGTCCCACTTCTTTAGATCAGCAGATAACTCCTGTAAGAGTTTTCTGCCTTGATCATCTTTAGTTAAAGATCCATATAATAGACCTACAATATCTTTTAATACCCCTGCAAAAGATTGCTTAGTGTAGTCAAACTCCTCTACAAGAATATTAGCAAGAAAAGTTTTACCCACACACATAGGGCCGGCAAAAGCAATACGCTCTAACTGACAGGTAGTAGGGGATAAACTAGGTTGTTTCAATGTCATCTAAACACTCCTGAGCGTGCCATTCAGCATAAATATGAGAACGCATAGCACCCTCATACTCTTTTAGAAACATATAAGCATTAGGAAATAAATCAGGAATATCTGGATCTGAAGTTTCCATGCTGGTAATTAATTTTGTAAGTTCCGAAAGGGTTGTAATCTCTGGAAATCTAGCAAGAATCTTCCAGAAGTCTGCCATAACTATATTATTCATGGGTTTATATCCAATTTATCTTCCCAATACTCCAGAATTTCTGACAGGGCGATTCCATATAGGGCATCATTTACATTGGATAAGAAAACATTTCTAAACCCTGCAAACTTTAGCATCATCGCACAAGTATGACAAGGATATAAATCTTGTGTGTGTAGTGGAATCTTTTCTTCCCTATAGAACCCCTGAACAAGTACCTGAGTATTCTTATCTATTGGTTTGTCCCAACGGATCAGAGCGGCTTGTTCAGCATGAACCTCAGCCCCCATATCGGTTCTTGCTCCATGCCCGACATGAAAAAGGTCACGAACGCACCCATCATTACAGCAACCAGAAACGCGCTGATTATTAGTAGCAACAGTATTAATACCATTTGTAATAACACAACCATATTTACGCCTCACACAGGGGGATTGTAGGGCAATACTTTGGGCTAGTTCTACATGCTTCTCATTAATAATCAAGTTGAGCCACCGTCCTTGCTTCTAGTTCTTTATCATTACAAACAGCCCCGCGAAAATCACAGGACACCCCTCGACCTGAACCATCCCCGCAAATAGAATCGTGGAAAATACGGTGACGAATCCCCTGTTCCCGCATCTGAACAGCATTATCAATCATTACCCTTAGATTCCACACATCCTCTTGGGTACGCTCAGTAACCAACTGCTCGCCTGTGCGAAGATGGTGCCAAATTAGTTTCTTAGGCCAACGACCATAGATTTCAAATCCCGCCCAGTAATAGGCAGTTAACTGGAGATTGTTTCGGAGTGACCATGCATCTGGCTTTGACTTTCCGCTTTTGTAATCAATGATAGATAGTTCTCCATCATCTTCAACCTTGTCGATTCGTCCGACGAGGAATGTCCCAGCCACGGGGATACGAAAGTCTTTCTCCACATCCAAAGGGGTTTTCGTGATCTGCCCAATCTCGATCTGACCATGATAGACCTCCAGCATTGTTATGCCCTCAGTCTCCAATTTCTTCAACTGGGGGTAGGATACAAAAACTTCTTCATCATTAATAATACGATTATATTCTGTCTTGAATAGATCAATCCAAGAACGGAGATTAAAATCCTGCTCCTTATGTGCTACCTCTAAGGTTGTATGTAGACCATTACCAAGAGCAAGCCACGGACTAGATCCCCCACGTAGACCTGCTTCATAGCGCAGAAAGGCGGAATATGGACAAACTAAAAGATGTAAATAAGAGTATGAAATATGATCCGGGGGCGGAATACCCATTACTTACGACTCCTAAATGCACTACCAATAACAACAGTTAGAATTGAAATTGCGATACCTTGATAGATTTCAATTACAGGCCAACCGAACAAATAGGGAAACAGAGCATTCCATGCCCATGTAATAAGTAATCCCCACCCCAAAGTAATTAATCCAACAACAAAGATAAAAGTCAGGAGCATGAGACAACCTGTGATACACCCTACATCTGTATCGCCGCGTCGAACATAAGGAGTAATCTTACTCATTTCACCCTTACCTGAAACTTCGTAGCCTGATCAAGCCTGAATGCGGGCATATTCAGAACACCGAAAATCTTTTCCTTATCGTGCAGAATGACCTTATCAAGAACAGAAGTATGACCCTTGTTCTCTGGGATATTCCAGCGGATATCAAACCCATACTTTAGATGCTTGACAGTCGCAGCCCTTCCAAGGTAGACTGCCTCACCACCACCGTTGGTAGCAGTACCTTCTAGGTTATGCCTCAGTAGAAACTTGTCCATCGACAGCATTTTCTTCCTCTTTCGCTTTAGTAATCATTCTACGAAGTGCTTGTGTTTCTTTGTCTAGCCGAAGCAGAATTTCTGCCTTACCTCGCTTAGATCTACGGTATTCCCTATTACCCCAAGGGTTTGGAGTCCCACTCTTTTGGACCCCAACCAGAGCCTTTGCTAGGTCACGTCTAAACCGTCTACGCTTTGAATTATTGTGGAGGGAGAGAGGAGTAGGGATCATTTTGCCGCCCGAATAAAGAAGCGCTCCATTTTCCGTGCATATCGGCCAAGAGCCCTTGCAGTAGCCAATCCCTCTGCAATCAACTCATTATAGTCATCCTCTGGATGACGTTTTGAATGCCCTGTAGCAGAAATATCATTTAAAGTATCATAAATAGATGTAGTTGTTAAATCTCCATTGAATGTAGTTGTAGTACAAAAGTAGTCATCACAAATAGTATTATATCTCATTTTCTAACCCTTATCTAACTGTAATTCAATTGCTTTAGCACTAATCTTTCTTGACTCGTAAGCAGCTACTTTCTCAAGGGTTCTAATTGTATCCTCCAGAATTGTAGTTCTAAATTTCTTTAGTTCAATACCAGCCTTGCCCATCAGTTCTAAATAGGAGATATCATTCTTAATCTCTTGCAGACGAACCATGATTGCGGTAACACGCTCATAGTTAGAGTACAAATGGTCACCATCAATAGAAACGTCAGTTTCTTTTAGGTACGTAGATACTTCAATATATAGATCATCAACATCCACTCCATTTTCCTGCCTTTACTTCCTTAGCGTACTCGCGCTCAATCTCAGTATCAATTCGCTGGGTGAAGGGGGAATCCTCGATGATAGACCACCCACCCATCATATGCTCACGAATAAAGTTAAATGCATCATATATAGTAGCATCTTGGTTACGTATCTTTGTCGCTTTTGCGACAATAATAAAATCATCCCAAAAGGCATCACAAATAATAGTACGACCCTCTTCCATTTGAAAATCAGGTATCGGCTGGGTGGGTCCCTCCTCTGGCCTGTGTAACCAGTATAGGTCCACAGGGGATTCTGATTCAAGTGTAGAAACTGCTCTTCGTTCTCTCTTTAATGGCCTATTTGACAAGGTATCATTCCCTCAGTATTTTCGTTATCTCCGCTACAATCATTGTCGCCCCCATATTGGTTTTCATCAAAACAAGGGATTCAATCTCTGACAATGCACGATCCCTAGCCACTAATTGTTCATGATGCTTCTGTGATATAATCGCCATTGTGCTAAGAGGTTCATTCTTACCATTAACAAGAATTGTCTTTGGCATATTGGGGGGCTCTATATGTAGAAAGGCTTCTTTGTGGAAATCTATAGCCCGACTATTTATGATGATCCATGCTTTGATAAGCCATGTAGGCATAACTCTATTTTTATTTTCTGTCACATAAGATCTTGATACAGCGTCTACCTGCATCTGTGTGATATGCCCTGTTCTACCTGTAGAGGAAGCAATTCGTGAGAATGCTGGATCAGGTCCATCTACCTGCGTCATTGTTCTTGCAATGTTCCGTTCGCTACGCTTAGCCCTTTCGCCAAGCGCTCTTTGTGATAATGTTGTTCTTGGTTTAGGGGGTAACAGCGTTACTTCCTCAACTGTTCCCTGCTTGGAACAGTTTGAACAAATTCCCTCCCACCGTAAATATTTCTTTGCGCAAAAGGAACACATATATTCCCTGCGACTTCTTACAAATCTTCCCAATTAAGTCACCAAAACCTTTTATAAGTCGCTAAATTTTACATAGCGTGGGGTCCATTTTAGGTTCGTGACACCAGTACGTCCATTTCTATGTTTACGTACTAAAACTTCAACTATATCTTCATCAGGAACATATCCCATTTCATCATAGTAGGTATCTCTATAAAGAAAGAGAACTACATCTGCTGATTGTTCAATTTCGCCTGAGGATCTAAGATCAGATAATTGGGGTCTTCGGGCTTTCTTTTTTGCACCCATTTCCCCCTCATTCTCTCCCTGCCTATTTAACTGACTCAGTAATAAAACTGGACAGTTTAACTCTTTTCCAAGGGCACGTAACTGCTTAGTAGCAGTACCTAACCCATCTGTTTTATTTTGATCTGGCTCTAGGGTCATAAGATGAAGATAATCTACGATAATAAGACCTAGATCCCCATACTCTAATTTCTTTTTCCGCGAAATTGATGTAATATAATTGGCTTTAACTCCGCTATCATCATCCACATGCATCTTTTCAAACACAGGAAGTAAGCGGTCGCGTGCTACACGAATCTTATTAATTGATTCTTTGTCAGCCATAAACGCGCCGGTTCGAATATCCTCCAAACCAACTTCTGCCTCAGAGGACAACATTCGTTCAAATACTTGATCCCGTGTTTGCTCTAATGAGAAGAAAACAACGGGCCGCGTTTCGGCTACATTTCGTGCGATATTGATTGCTAGGGCTGTCTTGCCAAGTGATGGCCTTGCTGCTAGAATTAATAGCCCCTCTAGCCTATGCAGCATCAGATCAAGTGAATAAAACCCTGTACGTACACCGGGATCTTCTGTTGCTCTGGTGCCTAGTGTTGCAATAAAATCTTCGAAAGCATCGCCTGTTGATATATCTGTAGGATCAATCTGGGCTCTGTTCTGCACAAATCGTGAGAACATATCCTCCAGTTTCTGTAGTGCAGCAGTTGGTGGAACATTAGGTTCCAGACAGGCTGCAATAATCTCTCTACCTAATTCAATGCCCTCACGAAGTCTGCTATCACCCTTAATCTGTTGGCTATAAAATAGAATATTTGTCAGGCTAGGGAGTAGGTGATCACTCTCTTTTACTAGTTCCTGAAAGTATTCTTTGGTAGAGCCCTGTAATTTATCCCCAACAGTCAGAGAGTCAATTTGATCAATCTCTAAGGATTGAAGAACTTCATAAATATCCCTATGGACGCTTTTAAAGAAATCATCTTTAGTTAAAGCAGATGAAATCCGGGGAAAAATAGAAGGATCAGCAAGTACCCCGCAAAGAACTGCCTTTTCAAAATTTTCGTTATAGGGTATAGTTTGGGTCACTAATTGTCCTCCGTTTTGCTTTTTCTATCTTCTCTGCCAGCCTCTCGTTATCTTCCTGCACATGCCGTTTGGCACGTTCAAGGCGTATCTCATCCTGATCTTTAGTCAATGACTGCTGTAGCACGTCTTTCCATAGTTGACGTGCTACAGCAAGTACATAATTCAGTTGTTCCGGGGAAGAGAGTTTCTTACTGGCTGTCACAATGATAGCCTCAAAGATAATCTCCTCCCCGTAGAGTTCTACTCCTTTTAATAACCTTTCGGTATTTTCAGGATAGTGCCCTATAATATCAGTATAAATAACGCGCCAGCCTGAGGAGGGATTAGTTCTTACTTCCTCCAGATAAGACTGTAGTGTTTTCATTTACTGCCACAACCCTTAATGCATCTTCTTCATATTCGGTGTCGAATCGATTAAAATACTCGTCTAGCGCTCTCTGCACATTAAAAATTACTTCCTTTTTTGAAAGACGCATTCCGTCGAATTCCATCTCGATATCAACAGTCATATGTCTCATGACTTAAAATTTCTCCTCACGGGCTTCAAGAATTTCGATGAAAGATGCTCCTGCTAGCATCATACTAATTTCCGCTAGCGGAGTAGGCTCTGCAAGATCATCTAGGTTATAGATGGTCTGCTTTTCATTAGTCTCAGGATCAAGGAACACGCTTGCAGGTAGTTCCTTCGGTGGCTGCGGAACAGCCGAAATCTGCTTATCCCTACCCTCGCCCATCGTGGTAAACACAATGTCATACTGGGTAATATCAGCGCCGTTATAATCCTCAAACTGCATCTGCTGAATAGGATTGAGCGTCTGATTGAACAACTTAACCCCACCCTCAACAATCTTTACCTTGTTAAGCGGTGCAAAATCATGCTTGGATGTATCCGCATGACAATTGATGCATTCCTTCGCCCGCGTCTGCGGGGTAGGAGCATTACAGGAGAGACAAGTTGTGTAAGGAGTGCGATCAAGAACATTGACAACAAACCTACGACGTGCTACCTTATCCCTACGCTCAGGGGAATCTTTAGGAAGATTCTTAACGCTTGCCTCTAGGGGACAAACTGACATATCCGCACGGGCATTTGGACAGTTAGCGGATAGACCCTTACCCTTGTTTGCCTGACCAATCCAATGCTTCCAAACGGTTCTGGCAGTAGTATCGATCATACGCAAAGTAACGCGATAATCTGGAGTAAATTTCACGTAATCTGTAGTTGGACGACGCTTGGTTTCGTCCCAAGTCTTCTTGGGCATTTCTTCTGAAAACGACATTTTATTACCTCTCTATTGTGGCCTATTGGCATTTATGGCTTACCGGGCTTATTAGGTTAATATGACAATTTCATCACTTCCTTTCTTGGGCGATGCCCATTCGGCAGTAGTAGGCTACTAAGCAACTTCGGGTAGCCATCCCTGTTACGTCCTATCACAACCATTTCCCTCCGGGTAAGGCGATCCCGGTCAGTGATTGATTTCTAGGAGTCGCTGGGTTTTGTACAAACCGAACCAACTACTGCTGAATGAGCAACGACCTTGTTGCCCTCATGTCACCACTCTACAGAATCGACAATCTGAGAATCAAGGAAATGGCGACTTGACTTAGGGGATACGGATCAGGTATACTAAGTAACGTAGGGCGGGGCGCTATGCTCTACGTTAGATCTATATATATTAATATTATATTGCAGAATCTCTCTAAAAAGATAAGCCCCTACCTTTCGATAGGGGCTTTCCTCTTGAGCGGTTCTGCTATTTATCCTGTAGGATTATCTGTTGTATTAATTGTAATATTTATCCCGTCCCCATCTGATAAGGGAATAGGTTCTGCATTTGCTGCCTTCTCAATAGCAGACTCTCTTAGGAACTTATCTACTGCCTGTAATACGGCAGTTATTATAAGAACTACCATTGGACTCCAAGTAACAGGAAACAGTATTCCTCCTGTTGCTGCTGCAATAAGAATACCTACAGCTACTGATAGCCCAGCCTTTATTGCACGTAGCAACGCTCCCTTTGTAGGATAAGGTAAATCTCTCCAAAAAGGTATCTTGTCTAACCAACCAAACATAAAATATCAACTCCTTTTAATTACAAACTCGCAAGATTCTTCTTACGGGTAGGATATATAATATATGTAGATGTAAATATTGTTTTAGGAACAATATCTCTCATAGCCTTATCAAGTTGTCCATAAGTGATCCTATCATAAGCAGGAGTTTCTGGTCGTGCTGCACTATGATGATTTGGATCACGCATATCAAAATCACGATGTACTACTTTTCCACCCACAATATGATTTCTTCTTCCTATTGCTAATATTGCATGAGTTCCACCAAAACCACAATCTGTTCTTCCACTAAGTTCTGCCTTAATAGGCCCACAATGATTATGCTCGTTTGGATAACTTCCATAGTAAATACCAACAAGTACTGGACCTATTGCAACATAATTCCAAACTTGTGCAGCAGATACACCAAATCCTACCTTATAATGTGAAAGACCTAAAGAATGTAAAGCATTAAGAGCTTCGACATGGTTGATACCAGTACAAGGAGCCTCGTTGAAAGAAGTTCTTGCTTGTGCTATTCTTCGTATAGCCGCAAGAGAATGTGTTCTTTCTTTGTAATACTCCTCTATCATTTTTATACAGGTGTCTGTACAACAAGAACTCCCCGAACAAGGGGCTCCCGCCTCACCAAATTGAAATCGTGCAGGATATCTATAAATATCTGTACTATGCGGTAATGCCATAATTTATCACCCCCCTCCTATAGTATATGT
>Ga0315283_10003969_pt1 | contig 12748 bp, 14 predicted proteins | sample YL17G09_0_MG_FD_204541 | JGI IMG/M metagenome (GOLD analysis project Ga0315283, IMG submission 204541) | Sediment microbial communities from Yellowstone Lake, YNP, Wyoming, USA - YL17G09_0 | ecosystem: Environmental > Aquatic > Freshwater > Lake > Sediment | place: USA: Wyoming | collected...
CGGAAAGACCGCCTGTGCGGCGGTATAAGGGGTCGGCGGGGGGTGCTGCGCGTTGTTTACCAGTCCAATGGAGACGCTTTTGTACTGTCCACGAACATCTTGAACAGTTCCGGCCGTGGCGCCCATGGGCCATCGGGGCGTTTTCCCGTATACATGGCCGTTGGCGACAGGAAAACACGCCCCAGGTCGACCGAAATGACGTATCGCGCCTTATGTTGAGTGTTCGAAATGTTAGTGGACACTACACAATGGAGACGCTTTAGGCTGTTTCATGGGCTAGCTTCCCCGTTGACCGCTACTTTGTTTGGTTCGGGGCGCGGTTAGGCTATGGACAACGTGTGTCGGCGCTTCAGATTGCAGGCCAGACAGACCAAGCACCCTTCGCCAGCGGCCCAGTCGAGGCCGCGCAGTGAAAACTGCCGGAAGCCCCGCACGGCTTTGCTGAGGCCGACACTTGCACCTGCGGTGCCAAGTGCAGGTGTGCCGGGTTCGACGGTGCATTTGCGCAACCGATACATGGCCTGGCCGATCTGGGGCCGCAGCTTGTAGGCCATCTTGACCTGCGGCCGGGCGTTCTCGGCCGGGGGCGCCGGCGCAGCGGCGCAGCGCGCTTGCCAGCTCTGCTGCGGCGGCTCGCGGCTGGTGGCAATGTAGGGTTCGCTGGGGCGCTGTTCCCAGGCGGCGAGGTTCTTCGCACTGCAGAAGCCCTTGTCCAGGGCGGCGGCGGGTGCGCCCCGGGCCGCTGGCACAGGACCCCGGTCGCGCCGCCCCGCAGCGCATCGGCGATGTAGTCGTGCCCGTCGGCGCGGTCGGTCCTGATCGCGAGGAAGAGCTGACCGGGCTGCACCAGTCGCGAGTCGTAGCAGAATGAGGAAAACGAGGTGACGACGGCCGGGCCAGCCAGGCGTCCGCCGGTTGCGGTGAGTAGATCATCAAGGTCAATCATGGTGGAGAGTGTACCCGCAAACCGGCGTGGCCGTCCAATCCTCGAACGCGCGGCGATTCGGGGTTGGCACCCCGCACAATGCCCAGGTCCTTCTCATAGCGTCTTCTGCCTGCTGCTTAACAGACGGCTCCACCCGCGCCGCGAAGTGGCGTTTGGTGCAAGCCGGTGTTGGGCAGCGATGCGGCTCATGCCAGGATACCGAGGGTTGCCGTTGCTTGACCGCCCGCACATTGGCTCAGCGTCCGTAGGCGGAAACGTGTGTGCTGCTGGTGGAGTTGAAAGGCTCTCGGTTCCAGCCGCCCCAACGGTATTTCAGGCGCAGCCCGGCGATGCGCGCCATGAGATCGAGCTCGCTGGGCCATGCGTACCGCTGGACCACCGGGTTCAGGCGCACTCCTGCGGGGGAAAGGGACACGTGGCTCTCCTCGATCATCTGCGTCGCCATATCGTGGCGAAGCACATCGAGCCGGACTTCATCGACCCGGATGGCTTCCGCGTCCACGTATTGATTGTTGGGCAACCGATGAAGAAAGGCAGGCACATAGGCCTCCACCACAAAGGAACCGTCGTCGGTGAGATGGTCAGCGACGTTCTCGAAGCAGCGGACTTGGTCTTCCTGGGTCAGCAGGTTGAACAGCGTGTTCCACACCACGAAAATCAAGCGGTAGATGCCCGGCACCGGCACATCAGCGAAGTCGCCGACTGTGACGGAGATCTCCTCGCCACCCGGCTTCGCCCGCAACTGGGCAACCATCGCAGGTGAGATATCGACGCCATCGACGCGGATCCCCCGCGCGGCGAGCGGCAGCGCAATCCGACCGGTGCCGATGGCGAGCTCCAGCGCGGGACCACGACCTGCCAGCTGCTCCAGGAACGCGACGGCCGCCATCTCATCGCCGCGTTGGACGTCGCGGTACATCTCGGCGACGTCCTCGCCAAAGCTCATAATTGGCTCATAACCCTTCATAGTCCGACATCAATCTTCCCGCATCAACCGATGCATCGATCCCGTTAAGCCGCCGCAAGCGGCGCGTCGCTTGCGGCGGCTTAACTATGTTTTCGTCCACCTTTGCGGTCGAACTACCTGCACGGTGGCATTCTACCGCCTGTGGCATAATTCATCAAGTGTCCAGTCGCCAGGTCGCCAGGTGAAGTCAACTCCGCGCTTGACTTCACCCCGCGGTCATGATCTGCCCGTCTTGCAGCCGCACGATCAAGTCGGCGTACTTGTTTACCGGCGCGTCGTGCGTCGCCATCAGGAGGGTCGCGACCCGCTCCGGCGCATCGTCAAGGAGCAGGTCGCGATATCACGGGATGAGGTCATTCAGATAGATCATGGTTGGATCGGCAGCGCGAACGTGAAACAGGCTCCGTGTCCGGCACCATTCTCGGCCCAGATGCGGCCGTAGTGCGCCTCCACGATGCCTTTGGCGATGGCCAGGCCCGCACCGCCGGTGGCGCGGCTGCGCGACTTCTCGCCGCGGTAGAAGCGCTCGAAGACGTGCGGCAGATCGGTAGACGGGATTCCCTCGCCCGTGTCGCACACCTGGACCCGGACCTCGACTCCGATCGTCCTCGCTTCGATCGTCACCGTGCCGCCGGCCGGCGCGTGCTGGACGGCCTTCAGCCCCAGGCGGCTACTTTACGTTCGTCGCGTGCTAACTCGGGACGCATTGATGGCAGGAATGTATTTGTCATACCCCAACACTACCGATGCGTTCGGCTTTGTCAAGCTCACTCCACGCTAGTGTGGAGTGTTACCGACAGTTCTCAAGCTCCAGCTACCGGTGCAGCGTGCTGGGGATACGGGCGATCTGCAAGATCAGCCGTAGGGCTTCGTTGACAGCATCATCGGTGGGAAATGCTTGCGCCACATCTGGCGCCAGCAACACGACGTTCTTACCCACCCGTCTTTCTGGCGCGTATCGCCCCTTGGCCACGATTGTCATCTTGGCAAGATCATATTCATCCCGTAACTCGTAGTCGTCGGCGTTACTCTGCTTCGGCATAGAACCGTTCCTCTTTCTTCGTCGCCTCGCGGGCGCTGATAATCCGAATCTGACCTTTGCGATCCGTGTGCGCAACGATCAACAACCGGCGCTGGCTAGACACACCGATGGTGATGTAGCGTTACTCATCCACCGAGTGGTCATCGTCAACCACGGTGATGAACATGGGGTCATCGAAGACGCTCGCTGCTTCTTCGAACGCTACCCTGTGCTTCCAGAGATTCTTGGCTGCCTTGTTTGTGCCCCAGCCGAATTCATGATCCGTGTCCAAGGTGCGCACTCCCGTCGCAACAGATTTTTGCTGTCTTCAAGATGACAAGCTCAGGATGGGGCCGCGACCTGACAACGCTCTCTCGGTGAATGCCGTGACTGGCCTGACGGTGTATTCGACCGCATTTGCGGACTAACACCCTTCATGGCGGTATTCTACCCCCTGCGGCATAATTTACCAAGTGCCCAGTCACCGGATGAGGTCCACTCCGCGCTTGTCGCCACCCCGCCGTCCCGATCTGCCCGCCTTTCGGACACACGACGGGATCGGCGCACTCATCCACCAGCGGGTCCTGCGGTACCATGAGGAGCGTGGTGCCTAGCTGGATGGCAGCGCGAACGTGAAACAGGCGCCGTGTCCGGCAGCATTCTCGGCCCAGATGCGGCCGCGGTGGGCCTCCACGATGCCTTTGGCGATGGCCAGGCCCAGGCCTGCACCGCCGGTGGCGCGGCTGCGCGACTTCTCACCGCGGAAGAAGCGCTCGAAAACGTGCGGCAGATCGGCGGCCGGGATTCCCTCGCCCGTGTCGCACACCTGAACCCGGACCTCGGCTCCGGTCGTCCTCGCTTCGATCGTCACACTACCGCCGGCCGGCGTGTGCTGGATGGCGTTTCCGACCAGGTTTGCCAGCACGCGGCCGATTTTCTGGCCATCCATGATCACCGGATCGACGCCCGGTTCGGCGCGGCCCCTCACGGTCACGCCGGCGGCCTGGGCCATGGCCGAGAAGCTCTCGATCGTGTCCGAGATCAGATCCGCCATTGAGTTGGGCTGCCGGGAGAGCTGGAGCCCGCCGGCATCCAACTGCGACAGCTCGAACAGGTCGTCGATGAGCAGCGACAGCGAACGGATGTCGCGCTGGGCTGTGCGCAGATAGCGCTGGGTGGTGGCGGGGTCTTCGACGACGCCGTCGGCGAGCGCCTCGACGATCGCGCGCACCGAGGCGAGCGGCGTGCGCAGGTCGTGGCCTGCCCACGCGATCAGGTCGCGGCGCAACTGCTCCACCTCCTGACGCTTGCGCGCGGCGTCCTCGAGTTGCACGGCCATATCGTTGAACGCACGCGCTACCGCGGCGACCTCATCGTTGCCGGTCACTCGCACCCGCGTGTCGAGCTTGCCCGCCGCGACCTCGCTGGCGGCCCGGTTCAGAGACTCCATGCGTTGGGTGAGCTCGGCCAAGAGGAAATAGCCCAGCGACACGGCGATGCCGCCCGCGAAGAGCAGCAAGACGGTCGCCAGTTGCAGATCGTGCTGGCTGGCGAACATCAAGCGGGCGGTCAGCCACACGTTCAAGAAGGTCAGCGCGCCCGCCAGCGCATAGATGCCCATGAGCGTCCACATCAGCCGCGGCGAGCGGGCCAGCCAGCCCAAGCGGTAGGCGGCGTAGCCGGCCAGCAATGAGATCGCCGCGGTGACCGAGAGGAAGAGCGCCATCGCCCGTAGGTCGCTGGACGGCGGCCGCATCAGCAGGTAGAAAAATGCCAGCCCGAACAGCAGCGCCAACACGACCCCTGCGAGGAAGCGCAGAGGCAAGGATGTGCGCGGGCGGGGAAGAGATGCAGTATCCGTAGTCATGCCAAGACCTCTTTACGGCTCAAACCGGTATCCCACTCCCCACACCGTCAGGATGCGCTGCGGCTCGGAAGGGTTGGCCTCGATCTTCTCTCGGAGACGCCGCACATGCACGGTGACCGTGCCGGGGTCGATGTAGTCGGTCAGTCCCCACACCTGATCGAGCAACTGAACGCGCGTAAAGACCTGCCGCGGGTGGCGCGCCAGCATCCAGAGCAGCTCGAATTCCTTGGCGGTGAGCGTCTTCTCCTCGCCGGCAACTTCCACCAGTCGCGTACGAGGATCAATCGTGAGCCGGTCGAAAACGAGCGGTTGTTCGCCAGCGGGAGTCGAAGCGCTCCCTTGCGTCCGGCGCAGCACGGCGCGCACGCGGCTGACGAGTTCCTGCGGGCTGAACGGCTTCACGACGTAATCGTCCGCACCCATCTCCAGGCCGGCGATGCGGTCCGCTTCGTCGCGGCGCGCCGTGAGCATGATGATCGGCGTGTCGCCGCGCTGACGCAGCCAGCGCGTGATTTCCAGGCCGCTCACCTTCGGCAGCATGAGATCGAGCACCACCAGGTCAGGCAATTGGCGGGCCAGGCTGCTCAGGGCGGCCTCGCCATCGCACGCTGCGGTCACCTGGTAGCCGGCGCGTGTGAGGTAGAGGCTGACCACCTCCGCGATGCTGGGCTCGTCTTCCACCAGCAGAATCGTTGTTCCGCTCATTGCGTTCCATCCTTTGCCCCAATCCATAGCAGGTCAGACTAACATTCGGGATTCGCGATCTGGTTTGGAGGCTTCAGCCCTTTGGCGGGTATACCAGAGCGACCGGCTAATCCTAAAGGAGGCTTCGCGCAGCCTCGAGTCCAGAAGACTATCAAAACATCTATAGCACACGCTGCTTACAAATGTCTTACACGCGGCGGGGCGGCTCATGCGGTAACACTTCCGTCCTAAAGGAGGCTTCGCGCTAAGAGATTCGCCACGTCATTGTAATGGAATCGGCGTAAAACTGAAACCATACCGGCAGCCCGTGCAACGAGCTGCCGGAACACGAAAGTGTAGGTGATGAATGCGCAATGTGCTGTCAATGGCGGCCCTGGTCTTGATCTCTGTCACGGGATGCGCCGACAGAAGTGCCGGCCGTCTCAACTTCGGCCGTCGCCGCTGTAACGGCGCAGCCTCAGGGCGAGATGAGGCCAACGGCTGCTCCATCTATCACCCCTGAGCCGCCGGCTGCACCCACCGTGGCGCCGATGGCCGCGGCGACGGCCACGCCGTCTCCGCAGGCTAGTCCGTCACCGTCTGCGGCTCCGACTGCGGTGAAGCCCGCCGTGACGCGACCGGCGCTCGCCCTGCCGGATCTCGGTCCGGCGTCCGAGTTCGCCGGCATCAGCCAATGGGTGAACAGCGCGCCGCTGACGCTGGCGTCGCTGCGTGGGAAGGTCGTCCTTGTCGATTTCTGGACGCTGGGCTGCTAACAATTGCCGCAACACGCTGCCCTACGTCACGGGCTGGCATGAGAAGTACAAGGATCAGGGGCTGGTGGTGATCGGCGTGCACACGCCCGAGTTTTCCTACGAGCGGGACACGGTCAACGTCAAAAACTGCGGTTGCGCAGCACCAGATCGGTTACCCGGTGGCGCAGGACAACGAATACGCCACATGGAACGCCCTGTCGCAACCACTACTGGCCCGCCGCCTACTTCGTGGATGCCCGGGGCCGCATCCGGCACATCCAGATCGGCGAGGGCGGCTACGAAAAGGCGGAACAGGTCCTCCAACAACTCCTGGCTGAGGCGGGGCCGGTGGGTGGTGGATAGGACGCATTCCGCAAAGCGCTGGGCGTGGGGCTTGGAAGAATCAACCTTTCTTTGGCTTTGGCTGGGCTTCGGCCTGCCTTTGCTGGCTGCTGTCATTCCTGTCGGGGGCCAGCCAACGCTGGATCACCCGCCAGTTTGCTCAACGAGCGCGGCTGATGAACCTGGTCGGAGGCGTGCTGTTGGTCGGGGTCGGCATCTATGATCTCTGGAGCAACTGGGAGGTGATTGCGCTGAGTCTGGGGATCGGCTGAGGCGACAGCGGGACCATGCAGGCGCGGCTATTTGCCGATGTCTGCATCTGGCTTGCTGGGCACGATAGGCCTCTCAGTCTACAAATGCCCCGGCAATCCGCTTGCGAAAATCGGCAATCCGGTGAAATGTCAAATAGTTCGCATCATGTGCGTTGTACGCCCCACCGAGGCCGTCATCATAGGCTGTACGGCTGACGAAAACGATGTCATCCCCATCGAACTGCCAGTCGATGTACTGCCAGGCATGTCTCTCGCCGTCGGCATGGCAGAGCAGCGGTGATTCGACCCGCCAATCCCGTAGGTCGCCGGAAGATATCAGCACCAAATTGTTGCGGTACGCTTCGGGGTTTGTCTGTTTGCTGACGATCGACCAGTAGCGGGATGTTGGCTTGTCATGGAGAATCGTGAATTTCACTCCGCCACCGGGCATGTCGATGAAATCATCCGCCGGATCGAATGAGAGCGAGTTGCCGTCGGCCGCGACATGAACGATGGCCGCTCGGTCGCCCCCGTTCCCGTTTGTCCGGAGAACGTTGACGACCTTGTCATCTGGACTCAGCAAGACGCACCCCTCCAGCCAACTGAATCCCGCCTGCATGGGCAGACACTCGCTGAATGTCCAACTGTCCGCATTCAGCAGATCCGAGTCTGCGGGTGCGGTCATCACCAGCGCCGAGAAATTGCCCCAGGCTCCTCCGGTGAAAAGCTCCATGGAGCGCCAGATGCGGCCATCGCGAAGCAGAGTCTGACACGGGGCGCAGTGATACTTCCCCTTGCGCAGCAACCCCGTCGTTGAGCCGGTTGGTTCCGTCCACGTTCTTCCGCCATCCACGGAACGACGGATCAGCACATCCCCGTATTCGTGCCTCGTGCCCAGGATATAGAGCGCGTCCCGATGTACAAACAGCTTGCCCCAGAAAAGAGGCGTGATGTCCGCACTCTTGCGCCATGTCCTGCCTTTGTCGGCGGACGAGAACACCGTGGACGCGGCGTTCCTTGTCTGGTCCGGCGCGTGGTCGAAGAAATCGTGTGACGCCACATAGTCTCCGTTCGGGAGTATTGCTATACTGGGAGAGCCGATGTACCGGCCCGAAGATGCGGGGGAATGATCGATGACGACACCGGGAACCTGCGAGTGGTCAGGGGCTGGCTGGGCCGGTTGATCGGTAGAGGTCGCACTGCTGACCGGTATTGGTGCTGATTTCGTCGAAGATGTCGAGTCGGGATAAAGGGATTCCATGCGTTTCTCCGAAGATCAGTTCGTGTGCCCAACGGGGCGGCGGATGAGCCGCCCGCAGCGGAGGCGCGCGAGCGCTGACGCGAGGGTCGGCTCAGGCGAGCGGCTTGTCTGTGTCGGCGGCAGCCGGTTGTTCGCTGAATTTGGTCCAGTCCTGTCTCAAGAGGCCGTATTCGACGAGGTCTTCGTACTTGTCCCACTTCTTCGCATGTTGCCGGAGGAGCCCTTCCCTGGTCATACCAAGCTTTTCCATAACCCGGCCAGAGGCTGGATTCCGGCTCAGGTGATACGCGTGGATACGGTTCAGGTTCAACTCTGTGAACCCGTACCACAGGACAGCATGTCCTGCCTCCGTGCAGTAATCTTGGTTCCAGTACGGACGGCCGATCCAGTAGCCCAGTTCAGCGCGGTCGAAGCGGCGGTTCATCACAAGCCCGATGGCGCCGACAAGCTCCCCAGTTGCCCGAAGAGCTATAGCGAAAACTCGCCCTTCTCCGGCTTCGAACTGCGGTTGGTGGGTGGCTATCCATTGTTCGGCCATGCCGTCTTCATACGGGTGGGGAATATTGAGCGTCGTGTCAGCAATGGCATGGTCACCAGCAAGCCGCTGCACATCGCGTGCATCGACTATCTCAAACGGCCGCAGAATCAGCCGTTGCGTGTGGAGTGTCGTGCGTTGTTCCATGTTTCCTCAGCGAACGAAGCATGTCGGTTGCAGCAGGTTTTCGGGTAGCGGATGGCTCAGCCGCCGCTGGCGGCGCGCAGCGCAGCAAGCCGGTTGCACGCGGGGTTGGGTAGCCCTCACATGGACGCCGCAGCATAAGCCTGGAGAATGCCATCCATTTCCGTGTTCACCGCCTCATCGATGCGCTGACGTCTTTCGTCAGCCGCAAACCAGGCCAGCGTCCGACGGATACCCTCCCGGAAGGGTATGGCGGCCTGGAAGCCGGGTACGAACGTCTTGATCTTGCTGTTATCAAACACCGCACTCCAGGTCTTGTCGCCCAACAAACTCCCCGCCTGTTGCGGCGCCACTCGGGCGATGAAGTCAGACGGGATATGCACGATCTGCGCCTCGACACCCAATGCCTCAGCGATGGTCTGATAAATCTGGTTCCACGTCAGCACTTCGTCGGAGGTGATGTGAAAGGCGTGCCCCAACGCTCGCCCATTCCCCAGCAGCCCGAGAAACCCTCGCGCAAAGTCCTCCGCATGCGTCACAACCCAAAGCGATGAGCCATCGCCATGCACGATGATCGGCAAGCCCCTTTTCATCCGATCGGCCAGGGTGTAGCAGCCCCACCCCCCGATGGCAATCGGGAAGTTCGGGTCATACGTCAAGGAGGGCCGCACAATTGTCACGGGAAAACTCTCATCACGGTACGCGTGCAGCAGACGTTCCTCGCAAGCGATCTTGTTGCGGGAGTACTCCCAGTATGGGTTGTGCAACGGCGTCGACTCGGTAATGAGATAGTGAGCCGGCGGCTTCTGATATGCCGAGGCCGAGCTGATGAAGACATACTGCTTGACCCGGCCACGGAAAAGCGCCAGGTCGCGCTCAATATCATCCGGAGTGTAGGCAATCCAGTCGACGACGACATCAAACTCCAGGTCCTGCAAGGCGGCGCGAGCGTCTGCAAGATTGTGTATGTCGGCAGTCAAGCCATGGCACCCGGGTAGATGCGCGAGCCGAGAGCCGCGATTGAGCAGATATAGCTCGAATCCTTTGGCGATCGCCTGCCGACTGACCGCCGTGCTGATGAAGCCGGTGCCACCGATAAACAGTACTCGCATAGCAGGTTAGTCCTTTCAGTCAGCCTTCACACCGATGTTGATCTCTGTCTCCCCACTTCCCACTCGTCGCGTAAAATCCCCATGTACAATAAGTCCACATAAGCTCCATTACTCCATACATGCGCCCGAAGCCGCCCCTCATGGACAAATCCACACCCTTGATAGGCCCGGATTGCCCGCTCATTGTTGCCATTTACCGTCAAATACACCCGCCGAATATTCTGAAATACAAAGGCGTATTCCAGTAGCAAATTCACTGCGTCTCGGCCATAGCCTCGTCCCCAGTAGGCTTTGTCTCCAATCGTGATACCTAGGGCACAGGTACGTGCCACAGAGTCAAATTGGAATAAAGCACATGCGCCGATAAACTTACCATCGGCCTCGATGGCAAAACTCGTGCCATCTCGTCCGCCCTTACTGATCTGCTGTTCATACTCGGCTTGTAACCGCGCGAGAGATTGGGGTAGAGGTGGATCTCCTCCTCCGGCCAACTCCACTTCGAGATCATTGTTGAACTGACAAAGGAGGTCCAGATCATCGCGGGTCATGGCCCGGAGGGTAACTTGTTGACCCTTTAGCATGGCAGTTTCCTTTTTAGCAATAGGGATAGGTGCTCTTTACAACGCAATTGATGCGAGACTCGGAAGCCGCCTAACGTTTGACATGAGCGGTAGGCCGCCGCTTGCCGGTAGCTGTTCGCTCGATGAAGTGGTTAGACCGCATCCTTACGTGCCTGTGCTGATCTTCATGGTCGGTGACACTGATTCAGCGTGCGAGACGAGTGCCATCATCGAGCGCGTGCAAAGATCAATCTGGTCGGTGTACAGAAGCCAGTCGTGGACGGGCTTGTTTCCATGGAAGATGTTGTATGGGATCGACCTCGAAGGAACGCGATGGCGCGCGTTCGCCGCGCAAAATCGCGCCGCCTTCGCGCACGCTGGTTAGCAACTCCGCAAACAGGTCTTCATTCATGGATACTCATCCTCATTGGCGCAGTATTGTCAAGGAAGTTGAAGGATGATGGAGCGAAGAAGCAGGCGCCGCTACGAGACGCCCAATCTCCGATACATCTCGACATGCTGTTGCGCGATCGTGCCCCACTCGAAGTGGCGCGAAAGCGCCAGCGCGCCCTCGGCGAGGCGCGAGCGCAGCGCCGGGTCGTCCATCAGCCGAGTGACGGCGTCGGCCGCGGCGATCGGGTCATCCGGCGGCGCCAGCAGCGCCGACTCGCCGTCACGCAGCAGCGGGAACACACCGGAGGCTTCATCCACGCTCTCCGGGGGCCGCGTGCTGACGATCGGCAAGCCATGCGCCAGGGCTGCCATCAGGCTGCCATGCCGCAATGACGCGCCCTCTCGATATGGCAGGACGGCGCAATCGGCGGCCAGGAGGTTCGCAGAGACCTGATCGTTGGCGGTGAAGCCGGTCCATTGCACTCGGTCCGCGATCCCCAGGTCATCGATCAACTGCTCGACGTGCGCAAGGTAGGCCTGGTTGGTCGGATCGCTGGAACCGATCTTGCCGCCGACCATCAGGAGCCGCGCAGGTTTGTCGGCGCGCACCAGCCCGGCCAGCGCGCGCATCAGCACTTCACCGCCTTTGCCGGGATTGAGGAAGCCGAAATAGGCCAGCAACCAGGTCTCCAGACCAGCTCCCCAAAGGGCGCGCTGACGCACCCGGTCGTAGTTCTGCGGTGGCTGGCAGTGGATGTTGCTGCCGATGGGGATGGCGAACATGCGCTGACTGCCGAGGCCGGCCTGCGCCATGCGCACCCAGTCCACGGGATTTGTGATGACGTCGGCGTCGCTTCCCTTCGCCAGCGCCAACACGGTCTGCCACCGCAACGGCCCGGCCTTCGGGAACAGATAGGGGAAGCGCAGGTCGTGAAAGGTCGTCGCCACGCGCGGCCGGCCGGGCAGCACGCGCAATCGCCAGGGCAGGTAGTTGACGGCTGCGTGCAGGCCATAGGCCGCCGACTGGTATTGGATGTGGACGACATCGGGGCGAAGCTGTTGGCTGAGGTGAAGCGTGCGTCCCCACAGTTGCCAGCCTGCGTCATCGATCTCCGGGTAGACCGTCGGCTCATAGGCGCCGATGGGTGCGCGCAGGTGATCGCCGCCGGCGTTCGCATCGGTCAGGACATGGACATCCACGCCGAGCGCGCCCAACGCCTGGCTCAATTGCCGGGTGTAGTCGCCGACGCCGCCCTGCATGGCGGGGTATTCACCGGTGATGAAGAGGATGCGCATGGTGGACCTCGACGGTGGAGGACAGACGACGGACGATGGACGACGGACGGTGGACGGTGGACGGTCGTCGGTCATCCATCGGAACGCAATCCCGACGCCAGCAACTGCGCATACGCCGCCATTCGTTCGCGCCGTAGCGGTCGCCTGGAACCGAGCAGCCATTTGACGGCTTCGAGTGCCCATTCTACCGCAAACGCCGCTAACAAGAAAGCGCGCAAAGCGTCCGCGGCTAACCGCCCGTGAAACTTGCGGAAGTAGCGCACCTTGCTGGTCTGGAAGCGGATGTGCCGGGCTGCGCCGATCTGCTCGCTCGATTTGCCCTCGTAGTGCACGATCTGCGCCGACGGCAGATAGACCACGCGCCAGCCTGCCGTCTTGACTCGCCGGCACCAATCCAGTTCCTCGGAGTACATGAAGTACCCCTCGTCGAAGCCGCCGACCTGGTCGAGCACCGTGCGCCGCGTCAGCAGCGCCGCGCCGACGAGCCAATCCACCTCTTCCCCCGCGGAATCCAGCAAATCCGCCGCAATCTCATCCTGTCCCCCGACTCCTGCTTTCTGACTCCTGATCTCTGCCACCTGATCTTCCATGCGATAGCGGCGCGCCCAGGGGTT
>Ga0315283_10003971_pt1 | contig 12748 bp, 7 predicted proteins | sample YL17G09_0_MG_FD_204541 | JGI IMG/M metagenome (GOLD analysis project Ga0315283, IMG submission 204541) | Sediment microbial communities from Yellowstone Lake, YNP, Wyoming, USA - YL17G09_0 | ecosystem: Environmental > Aquatic > Freshwater > Lake > Sediment | place: USA: Wyoming | collected...
GGGACGTGGCTGCCACTGATCGTCCCGCACTTCTTCGCCAACGCCTTCAACGTGTTCCTGCTGCGCCAGTACTTCATGACGATCCCGCGCGAGATGGACGAGTCGGCGATGATCGACGGGGCGGGACCCTTCCGCATCCTGCGCAGCGTCATCGTTCCCCAGTCCATCCCCGCGATCACGGCCGTCACCCTGTTCCACTTCTTCTGGGCCTGGAACGACTTCTTCGTGCCGCTGCTGTACCTCGGGAACAAGCCCGAACTCCAGCCACTGTCGATCGGGATCCAGCAGTACAACGCCCTGTATGCGAGCCAGCCGACGTTGATCCAGGCATCTGCGGTGCTGGCGATGGCCGTGCCGGTCGTCATCTTCTTCCTCGCCCAGCGTGCCTTCATGCGAGGCGTCGTGGTGACCGGGGTGGACAAGTGAGCTTGATCGGGTGGCCATCGGCATAGCTCCGGGTCCCACGCATCCCGGACGGAGGAGAGCTCGCTTGCGCTACGGCCATTTCGACGACGAGGAGCGGGAATACGTCATCACGCGCCCGGACACGCCGCTGCCGTGGATCAACTACCTGGGCAGCGAGGACTACTTCGCACTCGTCTCCAACACGGCCGGCGGATACTCGTTCTACCGCGACGCACGGCTTCGGCGGCTGATCCGGTATCGCTACAACAACGCCCCTCTCGACGTGGGTGGCCGATTCCTGTATGTCCGCGACGACGACAGTGGCGACTACTGGAACCCGGGCTGGCAGCCGACGCAACGCGAACTCGACGACTACACCTGCCGCCATGGCCTCGGATACACGGTCATCGCCGCCGGACGGGGCGGCATCCGCACCGAGACGCTGTACCTCGTGCCGCCCGGGGAAACGCTCGAGGTGTGGCGGACGCGCGTCACCAATGAGCGGTCGGTCCCCGCCCGCCTGTCATTGTTCGGCGCCGTCGAGTTCTGCCTGTGGGACGCGCAGGACGACGCGACGAACTTCCAGCGCAACCTGTCCACGGGCGAGGTCCATGTCGAGGACGGCGTGGTCTACCACGTGACGGAGTACCGCGAGCGCCGCGACCACTTCGCCTGGTTCGCATGCTCGACGCCCATGCAGGGGTTCGAGACGTCGCGCGAGGCGTTCCTCGGCGCATACCGGGGCTGGGAACGTCCGATCGCCGTCGAGGGCGGTGCGATGTCCGGCTCGATCGCCAACGGCTGGCAGCCCGTCGGCGCGCTGCAGACGACCCTGGTGCTCGAGCCTGGCGAGTCGCGCGACGTGACGTTCGTCCTCGGCTACACGGAGAACCCGGCGGACCGCAAGTTCGACCCACCCGGGTCTCGCCGGCCGAACACGTCGGGTGCTCGGGCGGTGATCGACCGATATCGGCAGACAGGCCGCGCCGACGCCGACCTCGCGGCGCTTCGAGCCGGGTGGGAGGAGCGTCTCAGGTCGCTCCAGGTGGCCACCGGCGACCCGCATGTCGATCGGATGGTCAACACCTGGAACCCCTACCAGTGCATGGTGACGTTCAACCTGTCGCGCTCGGCGTCCATGTTCGAGTCGGGCATCGGCCGGGGTATGGGGTTCCGCGACTCGAACCAGGATCTGCTGGGGTTCGTCCACGTGATCCCCGAGCGCGCGCGGGCGAGGATCCTGGACATCGCCGCCACCCAGCTGCCCGACGGCGGCGCCTACCACCAGTACCAGCCACTGACGAAACGTGGCAACGACGACATTGGGGCGGGGTTCAACGACGACCCGGCATGGCTGGTGCTCGCCGTCGCGGCCTACCTCAAGGAGACCGGCGATCTCGCGATCCTTGACGAGCCTGTGACCTGGGACAACGCCGAGGGCTCGGAGACGCCGCTCCACGACCACCTTCGGCGGTCCATCGACTTCACCCTCGATCGGCTGGGTCCGCACGGACTGCCGCTGATCGGGCGCGCCGACTGGAACGACTGCCTGAACCTCAATGTCTTCTCCGACCAGCCCGGCGAGTCCTTCCAGACGGCGCCCAATCGCCCCGGCGGCGTCGCCGAGTCGGTCTTCATCGCCGGCCTCTTCGTACTAGCCGCACGTGAGGCTGAGGCGATCGCCCATCTGCGTGGTGAGGAGGCGGAGGCGTCCAGATGCCGCGACGCGGTCGCGACGATGACCGCAGCGATCGAGGCGCACGGATGGGACGGGGCGTGGTACCGGCGGGCGTATGACCACGTCGGGACGCCCGTCGGGTCGGCTTCCAACGAGGAGGGTCAGATCTACATCGAGCCGCAGGGGATGATGGCGATGGCCGGCGTCGGCCTCGCCGACGGGCGCACCCGGACCGCGATCGCGTCCGTTCGCGAGCGCCTCGCGACGCCCCACGGGATCGTGCTCCACCAGCCCGCCTACGCCAGCTACCACCTCGAGCTCGGTGAGATCTCGTCCTACCCGCCGGGCTACAAGGAGAACGCCGGGATCTTCTGCCACACGAACCCGTGGCTGATGATCGGCGAGGTGATCACCGGCAACGCCGAGGGCGCCCTCGACTACTACCTGCGGATCAACCCATCGGCCCGCGAGGCGATCTCGGACGTGCACCGCTGCGAGCCGTACGTCTATGCGCAGATGATCGCGGGGCGCGACGCGCCCACGCACGGCGAGGCCAAGAACTCCTGGCTGACCGGGACGGCGGCCTGGAACATGGTCGCGATCAGCCAGTGGATCCTGGGCATCCGCCCCGAGCAAGACGGCCTGCGGGTGGAGCCCGTGATCCCCGGTTACTGGACCGGGTTCCGGGCGACGCGGCAGTTCCGCGGCACCACGTACGAGATCGAGGTTGCTCGCGGTACGCGGCGCGGCCCGGCAGCCACTGGATCGGTCGAGGTCGTCGTGGACGGCCGGCCGATCGATGGCACGCTGATCCCGCTCCCGCAGCCCGGCACGCCGCGCGTACGGGTCGAGATCCGGCTGGCGTGACGCTGTCCCTTCGACATCCAGAGCGCCCGCGCCCCGGCGCGGCAACAGGAGGTTCCCCGGCATGCTGAGGCGAGCGACGTTCCCGGACGGCTTCGTGTGGGGGGCGGCCACCTCCGCCTACCAGGTCGAAGGCGCCTGGCAGGAGGGCGGCAGGGGCGAGTCGATCTGGGACCGGTTCGCGCACACCCCGGGCAACATCGTCGACGGGTCCACGGGCGACGTCGCCTGCGACCAGTACCACCGCCATCGCGAGGACGTCGCGCTCCTCAAGCAGCTCGGTCTGGGCGCTTACCGCTTCAGCGTCGCGTGGCCGCGCGTCATCCCCGACGCGAGCGGCACGATCAACCACGCCGGCCTGGACTACTACGACCGGCTCGTGGACGAGCTGCTCGCCAACGGCATCACGCCCTACCCCACGCTGTTCCACTGGGACCTCCCGCAGTGGGTCCAGGACGCTGGCGGCTGGGCCGACCGCGCCGTGATCGGCAGGTTCGCCGAGTACGCCGATGCCGTGGTCCGGTCATTGGGCGACCGGATCTCCACGTGGACGGTGCTCAACGAGCCCGAGGTGTTCGTGACGCACGGCCACGAGAACGGCGTTCACGCTCCGGGCTTCCGCGACGCGGATCTCACCTTGCGCACCAGCCATGTCGTCAACCTTGCCCACGCCGAGGGGATCCGCGCCGTACGCGCCGCCGCGCCGCGCGCCGCCGTCGGCTCCGCGATCAACATGGACATCGCCTATCCGGCAACCGACGATCCACGCGACGTGGCGGCCGCAGAGCGTCACCACGCGTGGGTCAACGCGTGGTACCTGGACCCGCTCCTGAAGGGCCGCTACCCCGTTGCCTTCCTCGACCAGGATGCGGCGCTCGCGCGCATGGACATCCGGCCGGGCGACATGGAGTCGATGGCAACGACGCTCGACTTCATCGCGCTCAACATGTACTCGCGGGCGATCATCGCCCACGATCCGGCCGACACGCGGTTCGGGATGCAGCGGTTGGACGGCCCCGGGCGCCGGAACTCGTTCGGGTGGGAGATCTGGCCGGCCGCGATCCACCGGCTCGTGCGCCGCGTGGACCGCGACTACGGACACCCGGTCATGTACATCACCGAGAACGGGTGCGCCGACGGCACGGGTCCCGGGGCCGACGGCCAGGTGCACGACGCCAGCCGGCTGGACTATCTCGCTGGGCACATCGGCCAGCTCGCACGGGCGATCGATGACGGCTGTGACGTGCGCGGCTACTTCGCGTGGTCGCTCCTCGACAACTTCGAGTGGGCGGCGGGCTACAGCCAGCGCTTCGGGATCGTCTGGGTCGACTTCGACGGCGATGGCCGACGGATCGTCAAGGACAGCGGCCTGTGGCTCAGGGACCTGGTCGCGGGCGCACCGCTCGAGTACGACGACTCCCTCGACTGACGCCGAAGAGACGCTTGCAGTGTCATCGAGTTGGGCGCCTGCCTCGAGGATCGACTAGACGTGCGGGTGCACTTGAGGCTGGTGCAACGCCACGCCGGGACCGGAATTCCTGCCAGGTACGAACGTGGCTGGTGTTAGTCCGCGTCCGGGCGGCGGATCGGGCCTGTACGGCGGCCATCATCGGCGGTCTCGTGCTCAGGCGACGGGCGGCGGATCGCCCGGACCCGTCTTGGCGTGTCAGCACCTTGCCGACCACCAGCCCCGCTGGTATCTGACAGGAACAGGAGCAGGCCGGCGCCCGGGAACGGGTGACGGAGCCATCCGCGGGCCGCCCACCCGCGGACCGGATAGGCGCGTCCGAACACCCCCTCGTGCCGCGCGACCCGGCGCCGTGCGGTCCGCGCGTCCGAGATCGCCAGCAGCCGGCACGTCCCGACAGCCGCCCATCCAAACCGCTCCCGAGCGATCTTCGGCGCCAGCCTCACCTTGGCATCGTGCCGACGGAGCGTCTCCTCCACCGATGCGATCTCCGACTTGACCTCCACCACGACCAGGATCCGGGTCCCCGGGTGGAACGCAAGCAGGTCGATCGAGCCGCGCTCCCCGAATTCCGAGTACGAGACCTCGGCAGCCGTGAGCCACCCCTCGGCCTCGAGCAGCGCCGCGACGACCGCGACCACGCGAGCGTGGATCTCGTCGCGGACGCGATCCACCTCCGCGCCGCGCCAGCGCACCGTCACCACCAGCTCCGCACCCATCGCCCGGAAGATCCCGCGCGCCGCGCCCAGCGAGAGCCGCCCGAGTCCACCCGCCTCGAGCAGCGAAACGAGCTGCTGGCTGACCTCCGCCCGCTCGGCCACGTCCGCCTGGCGCAGCCCGAGCCGCCGGCGAATGACGCCCACCAGCCTGCCGATCGCGACGTCGTCCATCGCACAAGGGTGGCCTGGGCCGCTCACCCGCGGCTTACCCGCCCCTTGCCCGACTCTCAGGCGCCGTTCACCCCCGGCTTACGGAACCGTCACCGACTCCACCGCGAGGATCCCCCGGTCGTCCCCGATCGCGTCCAGGGCGATGTTGTAGGTCAGCCCGGGTGCGAGGCAGCCTGCGCTCACGCTCCCGGACGGCGCCGGGCCGGACGCCTCCAGCACCCCGTCGAGGGTCATGTCGCCAGTCGGGGTCACCCCTTCGACCGCAGGAAACGCCCGAACCGCCACCGAGTCTGCGGCGATCCCCGACAACGCGTAGCTGACCTCGACCCGGGCGCAGGCGGCCGGCGCGGGCATCGCGTTTCGGGTCTTGAGGCAGAACCCGAGTCCACCGAAGTCGGCGGCGTCGACGCACGTCTCCCCGCCCAGGGATCCCAGCGGGATCATCGGCTGCGCGAACGCGCCCTCGCCCTGGTGGAGGTATGGCGAGTAGCCGCCCACGATCTTGATGAGCGGCGACGACACCTGCGACAGCGCGACGTCGAACTGCTCCACGCCCGCGCCCGTGGTGAACGAGCCTATCGAGCTCTGCCCGGCAAACAGCCCGCTGCCAGCCAGGGCCTGGAACTGGTAGCTCGTGGCCGCCTTCGTGTCCAGGCGGGCCAGCGTCACGGTCTTGCCGAACATCGTCGCGGTCGACATCGACGACGCCGAGTGGACGTCGCCCGGGCTGACCCCGACCTCCCAGAAGTGGACGTCCGCCGCGGCCGGGGGATCGACGGTGAACCCCACGATGGCCACGTTGGCCCGATCCGAATCCACGAACAGCACGTCAACGGTGGGGCCGAGTGAGAGCCGCAGCGCGGGCACATCGCGCACCGAGAAGACCGCCTCGAGGCCCGTCGGGCAGCCGGACGGCTTGGGCGTGATGAGACAGATGTCGAAGAGGGGCGCCAAGTCGAGCCCGCCGAGACCGGGGTCACCGACCGGCGGGTCCGCTACCGGCAGCTCGACCGTGAGATCGCCCGGCTCGACGGCGATGCTGGGGCCGATGGTCGTAGAGGGCGAAGGCGTCTCGCCTGCGGGGGTGACCGGCTCACTGCCGCCGCTGTCGGCCGGGATCGGGAGCACGTCGGGGCCGACCACCTCGGGCGGCACGCCACCGGGCGGGAAGGCCCACATCGCCCGCACCCTGCCGCCACCGAGCGCTCCCGCGAACGCGTCGACGACGGATGCCGGCCACCAGTCGCCCTCGTAGCCCGACTGCGGCCGGCCGATCGGGTCGATGACGTAGTACGCCTCCGGGATCCCGCGGTCCGGGCTACCCGGGTAGTAGCCGTCCAGGTAGATGGCATGACCACCCGTGAAGTCTTTCTGGAGGCGGAGCGCCCGCGGGATCTTCGAATAGTCACCCTGGATCACCGCACCATACCCGGCGGCCAGCAGGGACTTGAGCTGCTCGGGACGGATCAGGCCGCTCGGGTAGTGGATGCCGTAGCCACGCCAGAAGGCGGTCGAGAGGTCGTTGAGGCCCGTGCCGCCATCCTGGTCGTCCTGGAGCGTGCGCAGGACGGACCCGCTCGTCACGATGCCGTAGCCGAGACGGGCGAGCATGGCGCCGGATGCGAGCGTGCAGTTGGCGCCCTGGAAGGGGCCGCCGTCGAACTGGGTGATCGGCGGGATGCGCGGGAAGCCGGACGGGTTGACGAACGAGACCGGCTCGCCGCCGAGCAGCGCCGCAGAGGCCGCCTGGAGGTCCTCCGGGGACAGCGTGGCGAGCGGCGACGGCTCGCCGACGGGCTGCTCGTTGAAGGCGACGAGGGGACCGGGAATCGCCGGAGTGTCCGGGCCGGCGGGCGTATCCGGGCCGGCGGGCGTATCCGCGCCGGCGAGCGTGTACTCGGGCGCGACTCCGGCCGTCGACTGGGGCGTGCGGTCCTGCATGGCGGCCACGGCGACCGAGGCGACGGCGGCGCTGATCACGACAGCCACGCCGAAGACGAGGACCTTGGGCAGGAGCGACATGAGGCGGCTCATGTCAGCACTTCACGACGGAGAAGCGCGTGACTCCGCTCTGGCTGGTCAGCTTGACGCCGTTGATCGCGGTCGCGTAGACCGGTCCGTAGGTACCCGGTGAGAACTGATCGGTGATCGCGTTGAGCGTCACGGTCCAGACGTTGCCAGTCAGGGTCATGGACCGTGAGGACTGGGCTCCCGCCGGGTTGGTCCAGTGGAGGTCAACCCGCGTGATGCCGGATTCCGGGTCGGACGCGGTCACGCGGAACGTCACGGTGTTGGGCCTGCAGGCGGCCCCGACCGCGTTGCTCGTCAGCGAGATCGTCGAATTGTCGCCAACCAGCCTTCCGATGACGGGCGCCGTCGTGTCGCAGCTGCGGATCGTGATCGACGCGGTCTTCGTCTGTCTCGCGAGGTTCTTGGTGTCGACCGCCTTGATGTACCAGCTCAGGGTGCCCGTCTCGGTCATCTGCTTCGTGTCGAGCGTGACCTGCCAGGTCCCGCTCTTCGCCGTGCCTGTGGTCCGGGTCATTGCCGACTGGGCGTACGTAGCGGCTCCCGGCTTGCGCCAGAAGAGCGTGACGGACTTGACGCCATCGATGTCCTTCACGGTGGCCTTGATGTTCGTCGTCGTCGGCCCGCACTGCGGATCAAGGAAGAGCGACGACCCGGACGAAGACGCGGCCGACGCGATCGTCGGGCCGGTGTTGGCGCAGACCGCGACCGTCATGGAGTTCGAGCCACTGGTCGGGATCCGCCGGGTGGCGCCCGCCGAATCCGTGGCGACCGCGTAGAAGGCGAGCTTGCCGGCCTTGGTGATCCCGTCCGCCTTCGTGTCGAGCGTGACCTGCCACGTCCCGCTCGCCGCCGTGCCCGCGGACCGGGTCATCGCCGATTGGGCGTACGCCGATGCTCCCGGTTCGCGCCAGAACAGCGTGACGCTGTCGACGCCCGACGCGTCGCTCGCCTTGACCTTGAACGTGACCTTCTTGACCGCGGTCGGGCAGTAGGCGCCCGTGTCGTAGCTGATCTTCTTCGTCGAGACCGTCAGCGACGTGAGCGACGGCCTCGCATTGGGCGTGGGGCTGGGCGTGGGCTCCGGCGTCGGCGTGGGCGTCGGCTCCGGCGTCGGCGGAGGAGGCGGCGTGTTGTTCTGGATTGCCGTCAATGGAGGCAGGGGTGCCACGTCCGGCGGCGCCATCGCAACCTCGGCCGCGCACACCGCGACCGGCAGCGAGGCCACGACGCCCGCCACCTTCAGCGGCGACGACTGCACCCATGCCTCCGTCCGTCCCGGCAGCGGGTAGTGGATCCGCAGCCAGGTCCCGTCCTCGGTCCGGCCGGTGGCCAGCAGCTTCTGGCCGCCCCTGACGGTCAGGAGCGCGGGGCCCTGGTCGGGGCAGGGGTAGACGGCCAGCTCGCCGGCTGGGACCACGGACTGCCCGGACGACCGGCTCCCGGCGTAGGCGCCGCCGAGGCCACCGACGACGATGCCGCCGACCACGATCGCCGCCGCGACCTGCGGGCCACCCAGGCTCGCCACACCCCGCACGAGGGCGGCACCGATCGCGCTCATGCGCGGGCGGCCCTGTCGAGACGGTGATCCGGCTTCATCACGGCGCAGCATAGGCTGGTCGACAAGGCCATCGTCAACCCCCCGTGACCCCGAGCACCCGGATCTCGCTCAGCGCGGCATCGTCGAACGGGGTGCCGGAGACGGACGTCTTCACCGACCCGTACGTGGACACGATGGTGATCCGCAGCCGGCTGGCACCCGGGTGTTCGCCCAGGGCGATCAGCTGGTCCTTCGCCGTATCCTTGAGCGTGACCACCTTCGGGGCCCCCCCGTTCACCGAGATCTGGATCTTCTTGAGCCGGAGGTTGCCCTTGTAGAGCGCGGTGGAGGCGCCGTAGCCGTTGTTGAGCACGACGGCATCCACGCGGGCCGGATCGAACGAGAACTCGATCCACTGGCCCTTCTCGTTCGTGGCGCCCTCCTGCCAGCTCGTCTTGACGTTCCCGTCGATGGCCATCTCGGGCTGGAACTTCGCCAGGCCGTCAACCACGGAAGACGCGGCCGCGCCCGTGATCTCGAGCGGCACGCCCGCGACCTTGCCCGTGGCCGCCGGGCTGGCGGAACCGGCGGCGGCGGACGCGGCCGTGCTCGGTGTATCCGTGGCCCCGGCCCCCGCGGATGCCGCCTCGGAGCTCGAGCCGGGCCCGTCGCTGACCTGGGCGCTCGGCGCCGCCGTGGCGCCCGACGCCGGCCCGGGGCTCTTGAGCAGGACGCTGGCGGCGACGATCCCGACGCCCACGAGGATCCCGAGCACGGCCACGCCGATGATCCAGCCGGCGATCCCGCCCGATGAGCGCCCGCCCGGCTCCTTGCGCGCAGCCTTGGCCGACGCGGGTGGCGCGGGGGTCGGTCGGGCCGAAACCGCCGCGGCGATCTGCTCGCGGGAGACCTCTCCAACCCGTGGTGCCTCCGCCAGACGGGCGCCGCACGACTGGCAGAAGGTGCGCGTCGCCGCGTTCGCGATGCCGCACGCGGGGCACCGCAGGAGCCCGGCGGCAGGGGCGACGGGGCCGGCGGCGGCGGCCGCTTGAGCGACCGGCGGGGGCACGGGCGACGCGGGCATCGCGGCAGGGCGAGCCAGCCCGGCAAGATCGTCATCGGCCCGGGTGACGGCGGGCGGGGGCGTGGCGGCGGGGGCGGTGTCGCCTTCCCACTCCAGGAAGGCGCCGCATGACCCGCAGAACTGGTCACCGGCCACGTTCGAGAAGCCGCACCGACGACAGATCACCCCGGCGTCACCGGTCATGGCGGGTTCATCCTCGGATCATCAGCACGAGCGGGAGGGACAACAGGAGCCGCATGATCTCGAAGGCGGGCGGGCCCATCGGTGACTCTGTGACCAGCAGCGGCGCAGCAACAGGCGGGAACGGCGACCCGCCGGCGGACTCCGCCAAGAGGTCCCGCTTGCCGAGCAGGTCGTTGTGGAACACCAGCACCTGGTGGCTGAAGGCGCCGCCCGCATCGGCGGTGATCACCGGCAGGTTCCCGGTGATCCCGCGCGACCAGCGAAGCCGGACCTGGGCGCCCGGCGGGAAACCGCTGCCCTTCGCGGTCACCACCAGCCCGGGTCGCGCCACCCCCGGCTCTACTGCCAGTTCCGGCGGCACGACGGGCGAGGGCGCTGGCGTCACTGTCGGCGGTGGAAGCGAGCCTTGGCCGGTGAGGCGAGCCGTTCGCGGCGAGCCCGTGAAACTGTCGGCCACCTTGAGCGTGGCGATCCGGGCGCCGGACTCCTTCGGCGAGAACCCGATGGTGACGGTGCAGGCCTCCGAGCGATGGAGCGTCCTCTTGGTGCAGCCGTTCGCCTGGACCTTGTAGTCGCCCTTCGCAGACCCGCTGATGGTCGCCCCCGAGACCACAAGCGGACCCCAGCCCGCGTTCACGAGCACTGCGGCGCCGGACAGGGTGGCCGTCCCCACCACTCCTGCCCCGAAGTCAATGACGGATGGGCTGAGCTGCGGCACCGGTGGGAAGTCCCGGATGTAGACGTTCACCTTTCGGCCCGAGTCCCCGTCCACCAGCCCCTGCGCATTCGAGGAGAAGGCGACGAAGCGCCCGTTCCCGGCCACGACGGGGCCCATGCTTCCAGCCCCGGCCGCACCTCCCGAGAGGTTGACCGAGACGAGGGCGGTCTCGCCCGCCGTCATGTCACGGACGTACACCTCGCTGATCTTGAGCGCGACGGCCGCAAGGCGGACACTCGGGACGGCACCCACGGGGCCCGCGACCACGAGGTTCGGGGTTCCCGATACGAACGCGACCATCCGGCCGTCGCGGGAGATCGCCGCCTGTCCGCTCCCCTCCTTCGCCGGGGCCCCGGATCCATCCTGGGAGACCAGCGCCGTGCGGCCGGTCTCCCGGTCACGGCGATACACCTGCCAGGGGCCCCCGCCCAGGAACCCAACGAGGTTCCCGGCGGTCGACTCGAACGCCACGTATCGCCCGTCCGCGGAGATGGACGGCGCTTCGGCGGTTCCGTTGGCCGGCCCACCGCCCTGGGCGCTGCTGATCCGCTCGGTCCGCTTCGCCCTGATGTCGCGCAGGTAGACCTGGAGACCTCGGCCCGTGTCCTCTGGGAGGAGGGCGTCGCCGCCGTCGGAGGTGAACGCGACCTTCGTCCCGTCGTCCGAGATGGACGGCTGGACACTGACGCCGAATGCGGTGCCTCCCTGGAACCCCACGCTGACGAGCACCGTGGTCCCCTTCTGGAGGTCGAACCGGTAGACGTCATCAACCCCGTTCTTGTCGGTCGGGTCGATCGGGGCGTTGGTCGTGTACGCAACATACCGCCCGTTGCCCGAGACCGATGGCTCCCGGCTGGAGAAGTTCGCCGGCGCCGGCCCGGCGACGAGGGGGTTGGTATTGCTCGCGAACTGGGAGGCCACCTCGGTCTTGCCGGTCTTCCTCGTCCACGCGAGCACCACCGTCGTGACGACCGGCCCATCGAAGCCCGGACTCTGGCTCGTGAACTGGAAGGTGAACGCGACCACGCCGCCGTCCGCCGAAATCGACGGGTCGTAGACCAGGGTGCCGGCGGGCGCCGGACGACCACCGGGGAGCGGCAGACGGATCGTCGTTCCCTTGCTGCGGTCCCGTACGAACACGTCCACGGCGCTGTTGCGATCGTCCGCAACGAGGTCGGCGGATCCGGACACGAACGCCACGTAGCGGCCGTTGCTGCTGATGGATGGCGTGACGGAGCGGCCGCCGGGGAACCCGCCGCCGAACTTCTGCGAGACGAGCGTGGTCTTGCCCGGCGGTTGGGACACGGCGGCCGGGACGGGTGACGCACGCGGCGCCACCGGCCGCGCCTCGCCGGCAACGGGTCCCACCGCGGATCCCGTGGCCAGGAGCGCCAGGACCAGGCCGGCGGCCCCGGCCCGGGCGCCTGCGCGCCTCAGGGCCGCAGGTATCCGGAGTAGAAGACGGCGGGATCGCACGGGTCGCTCTTGCAGGATAGCGAGAGGTTCAGGCTCTGGCCGTCCTGGAGCACGATCGGCGTCACGAAGTGCAGGTCATAGTCGCGGAAGTTCTCGAGGTTCAGCTGGATCAGCGGCGTGGTGTCGCGAAGGACGGCGACTTCACCGTTGATCCCGCTCGGGTTCGAGAACACGAGGTCCGTGACGAACAGCGTGCCCTTGACCAGGACGGAGGTGTTCTTCACGTCGAGCACGCCGTCGACGGGATTGCCGAGGCCCGGGATCAGCGTGCCGGGCGTGGGTGTCGGCGTGGGCGGTGGCACGGGCGTCGGGGTATCGCCGGGCGCAAGCGTCGGCGCCGGCGTCGGCTCCGGCGTCGGGGCGGGCGTCGCACCCGCGGCGCCGCCGCCCGCCGGCATCGTTGGCAGGCCCGCG
>Ga0315283_10003972_pt1 | contig 12747 bp, 7 predicted proteins | sample YL17G09_0_MG_FD_204541 | JGI IMG/M metagenome (GOLD analysis project Ga0315283, IMG submission 204541) | Sediment microbial communities from Yellowstone Lake, YNP, Wyoming, USA - YL17G09_0 | ecosystem: Environmental > Aquatic > Freshwater > Lake > Sediment | place: USA: Wyoming | collected...
ATTCCCTCGATCGCGGGCGGTTGTTTCGGGCCGAACGCGGCCTCCGCCATCACTGGGTTCAACGTCCTGGCGGCTTCAACGCCGCGTGCTCAGGCGTCGGATCCCGGCCGCGACGCCTCCGCCTACTCGCTCCGTTCCACCATCCCCTCGGCGGGTGGTGCCCCGGTGCTGTTGGCACCCATCACGCTCGATTGCAGCAACACCGCGAACGATCAGTGGGTTGTGCTGCAGATCCAGCTCGAGAACGGCACGGTTCTGAGCAACTCCGTAGGCCAGTCGATCCGCGTCAATTGCGACCCGACGCTGGCCAATCCCAAGACTCCCAAGGTCAAGGTTGCCCCCAAGGAGATCGCGAACTGAGGATGGTCTAGTTCCAAGTAGGTCCCAAAAGGCCGTGGGGGAAACCCCACGGCCTTTTTTTTTGCCTCGAAGAGGACTAGGATTTCGGGCTTTGAGAACAAACCCCATGCGCCACGTTCTTCTCCTCGTCGTCCTGCTCGCCGCGGCGTGCGGGGGCACGCCTCCCGCAGTCGCGCCGCCTGCCCCCGCCGGGGCCCCGCAGATCCTCATCACGATTGATGCGCTCGCCGCGCGAAGGCTCGTTCCGTTCGGTGGGCTGAACGCCATGCCGCGCCTTGCGGAACTCGCTGCCGCGGGCACGTCGTATGACGACGCCGTTTCGACGACGAACCTTGCGCGTCCCGCCCTCGTCACCATCCTGACGGGGGTTTCTCCCGACCGGTCGGGGGTGAGAGACAACATTCACGACGCGCTTCCCGCTGGTCCGCCGACGCTCGCCGATGGCGCGAAAAAGCTCGGATTCGAAACGGCGGCGTTCGTTTCGACACCCTTCGCCTCGTACTCGAGCGGCCTGCAGCGCGGGTTCGAGTTGTTTGATGGGCCCGAGTCGATCGTCGTGGGCCCTGCCCAGCACGCTCCCATGGTGGTCCCCGCCGACGTGCTGGCGGACCATTTCAAGAAGTGGCTCACAGCCCGCGGCCCAGGCAAGCCGTATTTCGTTTGGGTTCACCTGGCCGACCTGAATGCGCTCTCGGTGCCGCTCCCTTCCGAACCCGCGAAAGGCGGGGTGGAGCAGCCCGACGACTTTGGCCCCTACAACGACGCGCTGGCGAAGATCGACGGCGCGATCGGCGCGATCTTGGACGCCGTTCACGCCGATCCGCGCTCCGCGGGTGTCGAGTGGACGCTCGCCGGGACGCACGGGACCTACCTCGGCGAGGGGGGACGCTACGGCGATGCCTTCTGGCTGACCGATCAGACGCTTCACGTGCCGGTCGTCCGAGTCGCCGGCGACAAGACCGGGGCGAAGCGGCCCGCGCATGATGCTCGCCCTACCTGGCTCCCTGACGTCGCGGTTACGCTGGCGAAGGCCATGGGGGTCACGCTCGACGCGAAGGCCGACGGCGTGCCGCTCGACAGCGCGCCGCCCGCCGATCGCGCCCGGCTCGCGTGGGGGTACGCACTCGACGACCAGCTCGGCTGGCCCCCCGAAACCGTGGTGAGCGATGGCTCGACCTTCAAGGATTCAACCGGAGATCGCCGCGCTCTTCCACGGGTGCGCGTGCTGCCGCCTGAGGCCCGAGCCGCGGTCGAACGCGCGGGTGTGACGATTGGGCGCGCGATGATTCCCCAGTCTCCTCCGAAGCAGGCCGATACCTGGCTTCGTGACCTCCAGCTCGTCCGTCGCTTCTTGGCGATGGATCGCCTGCCCCCGGCCAACCGCCGCGCTAAGGTGCTCCTCGCGGCCGCGCCCGACGCGTTCGCCTCGAACGTGGCCCGCGTGTTTCTCTTCAGCGGAGGGCCGTCGAAGGAAGGTGCTGCGCTTCGCGACAAGCTCCTCGCGCTCTTCCCCGAACGGTCGGAGGCGTTGCATTGGGCCGCGCACGTCGAGCTCGTGGAGAAGAAACTGGACGCTGCGGCGGCGCTGCTCGACGCGGCCATGGCGGTCGGCCCGGTCGAGCCCGAGATGCACTACGACCTGGCCTGTGTTCGCTCGCTCCGCGGAGACTCGAAGGGGGCCCTGGAGCAGCTCGAACTAGCACTAAGCACGGGGTATCGAAACTGGGACTGGATCGACAAGGACCCCGACCTGGCCGCAGCTCGGGCCGACCGGGGGTTCCCGGCGCTGCTCGGAGCTCACGGCCGATGAGGATCGGCCCCGCTCGGCACCTTCGCGTGGCGGCTCTCGTCCTTGGCCTCGCGAGCGCTTCGGCGTGCGGGGGAGGACACGCCCGTCCCGCCGGCATCCTCTTGATCACCCTCGACACGACGCGAGCCGACCATCTCGGCTGCTACGGCGATGCATCGGCCGAAACCCCGAATCTGGACGCGCTGGCGAAAGAGGGCGCACGGTTCGACCAGGCGATGGCGGCGGTCCCGGTCACGCTGCCATCTCACTCCACGATGTTCACGGGGCTCTACCCTCCCACGCACGGCGTCCGCTACAACGGAATGTTCCGCCTCGGCGAGGCGAGCGTGACGATCGCGGAGCAATTGAGGGCGGCTGGGTTTGCAACCGGAGCGGTTCCGGCGGCTTATGCGGTCAGTGCGAGGTTCGGACTATCACAAGGGTTCGACGTTTACAGGGATCTCTACTCCGAGCCGGGTGCCACGGAACTCTCCGTGGACGCGATCCGATCGGCGACGGACGTCGTGAAGCTCGGGCTCGAGACGATTCACTCCGCTGGCGACAAACCGTTTTTCGTCTGGCTTCATTTCTTCGACGCTCACCACCCCTACGTCCCGCCGTTTCCGTACTCCGCCCGTTTCAGGGATCACCCCTACGATGGCGAGATCGCCTACGTCGACGCGCAGCTTGGGGAGCTTTTCGCGGCGTTGAGAAAAGAGGGGCTGTGGGACCGGATCGTCGTCGTCGTTGCCGGCGATCACGGGGAGGGGTTGTACCAGCACGGCGAGCGGATGCACTCCCAACTCGTTTATGAATCGACCCTTCGAGTGCCGCTCGTGATCAAGGCGCCGGGTGTGTCGGCAGGCGAGGTCGTCCGCGAGCCGGTGACGTTGGCCGACGTGGCCCCTACCGTCCTCGACCTGGCGGGACTCCCGGTTCCGTCGGGGCTCGATGGCATCAGCCTGCGCGGGGCGCTGAACTCCGGGAAGGCGCCGCTCAGGCCCATCTACTTCGAGAGCTTGGCGGGGTCTCTCGCCTTCGGCTGGAGCCCGCTCGAAGGGGTTCGTCGGGGCAAGTGGAAGGTGATCCGGGGGAAAGATACCGAGCTGTACGACGTCGACGCCGATCCGCAGGAATTGAACAACCTCTCCGGTGTCGACGCCTCCACGGCCTCGGACTTGACGGTGCTTCTGGATGCGGACCTTGCGCGTTGGAAGGCCGCGGCGGCGCCCGCAGCGACGACCGAAGCGCCGGTCGATGCCGAAGCATTGGCGCGCCTGGCCAGCCTCGGGTACGTCGGCGGGACGGTTTCCGCCTCGGGCCGCGGCGGACCGAACCCGAGGGATCTCGTTCATCTCGAGAGCGAGCTGCTCCTCCTCCAGGACATCATGCTCGCACGGCAGTTCGACCGCGCGATGCTCACCATCGCGGGCATCCTCAAGGAAGATCCAGCAAACCGGCTCGCGCTCCACGACGCAGCGGAGGCCTCTGCGGGGCTCGGAGACTTTGGGTCTTCCGAAAAATACGCGCGCGAGGTCATCCGTCTCTATCCCGAGTTCTTCCCCGCCTTCGTGACGTTGGGCCGCGTGAAGGTCGCCCAGAAGGACTACCCGGCGGCCGAGAAGGCTTTCCGCGAGGGGCTCTCGCGGTTCCCCGACGAGCCCATCCTGCTCTACTCCGTGGCGCTCAGCCTGATCGCGCAGGGGCGGCCTGCTGATGCCGAACCGCTCGCCGTCAAGGCGCTAACGGGGAAGCACCCCGACCCGGCCTTCCACGTGGTCCAAGCGGTGTGTCGCGCGAGTGCGTCCGATTTGCCACGCGCTAAGAAGGCGCTGGAAGCGGCGATCGCCGGTGGATACGGAAACGCCGCGGGGTTGAGATCCGAGCCGCTTTTCGCGCCGCTCAAGAGTATCCCGGACTTCGAAACCATCATCGCCCCCAAGAAGGGCGCGTAGCGTGTCCGTCCGCCGCGACCCGCGGCGCGCGCAGGGACTCGCCTTCGCCTTGTTGTTCGTCGTCAGCGGCGCCTGCGCGCTGACCTACCAGGTCGTCTGGAGCCGGCTGCTCGCGTCGATCTTCGGCGTCACCGCGTTCGCCGTCAGCACCGTGCTCGTGTCGTTCATGGGCGGCATGGCGCTTGGCGCGTACCTGCTCGGCACGCGGGTCGACCGCGCGGCGCGTCCGCTGCGCGTGTTCGCGATGCTCGAAGCGGGGATCGGCGCCTACGCGCTCTTGCTGCCGCTGCTCCTCGCGGCGGCCGGCGGTCTGTACGACCACCTCTTCCCGCTGCTTCCCGACTCGTTTCTGCTGAAATCGTCGATCCGTTTCGTCATGAGCCTCTCGCTCCTGCTCGTCCCGACCGTATTGATGGGCGGGACGCTTCCGGCCTTGGGCCGAGGCCTGCTGCGCCGGAAAGATAGGGTCGGCCTCGCGGTCGGCTTGCTCTATTTCGTCAACACGCTCGGGGCAGCGATCGGGTGCTTCGTCGCCGGCTTCTGGCTCCTGCCTCTGCTCGGTTTGAACCGGACGACCTGGCTCGCGGTGGTCTTCAACTTCGCCGTCGCGACGACGGCCTTCGTCCTCGACCGGCAGGATGCGCCGGAGGCTGAAGAAGCCAGCGGGCGCCCGGGTGCTCCCGAGGATGGCGATGGCGCCGCGCTGACGACCCCAGCGTCATGGCCGCTCTGGGTGGCCTTCGGAAGCGGGCTGGCCGCGCTGGCCTTCGAGGTCGTCTGGTTCCGCGTCCTCGTGCTCGTGTTCGGCTCGACCGTCTACTCGTTTTCCGCGATGCTCTCGGTCTTCCTGCTCGGGCTCGCGATCGGCTCGGCGGTTTTCGGCCCCTGGTCCGACCGTGCGCGCGTGCCGGTTCGCCTGCTCGCGCTGACGCAGGGCTGCGTGGCCGTGACGGCTCTCGCCGGAAGCCTCGCGGTCAATCACATCCCGATGCTTTTTCTCAGCACGCTCCGGGATTTCGGCATCACCTACGAGGGGATGACGCGCACGAAACTGTTGCTCTCGTTCCTGACGATCTTCCCTCCGGCGTTGGCGTTCGGGGGGACGTTCCCGGTCGTCGTGCGTCTGGCTTCGGCCACCGGGCGGGGGACCGGGTCGAGCATCGGCCGCGTCTACACCTGGAACACCGCAGGGGCGATCGTCGGGGCGTTCGTCACCGGGTTCGTGCTCCTCCCCACCGTCGGCGCCGAGATCACGCTGAAACTGGTGGTCGCCGTGGCGATTGCGCTGGCCTTCGGCTCGCTGCTCGCCGAGCCGGGGAAGTTGAACACGCGCTGGGCGACGCCCGCCGGACTCGGCATCGTGGTGCTCATCGTCGTCCTCACGTTGGCGCCGAGGTGGGACAGGACGCTCCTCGGCGCAGGCGTCTACTTCGAGCCGCATCTGTTCATCGGCGAGACGGGCGAGGTCTCGGTGTCGGGTGTGGTCGCCGACTACCAGCTGAAGACGTTCACCGAGGGGTACAACGACACGATCATCTCGTTCGAATCGCCCAAGGGGAAGTTCATCACGGTCAACGGAAGCGCGACGGCCTCCGATGCCTTCGAGGACATGTTTACCCAGCGGATGCTGGGGCACCTGCCCATGCTGTTTCACCCGGGAACTGTCAAGAGCGTCTGCGTGGTGGGGCTCGGGGCGGGGGTCACGGCAGGCGCGATGGGCGTCTACGACATCGAGAAGCTGACGACGATCGAGCTCGAAAAGGGCGTGCTCGTCGCGAGCCGGTTCTTCGGGGATCGCAACGACCAGGTCCTCGATAATCCGAAACTCGATCTGCGGATCGACGACGGCAGGAACTTCTTCCGCTTGAGCCGCGAGAGATTCGACGTCATCGAGGCGCATCCCAATTTTCCGTCGTTGTCGGGCTCGGGCGCGCTGTTCAGCCGGGACTTTCTAGAGCAGTGCAGGGCGCATCTGGCGCCCGGAGGCGTCGTTTCCCACTGGGCTCCGCTCTGGCGGACGCGCCCAGAGGATTGGAAGACGATCGTCGGAACGTTTGCCGACGTGTTCCCGCACGTCAGGCTCTTCAACATCGGCCTGACGACGATCCTCGTGGGCCGGATGGAGCCGTTCCCGCCCGTCGATCTCGCCGAGCTTCGCGCACGCTTCGATCGCGAGGCGGTCGGCCGCAGCCTCCGCGAGGTCGGCGTCCGCGGGCCGCTCGAGGTGCTCTCGTACTACCAGCTCGACGACGCCGAGATCCGCCGGATGACCGAGGGGATCGTCAGGACGAGCGACGATCGTCCGGCGATCGAATTCTCTGCGCCTCACGGAGCCTTCGAGGAGACCGTGGGGCCCAACCTGACGGAGATCCGCAGCGTCCGTCCGTCGCGCGAAGAGCGCGCGGATCGGCTCGGACTCACGGGGGATGACCGCGCCTCGTACCTTGCCCTGGCCGCCGGGTACGACGACACCCGGGACGGCGAAGTCCTCCTGTATGAGGGCAGGCTGCAAGAGGCGTTCGAGAAGTTGATCCCGGTCGCCGACTCCGGGCAGCGGTACGCCCGTTACCTCGTCGCCGAACGCGCGCAGCGCGGCGCGCAAGACTTGCAGAGGCACATGCAGCTCGACGCGGCGCGCGAGCAGTTCCTGCTCGCCCTACGTTATGAACCCGACCGCCTCGAGGCGTTGGTCGGGGTCGGGTACCTCGATCTCTTCAGCGGGAATCTCGCCGAGGCCGACACCATGCTCGCCCGCGCCGTCGCGCTCTACCCGCGCTCGGCTGGGGCGCTTTATCGCTTCGGCGCCTTGCGCCAGACGCAAGGACATAACGACGAAGCCGAGCGTCTCTACCGCGAGGCGATCGCCCGCGCGCCGCTGCTCGGCCAACCGCGCGGTCTCCTGGGCTCGCTTCTCCTTGCGCGGGGCGATTTCAAGGGGGCCCTCCTGTTGTTCGACAGCGCGGTGGCGCTCGGGGACAAGACCGAGGGTGTGCTCGCCGGCCGCGCGGAGGCCCGCCGCAGGCTGAACCAGCCGTGAGACGCCGGCTGGCCGCGATCCTGGGCGTTGGATTCCTGCTCCGTGTGGTCTACGTCCTGGTTCAACCGCATTTCGATCCGACCTTCGCGCGGCCGATCTTGGACGGTGCCTACTACCTCGCCTGGGCTCGTGCGCTGGCCGAGGGCGGGTCGATCGGCGGCGTCTACTACATGCCGCCGCTTTACCCCTGGTTCCTGTCGGTATTCTTGCGCGTCTTTGGCGAGGCCTGGACGCTGCTGTTCCTTTTGCAGCAGCTCATGGTCGTTGCCTCGGCCGGGCTGCTGGCGCTCGTCGCGCGAAAGGCCTCGGGGGACGGCGCGGCGCTGGCCACGGCGGCGCTCGTGCTGCTCTACCACCCGACGATGTTTTTTGCCTCGCGACCGCTCGGTGAGTCGTTTGCGCTGCTTCTGCTCTCCGCCGCCCTGCTGCTTGCTGGAGAGGCGGGGGAACGTCAGGGATTCGCGGCCGGGGTTGCGAGCGGCCTCCTCTCGCTCGCCCGTCCGAACTTCCTCCCTCTGGCGCCTCTCTGGGCTGCGCGAGATTTCTTTGCGGGCAGACCCCGGCGCGCCGCGGCGCTTTTGGGTGCCACCGTGCTGACGATCCTCCCCGTCGCCTGTCACAACCACGCGGCCTCCGGGCACTGGGTGCCGGTGTCGGCCAACGGCGGCATCGTCTTCTGGCTGGGAAATGCTCCCGGCGCGGTCGGGGTTTACACGCCCGTCGCCGGCTTTGGAGGGTCGCTGGCCACACAGCAACAAGAGGCGACGGCCGAGGCTTCCGCTCGGGCGGGGCGCACGCTTGAGGCCGTGGAATCCGACGGGTTCTGGTGGCGCGAAGGGTTGCGTGCTCGGGCGGCCGATCCTGCGGGTACGATCGTGCTCCTGGCGAAGCGAGCCATCCTGACGATCGACACCGCCGAGCACGGCCTGGACTACGCCCCGGCGCTCGATGCGAACCCGCTCCGCTTCGCGGCGCCGCTTCCGTTCGCCGTTCTCTTGGGTCTCGCGGTCTTCGGTGTCTTGGCGCTGGGGTTCGCTCGCACAGGCGGCTTCACCCTCTGGTCTTCGTTGTTGGTCGCCGTGGCCGCGCCCCTCGTCTTTTACGTCTCGAGCCGGCATCGGCTTCCCGTCGCGTTCTTGCTGGCCGTTCCGGCAGGCTGCGGCGTGGCGGCGCTTCGCGAGACGCGACGCGCCGTTCCGTTCGCGGTGGGCGCCTGCGCCCTCGTGTTGTCCTTCGGCATCCCTTCGGCCGAGCTCATGCGAAGCGAAAAGGCGGCGGCGCTCGCCGTCGTCGCCGACGTGCAGCGCAAGGCGGGGGAACTCGATGCCGCTGCGGATACGTCGCGCCGCGCGACCGAGCTCGATGGCGCGAACGCCATCGCTTGGTTCAATCGAGGGGTGATCGCGGCGGCGAGGGGAAACGGCGCCGAGGCCGAATGGGCCTACCGTGCGGCCCTTGCCGCCGATCCGACGCAGCCGGACGCCGCGGCGAACTTGGCCGGCCTCCTTGTGGCGACCGGCAGGGCGGCGGAAGCTCCAGCTGCTCTTGAAAAGGCTCTCGCGGCCTGGCCTCGGCACGCCGTAGGATGGACGAACCTGGTCGTGGCGTATGCCGCATCAGGCGATCGTGAGCGGGCCAGGGATGCCGTGCGGCGGGCCTCGGGGTTCGGCGTGACGCTCAACCCGGAGCTGGTTTCGACCGTGGAGGGACGGGAAGGACCATGAGAAAGCTGCTCTTGACCTTGGCCATGCTGTCGTCGTGCGGGCTTCCGCCGATGGTTTCGGACGCCGGCTACCGCGGGACGTGGAGCCGCGGCAACGACCGGAACGTCTCGATCGTCGCCATCGCGGAAGTCGACGGACGGTGGTTTTTTCGATGGACGAAACGATCGTTCGACCGGAAGTTCACCATCCTGTGCGATTGGGAGGGCCGATGCGAGGAGACGTTGAACGGTAATCTCCTCGCGACGTATGCGATCACCACCCGGTACGACGCGCCATCGGGCGTCCTCTCCACGGACACGATCGAAGAGCGCATGGTTCCCGACAAGCAGACCTTCCGTTACACCGACGTCATGGAGGTCAAAGACAACGGGCGCACGCTCTGGAACTTCACGACCGACCGGGACGGGAACCATTACGACGGGGCCGCGCGCCCGATGCGCTCGTTCACCAAGATCGCGAACTCCGTGGCCGATCCGCCGCGCGGGGACTCGCGTTGACGAAATTATCGGCGCTCGAGAAGGTCCTCGGTTACCGTTTTGCCGATCGTTCGCTCTTGGAGCGCGCGTTGACCCATCGCTCGCGCGCGCACGAGGCGCGGGCCGGCGAAGCGGGGGACACTTACGAGCGGCTCGAGTTTCTCGGGGATGCGTTGCTCGGGTTTCTCGTCTCCGATCGATTGATGAACGACGACCCCTTGGCTGACGAAGGCACGCTGACCCGCAGGAGGCAGACCGTCGTCAGCACCGAAGCGCTCGCCCTCGTGTCTCGGCGATTGGGGCTGGGAGAGGCCCTCATCCTCGGGCGGGGCGAAGACGCCACGGGGGGGCGCGCCAAGCCGTCGCTCCTCGCCGATGCGTTCGAATCGACCCTCGCTGCCGTCTACCTGGACGGTGGGCTGCGCGCGGCGCGCGCCTTCGTGCGGCGCCAGCTGAAGAGCGAGCTGGCGCGCACGGTCGGAGAAACGGGACCAGGGGCCGACGCCAAGACGCGTTTGCAAGAGCTCGTCCAGGCGCGCTCGCGGCTTACGCCACGCTACCGTATCGTTTCAACGACCGGCCCGGCGCACGCGAAAGAGTTCACTGCGGAGGTCCTGCTCGGGGAAGACACCGCCGGGCGCGGCGTCGGGTCGAGCCGGAAAGAGGCCGAGCGGGATGCCGCGAAAGACGCGCTTCGCGCCCTCGAACGCGACACGCATGGGAGCACGCATGAAGTCTAGTCTTCGAGCACGATGGACTGTCGCGACGATGATCGGCTCGGTCGCCGTCGGCTCCGCCGCGGCCGCCGAAGCGCTTCCAACGGGAAACCCGTTCGCGGTCGAATCGGCCGTGACCGCTCCGCTCGACGACGCCACAGCCGTATCCATCGTCGGCCTCCGCGGCCTCCTCTCGATCTCGACACGGGAACAGCGCGAGCTCCGGGTGAGCTCCCGCGCCCCCGGGCCGGCCGGCGCCGAGTTGCCGGTGGGGATCTGGCGGGACGGCGGAAGACTGATCGTCGCGCCGGCGCCGGGAGCCCCCGACGGGCCGCGCCGGATCGATCTCGAGGTTCCGCAAGGCGTGGCGCTCGCGGTCGACGCGGCCGACTCGGACATCGTCATCAAGTCTCAGGGGGGATCCGTCGAGCTTCACGGAAACAGAATGCGCGCCACCGTCCAGGCGGTCGGCGGATCCCTTGTTGCGGAGCTCGTGGGAGGCACGCTCACCGTGGTTGACTTGAAAGACGCCACCGCAAGGCTGAGCGCCACGGTCGCCACCTTCAGCGACATCTCCGGAAACGTAACCGTGCGTGCGGTGGGTGGTTCGCTCAAGGTGGCGGCGGTCGGCGGCTCGACCGATGTCGAGGGCGAACACAGTAAGTTGGCCTTCGAGAAGCTCTCGGGGTCGCTCCGTGTCAAGGCGCAAAAGGGCGAGGTGACGGTCGCCGGGATCGGAGTGGGCGCCGAGTTCGCATTGGTCGGAACACCGTTGCGGATGACGGGCGGCGCGGGCGACATCACCGTGACCTCGGACGGCCCCGTCGTGTTCCAAGCGATGGAGGCGTCGATGCAGTTCGACATGAACGGCGGATCCGTTCACGGGAACGGAAATAGTGGAGATCTCGAGCTCCGCGGCCGCGACACGGGGGTGAACCTCGAGTCGATCGCGGGGGTGACGAGCATCCGCGGCGACGGGCTCGCGGCGAGTCTCGTCGACGTCGGCGGCGAGCTCCAAGTCGAAGCGACGCACTCGAACGTCGTCGTCGATCGCGTCGGGGATGTCGTCCTCAGGGTCGATTCAGGAAGCGTCGCCATCCACCACGCCGCGGGTGCGGTGAAGGCCAACGTCACCGGAGCGGGCGTTCAGATCCTCGACGGAATGGGGCCGGTGATCCTCGAAATGGATGGCGGCGACGGGGAGGTGTCCTGGGCCACGCTTTCGGGGGAGCAGGAATCGACCCTGACCAACGCGGGAGGGAAACTCACGGTTCGTTTTTCCGCCTCCAGCACGTGCCGCGTCGACGCCAAGAGCAATTACGGCCGCATCGACAGCGAGTTGGAGGCCGTCAAGGTGGCAGACGATTTCTCTTCGGCCCGAGGGCCTGTCAACAGCGGCTACCACCCGTACGTCCACATCACCGCCAGCGGTGACATCCGCCTGGAAAACGAACGGAAGGCCCACTAGGGCGAGGTTCGGGGATGAGGCTTGATCTTCGAGCACGGCTTCGTCTCGCGACGATGGTCGGCGCCGTTGCCGTCTCCTCCGTCGCGGCGGCGGCCGGGCACGCTCCCCCCACCGGCGACCCGTTCTCGACCGAGTCCGCCGTGCTCGTCCCACTCGAAGACGTCTCCGCCATTTCGATCGTCGGCATCCGCGGCCAGATCTTGATCTCGACAAGGGAGAAACGCGAGCTGCAGGTGATCTCCCGCGCCCTCGGGGCGGAGGGCGCCGAGTTGCCGGTCGGGATCTGGGTGGACGGCGGCAGGCTGATCGTCGCGCCCGTGCCGGGCGACCGCGGGGGCCCGCGCGTGCTGGATGTCGAGGTGCCGAAGGGCTTGACGATCGCGGTCGATGCGGCCGACTCGGAGATCGGGATCGCTTCCGAGGGGGGGACCGTCGACCTTCGCGGAGACAACGTGCGCGCCTCGGTCCAGGCGATCGGCGGATCCGTCACCGCGGATCTCCTGGCGGGTACGCTCAACGTGCGAAACTCGAGGGACGCCACGTTGAGGCTGAGGGCCACGGCGGCGACCATAGAAGCGATGTCCGGAAGCGTCACCGTGCGCGCGACAGGTGGGACCGTCACGGTCGCGACCGGCGTGGGCTCGACCGAGGTCGAAAGCGAAGACAGCAAGCTATCGTTCGACGGGTTGTTGGGGCCGCTTCACGTCACGGCGCAAAAGGGAGAAGCGAAGATCGCCGGGATCAAGGGGGGAGCCGAGCTTGCCTTGGTCGGGACGCCGTTGCGGATGAAAGAAGGGAAGGGGAACATCGTCGTGACCTCGGACACGCCCGTCATTTTCGAGGCGATGGCCGCGTCGATGCACTTCGACATGGACGGCGGTTCCCTTCACGGGAAGGGGAATGAGGGGATTCTCGAGCTCCGCGGCCGCAACACGGAGCTGAACGTCGAGTCGATCACGGGGGGGATGCGTGTCCAGGGGGACGGGCTGACGGTGAAGATCGTGGACGTCGGCGGCGAGCTTCAAGTCGAAGCGGTGGTCTCGAACGTCGTCGTCGACCGCGCGGCGAACGTCGTCCTCAAGGTCGATCGGGGCAACGTCACCCTGCAGCGGGCCACGGGCACGGTCCAGGCCAACGTCGTCGGCGGGGACGTCCGCATCCTCGACGTCTCCGGACCCGTGAATCTCGAGCTCGACAGCGGCGAAGGGGAGGTGTCCTGGGC
>Ga0315283_10003973_pt1 | contig 12746 bp, 9 predicted proteins | sample YL17G09_0_MG_FD_204541 | JGI IMG/M metagenome (GOLD analysis project Ga0315283, IMG submission 204541) | Sediment microbial communities from Yellowstone Lake, YNP, Wyoming, USA - YL17G09_0 | ecosystem: Environmental > Aquatic > Freshwater > Lake > Sediment | place: USA: Wyoming | collected...
ATCCACCCGGCGCAGGGCGAACAGCGCCGTCTCCGTCGCCGAGAAGAAGGCGGAGGCGAGAAAAAGGAAGGGGAGGAGGATCGCTTTCACGACGGCGTCAGCGGGTCCGCCGCTTCGGCGACGGGAAATGACCGAATCCGGATGGGAGCGCGGCGCCTTCGAGCCACGAGCCGTCCACGCGCCGAACGCGGATCCCCGGGGCCTTCGTCACCGCGCCGATCAGGGTCGCGCCCGAAGGGAAGGAGCGGCCGGCCCGCAGAAAGCCCGCGCGCCGCGCCGGACGGACGGCCATCAGCAGTTCGTAATCCTCCCCGCCTCCGAGGAACGCGTCCAGCGGGCCGACCCCGAGGGCGGCCGACGCCGCGCGGAACGACCGGGAGACGGGAAACGACTCCTCGGCGAGGACGGCGCCGAGTCCGTCGCGCTCGAGGAGGTGCGAGAGGTCCGTGAGGATCCCGTCGCTCACGTCGATCATCGCCGCGACCGCGCCGGAGCGCGCCGCCGCCCGCCCCTCGCGCCAGCGGGCCTCGGGACGAAGGTGTGCCCGCATCGCCTCGCGGCGCCACCCGGACGGCCTCGGTGGACGCCCGCCGCGCAGGAGCGCGAGCCCCAGTCTCGACCATCCCGGCGACCCGGTGACGTAGAGGAGATCCCCCGGCCGGGCGCCGGCGCGGGAGACGGGCTTGCCGCGCCCCACGGCCCCGACGACCGTCAGGCAGAGGGTGAGCCGTTCGCCCCGGCAGGTGTCCCCGCCCATCAGGCGGATCCCGGAAGGCCTGGCGGCGGTCGCCATGCCGCGGAAGATCGCGTCGACCGTCGCCACGGGAGTCCCCGGAGGCGCGGCCAGCGCGACCAGGTAGCAGACGGGGTCGGCCCCCATCGCCGCCAGGTCGGAGAGGTTGGCGGAGAGGGCCCGTCCCCCCACCTCTTCCGGGCGGAAGTAGTCGAGGGAGAAGTGCGTCCCCTCGACCAGCAGGTCGGTGGAGAGAACCGCGCGCCCGCCGGGAACGCGCACCACCGCGGCGTCGTCGCCGATGGGGAGTTCGCCCGGACGCGCAACGCCGCCATGCTTTTTCCGGAGGAGTTCGATCAGGCCGGATTCGCCCACGTCCCGCAGGAGAACGCCCCGGGGCGTGGGCCCGGTTCCGTGGGATTTCCCCTTGTCGACCCGCTTCACCGCTTCCCCTTCGCCCCGGGCGCCCGCTTCGGCTTCCTCGATGCCTTCTTCGCGGAGAAGGGGTCCCTCGTCAGGGCCAGGGGGAGCACCTCGTCCATGGTCTTCACCAGCGTGAAGCGAACCTGCCGAGCCTCGTGGCGAGGGATCTCCTCGAGGTCTTTCCCGTTCCGGGCCGGGGCGATCACGTGGTTGATCCCGGCGCGAAGCGCCGCCAGCGCCTTCTCCTTCAGGCCGCCGATCGGAAGGACGCGGCCGCGGAGGGTGATCTCGCCGGTCATCGCCACGTCCCTGCGGGCGGGGATCCCGGTGAGCGAGGAGACAAGGGCCGTCGCGATCGTGATCCCGGCGGAAGGACCGTCCTTCGGGATCCCCCCCGACGGGACATGGATGTGGATGTCGTGCTTCGCGTGGAAATTCCGCGGCAGCCCGAGCTTCGCCGCGCGCGAACGGACGTAGGTGATCGCCGCCTGGGCGCTCTCCTTCATCACGTCGCCGAGGTTCCCGGTGATCATCACGCTTCCCTTCCCGTCGACGAGGGACACCTCGACGAAGAGGATGTCTCCCCCCGTCGGCGTCCAGGCAAGGCCCGTCGCGACGCCGACCTCGTCGGCCTCCCCCTCCGTTTCCGGAAGGTTCCGTGGAGCCCCGAGGTACTTCGCGAGGCTCTTCGGGGTGACGGTGAAGGGCCCCTTCTCTCCCTCGGCGATCTTCCGGGCCAGCTTCCGACACACCTGGCCGATCTCCCGCTCGAGGTTTCTCAGCCCCGCCTCCCGCGTGTATTCGTGGATGATGGCGAGGATCGCCTTGTCCCTCATCGTGATCTTTCCCCGCCGGATCCCGTTCTCCTCGAGCTGGCGCGGCAAAAGGTATTTCTTCGCGATCGCGAGCTTGTCGACGTCGGTGTATCCGGACAGGGGGATGATCTCCATCCGGTCCTTGAGGGCCGGCGGGACGGGGTCGATCACGTTCCCCGTGGCGATGAACAGGACCTTCGACAGGTCGAACGGGACGTTCAGGTAATTGTCGCTGAACGCGAAGTTCTGCTCGGGGTCCAACACCTCGAGCAGCGCCGCGGACGGGTCTCCCCGGAAGTCGGCGCCCACCTTGTCGATCTCGTCCAGCATGAAGACCGGGTTGCGCGTCCCGGCCTGCTTCATCCCCTGGATGACACGACCGGGAAGCGCCCCCACGTACGTCCGGCGGTGTCCGCGGATCTCCGCCTCATCCCGGATGCCGCCCAGGGACATGCGGATGAACTTCCGCCCCATCGCGCGGGCGATCGACTTCCCGAGGGACGTTTTCCCCACGCCCGGGGGACCGATGAAGCAGAGGATCGGCCCCTTCATCTTGTCCTTCAGCTTGCGCACGGACAGGTATTCGAGGATCCGCTCCTTGACCTTCTCGAGGTCATGGTGGTCCTCGTCGAGGATCTCCTTCGCCTTTCCGATGCGGATGTTGTCTTTCGTCTCCTTCTTCCAGGGGAGCTCCACCATCCAGTCGAGGTAGGTGCGCACCACGGACGACTCGGCCGAGTCGGGGTGCATCCCCTCCAGGCGGCGGAGCTGCTTCTCCGCCTCCTTTTTCACCTCCTCGGGCATCCCGGCGGCCTCGATCTTTCCCTTCAGGTCATCGACCTCCTCGGACTTCCCGTCGATGTCGCCCAGCTCCTGCTTGATCGCCTTCATCTGCTCCCGCAGGAAATACTCCCGCTGGCTCTTGGACATCTCCTCCTTCGCCTGGTTATGGATCTTCGCCTGCATCTCCGCCAGCTGCAGCTCGCGGGAGAGGAGGGTGCTGACCAGGTTCAGCCGCGCGACGGGGTCTTCCTCCTCGAGCACCGATTGCGCCTCCTCGATCTTCAGGCGCAGGTTCGACGCCACGAGGTCCGCGAGCACGCCGGGATTATTGATGTTCTCGGTGACCATCAGGATCTCGACCGGCATGTTCTTGAGCGACAGGATCTTCTCGATCTTCTCCCGGGAAGCGCGCATCAGCGCCTCCACCTCGAGGGACCCCTCCTTCATCGGGGACTCGACGATCCGGTCGATCCGGACGCGCACCGCGGGCTTCGCCTCGATGAACTCGACGATCTTCCCCTTCACCACGCCCTGGATGAGGATCTTCAGCCGGCCGTCGGGGAGCTTCAGCATCCGCATGATCATCGCCACCGTGCCCGTGCGGTAGAGGTCCCCCTCCTTCGGGTCTTCCACGGACGGGTCCCTCTGCGTGGCAAGGAAGATGTACCGGTCCCGCGCCAGCGCCTCGTCCACCGCGGCGACGGAACCTTCCCTCCCCACGAACAGCGGCAGGGTCATGTACGGGAAGATGACGATGTCGCGCACCGGCAGCAGCGGGAGCACCTCGGGGATCTCCGGCCCGCCCTCCTTCTCCTCCTCCGGGGAGGGTATGCCCCCCTTCGGAATTTCCGCGCCCGGCTCCGCGACCGAAGCGGCCGGGCGGCTCCCCGGTTCGGCCCGGTCCGCGGGAGTGTCCGCCCCCTCCTGCGGATTCGTCTTCTTCGCCTCGTCGGTCATGTCGTCGCTCCCCTTTCCGTCTTTCCCTTCATCCGGTCGTCACCGGGATCCGGCGCTCCCGACCGCGCCGGTCCGCGATCTTCGGGATCGTGATCACGAGGATCCCGTTCGCCATCCGCGCCGATACCTCCCCCAGGTTCACCGAACCCCTCACTTCGAAGGCCCGCTGGAACTTCCCGAAGATCCGTTCCAGGCAGAGGAAGGAGGTCTCCCCCGCGGGAAAATCCGGGGGCTTCTCCCCGGTGATCTCGATCCGGTTCCCCAGCACCCGGACCTGCACGGACGCGGCCGGGATCCCCGGGATCTCCAGCAGGACCCGGACGGAGTCGTCCATCTCCACGACGTCGGAGAGCGGCTGGTAAGCGGATTCCACCGGGAGGTCGAGCAGCAGGACATGCCCGGTCCGGCGGGCCGCCGCACCCTCCCCCCGGACCTCCCCCGGAGACTTCTGGCGCGTGCGGGAAACTCCGATCTTTCGGCTCACGTCAATTTCTCCTTCTTCAGAAATGCCCGCAGCCCCGGGCCGAGTTCCGGGTCTTTCAGCGCGAAGGCGATGTTCGCCATCTGGAAGCCGAGCTTCGTCCCCGCGTCGTACCGGACCCCCTCGAACTCGAACCCGATGATCCGCTCCGTCCCGATGAGGGACCGGATGGCGTCGGTCAACTGGATCTCGCCCCCCGACCCGGCCTTCGTCGCCAGGAGAGCCGGAAAGATCGACGGGGGGAGGATATATCGGCCGATGATCGCAAGGTCCGACGGCGCCTCCGCGGGTTTCGGCTTCTCCACCATGTCCTCCACATCGTACACCCCGTCCGCGATCCGCTTCCCCCGGATGATCCCGTACCGGGAGACCGCTTCCTTCGGGACGCGCTGGATCGCGAGGACCGCGCCGGCGCTGAACTTCTCGTACGCCTCGATCATCTGCTTCAACACGGGGACCTCGGCGTCGATCACATCATCCGAGAGGATGACGGCGAACGGCTCCTGGCCGACCAGGTCCATCGACCGGAGCACCGCGTGGCCCAGCCCCAGCGGGAGGTTCTGGCGGACGTAGAAGAAATCGGCCCCGTCGGTGACGCGGCGGACGGAGGCGAGGAGGGCGCCGTCCCCCTTCTTCTTCAGCATGGCCTCCAGCTCGAAGGAGACGTCGAAGTGGTCCTCGATGGCGTTCTTCCCGCGGCCGGTCACGATGATCATGTCCCGCACCCCGGCGGCCTTCGCCTCCTCGACCCCGTGCTGGATGAGGGGCATGTCCACCAGGGGAAGCATCTCCTTGGGAGAGGCCTTCGTCGCCGGCAAAAACCGCGTCCCGAACCCCGCCGCGGGGAACACCGCCTTCCGGATCATCATTTTTCCTCCTTTTCCTTCTCTCCGTGGAACCGGAGGAAGAACGCCGCCACCTCGGCCCGATCGGTAGTCCACCGCGCCGGGGGAAGGTTGGCCCGGAAGAGCTGGCCGTACCCCCGGGTCGAAACCCTGTGGTCAAGGAGCGCCACCACCCCGTAATCGTCCCCGCGGCGGAGAAGCCTCCCGACGCCCTGTCGCAGCGAAAGGATCGCCTCGGGGAGCTGGTACTCCATGAACGGGTCCGCTCCCCGGTCGCGCAGGACCCGGATGCGGGCCGAGGTCACGGGGTCGGACGGGGAGGCGAACGGCAGCTTGTCGATGACGACGCACCGCAGGGAGGCGCCCGGAACGTCGACCCCCTCCCAGAACGTCCCCGTCCCGATCAGCACCGTGTCCTCGCCCTCCCGGAACTCCCGCAGGAGGTGCGCCCGCGGGGCGTCCCCCTGGACGTACAGGGTGTGCGGCAGCGTCCCCCGCAGTTCCTCCCTCAGCGCCGAGAGCATCCGGTAGCTCGTGCACAGGACCAGCGCGCCGCCGCCGGAGCACGACAGGATCTCCCGCGTCTCCTCCGCCGCCGCGGCCGGAAACGCGGAGTCCGACGGGTCGGGAAGCCCCTGCGGGACGTAGAAGAGCGCCCGCCCCGCGAAGTCAAACTCATTATCCACGATGAGTTCCCGGGCATCAACCCGCGAGAGCCCCACCCGCTCCCGGAAATAGGACAGGTCGCCCGAAACGGAGAGAGTCGCCGAGGTGAGCAGGAAAGGAATCGGCTCCCCCCACAGTGCCCCGGAAAGGACCGGGGAGACCTCGACCGGCGTCCGGTGCAGGGAGACGGACGCGCCGCGCCGCTCCGCCCACGCCACGGCGGAGGCGGAGTCGGAGGAGAGGACCGAGCCGAGATCATCGAGAAAGGAACGGACCCGCCGGAGCAGGGGGTCCCGGTCCGTCCCCGGATCCGGTTCCCTCTCCCCGCGGGGAGCGCCGTCCGAGAGCGACAGGGCGAGTTCCTCCCCCGCGCGGAGCAGGGCCGACGCCTTCCGCCCGAACGGGGTATCGGCGGAGGGCGCGGGCAGCGCGAAACGGGCTTCCCCGTCCCCCACCGCGTCGAAGGCGGATTCGGCGACGAGGCGGAACCGCTCGGCCATCGGCAGGAGGGCGTCCCATCCGCCGCCCGCCTTCGCGGCGGAACGCTTGACGTCCCGCGCGAGCTCCCGGGCGCGACCGAGGGAGACGGTCACGCCGAAGAAGACGGAGGCGGTCTCCTCGACCCCGTGCGCCTCGTCGAACACCACGGCGTCGGCGCGGGGAAGCACTTCCCCGAACCGCCCCTCCTCGCCCCCGCGGCCGGGGCCGAGCCGCTCGCGCAGCGCGAGGTCCGCGAAGAACAGGTGGTGGTTCACCACGACGAGATCGGCGTCCGCCGCCCGCCGCCGGGCCGCCGCGAGATGGCACCGCTCGGTCTCGCCGCACGTCGAAGAGTCGCACATCTCGCTGCGGGCGTTCACCTCTCCCCAGACGCGCGCGTCCTCGGGCACCCCGACGCACTCGGAGACGTCTCCCATGCGGGTCGTCTCCGCGAACGCCTGCATCGCGGAGAAGTAGCCGGCCTCCCGGGCGAACTCGAAGAGCGGCTCGGCGCGGAACCGCTTCCAGCGGCGCAGGCAGAGGTAGTTGCCGCGGCCTTTGAGGACGGCGCACGAAAAGGGGTACTGGAGGATCTCCCGCACCAGGGGGATGTCGTTTTCCATCAGCTGCTGCTGAAGGGTGCGGGTGCCGGTGGAGACGATCGTCTTCCGGCCGGAGAGGATCGCGGGGACGAGGTAGGCGAGCGTCTTGCCGATCCCGGTGGCCGCCTCGGCGACCAGCACGCGGGGCGTTTCGAGCGCCTCCGCCCACGCGAGCGCCATCCGGAGCTGCCCCGGCCGCGATTCGAACCCCGGCATCGCCCGCGCGATCGGACCATCGGGGGAGAGCGACATTCCCACTTTCCGGGCGAGATCTCCGGGCACGGGTTTCAGGGGGTCGGGAGGGGGACGAAGTTCCCCAGCTCGACCTGCAGGAGGGGGACTTTCCGTCGCAGATCCCCCGCGGGGGTGAACTGGAACGTTCCCGTCACGCCGGGGTAATTTTTCAGGCGGGGGATCCTCTCGTGCATCGCTTCCCCGAGGGAGCGTCCGGAACCGCCCTCGAGCGAAAACGCCTCGGAGAGGAAAAGGGCGCCGTCGTACCCCATCGCCTCGAACCGGGTGGGGGGAACCCGCATCACCTCCTGGAACTCCTTCCGGAACCGGTCGCCCTGGGACCCCGGGATCGCTTCGGAGTAGTCCACCGGGAAAACCGCCCCGGAAACGGAACCGACCGCCTTCCGAAGCAGCTCGGCATCGTTCCACCCGGAGAACCCGGCCAGCGGGAGATAGACGTTGTAAAAGCGCAGCTGCGACGCAAGGAGGAAGACCCGGTCCCACCGGTCCGCGATGATGATCCCCCCCAGCGGAAGCTTCATCGCCTTCCCCTTCTCCTTCGATCGCGACTGGCGCTGGAAGGTCGCGTTGCCGACCGCCCTCTGGATCGCCCCCGTGAAGTCCTGCACTTCCGGGGAGTACGACACGGTCTTCGCGATCCGGACCCCCGCCTCCCGGGAAGCCGCGACCGCGGCGGCGGCGAACCCCTTCCCGTAGCCGTTCTCCGGGTGGAACAGGAGCAGATCGGAAATCCCCGCCCGCGCCAGGTGCGCGAGAAGGGCCTGCGCCTCCTGCGCCGGAGAGAGTCCGAACCCGTAGAGGAACGGCTTTTCGAGGATCGGCTTCTGTCCCAGGTACAGCGTGGGTGGCGATTTCTGCGTGAACGCGGCGCTGACCGACCGGCCCTCCTCTCCGGTGACCGGGCCGAGGATGCCGAGCACCATCCGGTCGGCCGCGGCGGCGACGAACTCCTTCCGCGCCTTCTCCGGCTGCCCCGCCGTGTCCACCCACTGGATGACCGGCGTCGCGCCGTTCCGCTTGAGCCCGTGGAACACGCCGAGGGCCACCTCCGCCCCGATGAGGACCGCGTACCCGACGTCGGAGAGCTTTTCCGAGAGGGGGACGAGGCCGACGATCCTGGGTCGCGCGGCGATGATCTTCTCCGCCCGGAACAGTTGCTCCGCGGCCTCCCGGGACCGTTTCCCCCCGGCCCGCGCCGATCGCTCGAACGCGTGGGCCGCCATCCCGAGGAACCCTTTCCGGATCGCCGCGTTCCCCATCGCGAGATACAGGTGGCCGCGGACCTCCGGATCCTCCTCCCCCTCGGCCGCCCCCCGGAGCGCGAAGAGATCCGTCGCTCCGTCGATGACCGATTCCCTCTCGACCGACAGCCGCCCGGATGCCTGCGGATCCGCGGTGGCGGCAACGGCACTGCGGTACAGCCCAAGGGCGCTGCCAAGCTTCCCGGCCCCGGCGTCCGCGCGGGCCATCAGGGCCAGGAGCGCGGGAGGGTTTGCGCCCACGAACTTCCGGTCGAGGAGGTACGCCGCCATCTGCCGCGCCTCGCTGTTCCACTTCATCCGCTGGTAGATCCGCAGCTTGAGGTCGACGGCCGAGAGGGAGAGGTACGGCGCGCGGGAGAGGAGCACCGCCTTGTCCGCCGCCTCCAGCGCCTTGTCGAGATCCCCCCGGACGAGCAGCAACTCCCCGACGCGCCACCAGATGAACCCCTTCCGCTCGTCGTCCGGGGCGGAGTACGCGAGGTCGAGGAACCGGGAGAGGGCCTCGTCGCTCTTCCCCGCGGTGTACTCGCCCTCGGCCAGAAGGAAGGGGACGATCGGCGCCGTCCGCGCGGACTCGGGGGCCCCCGGGCGGGGAACGGGGATCGCGTCGGCCCCGCCAAGCAGCGGCCGTGGAGCCTCGGCGGCCCCGACGGGAACCGGAAGGACGAAGAACAGGAGTGCAAGCAGGCAGGCGATGAAGAGAGTTAAGCGAACCGGCACCCCACTCCCGTACGGATTGCGCTCCCTGGGGTACCCCCGGCTCGGCATGAGGGGCACCCCACTCCCGTACGGATTGCGCTCGAATGCCAGGGCATTTGCGAGACGCTGCACCAGAATCCGCCGGGGGCAGCAGGTCAACCGAAGATCTCCTTCACCTTCTCGAAAAAACTTCGGGCGATGGGACCCGGGGACTCCTCGGACAGCTCCTGGTACTCCGTGAGGATCTCTTTCTGGCGCTTCGTGAGTTTCCTGGGCACCTCGATCAACACGCGGATCACGAGGTTCCCGCGCCGGCTGGAGTTGAGCGCGGCGACCCCCTCCCCCCGCATGACGAAGTCGTGGCCGGACGGCGTGCCGGGCGGGAGGGAGAGGTTTTTCTTCCCGGATAAGGTGGGCACCTCGATCGTCGCGCCCAGCGCCGCCTGCGGAAAGGTGATCGGCACCTCGCAGAAAAGGTCGGCCCCTTCCCGTACGAAGAACGGGTGCTCCTTCACGGTGAGCACCACGTACAGGTCGCCGCCGCCCCCGCCCGCGGGCCCGGCCTCCCCCTCGCCGCGCAGCTTGAGGCGCGTGCCGCTGTCGACGCCGGGGGGGATCTTCACCTTGAGCGTGCGGCTTTCCCGGACGTGGCCGGTGCCGGCACAGCTACCGCACGGGTCCTTGACGACCTGGCCCGTCCCCCCGCAGCGACTACATGTGCGCCGGATCGCGAAGAACCCCTGCTGGATCGTGACCTGGCCCTGCCCGTGGCAGGCGCCGCACCGCTCCGGCCGGGTCCCCTTCCGCGCGCCCGTTCCCGAGCAGTCGCGGCACACCCCCGTCCGGGGGACGACGATCTCCTTCTCGGCGCCGAAGACCGCCTCCTCGAAGGTGACCGTCAGGTTGTACCGGAGATCCGCCCCGCGGCGGGAGCGTCCGCCTCCCCCGCCCGCCCCGAATATCCCACCGAAGAAGTCGTTGATGATGTCCTCGACGCCGAACCCCGAAAAATCGCCGAAGCCGCCGAACCCCTGCCCCGTGGGCCCCGCGGGCCCGAAGCGGTCGTACTGCTGCCGCTTTTCCGGGTCGGAGAGGACCGAGTACGCCTCGTTGATCTCCTTGAACCTGTCCTCCGCGGACTTGTCGCCGGGGTTCCGGTCGGGGTGGTACTGGAGGGCGAGCTGGCGGAACGCCTTCTTGAGGTCGTCGGGGCCGCTCTCCCGGGAAACGCCGAGGATCTCGTAGTAGTCGCGCTTCGACGCCACCTACCCCCCCGATCCGGCGGGAGCGTCCCCGCCGCCGTCCTCCCGAGGGGCGGCGGCCACCGTCACCTGGGCGGGGCGCAGCAGGCGCCCGTGGAGAAGGTACCCCTTGCGCGCCTCGGCGAGAATGGCCCCCCCGGGGTTCCCCGGGGAGGGCACGCTCGCGATCGCCTCGTGAAGGGACGGGTCGAACGTCCCGCTTTGCACGGGGAGCTGCTCAAGGCCGAATTTGCGCAATTCCGAGAGGAACTGGTCGTGCGTCATCCGGACGCCGGAGAGGAGAGCCTCGGCGGAGGCCCCCGCCTGGCCCATCGCCCGCTCGAGGTTGTCGAGGAACGGCAGGACGGCGTGCAGCAGCTGCTCGTTCCCGAAGGCCGCCTGCGCCTCCCGCTCCCGCGCGATGCGCTTCCGGAAATTTTCGAACTCCGCGGCAAGGTACGCCATCTGTTCCTTCAACTTCGCCGCATCGGCCGTTTCCGCGGGTTCCCCGCCGCACGCCGGCCCCCCTTCGACCTCCTCCCCCGCCGGTACCTCCGCCATGGCTTCCGACAGCGGCGAATCTTTCTCCCTGTCTTCCATCCCTTTCCTTTCCTTTTGAAATTGCGCGGGAAATCCGGACGGACTAACGGTCCTCGAACATCGTGGTGAGCAGGCCCGCGGCGTACTCGACCAGCGGGATCACCCGGGAGTAGTCCATCCGGACGGGCCCGATGAGGCCGATGCTCCCCACGGAGGAAGCGCCCTGCCGGTACCCCGAGGCGACCACCGAGATGTCCGGAAGCTCTTCCACCGTGTTCTCGAGCCCGACGGACACCTGGATCGCCCGGCTCTCCATCGCCCGGTCGAGCAGGCGGAAGATCACGCTCTTCTCCTCGAAGGCGCGCAGAATCCGCTTCAGGCGGTGGACGTCCTCGGAGAACTCGGGCTGTTCGAGGATGTTCGCACGCCCCTCGATGAAGACCTCGCCCGGGGCGGCGTCCGCGAGCGCCCGGGCGCCCATCGCGAGGGCACGCCCCATCACGCGGTCGTACCGGGCCTTCTCCTTGCCAAGCTCGGCGAGGATCCGGGCGCGCAGCTGCGGCAGCGTCCGCCCCTCGGCCAGCTCGTTGAGGTATGCGCTGATCTTCTCGAGCTCGTCGCCGGTGTGATCCGGCTCGCCCTCGATCAGGCGGTGCTGAACCCATCCACCGCGCATCACGGTGACCAGAAGGATCCTCTCCACCCCCGCGCGCATGAGACTCACGGAGCGCAGGACCTGGTGTTCCGGCGAGGAAACCACGACGACGCTCGCCTGGCGGGCCAGGTTCGACAGCAGGCGGCTGACCTGCCGCACCAACTCGTCCGCCGGGCCGTTCCCTTCGCCCGCCGCGCGGTGCAGCTGGTCCATCTCGCCGCGGGCGAGGGTTTGCCGCAAGAGGAGGTGGTCGATGTAGTACCGGAACCCCGCGCCCGTGGGGATGCGCCCCGCGGAGGTGTGCGGCTGGGCGAGGAACCCGGCCTCCTCGAGGTCCGCCATGATGTTGCGGATCGTCGCGGGCGAGAGGGCCTGCCCCATCTTCTTGGAGATGGTTCTCGACCCGACCGGCTCCGCCGTGGCGATGTAATCCTCGACGATGTGGCGCAGGACCCGGGTCGTGCGATCGTCCATCCCGGAAGCCATTTCACCTTCCCCGCGAACGAGTTAGCACTCCGGCAAGGAGAGTGCTAATGCACAATGTAGCAGTCCCCGACCGACGGTGTCAAGCCGGTCCGCCCCTTCCGGTCCGCCCCCTTCGAACTCCAGAAGGATACCAAGCCGCGGGCCCCGCTTGACGGTTCCTCCCGCGCCTGCGACGATGAGGCGATGAACTTCGTCTATCTCTCCCCGCATTTTCCGCCGAACTATCACCGCTTCTGCGTAGGCCTCCGGGAGGAAGGGGTGAACGTCCTCGGGCTGGCCGACGCCCATTACGAGTCGCTGCGGCCGGAACTCCGCGGGGCGCTCTCCGAATATTACCGCGTGGAGGACATGAACTCGTACGACGCGCTGGTCCGGGCGCTCGGGCACTTCACCCACCGGCACGGGAAGCTCGACGGGATCGACTCCCACAGCGAGCACTGGCTGGAGACCGAGGCACGCCTTCGGACGGATTTCAACATGGCCGGGCTGCGGCAGGACCGGATCGGGATCGTCCGGCGGAAGTCCGCCATGAAGGAAATCTACCGGTCCGCCGGGGTACGGGTCGCCCGCGGCGCGGTGGTCCGGACCCTCGAGGAGGCGCGACGGCTGGTCGCCGAAACCGGCTACCCGGTGGTCGCCAAGCCCGACGTTGGGGTGGGGGCGGCGGCGACCTTCAAGATCCGCGACGACGGCGAACTCTCCTCCTTCTTCGACCGGAAGCCGCCGGTGGACTACATCGTGGAGGAGTTCATCCAGGGGAACATCTTCTCCTTCGACGGCCTGACCGACCGCGACGGCAACCTCGTCTTCTTCACCTCGCATG
>Ga0315283_10003975_pt1 | contig 12746 bp, 9 predicted proteins | sample YL17G09_0_MG_FD_204541 | JGI IMG/M metagenome (GOLD analysis project Ga0315283, IMG submission 204541) | Sediment microbial communities from Yellowstone Lake, YNP, Wyoming, USA - YL17G09_0 | ecosystem: Environmental > Aquatic > Freshwater > Lake > Sediment | place: USA: Wyoming | collected...
ACGCAGTCGATCAAGATGCGCGGCTCGGTGGCCAAGGTGCACGTCCGCACCGAGGGCGGCCACGGCCTGCCCGAGGGCACGATCGTCGTCGCGCCGACGCTGAAATACCTGGAGCGGGCCTACGACGCGGCGAAGTACGGCGAGATGTCACGTGAACCCTACCTGGAGGTCACGACCTCGGGCGACACCGTCTCGATCCATTTCCAGTTCGCGCCGTACAAGCTCAGGAACTCCGACTGGCGCGAGCAGCGCGGGACGCTGGAACGCCTCGCAGTCGACACCGTAGTGGGACGGTTCCCCGGTTTCCGCGAGCGCATCCGCGAGGTCCAGTCACTTACGCCGCTCGACCTCGAGCAGACCTGGGGCCTCACCGAGGGCGACCTGAATCACGGGCAGCTGATCCTGGACCAGCTTTTCTTCATGCGCCCCATGCCGGGCTGGTCGGATCACCGCACGCCGATCGACGGGCTGTACCTCTGCGGCAGCGGCGTGCACGGCGGCGGTGGCGTGAGTGGCGTCGGCGGTCGCAACGCTGCGCGCCGGGTTCGTTCGGCGGGCCCGAGCGGCTGAGCCACCCAGCCGCGCCGGCGATTCCTTCCCCTATGCCGAAGCGGCGGCCTTCGCGCGTCGGCGCAGCACGGCGTAAAACGGCAGCCCGGCCAGACCCAGGGCCACGGCCCACAGGAACGGCTCGTGGCCCATGCCCGCGAGCGCGAAGATCGTGTAGGCACTGCCGAGCACCCCGAGCACGAGCAGGTCGCGCGGCGTCCTGAGACCCCGCCTCCAGGCCACCGCGAGCGCCAGCGCGCAGAACATGTAGAGCGGCATGTTCGCGGCGGTCACCACCAGCGTGAGGAACGTGAATCCCTGCACCAGCGACTGGTTACCGCTGTAGCTCATGAGCACCATCGCGGTCGCAAGCACCGCGGTCGCAAGCAGTCCGGCCACCGGCGCGCCCCGCCGGTTCTGCGCCGCGAGCGAGCGCGGCAGCATGCCATGCGTCGCCATGGTCCGCGTGAGCTCCCCGACCAGCAGCGTCCAGCCGTTCAGTGCGCCGAGACCGCTCACCACCACGAACACCGCGAGCCAGCGCCCGCTGCCCGCGTGAAGGTAGCGGTCCAGCAGGTCGGCGAACGGCGCCGTGGAAGCGGCCAGTTCATCCTGAGGGATCAGCATGATCGCAACGGCGGAGACCGCGACGTAAATGCCCGCCGTGAGCAGCGTGCCCACCATGGTCGCACGCGGGATCACCCGGGCCGCGTCGCGGACGCGACTCGCGGGCACCGCGGCCGACTCGACCCCCGTCATGGCGTAGACGGACAGCGTCGAGGCCGCCATCAGCGCCCCGAGCGTCACGGGGGTGGCGGGCACGTGCTGCGTGTACGTTCCCGGGTCGGCAATCAGCAGCCATGCGCCGAGCAGGATCACCGCCGCCATGGGCAGCAGCTTCAGCGCCGTCGTGACCACCTGCACCCGCCCACCCGCGAGCGCGCCCATCAGGTTCAGCACGACGAAGAACCACAGCGCGGCCACCGCCGGCACCGCCGGTGGCAGAGTGCCCAGCGCGGGCGCAACCGCCTGCAGATAGCCCACGACTCCCACCGCGAGCGCCGCATTCGTCATCCAGCAGCAGATCCAGTAGCACCACAGCGCGCCGAACGCCGGCCACTCGCCGAGCGTCGAGCGGAGGTAGGCGTACGGTCCGTCAGCGTCCGGGAAGATCCGCGCGAGCCGTGCGAACACCCTCGCCAGCACCGTCATGCCCGTGACCGTGATGCCCCAGCCGATGAGCGCGTTGAGTCCGTACGGGGCCAGCGACGCGGGCAGCAGGAAGATCCCCATGCCGATGGTGTTGCCGATCACGAGGGCCGTGCACATCCAGAACCCGAGTTCGCGGCTCGCTGGAACGGCGCCGTGGTCGCTCACTTCGTGCGCTCCCCGGCGTCACGGTCCCGCGCGTATGCCTCGCGCAGCCTCTCGTGGAAATGCCAGACGCCCTTCTCGCGCTTCGGGCTCAGGCGACCCGCCTCGTAAAATCCGGAGGCCAGCCCCTTCTGCACGGACTCGCAGATCGCGATGTCCTCGTGCTGCACGGCGTCGCTGAAGGCACGGTCCTCGTCGATCCGGGCCATCGCGGCCGGGTCCGTGAGGTAGTAATAATCGAACTCCACCCGGCAGCGCTCGGGCCCGATCGGCAGGACGCGGTTGGTCTGCATGCGCCCGGGCATCACGTTCAGCATGACGTTTGGATAGATGAAGAAATAGAGCGCCTCGCCGTCGCCGTAGACCGCGTCGGCGTTGCGCAGCGGCGAGTGCTGCAGCGAATGCCAGTCAAGGAGCTCCACGTCGTACGCGCGGTAATCCAGCAGCCGTGCAAGCCCCGGATGCACGAGCGGAAGGTGGTAGCCCTCGAGGAAGTTGTCCACGTACGCCTTCCAGTTGCAGGCCACCTCGAAGACGTCGCGGCGCGTGTACCTCATCGTCGCGAGGTCGACCGGCGCGATGCGCTCGGAAATGCCGCCGTAGACCGCGTCGAAGTCGGGAACATCCTCGTGCAGCGCGACGAACACCAGGCCCTGCCACTCGCGTACCCGAAGCGGCGGCAGACGGATGTCTCCCGTCGCGAACTCCGCGGCGTCCTGCATTTCCGGCGCGCCGATCAGCCGGCCCGCCTGGTCGTAGAGCCATCCGTGGTACTTGCAGCGCAGGTTGTGCATGCCCTTGCCGCTGCAATGCGCGAGCGGCCCGGCCCGATGCCGGCAGACGTTCGGGAACGCACGCAGCACGCCGTCGTGGCCGCGCAGCAAGATCACCGGCGTTCGTGCGACGACCTCGACTACGTGGTCGCCCGGCTCCACGAGCTGCTCACGGTGCGCGACGAGCTGCCACGAATGCCCAAAGACGGCACGCCGATCCACCTCGTACATGGCGGCGCCGACGTAGTGACGTGCGTCGAGGGCGTGGGCCGTGCGCAGCGCCTCGGCCGGGGGCGCAGTCGTCCTGGCGTTCATCGTTGAGGATTCCCTGGCTGAGCTGGTGAGCGGTCGCTGCCTGCCGCAAGCGTGGCATAGGCCGCGCGCGCCTGCTCGAGGTAATCCAGGGTCGACTGCTTCTCGCGCTCGTCGTTGAAGTCGCTGCTCCGCGCGCGGGCGTCGTCGATGGTCCGGTCGAGCCAGGTGACGAAGTAGGCGGCGTCCTGCCTCGCATCCGGACGCGGCCCGAATCCCTCGAGGTAGACCGGGCTCGTCGTCGCGTACGGGTAGATGTCCAGCACCTGCGGGTCGGCATGGTCGTTCCACGCACGGAGCACGATCCAGCCGTCGTTCTCGATTGCGAGATCGCCCTCGCCGTCGAAACTCCGGCGGTCGCCGGCGAGCTTGAATTCGCGCAGCACCTTGCCGTTCTGCACGATCTCGAGGTGATCCACCGCCACTGGGGAACGCATCGCCACCTTGAAGTGCTGCGCATCGGTAATTCGGTGGGGGGCACCTGTATTCCGGAGCGCGGCGCCGGGCTTCGCGCCGCCGATCTCGAGGCCCAGCAGTGGCCCGTTGCTGGCGAAGCTGCGGCCTTCCTTGAGCGCAACCCGCGCTGCCTGGGGATCGAGCCTGCCGCCCGTGTCGAGGAACACGCGATTGAGCCCGACCGGGCCGCGCAGCGACGCGTAGTTCGCCATGGCGTCCGTGCCCGCGCCGGCAGGCAGGCGGAACCCGAGGTTGAGCAGCCGATACCAGACCTCGGCCGTCGCCTTATGGTCCGAGAACGCGACGATCTCGAGATAGTCGACCTTGCCCGAGATCACGTCCGCCGGCAGCTCGTTACTCAGCGATTTCTCCTTCTCCGGCACCACCGGGAAGTCGAACGGGTGCACGTAGCCTACGAGCCCGCCCTGCTGGTGGGCGAGGTCCGCGATCACGCCGTTGTAAGGATAGGGGCTCGCCATCGCCGTGTGCCTGTAGGCGGCGAAGTCCGGCGTGATCAGGTGATCGGAGAGGTACAGCAGCCCGAGGTGCCCCCAGAAGCTGGTGTGGAATTCCTGCGCCTGCAGGATGACGACGCTGTCGTTGCTCGCCGGATCGGCGCCCGCGCGGAAGTAAGCGACGTCCGGCACGCGCTCCTCCTTGTTCACTATGACGTTGTAGACCAGGTTCAGGTCCTCGGCCTCGGCCTGCGCGGCCAGGTGCTCCGGCGTGTTGCGGTACTGGCCGCCGTAGTTCATGTGCACGTGCAGGTCGGCGCTGACCCAGCGCCCGAATTCCAGCGGCAGGTCCCGGCGCACGAGCTCCGCGCGCAGGCTCGCGTCGCGCCCCGCCTCGAGACTGATCGTCTTCGTCCAGGGAATCACCGCGAATCCGTGCTGGACGGTGACGGACGCCGGTCCGACCGGCACGTCGAGCTCGCACGGCGGCGCGCAATGGAAGTAGTGGGTCTCCTGGGACTGCCGGCTGCGGTCAAAACCATCGTCGCCGTGCATCCAGGCATCGCGCGGCGCGTAGGCGCGCCCGTCGCTCGCGAGCACCGACACCCTCGCCGGCGTGCGGCGACCCGCGGCGTCGACGATGTCGATGGAGAGCCGCGCGCGTGGCATCGCGTATTGCCGCTGTGATGCCACGATCTCGTGCCGCTTGCCGCCGACGACGTCCTGGACCAACAGCGACGTGTTCCCGTGCTCGTTGCTCACGTAGAGCACGCGCGTGCCATCCGGCGACCAGCGCGCGTTACGGTTGTCGTAGTCGCCGAAGGTCAGCGGCAGCGGCGCAGCGCCGTCCACGGTGGTGAGCCACAGCTGGTGCCACTGCCGGCCGTGGTAGCTGCTGTAGAGCAGCCGCGGTCCGGACGGCGCCTGCTCCGGGTGTGCGCTCCAGGTCGTCTCCTCGCGCAGCACCAGGCGCCGCGCGGCCGGATTCGCGAGCGGCACGGCCGAGAGGTCGCCCGATCCCCAGGGAACCTCGGTATTGCTCACGAAGTAGATCGTCGACCCGTCCGGCGACCACGAGGGATTCACCGCATGGTCAACGGCCGAATAGTAATAGCGGTCGATGTCGCTGCGACGCTCACCGAGCAACGGGTGCGGATCGCGCAATCCCGAAGCGTCGATGTCGGCGACGTAGAGATTGAAGTGCCCGGTGCCCTGGGTCGACACCCAGGCGAGCCTGCGGCCGTCGGGCGACAGACGTGGCTCGACGTTCACGTCGCCGCCGGACGTAAGCCTTTTCTCCTGTCCGCCCGCGAGGTCGAGACGCCACAGGTCGATGGCGCCGCCGTCGTAGCGGGCAAAGACGACGGCCCGCCCATCACGCGACACGTCCGGCTGGTAGTCGTAGGCCCCGCGGGCGTGGGTGATCTCGACGGCCGCGGTCGAATCGATCGCCTGCCGCCAGAGCGATCCTTCCATGCTGTACACGAGCGCCTTGCCATCCGGAGTGAAGCTCGCCGCCGACGGCCCGGCCGTCAGCTGCGGCAGGTAGAGCTCGCGCCAGTAATAGCTGTGCGGCAAGTCGACCTGCTTCAGCACGGCCTCGCGATCGGCGCGGGCCTCGCCGCCCACGGCAAGGCCCGCCACCAGCGCGAGCGCCGTAACTGCGAGCGCCGGACGCCTCAAGCCTTGCGCCCCGCAAGCGCCTCGTCGAGGCTCTTGCGCAGCAGCTGCACGGCCTCGTCGATCTCCGCCGCGGTCACGCAGAGCGGCGGCATGAAGCGCAGCGTGCTGACGCCGCAGGAGAGCAGGATCAGCCCGTTGTGGTAGCCGCGGGTGACGAGCGCGTCGCACAGTGCCCTTGCCGGCGCACGCTCGGGACCCGGCTCGATCAACTCCATTCCGATCATCAGCCCCTGGCCGCGGACCTCACCGATGCACGGGTAGTCGCGCGCCAGTTCGCGCAGCCTGCTCGTGAAGTGCTCGCCCATGCGCGCGGCGTTCGACATGTACTCACGCTTCACCAGGTCGATGGTGGCGATCGCGGCCGCGCAGCTGAGCGGGTTGCCGCCATAGGTATTGCCGTGCGCACCCCTCCCCCACTTCTCCATGATCGACCGCTTCGCAATCACCGCGCCGATCGGCAGCCCGGACCCGAGGCCCTTGGCGCTCGTGACGATATCGGGGCGCACGCCCCAGTGCTCGATCGCGAACATGCGGCCGGTTCGGCCGATTCCCGACTGCACCTCGTCGCAGATCAGCAGGATGCCGTGTTCGTCGCAGAGAGCGCGCAGGCCCGCCAGGAAGCCGGCGGGCGGGACGAGGTAGCCGCCCTCGCCCTGCAGCGGCTCGACCAGGATCGCCGCGACCTCGGACGGCGGCACGTTGCGCTCGAAGAGCATGCGGATGTAGTCGAGCACCGCCTTGCCCTGGTCCGCACCCGCGAGCAGCGGCCGGTAGGTGTTCGGGTACGGCACGTGCGTGACGCCCGGCATCGTGGGTGCGAAGCCTTTCTGCTGGGTGACCTTGCTCGAGGTGAAGGACAGCGATCCCATGGTGCGGCCGTGAAAGCCGCCCAGGAAGCCGATGAACCTCGGCCGGCCCGTCACGTAGCGCGCAAGCTTGATCGCTCCCTCGACGGCCTCGGTGCCCGATTGGCCGAGAAAGCTCATGACCGGCTCGCCCATCGGGGCGATGTCCGCGATGCGCTCGTTCAGCGTCGTGAAATTCTCGTGCCAGTAGTCGCTCGAGATGTGCAGGAACTTGTCCGCCGCGCTCTTTACCGCCGCGACGACCTCGGGGTGTGCGTGCCCCGTGGCGCAGACCGCGATGCCCGCGGCGAAGTCGAGGAAGCGATTGCCGTCCACGTCCCACACCTCCGTGCCGCGCCCATGGGACATCACGAACGGGTAGTCGCGCGGGTATGAAGGCGAGGCGACGACCCGGTCGCGCTCGAGCAGTGCGCGAGCCCGGGGGCCCGGAAGCTCGGTCTTGATGTGCTGGCTGCTCACGATGGTCTCCTTCGATTGAATTCTGTGGCTCACGCCGGGAGGTGCACGGGTCGGGCGTGTGCCTCGCGCGTGCGGGCGTGCAGTTCGCGCAGGGTAGCGAGTTCTGCGGCAGAGGGCGCCTCGATCCGGCTGACCTCGGCCGCGACGCCGAGCGGCCAGCCGACCGCCGCCCGGGCCTCCTCGACGGTCGCGTCCGGGAAGAGTGCACTTAGCTGGAGCTCGCGGCTTTCCGGATCCGGCGCCAGGACACCGAAATCGGTGATCACCGAGACGGGGCCAGCGCCCGTGGCGCCCGAGAGTTCGCGGGAGTCGCCCCCCTCGAGGAATCCGGCGCTGGTCCTGAAGTCGAGCCGCTCGACGAAGCTGCGCCTGGTTGCCTTCAGCATCACGAAGGTGCTGCGCGCGTGGGCCGCGATCTCGGTCGCTCCCCCCGCCCCGGGCAGCCGCGTCGCGGGCGAGCCGTAGCTCCCGATCACGGTGCTGTTCAGGTTGCCGTGGCGATCGATCTGCGCGGCCCCGAGGAAGCCGACGTCGACCCTGCCGGCCTGCAGGTAGTAGCTGAAGATCTCGGGGAGCGGCACGACGCAGCTCGCCGTCTCGGCGAGTTCCCCGTCGCCGATCGACAGCGGCAGCACGTCGGGGCGCGTGCCGATGGTCCCCGACTCGTAGATCAGCACGATGCCGGGCGCGTGCGTGAGCCTCGCGAGGTTGCAGGCTGCGCTCGGCAGGCCGATGCCCACGAAGCACACGCAACGGTCCCAGAGCAGCCGTGAAGCGGCCACCGTCATCATCTCGTCGCGGCTGTAGCCGCTCATGCCGCGCCCCGCAGGCTGGCGAGGAACCCGCCGTGGTCGCGGCTCTCGAGTACGTGTCGCCGCATCCACTCCCGGAATCCGTCGCGCTCCCGCGCAATGGAGTCCCAACGCTGGTAGAAGGCGTTGTCCCGGCCGTAGTAGCCCTGCGCGTATGCGGGGTAGGCGCCGCCGGGACAGTGCGAGACCGCGCTCACCACCCAGTGCGGCAGCACGATCGAGTTCATCGCGGGCGGCAGCGATTCGACGACCTCCTCCACCGTGACCACGAGCACGCGGGCTGCGAGCGCGGCCTCGCGCTGCGCGCCCACGATGCCGTGCAGCGCGACGTTGCCCTCGCGGTCCGCGCGCTGCGCGTGCAGGATCGTGACGTCCGGATTGATCGCCGGCACCGCCGCGAGCCGCTCGCCGGTGAACGGGCAGTCGACGCTGCGAATCCTCGGGTTGGCCGCCACCAGGTCGGTGCCGATGTAGCCGCGCAGCGTGCCGAACGGCAGGCGCGCCGCTCCCGCGCAGTACGCAGCCGCCATTCCCGCGTGCGTGTGCTCGTCGAGCTCGAGCGGCAACGGCCAGCCGTTCTCGACTGCGTCGCGCAGGCGGTGCAGCGAGCCCACGCCCGGGTTGCCGCCCCAGGAGAACGTGAGCCGGGTCGCGCAGCCCATGCCGATCATCTGGTCATAGACCAGGTCGGGCGTCATGCGCACGAGGTGCAGAGCGCGCCGCGCCTGGCGGATGATCTCGTGGCCCGCCGCGAACGGGATCAGGTGCGTGAACCCCTCGAGCGCCACGCACGCGCCGTCCGGCACGTGCTGCTCGATCGCGGCGCGGAGCGACAGGAACTGCGTCATCCGTGCTCCACGACCGTGCGCGACTGCTCGCGCAGGTATTGCGCGAGGTAGTAGAAGGACGCGATCGCCTTGCCCGTCGAACCGGACCCCTTCCAGCCGCCGAACGGCTGGTAGCCGGGCCACGCGCCCGTGGTCGCGCCCTGCGGGCGATTGGCGTAAGTAGTGCCCGCCTCGATGTGCTCCTGGAACCACGGGACCTCGTCTGCGGCACCGTAGAAGCCCGCCGTGAGCCCGAGATCGGAGTCGTTGGCGAGCGCCATGGCCTCGTCGCGATCGCGTACCCGGTGCACAGTGAGGATCGGCAGGAACATCTCGTGTCGCCACAGGTGATGGCTCAGCGGCGCTTCCGCGAGCACGGGCTCGACGTAGTAGCCACGCTCGAAGCCGCCTTCGCGCAATTGCCGGCCGCCCGCGAGCATTCGTGCGCCGCCAGAGCGCAGCTCCTCCACGTAGCGCGCGTAGTTCGCGTAGGCCGCGGCGTTTACGACCGGTCCCAGCCAGTTCTCGCGCCGCAGCGGATCGCCGATGCGGATGGCGGAGACCGCCTGCGTGAGGCGCTCGAGCAACGCGTCCGCGACGCTCGCCTCGACGTAGAGCCGCGACGTGGCCGAGCACTTCTGGCCGCCCATGCCGTAGGCCGAGCGCACGATGCCCTGGGCGGCGTGATCGAGGTTGGCGCGACCCGTGACGATGCACGGGTTCTTGCCGCCCATCTCGGCGATGCAGGGCCGCGGAAAAGCTCCGCCGGCCATGCGGCCGAGGATGCGCATGCCCACGGCCGCGGAGCCGGTGAAAGTGACGCCGGCCGTGTGCGGGTGCGCGATCAGCGCCTCGCCGGCCTCGCGTCCGGAGCCGGAGATGTAATTGAAGACGCCCGCGGGAAGACCCGCGTCGCGCACGCAGTCCGCCAGCAGGCGGCCCGCCCAGGGCGTGTCGCTCGCGCCCTTCACCACGACCGTGTTGCCAGTCACCAGCGCCGCGGCCACCGGACCGCCCGCGAGCGCCAGCGGAAAGTTGAACGGCGCGATCACGACCCACACTCCGTGCGGCCGCATCACGCTGCGGTTTCGCGATACCCAGCCCGCCAGCGGATCGTTCGGAAGCACGTGCTCATAGCCCGCGTGCGCCTCGAAGTCGGCCGCGTAGTGCGTGAAGAAATCCACGGTCTCCTGTGCCTCGCCCAGCGCCTCCATGCGGTTCTTCCCCACCTCGAGCGAGAGCGCGGCCGCAATCTCGTACACGCGCTCCTGCATGAGCTCGCCCACGCGCCGCACCAGCCGCACGCGGTCGGCGAGCGGTGCGGCACGCCAGGCGGGAAAGGCGGCGCGAGCCGCCTGCATCGCGCGCTCGACGTGCGCGCGGTCGGCGACGGCGAACTGACCCAGGTTCAGGTCGAGGTCGATCGGACTCGGCCGCGGCGCCGTCGTCGCCGCAGGCACGTCGGCCCCGCCGATGTAGAGATCGTGCCTGGCGCCGAGTCCGGAGCGGACGGCCCCGAGCGCCGCCTCGAAGTGCTCGTGCATCGCCTCCGGCGGATCGAACATTGTTGCGTAGGTGAGATGGAAGCTCATGGGACGGCACCGTCAGCTGGATGGAAAGAACCGCTCGAGCAGCCGGTCGAGGAGCGTGAGCGCATCGGTGAGCTCCCGCTCTTCGATCACCAGCGGCGGAGCGAGGAGGATGAGGTTGCCGCGCGTGGCAAAGGAGACACCCTGCTCCATCGCGGCCGCGACCAGCAAACCGAGCTCGGGCGCTCCCTGCGGCCAGGGCGAGAGCGGTTCGCGCGTGGCGCGGTCTCGCACCAGTTCGACCACGGCGAACAGGCCGTGTCCGCCGCGCACGTCACCGACGACCGGGTGCCGGGCGGCCATTGCGTCGAGGTCGCGCTTCATTTCAGCGCCGAGTCGCCGCGAACGCTCGATCAGACCTTCGTCTGCGTAGGCCTCGAGCGCCGCGACACCCGCTGCGCAGGACAGCGGGTGGCCGCAATACGTGAGGCCCGTGTAGAGCATCTCGTGCTCGACGGCAGCGGCGATCGCGGCCGACAGCACCACGGCCCCGAGCGGCAGCGCCGCCCCGGTCAGGCCCTTGGCCAGCGTCATCATGTCGGGGCGGCCAGCCTCGCCGTGGCGCTGCCAGGCGAACCACTCGCCGCAGCGGCCGAACGCGCTCATGACTTCGTCCGCGATCAGCGGCACGCCGGCGTCGCGGGTCACGCTGCGCAACTCGGGCCAGAAATTGTCCGGCGCAACGATGCCGTTCGAACCGGCGTCCGGCTCCATGATCACCGCCGCCACGCGGTCGGCGCCGAAGTGCGCAATACGCTCCGCGACCGCGACAGCCGCGCGCGACCCGCACTCCGCCGCGTCGCGGCTGCCGAACGGACAGCGATAGGCGTACGGAGGGTCGACGTGGGTCACGCCGAATGCGTCCGGGTCGACCTGCGCGCGGGTCCGCGAGTCGCCCGACAGCGCCATCGCGAGGTGGGTCGAGCCGTGGTACGAGCGGTCGCGCGCGATCACGACGCCGCGTGGCTTGCGAGTGGCCTGCCGCGCGATTTTCACCGCGTGCTCGTTGGCGTCCGCCCCGCCGAGCGTGAAGAAAACGCGGCCGCCCTCGAAACCGGAAATCTCGAGCAGGCGCTCGGCCAGCTCCGCGCGCGGCGCGGCGCCCCAGGAATTGGTCACGAAGCAGAGCTTTTCGGCCTGGGCACGGATGGCAGCCACGAGCCCAGGATGCTGGTGACCGAGATTGCTGCACTCGGCGAGGCTGCTCATGTCGAGCACCTCGCGCCCGTCCTCGAGCAGCAGGCGCGCGCCCCGGCCGCCGACCACGGTCGGCGCGTCCCATTGCGACTGGATGGACCAGCTGTGCAGGACGGATTTCCGCTCGACGCTCACTCGTTCCCCCGGGGAAATGGACCTCGTCCATGCGCCGCAATCGACGCCTGGTGGCTGGTCTGGAGCGTAATCCTACAACGGCACCGCACCCCATAGGCAGCTGCGCCGTCAGGGTCCCGCCGGCAGCAGTGGTGGTCTATACTTTTGCACGTGAAATCGGTATTGGCAGAACAAGCGCGCCACGCTCTTGCGGCCGAACTACGCCGCATGAGCGCGGAGCAACGCCTCAGCGCCTTCCTGGCGCATTGCCAGCTCGTGACAAAGCTCCACCAGGCCGGCCGGGACGCCAGACAGCACACTGTCGCCGCTCGCGCCCACGATGCGAACTGACGCACCCGGCGAGTCGGCCCTGCTGATGCTGGACGTCGCTGCCGCGCTGGCGAACAGTGGAATCGACTATGCCATCGTTGGAGCCATGGCCGCAGCAGTGCACGGCGTGGTTCGCGCGAGCCTCGACGCGGACGCGGTCGTTTCGCTGCAGGTTCGAGAAGCGGTTGCACTGAAGCACACCTTCGACGTAGCGGGCCTGGCGACGGACTTGAGGATCGGCGATCCCGATGATCCGATCCCGGCCTTGCTCGCCATTACCGACTCCTACGGCAATCGCGTCGACCTGCTGATTGGCCTGCGTGGCCTCGAGCCAGGCGCCTTTGCGCGCGTGCAGCACATTGCGTTTCTCGGCGAATCATTGCGGATCATCGGACGCGAGGACTTCATCGCCATGAAGGCCTTTGCCGGCGGACCGCAGGACGTGGCCGACGCACGCCTGGCGATCGCGTTCGATCGAGAATCCCTGGACCTCGACCTGCTGCGACGGCTCGCAGAGCGCTTTGGAAGAGACGCGGCGAAGACCCTGGACGAGCTGCTCGACAGCGGGGACTGAGGCGCTCGAACTGGCGTGGCAGTCGGGAGGATCACCTACTCCGAAATCCGGCGTCGCCTCCAGCAGGCGGAAGCGGCGCGACCGGGCGATGCCGCACGAAGTGCGTGTGCGCCGGGCCCGCCGTGAATCGGCGCCGGAGTCGCCAGCCGAAGATCAAAGGCCCTGCGGAAGCCGATTACGAAGGCCGAACGCCGTCCTGGCGTAATCTAGGTAGACTGACACGGCTGTAAATTGCTCCGTGTCCTGATAGGCCGCGCTGTCGATCCCCGCCATCTCAAAGGATGTCTTCGTCATGGCGGTCCGCTTGTCCAGGGACGGCAGGTAGGTTCCGACCAGGTACGCCTTGAACCTGGTGAGAAAGGCAGGAAAGTTCTCC
>Ga0315283_10003976_pt1 | contig 12746 bp, 9 predicted proteins | sample YL17G09_0_MG_FD_204541 | JGI IMG/M metagenome (GOLD analysis project Ga0315283, IMG submission 204541) | Sediment microbial communities from Yellowstone Lake, YNP, Wyoming, USA - YL17G09_0 | ecosystem: Environmental > Aquatic > Freshwater > Lake > Sediment | place: USA: Wyoming | collected...
TGAACAATTCCTGCAGGTTGCACCCCCAGGTGGACTACTACAATGAACTGCCGGGGATCTACAACCGCTGCAGAATCCATCTGAACGCCACAAACCGTCAGATGGGAAAAGCGGTCAACCAGAGGGTCTTCGATGTGCCCGCATGCGGCGGCTTCCTCTTGACCGACGAACAGGAAAGCCTGGAGGAATTGTTCGAGATCGGCCGGGAGGTCGTCACGTTCCGCCACCCGGAAGAGATCCCGGAGCTCGCCCGCTTCTATCTCGGACATCCCGCCGACAGGGATGCGGTTGCCCGGCGTGGCCGGCAGCGGGTCCTTGCCGAGCACACCTACCGGCACAGACTCGCCGATCTCGTTCAGCGCATGAAAGCCACGTATGGCTGCCGATGCGAGCGGTTGTGCAAGGGTTGACCGGTCACCACACCCACCAGCCAGAAACCAGGGTTGCTGCCTTCAGGACGGATATGATGTAATCTGAAAAGAGAGCCAAATCTGTGGATTCTTGCCTTGGCCCGCAGCAGGCGGCTTATGCGATTTGCGGGCTAGGTTCCTTCCGTGTGTAGGCCCTGTTATTTGGAGATGGAGACAATAGAGAACTTGGCTGAGCCGCAAAAGAAGGCTGACAAAAATACCTCCTCAACAGAATTGGACTGGGCCGAGGAGATCAACGTTCCTGACCAAGGAATGGGTATGTCCCCCCACCCCAGGGAAGATAAGTTCGCGTACGGCGGGTACCACCCATTCGTGGAACGGCATCCCTTCGTCTGTGGCTATAGCTTCTTGGGGCTAACGGTAATTCTTCTTTTTGCTACTCGCTTAAGTACCTTTTCCATATCGTTCCTCTTTCTTTACCTGATTTCAGATTTCTTGACCAATGACATGCGGCGGGTGTTCCGTTGGATTCCCAAGGCTCTGCTTTTCTCCGTGATGTATGTTCTCGTCATCAGCGTGATCACGGTCATGACCTACAAAGTCATTCCCGATTTTATCAAGCAATTACCCGGCTATGCCAATCAGGTGGAAACCGAGGTCATCAAGAATTTTGAGTACCTCACGTCCCGTTACAACTTGAGCGACTATATTGATCCCCCCCAGGTCCAATCCGCGATTGTCGACGGGACGACGGAAGTGATCGGTGTTCTTGTCGGCAAGTTCAGAGGATTTTACCAGGGGTTCATTTACTTCATTTTCGCGCTGGTCATCAACCTTTTGCTTTACCACAATCTGGAAAAGGTCGACCGGGTGTTCCAACGGAGGCCGGGGAGCCTGATGAGTTTCCTGTACGGCTTCACCCTGGCTCGGCTGCGGATGTTCTATTTCTACTTCAAGCGGGTTATGGGCGGACAGATTATCATTTCAGCGATCAATGCGTCGATCACGACGATCGTGATCATCGCTCTCGGCCTGCCGCACAAGCTCTCCCTAATCGTCTTGGTCTATTTGTTCGGGCTTCTTCCTATCGTCGGCAACCTGATATCCAACACGATCCTCACCCTTACCGCCCTAATATCCGTGGGTCTCTGGGGCGCCACCGCGTGTTTAGTCTATCTTGTCTGCATTCATAAATTCGAATACTTCCTGAACTCCAAGATTATCGGGGATATCGTCAAGCTTCCCATGGTCATCACCCTGACAGCCCTGATTGTCTGCCAGGTGCTTCTGGGTATCATCGGAATGATCTTGGCTATCCCGCTGGTCCTCTACCTCCGGCACGAACTCGAGGGGATGCCCGGCTTCCCTGGGTTTGAGGCCGGGAAGATGGTACCCAAATAGGGGGTGATCCATTGAAAAAATCGCCATTTTCCGCTGCGAGTAAGTCAGCTTGAATCGGAAGGAAGCACTGATGAGTGAAGGTCTCGCGGATGGGATATGGGATTTCGGCAGGCCCTTGTTGTTCCTCGACAAGACCTCAACCCCAAGCCTGTTTGCTAACGACTCCGTCATTAGGACATTTGATGGGTCGCCCCAGCGAACTCGCGCGCAACTTCTTCAAGAAAGGCACTTCCTTCCGACAGTGGCGGGCTCCCATGAGCACCGCGCACAGGATCATTTCTATGCAACGTTCTTCACCTTGACTTCAGCCACAAGGCCTGCCGCTTCTACCAATCGCAGTACACGGTCAATGGTGACTTTCTGCAGGCTGCCCGACAGGATTCCGGTGACTGCACTTCGGGGCAAACCAGATCTTCGTGCGAGCTCTTCATGAGTGAGCCCCCTTTTCTGCGCCGCTTTTGCCACGGCAGCAACAAGCTGCGCCTTCATGACCGCCGTTACGGCTCGGGCATAGTCAATATTCAACTCATCGGCCAGATTCTTGCTCAGTGATTGTTTCACCGGTCAACCTCCTCGAGGCGCCATTCCACGACGTGGATCGTCCTGGCTGGCGTCTCTTGAGATGTCTTCTTCGTGGCATGGAGAAGATATATCATTGCGCGCCCCTTCAGTGCGTAGAACACGCGATAGGTTCCGGTTCTATCTCTCAAACGCAGCTCATGAACCCCCTTGCCAATGCAGCAGAAGGGGGTTCTTTCGAGAGAGCTACAATTCGAGCTGGACGCCGAGCTCGATGACACGGTTGGGCGGGATCCTGAAGAACTTCGAGGGATCCAGTGAGTTGCGGGACAGGAAGGCGAACATTCTCTTCTGCCATCTGAACATGCTCGACACCGAGGTTCGGCCGAGGACGAGACTCTCGCGCCCCAGGAAGAAGCTCGTCTTCATCATATCGAAGTCGCAGCCTTCAATTCGGACCTTTTGAAGAGCCTCAGGGACATCCGGGCTCTCGAAGAAACCGTAGCGCAGGATGACGCGGTACAGCCCCTCCCCAAGCTCTTGGACCTCGATCCGGTCGTCGGGTCTGACGCGCGATACGTCCTCGGTCCGAATATTGAGGAGCACAATGGTCTTGTGCAGCGCCTGGTTGTGTTTGAAATTGTGCAGCAGGGTGGACGGAATGCCGGTAGGGTTACCGGTCAGAAACACAGCGGTCCCCGGAACACGAATCGGCTTGGAGATCTCCAGGTCCTTCAAAAAGAGCTCGACCGGAACGCTCCGATCGATCAGCTGCCTTCTCAGCTCGGCGCGTCCCCTCCTCCAGGTGGTCGTGACGAGAAAGATGATTCCGGCCATCAGGAGGGGCACCCATCCTCCCGAGGCCACCTTCAGAAGGTTGGAGAAAAAGAAGGTGAAGTCCACCGAAAGGAAGACGCCGACCAGGAGCAGGGAGGTCCAAATTTCCCAGCCCCAGACGCGCCGTGCAACTGTGTAAAGGAAAACGGTGGTGAGGAACATCGTAGCAGAGACGGCGACACCATAGGCCGCAGCCAGGTTTCCTGAACTGCGAAAGATCAGGATCAACAGGATCGTTCCTGACATAAGCAGCCAGTTCACCCCAGGGAGGTAGACCTGGCCGATCTTCTGGGAAGAAGTGTGGACGATCGTCATCCTGGGGCTGTAGCCCAGCTGGACAGACTGGTGCATGAGCGAGAAAGCGCCCGAGATGACTGCCTGAGAGGCGATGATCGTTGCTGTCGTTGACAGTACGATCATAGGATAGAGGGCCCAAGTAGGAGCGAGACGATAGAACAGGTTGGTCAGCACCTCCGGAGACTGCAACAGGCAGGCCCCCTGACCCAGGTAGTTCAGCAAGAGAGCAGGAAAGACAATGTAGAACCAGCCTAACCGTATGGGCTTCTTGCCGAAATGACCTAAGTCTGCGTAAAGGGCTTCGGCCCCGGTAAAGGCGAGAAACACGGTGCCCATCACAAGAAAGCCGCTCCATCCATTCTCGGCAAAGAATCTCACGGCATACAGGGGGTTGACAGCCAGGAGTACCCTGGGCTCCCTCAGGATGGAGGCCATGCCCAAGGTGGCGAGAACAAGAAACCAGAGGAGCATGATCGGGCCGAAGACCACACCTATGCTTGCTGTCCCACGGCTCTGGAAGAGAAAAAGACCGATCAGGACCCCCGTGGAGAGGGGAAGGACATAGGGCTCGAAGAAGGAGGTGGCCACGTTCAGACCTTCCACCGCACTCAAGACCGAGATGGCTGGGGTAATCATCGCATCGGCGTAAAGCAGCGCCGAACCAAAAAGCCCAATGGTCAGGAATATGCGGGAAGCTTGACCCCTTTGGCCCAGATGCCGGGTAACCAGGGTCATGATCACCAGGATGCCGCCTTCCCCCCGGTTGTCCGCGCGCAGGATGAAAACGAGGTACTTGATCGAAACGACGAGCGTGAGAGCCCAAAGGAGGAGCGAGAGCAATCCCAATACGTTGTCTGGAGTAGGAGAAAGCCGGTGCGGTCCCAGGAAGCACTCTCGAAGAGCGTACAGGGGGCTGGTGCCGATGTCGCCATACACCACACCCAGAGCCCCGAGAACCAGCAGGCGCATGGGATCCCTGCTGTGCGAGTCTCGATTGCCGATGTCTGGTGGGTCCATAGCGCATCCCTGACTGCGTTCAGATAGATACGTCAAGATGAGGCTGAGCAGGTGAGGATTCGAATCCTATTCTCCATGGGCGCTCTGGGCGACCCTGAAGACGTCGTCGATGTCCATCCCCTCCAGGAGGTCTTCTTCGTCCCGGGCCGGCAGCTTCTGGTAGGCATAGGCAAACGAGCATCTGACGCCGCCTCCCATGGCGCTGAAAGGCTGAGCTGACCTTCTGTCGTTTCGGTGTCCACATGGGCCACGCCTCCATTCATAGCTATTCGACCCCGTTGAGCCGCCGGCGCAGTTCCTCCAACTCGTTGCGAACCTCCCAGGGAACGCGCGGCCCCAAGGTGTCAAAAAACTCGCCGATGCTGTGCGCCTCGTTCCTCCAATCCTCCACGTTCACCTCAAGAAGCTTTTCCATGGTCTTTTCAGAAAGATTGAGACCCGTCATGTCAAAGGCGTCGGGGGTCGGCAAGTAGCCGATGGGTGACTTCCTCGTCTTGCCCTCCCCGCGTGTGCGTTCAAGAATCCACTCGAGCACACGCAGGTTTTCGCCGAAACCAGGCCAAAGGAAACGGCCTTGGTCGTCCTTGCGGAACCAGTTGACATGAAATATCTTGGGCGGATGCTTGAGGTCACGACCGATGTTAATCCAGTGTTTGAAGTAGTCGGCTATGTTGTAACCGCAGAACGGCAGCATGGCAAAGGGATCGCGGCGGACTTCGCCCTGCTTTCCATACTGGGCCGCGGTGCGCTCACTGGCCGTGCTCGCGCCGACAAAGACGCCGTGATTCCATGAAAAGCTCTCGTGCACCAGGGGCGCCAGGTGCTCGCGCCGTCCACCGAAGATGAAGGCAGAGATCGGCACCCCGTGATGATGCTCCATGCGATGGGATGCAGTAGGACACTGGCGCAGGGGTGCGGTGAAGCGGCTGTTGGGGTGGGCGCCCTGGATCGTCTGCCCGCTCTCATCCTTCTTGCCGGGATACCAGGGTCGACCGAGCCAGTCCTTGGCGCCGGCTGGCGGCTCCCCATCGCCATCCTCCCACCAGACCATTCCATTCTTGCCAAGGACCACGTTGGTGAAGATCGTGTTCTTCTGGATGGTGATCATGGCGTTCCGGTTGGTCTTGGAGTTGGTGCCCGGAACCACGCCGAAGAACCCGGTCTCCGGGTTCACGGCCCAGAGCCGTCCATCGGTGTCCGGTCGAATCCAGGCGATGTCGTCCCCCAGCGTCCAAATGCGGTAGCCCTTGCTTCTCAGGCCTTCGGGCGGGACGAGCATCGCCAGGTTGGTCTTGCCGCAGGCACTGGGGAAGGCGGCCGCCACGTAGTCGACGTAACCACTGGGCTCCTCGATACCCAGGATGAGCATGTGTTCGGCCAGCCAGCCCTCCTTGCGAGCCATCCAGGAGGCGATGCGCAGGGAGAGGCACTTCTTGCCGAGCAGCACGTTTCCGCCGTAGCCCGAGTTCACGGACCAGATGGCGTTGTCCTCGGGAAAATGCAGAATGCGGCGTTTCTCCGGCTCCAGGCAGGCCTTGCTGTGCAGGCATCGCGTGAAATCGCCGCTGTTGCCCAGCGCCTCCAGCACCTCGGTGCCCACACAGGTCATGATGAGCATGTTGAGGACCACGTAAATGCTGTCCGTTAGTTCCACACCGATCTTGCTGAAGGGAGAGCCCACGGGGCCCATCGAAAAGGGGATCACGTACATCGTGCGGCCCCGCATGGATCCGCGCAAAAAATTGGCCGCCTCGAGGTAGGCCTCCTCGGGAGCTTTCCAGTTGTTGGTGGATCCGGCATCGCGCTTTTCGCGGCAGCAGACGAAGGTCTTGTCCTCGGTGCGGGCTACGTCGCTCGGGTCTGTGCGGTGGTAATAGCAGCCGGGCAGCTTTTCCTGGTTGAGCTCGATCAGCTCGCCGCTGCGGCAGGCCTCGGCCCGCAGCGCATCGCGCTGCTCGTTCGATCCGTCGATCCAGACGATCTTGTCAGGCAGACAGAGCGCAGCCATTTCTTCCATCCATGTTCTCAGGGTCCTGTTGCTGCTGATTGAATTGCCGTTGTTCATAGTAGTCCGCTCCAGGTGGAAAGGAAGTTAAAGCCAAGGGAGAATCGCAAGAAGGAATTCAACTCAGGCGAGGCCCCCCTTGCTTCCTCGGGCTCAAAAGATTGAGGGAGGACCGGCGGTCACCCTTCATGATACGGAACTCACACGGGGAGTCAAGCATCTGGCCTGGGATCGTCTGGCCGGGGTTGGAAGATGTACAAGACAACCTGACACCCCGCATCTTGTGGTCCGTTCCGGTCATGGAATACCAACACTGTCTGCTATTCAAGGATCATCGAGGATAGGCGGATTCGGGTTCGGACTCTCTGCTGTGCGGAGCGGCTTCGTTCTGCTATCGATCGATGTTAAGCACCTTTCCCGATTGGTAAGGATCTCGGTTCGGCAGATTGCATGCGAAATCCGTTGAGACTTTTCATCTGGTTTTCCTCGGCTGAGCCGTCCAATCCCACGGCGGCACAGGGTGGTTGCCGCCTTCCTCAACCCTGATATGACGGAACATAGGCTTGGACCCTTCTGGAGAGAGACCGAAAGATATCCCCTGCAGTGAATCGTTAGGCAAGTTTGGGAGGATGAGTCTGGAGGAAGCCGCGCGGCTCCGGCGGGAGATTCGCCAGTTCCGCAGGCTACCTCATCTCCGAGAGATCTTGACTGATTTCGGCGCTGTCTTTCGTCGATTGCTCTAACAGGGGCAAAGGCAATTCACGGGTGCAAGGGTTGCAGGGTTAGATGGATAATTTCTGGTGAACAGTTGCTGGGTGGGGCCACTCTGAGGACAGAGACCGGCCTTGCCCCTTGCCTGCGATCGTCACCTATGAACTGTCCCGTATGGGTGCAGCCGCACGGGATAGCACGTTCTCTCGTTGGGGGGATCGAAGAGAGACTCCGGATGGGCGGTACCTGGGAGGTTCAGGGCGTGCCTGAGCTCAAGTCCGGGAGCGGGAAGCGTCTTTCGATCTCTTGGCGAAGCCGGATCGCTTCGCCGTCTTGCGGGCGACCCTGGAGCAACCGGTCCACCTCGCGCATCGCCTCTTTCGGACGGCCGAGTTCCAGCAGCGCACGCGTCTGCCAGATTTTGTGGGCTCTCGCCCCAAACGGGTGCTTTTCCAACCCGAGCCGGCTCGTCTCCAGCACTCCCGGCCAGTCGCCTTGATCTGCCTGCTCCCGGCAGAGAATGTCGAAAGGATCCAAATTGAGCTGCGCAAAGATCGCCGTCGCCCCACTGTCCCCCGGCTTCAGAAGATGGACGATCTCTTTCGCCTGCTCGGCGCTCTCCCGGCCGTATTCTGCCTCCGACTCTTCACACAGACTCAGCAGTCCTGCGCGAAGATCGAGCGAATCCGGGTGGGCCTCCACCAGGCCTCTCCCCTCCCGGACCGCAGCCTCCAGAGAACAAATGCGACCGAGAACCTGACTCCGAATCTCTTCCATGCACCGGCTGCTCCATCCCTTTTCGAGATGGACGCACAGCTGCCGCGCGATCCGGAGAAGGGCTTCGGGAATCTCGCCATCTGAGTGCGTGCTCTCCACTGCAGAGAAAAGGATTTCAGCGGGTGCACCCTTCCGGAACACTTCGGCCAGCAGAGTTCTCCTCTCCCCGGTTGAGATCACCCTGCCCAGGATCACGCAATCGCAGGGCAGGCACCCTGCACGCTCCAGCCACCGCTCCCGATTCTTGAAATAGACCTCTGCGCGTCGCTGTTCGCTGCCTTCTTCCCACACGCCTTTGCCCCACAGAAGGTCCACGTCGTGTTGCTGCTCTCGAACGATTTTCACGGGCGCGACCTGGACATGGGAACAAGCCGCAAGGTGAGCCTCCAGAAGAGGTGCAAGGTCTTCCGGGCGAGACCCGTACGCACCGGTCAAGAGGACGGGCATGACGCAAACCCTGACCTTCACTCCGGAACACAGGGCAGAGCCCTGAGCCGGTGCGCCCGCGACTTCCTCGCTTCCCCCAGGGGTGGGGACAGCAACAAGCCAAGCCGCGATCACGAGCCACACGCCGTATGTACGTCTTGCCGGGAAGAACTTCATGTTCAGTTCGATTCGGTTTTCCCGATTCATTTCACGGGAGCCATGGTTCCAATGGCATCCGCTTCCGCCGCAGTCGAGAGCCCCGTCACAAGGCCCTGCCACGATTCCAGCTTCTGGGAGAATTCATACTCCAGAAGGTCGGCAAGAAAGATCCAGTCCCTGTTTTTCAGAGCCTCGGAGGCGGTCTGGAGCAGTTCACCCATCTGCAGGGCTTCCTTCTCGATCTCGTTGATTTCCTCCTGGCCCCCCCCGGCTCGAAACGCGCTGCTCCGGGTCACGTCCGACAGGAAACAGGCCAGGTGGGAGAAATCGTCCAGGACCCGGGCAAGCAGCCCGTTCCCTTCCGCGATTTCGCCCGCCCGGAGATGGTCGGAAGCTTTGACCACGAAGTGCGAGAGTGCCCCGAACGCCTCTCCCGCATCCCTTGACGCGCGATGAATCGTCGTCAATAATTCACAATCCTGCATGACAGTCCCCTCCTTTCCCGTTGGTCAACGTCCCACTCCTTTTTTCCAATTGCTCCGCCACGTGCGAATACAGACACGAGGTCTTTTCCAGAAATTCGAGAGGGTTTCCAAAGGACAGGGCCTCTCTCCTGAGGGTCAGGTAGTGCACAAAAGGAGAAAGGTCCGCCGCCTCCAGGCTCGTCCTCCTCATTTCCATCTCAACCTGCCGGAGATTCTCCCTGACAACCTTCCATCGGGTTCCATCCCCCATCCGCGCCTGTCCGGTCTCATGGGCCATGCGGACGAGCTTCGCGGATCGCCGAAGCAGGTTTGAAAGTTGATGCCATGCCGGCAGGGCCTCCGGACCCCAGACAGCTTCCGTGCCTTCCCGGCCGGCTCGGGGATCGCTTTCGAGCAGGGAACGCCACAGCTCCCGGTGCGCCAGGAGTGTGCGGTCTTCATCGCTCGGAGCTTCACAGGGACGAAAGTCGAGCCAACCTTCCCTGTCGAAATCCGACCGGTAGCAGGCCACGTCCGCAGGGAGTCCCCTGGGTAGCTCCTCGCGCATCCCGAGCACGTGAAGGAGCACCCCGTACACATGCTCCGCGCGGATCGTTTCCTTGCACACGGGCCTCAGGCAGGAAGCGTCGAAATGGCAGGGAGCGCATGGAAGCCGGGCCTGGAAGATCCAGTGGCCCATCCCGTAGGGTCCCGTCTCCCGGAAGTTGACAGGCCCCACCGAGACCACCACGACGGGTGTTTCCACGGCTGTAGCCACGTGCAGGGTCCCGGTGTCGTTCGTGACGAGCGCCCTGCAGGACCGAAGAGCCGTCGCGAGCACTCCAAGATCCGTCTTCCCGGCAAGATTGACCGAACCCGGGATCTGAGCTCCGACCCGGCGGCACACGTGCTGTTCCTGGTCCACTCCAAAGAGAAGAACCCTGGCCTTCAAGGCCCGATGGAGCGACTGGCCGAGCCGAATGAACTCCCGTTCACTCCAGCACTTCTCCTTCTGACTCGCTGACAACTGGAACCCGACGAGCAGCTCTCGATCCAACTTCACTCCGAGCCCTGTCAGAAGCTCTCGCGTCCGTTCCGCGTCTTCCGGGCGAACTTCCAGGGAAAGACGCCCAGGCCCCGAAACACCCAGAGCCCGCATCCAGATGTCCACAAGGTGAAACGGATTTCTGCGGCGGTTCGACATCATCGCAACCAGATAGGATGTCCACGGATCCGTTGTCTGCAGGGATCCGTCCTCTTCCATCCACATGCCAACGCGTGATCTGTAAACAAACAGCGAGGCCAGGGAGGCGCCAAGGCGGGACGGGGTGAGGTTGCAGACGAGATCATAGGGCCCGCCTCTGTTCACGGATTCGACGAATTCCTCGAGCTCCCTGAGCGCGTCTTCGAGGCTCTCTCCCCGGGACAGGAGATCTCTCAGCCCCTGCACCGGAAAAGGATGAACCGCATCCGCACCGACCCTGCGGCCGGCATCAAGAAAGGCTTCGCTCAGGACGAGGTCGATCCGGATCGAAGGAAACTTCGCCCGCAGGCATCCGATCAGTGGGCTCGTCTGAAGGATGTCGCCCATGCGCATGAGGTTCACGATCAGGATTTTCTGCACGCGGCCTCCTCTTGGAAAGCGGCCAGCGTGAGGAACACACGATCGATCCGATCCAGCTTCTGCTTTCCTCGGATGGCGTCGACGATCCGTTCCAAGTCGAGGATTTCCTCTGGAGCAAATCGACTGAGATAGGATCGGAGCTCGGGGAGCCGTGCTTCCTCCATCCACTGTCGGGTCGGACGGCCTCGGCTCCTTGGCTGGAGTCCGCCTTGGAACAGGACGCCGAGCGCCTCCTGCATCCTGAGTTCGTAGGTGTGCTCCTGCTGAACCCGGGCGTAGCCGCGCTGCGCCAGATCGAGCCTTGCCTCCGCACAGCCAAGATAGAAAGGCACTTTGTCCTTCACTTCCTCTAGGTCTGCGTAGACCGCGATCTCGTCCTCGGAAAAGAGCTCGCTCAGCAGGGTTCTGCGATCCACCAATTGGAACGCCCTGCAGGCCGCGATCTCAAAGGCTCGTGGATTTACGAAGTCGCCGTGAGGGTCGATTCCTTCGTGGTACGTCGAAGAGTGGATGTTGAGATTGATCCGGGTGCCGTTGAAAATCTTGACGATCTCCTCCGAATCCACCCTTCTTCCACCCTCCTGCACACAGTCCTTCAGGGGCCACCCGATCCCGTCCCACTCGTTCCCCCAGATCTTCAGGTCCAGGCCGTGCAGACGGCTCAGAAAGTTCCGACGGTTGGGATACCCGGCGCCCACGAACGAGAGACCGGCCCCGTATCGTTTCTGCTCATCCGCCGTGAGCTCGCAGGGGCCGTGAACGGCCGGGAGAGCGGCCAGAGGAAGGTAGTGCACCACGGGCGCGCCCGAGCCGCGGACCTCCTGTTGGCCCTCTCGCTGGATCATGAAAAACGCGTCCGTCCGGGGGGCGATCCGTTGCCAGTAGGTCATCCTCCGGTAGTCCTCGACGAACCAGTACGCGACCCGGATTCCTTGCGCCTGAAACCGCTGGAGGCTCTCTTCCCGAAGTGGGGTTTGGGCCAGCGCAAAAATCAGGTCAGGCGCAAAGGCCTCAGCCCTCGATTCGATGAGGCTCGAAAGAACCTGTTCCAACGCGGCCAGTAGTCCTTTTCCACTGTCCCACGCCAGAAGTTGCTGGTACCCTGCGTGAAAGGCCGACAGGTCCACGAACTCCACAACGTGTCCGAGCGCCCGCAGCGACCGTTCCACGAAACGAGCGATCGGGTAGGATCCTCCGTAGATCGGGCCGGCCACGAGGATGCGCAGGGCATGCCTTGGATGGGCCCCGTAGGACCGGAGGGCCTGCAGTGCCTCCAGGTAGCGCAGGTGCGCCTGTCCGGAAGGCGGATGGACCAGGAGCGGCCCGCATCCCGGATCACCCAGCGCCTTCGCAGCCTGAGCCGGCGGGCCGCCCACCTCGAGCCGGATCCTGGGCAACAGGCCGCTCAGGTCCCTGTCCTCGAGCACGGCCCGCAGAAACCGGCCGTCCGGCTCGACGACGATCCAGGGACTCGGGTCAGCTCCTTGGCCGCGTACCAGTGCCTCCACGTGATACCCGTCTCCGAAGCCGAACAAGCTCAGTCCTTCACGGGGGCATCGCTCGGCCCACCGCTGCGCCTCGGCAATCGGGTCTCTCTGCGAATGCAGGAGTTTCCCCCTGTACCGGTGAACGACTACCCCTTGCGTGTTCCTCACGGTCTCCGTCTCTTGAGATCTCGCAAGCTTCTCAAGAAAGGGAACCAGCTCCGGCTGATTCTCCCTCAAGGAGAGGAGGTTCCTCGAAAGGTTTTCCATGGATCTGTTCTCTCACTTGCTCCCACCCATCCTGAAGAATGGATCGGAGGCGTCTCTGTCCCCCGTCCGAAAATCCCCTGGGCAGATGGGCGTCCCACCAAACCTCATCAGGCATCTCCTGCAGATTCTCAACCCGGTACGCGGCCAGCAGGGAACGGATCGAAAGTTCCATCGAGGGGAAACTGCCCGGCGGAACTCCCACAAATTCCCCGACCGAACCCCAGTACAGATAGGCCAGGATCTCCTCCCAGGAGGCGACACGATCCTCAACGGGAACGAACTGGAGCCAGCCTGCCACAAACCCGCTACGGTAGGCCCGCAAAGGGGGACTGAGCCGAAGCGGTTCACACCTCAACGCGCACAGGACGGCCTCGGCAGTCAACG
>Ga0315283_10003977_pt1 | contig 12745 bp, 12 predicted proteins | sample YL17G09_0_MG_FD_204541 | JGI IMG/M metagenome (GOLD analysis project Ga0315283, IMG submission 204541) | Sediment microbial communities from Yellowstone Lake, YNP, Wyoming, USA - YL17G09_0 | ecosystem: Environmental > Aquatic > Freshwater > Lake > Sediment | place: USA: Wyoming | collected...
GCTGTCCTCACAGCGTCTACTCAGTGTCTACTCAGTGGTTGAGTAAATCTACTCACTCGCTGAGTAAGGCGCTGTTAATGAATTAAGTTAGCAGGGTGTGGCTGTGGGCCCGCCATACGGGCCCGTAAGAAAACAAAACTTGCTACCTTTGTTTTCTAACGGGCCCTAATCTCGCTGGTGGAACCGGCGATTGCCCGAGACGTGCTCCAACTCCAGACGGTCCACAAGCCGTCGCTGCTGCGTCATCTCTTCGCCTTCGCGGCAGCGTTTCCCGCCCAGCAGGTCTCGTACACCAAGATGCTGGGCCAGCTTCAGGATGCCGGCAACACGACGATGTCGTTGCCGCGGGACAGTCGCGGGATCCGGCGATTGGATTGGCGTGCAGCAGGCTGGCGGGTTTCGATCAGACGACCCGGACCAGGCTCCCGTAAGCCGCCAGCTGGGAGTCGGTGGTGAGCAGGACCAGCTGCTCGACCAGACTCTGGGCAACCAAAAGGCGATCGAACGGGTCGCGGTGGTGTGGAGGCAACTGGACCACCCTGGCCGCGTGCTCGCCTGTCACGGCCAGTTCCTCGAAGCCGCTCGGATCCAGCGCCTGCCGTACGGCCGCCGGGTCGGCTTCGAGCCTGCCGATCGAGACCTTGATCGCGATCTCCCAGATGGAGGCGGCGCTCACGATCGACTCGTGCGCGTCGATGAGCCGCCGCGCCTCGCGAGGCAGGCGGCGGTGGCCTGCGAGCGCCCACAGCAGGATCTGCGTATCGAGCAGCAGACGCATCACCGGCCGCGTCCCTCGAACACGGCCAGCACGTCGTCGGGCAGCGGCGCGTCGAAGTCCGCTCCAATCCGCACCTTGCCTTTGAGCAGGCCGAACCGCTTCACCCGCACAACGCGCCCGATCGGCACGAGGCGGGCGACGGGCTTGCCGGCTTTCGCGATGATGGTCTCGCGTCCCCTGGAGGCCAGTTCGACCAGACGCGACAGATGCGTCTTGGCCTGGTGGATGTTCACCGTCTGCATGACACGGGTCCCATGTAGATGACTTAGTCTAGTCTAGTCTAGTCTACCATGTTCCTCCGCGCAATGCGGCCCATCTTGACCGGCTTGCGGTCGCCGACGCCGCGCGCTGCCGAGCCAGGGCGCAGGCGGTCAGCCCGCGCGAGGTGAGTCGAGCGCGGGCTTCAGGACATGGTGGAGGCCGAGCAGGCGCCGCACGGGACGCGTACGATGCGCGAGTACGGCCACGACCGTCAGCCTGCCGCGGCGAGACGCTCGACGGGCACAGAAGGCCGGCTGCGGGCCAGGTCGTAGGCGGTCTGCAGGTTGATCCAGAACTCCGGTGTCGTACCCAGCGCGGCGGCGAGCAGCCATGCCGTCCCGGGAGAGATGCCGCGCTTGCCTCGGATGAGTTCGTTGATCCGCTGCACGGGAACACCGAGATGCGCTGCAAAGGCCACCTGGGAGACGCCACGGGGGACAAGGAATTCCTGCCCCAGGACCACACCAGGGTGAGTCGGAATACGGTTCTCCGGGATCATGGCACGGCCTCCTACCTGTGATAGTCCATCAGGCGCACGTCGCGGGCGTTGTTGCCCTCCCAGCGGAACACGAGCCGCCACTGGTCGTTGACCCGAATCGAGTGCACGCCCTTCAAGTCGCCTTTGAGCGCCTCGAGCCGGTTGCCGGGCGGCGAGCGTAGATCGAGCACCGCCGCGGCACCGTTGAGCATGTCGAGCTTGACCAACGCGAGGGTGAGCATGTCGTTCGGAAACCGGCGGGCCCGGCCTGTGGGCCGGTTGTGGTACAGGTCCTCTGTCGCGCGGTCGCCGAACGAGACGATCATCCGCCCCCCTGGTTACGGATGGATCATACAGGTATCATGGATACCGTGCAACCATGCAACACGGCACGACCTCGCGCTCAGGCGGCGCCGGCCCCGCGATGCGGTCGTGGGAGAGAGTGACTGGCGTGGCTGATCGCGGTCCAGTCCCTCTACTTCATGACTTTCAATTCCGCGCGGATCGTGACGGTCGTCCCGGGCGTGGTCTGCAGCAGCAGCTCGTAGCCCCGCTGCTCCTGCGGCCCCTCCGTGATCGCGCCCGGCTTGCCGGGCGCCATCAGGATGGTCTTCCCGGTCGTGATGCGCGCCCCCGGCGGTGCCCCGACGGTAACCTGCAGGGGCGACGGCCCGCCGCCGAACAGATAGCGCCCCTCGCGCTCCTGGACCGGCACGTCAGCGTGCAGGTACCACTGAATCGCCTTCGGCGCATTCGTCGCGATGGCATCCTCGACAACGAATCCGTCCGTGCCGTCGAACTGGAACGTGCGATGAAAGCGCGCCAGCCCGGCCGACGGGAGGTAGGCGCCCGCCGCGTCGGCCTCGATCCGGACGCGCGCCCCCTCCACCTGCATCGCCGTGATCCGGATGGTGTCGAGAGCGGCCTGGTTCATCTTCGGCCACACGTCGTGATCGCCCTCGTCGCCCTGCCCCTGGCCGCCGACGGTGATCGTGTTGTGGTGGCGCGCCTGCGGCTGCCCGGCGTAGCCGGTATCACCCGTGAGGTAGCGCCCGCGCGCCCAGATGATGAAGCTGCCGGCGTCGGGATGCGCGTGCCCGCTGCTCAACCGCCACTCGGGCACGGTGGCCACCAGCCGCGTCACGCGATGGCCTTCGGGCGGGCCGGCCTTGAACGCGACGGCCGTCGCCTCCGGCGTCCACGAGGTCCGGTGGTAGACGACGCCGCTGTCCTCGAAGTGATGCGAGAGCGGGATGGCGGTCATCGGGGCCGGCGTGAGCGTCGCATCGCGCCACAACAGCGTCCACCACTCTTCCTGGTTCGTGTGGCCGAAGACGGCATAACGCGCCGCAACGGCCTGCGTCTCCGGGTCCTTGAACCGTGCCGCCACGCGGTAGAGCACGTTGAAATTGCTCTTGAGCGTGCCGGTCGGATACTCGCGGGCGTAGTCCTCGCCCTGCTTCGCGCGCGTGAGCGGCCCCTGCCAGATATCGCCGAAATCGGCGACGGTCTGTCCGTCGGGCAGGATGGCGTGCGCCAGGAAGTACTTCCAGTTGCGGAACTGGCCCCGATCCCAGAGGCTCTCGCCGGTCGAGTGCTCCCACGCGTCGAGGAAGTGCACGAGCCAGGGCGTCGAGAAGATCCAGTATTCGATGCCCTCGTAGTAGTAGCCGTCAGGACTGAGCAACTGGCCCGCCCGGTGGTGATGGGCGCGCGCCAGCACGGCCCACTTCTCCGCGTTGGGCGACTCCCCCATCAGCGCCAGGGCCGTCACCGCGAGGCCCGACGTCGGAATGAAGTCGTGGTTCTGCGTGAAGTTGAGCTGCCGTTTCGGCTTCGGTGCGAACGCATCGTAGACGAGTTCGGCATGCCGCTCGAGCGAGGCGCGGATGCGGGCGCGCTCGGCCGGCGTGAAGTCCGCATAGAGAAGGTCGTAGGCCCAGCCGATGGCGTAGAGGAGATGTCCCGCCGCCAGATCCGTGTTGGGCTTGTTGGTGGTGTAGCCCCAGGGCTCGTAATCGATCGCGGCCAGCACCCACGCCTTCGCGGCGGTCAGGGACGCGGCATCCTGGTCGATCGCATGGGCCAGGCTCATGCCCGTGATCGCCAGCGCGACGTTGTTCTGGGAGCGCCGTTCCTGCGGCCCCGGGGCCGGCGGCGGCGCCTGCTGGGTCAGGGCAACCAGCCCGGCCCGCGCGCGCGTCCATTCGTCCTTGTGCGTGGTCCGGGCCCGAACGCGGAGTGCCTCCAGTTCGGCGGCGGTCACGAACACGCGCGGATGCACGCCCACCAGCTCGGGCTTCAGCTGGACCTTGTAGGCCAGCAGCGACGCGAACGTCGGCACCGCGTCCTGGGCCAAGGCCGGAACAGCGCACGTAACCAGGAGGGCGGTGACGATCGACGCGAGTGTGCGGATGCGCATGATCAGGTCCGTGATGAAGAGGGCCGTCCGGCCAGAAAATCCGTGCGGGCCGGTGTGAAGACGTCGATGAGCGCCCCCGCTTCGAGGGCGACGACCCCGTGCGTGACGTCGGGCGGCACGAACCAGCAATCGCCGGCCGTCACCTCTGTCTCGCTGCCGTTCAGCGTGAATCGGAACCGGCCGCGCTCGACGTAGGTCACCTGCCGGTGCGGATGCGAGTGGATGTAGCCGACCGCACCGTCGGCGAACGTGACCCGCACCATCATGAGTTCCGGGTCGTGGCCCAACACCTGGCGGACCACGCCCGGCTCGGCCGGCTCGGTCGGCGCCTCATGGCCTCGAATGATCATGGCAGCCCTTCAGAACGTCCAGCGCACGCCCAACTGCACCTGGCGCATGGACCTGGCGCTGCGGATGATGCCGAACGTGGTGGAGGTCGCGCCCGACGGGACGCTGGCGCCGGGCTGCCCGTAGTTCACGACGTTGAACGCGTTAGTCGCCTCGGCGCGGAACGTCAGCTTGCCCTTGGGCAGCCGGAAGTCGCGCGAGATCGCGAGGTCGATGACACGGTAGCCCGGGCCGTCGAGGGAATTGCGCGGGGTGTTGCCGTCGACCGGTTGGCCGTTGACGACCTTGTTCTGGACGAAGGCCGCCGTGTTGAACCACATATCCGGCGTCGGGTTCGCGAGAGACGGATCGCCGATCTGCTGCGCCCGGTCGTTGGTCTGGCCATCGAGGTTGGCGTCGACGTTGCCGTTGGTGATGGTGAACGGCAGGCCGCTGCGCAGCTTGACGATCGGCGAGATCGCCCAGCCGTTGGCCAGCGCGCGCACGAACCCGTTGCTGCCCTTGTAGTAGTCCAGCCGCCAGTTGAGGTTGATGCTGAACACGTGGCGCTGGTCGGTGTCGGCGCGCCCGTACTCGGCCGCCAGATTGGTGTAGTTCTGCGCGAGGCCCTGCGTGGTGTTGTTCTGCAGCTGCGTGCTGGTCATCGTCTGACTGTAGGTGTAGAACCCGTTGAAGCTGACGCTGTGCCACTGTCGCATATTGAACGTCAGCTGCAGGCCGTTGTAGTCCGAGTACTGATCCGAGTCGATCATGGTCACCGCGCCGAACGCCGTATTCGGCCGGCGCGAGAGGACGTTCGCCGCGGCGCCGGTGGCGGTGGGCGTGGCGAGCGGATAGTTCACGTCTCGGCCGAACGGGAGGTTCCGGCTGAACGTGCCGATGTAGGCGAGCCCGACCCCCATCGACGTGCCGATCTGCCGCTGAATCCCGATGTTGGTCTGGTAGGCGTGGGCCCACTTGAAGCCGAGATCCACGCCGAAGCTGCCGCCGCCGGCCGTGTACGCGCCGTTATACGGGAACGGCACCCCGCCCAGCATTCCGGTGTAGGGGTTGGCGAGCGAGGCGCCGAGCGGGACGCCCGTGGCGCTCACCCCTCTGCCCGTGTTGTTGAAGGTCAGCCGGGTGGACCACGGCTGGAAGTTGGTCATCGTGTTCCACTCGTTGCCCGAGATGCTGCCGTAGAACATGCCCCCGGCGGCGCGGATCGACGTCTTGCCGTCGCCGAACGGATCCCACACCATGCCGACGCGCGGGGACACGTGGTTCCACGCGGTCGCGATCACGCCGCGCTCGACGCCCGGGTCGCCGTAGAACAGCTGCCCGACGGGCGCGTCCGCCCGCACGGTGGATTTCTGGCCCGGCACGTAGGTGGTGAACCGGTTCATCGGATCGGTGCCGGGCGTCTGCACGTCCCACCGGACGCCCAGGTTGAGCGTCATCCGCGAGCTGATGCGGTAGTCGTCCTGAAGAAACGCCGCGCCGTACCAGCTGTCCCAGAGCGCCCGGACCGGCGCGTCCTGCGTGACGGCGCTGGGGATGCCCACCATGAAGTCCGCCAGCGCGTTCTTCGTCACGGTGTTGTTGAACGTGAAGACGCCGTAGTTGTTGAGCAGCGTGTCCTGGATCGTCGTGTTGTACGAAAGCTCGCCGCCCATCTTGAAGGCGTGCTTGGTCTTGGTCCAGCTGAAGACGTCGCGGATCGAGTAGAAATCCCCGCCGGCCTTCGGCCCGCCGATGGCGTTCGACAGGAAGAAATAGCCGCTGACGGTGATCTGCGGCAGCGCGGGCGCGCCCTGGATGATGGCCGACGAGCCGAGATCGGTGAGCGAGGTCTCGGGCAGGTTCAGCCGGCCACCGTAGTTGCGGTTGAACGAGAACCACACCTGGTTGATCTTGTTGGTGCTGGCCACCCACGTGTCACTCACGTTGAGGTTGTGCTGCCGCCAGTTGAACGAGTACAGCGCCCACGGCAGGTTGCCGGCGCCCGCCTGTGTCTGGTTCTCGCCGCTGGTCAGGAAGTAGCTGCCCGAGAGCCGGTGCGCGGTGTTCAGCTGATGTTCGACCTTCAGCAGGATTTCGTTCGTGTCGTAGGGGCTCGGCACGTACCCCTGCCAGATCTGGCCGGGCACGTTGGCGAGCGGGATGGAGTCCTTGATGATCTTCATCGCCACCGGATCGAGGCGGTTTGAGCAGATGACGCCCGTGACGCCGTTGCAGACAAACGGCAGCAGGGTCGCCGGGTCGGTCGGGATCGTCTTCGACTGGCTGAAGTCGCCGAGCCGCTCGAGATCCGTCGGCACGATCGCGTTGTTCAGGAAGGTCTGCGTCGTCTGGCGCAGCCCGGAGTAGCTGGTGAAGAAGAAGGTCCGATCCTTCGCGATCGGGCCGCCCAGCGTGCCCCCGAACTGGTTGCGCTTGAGCGCCGGCCTCGCCTGCGTCGACCCCCAGTCCTTGGCGTTCAGGCCCCCGTCGCGCGTGTACTCGAACGCCGACCCCTTGAACTTGTTGGTGCCCGACTTGGTGATGACGTTGATGATGCCGCTCGAGAACCGCCCGAACTCGACGTTGTAGCTGTTGGTCTGGACCTTGAACTCCTGGATGGCGTCCGGGTTGGGCAGCTGGTTGCCGGTGTTGCGCACGCCCGTCATGTTGATGCCGCCGTCGAGGTAGTAGTTCACCGAGCCGGTGCCGCCGTCGGCGCCGCCGTTGATGAGGGTGCGCTGCTCGGGGAAGCCGAGGCTGAGGTTGCTGGTGGACGACGAGGCGGACGCAACGCCGTTGTTGTTCGACTGCACGCCGGGCGTCAGGTCGAGCAGCGAGTAGACGTTGCGGTCGACCAGCGGCAGGCTCTCGATGGCCTTGGCCTCGACGGTCTTCGACATGTCGGCGGTCGCGGTATTGACCACCGGCGCCTCCCCCTCGACGGTGATCGTCTCGGACACGCCGCCCATCTGGAGCGCGACGTCCACCTTGACGGTGTCGTTGACGTTCAGGACGATGCCGCTGCGCGTGACCGTCTTGAAGCCGGACAGTTCCATGGCCACGCTGTAGCTGCCGATGGGCAGGAACTCCAGCCGGTAGGCACCGACCTCATTGGTGGGCACCGTGCGGTTGAAGCCGGTGTCCAGGTTGCGGGCGGTGACGGTGACGCCGGGCAGCGCGCCGCCGCTCGAGTCCGTGATGGTCCCGACAATGGTGGCCGCGGTCACCTGGGCGCTGGCGACCGATGCCAGCGGGAACGCCATGAGGATGGCGAGCAGCGCAACAATGAACGTCGTCTTTTTGATCACAGCACACCCCTCGTTCGAGAACCCGGGCAGACAGGGTGCCGGCGCGGCACTATTGTCTTACGTCGGGACAATATAGCGCCCAGTGCCCGCGTGTCAAGCCCCGCGAACACCCGGTCGCGGCGATAATTGCTGGCACTATTGCCTTGACCCCGCCGGCCCTCTTGCCTCATATTGTCCGTCGAGCAGACAATCATGCGTCTCTCGAGAGATTTGAGACGCCCCGGCACCGATTGGACTCCGTCGTGAAGCGTATCCACCCCGAGCCGATTCGCGTCGCCCGCCGCGGGACTTCCCGGGAGATCAACCGCCAGATCCTCCTGAACCTGGTCCGCGCCTGGCAGCCCGTCTCCCGCGCCGACCTCGCCCGCCTCATGGGCACCCGCCGCGGCGCCATCAGCCTCATCGTCAACGACCTCATCGCCGAGGGCGTCCTGTTCGAAGGCGCCAAGGGCGAAGCGGCACGAGGCCGCAAGCCCAAGTTCCTCTACATCGATTCGCGCAAACGGTCCGTCATCGCCGTGGACGTCCGCCCCACGCGCACCTACCTGATGGTGACCGACCTGCTGACCGAGCCCATCGTCGGCGTCTCCAGCTTCCCCACCCAGACCGACGCCGGCCGGTTCATCAAGACCCTGGGCGCCCGCATCCGGCGCATCCGCGAGGACCACAAGGATCTCGGCCAGTGCGAGGGGATCGGCCTGGTGGTCCCCGGCATGGTGGACGGTACCGGCGCCTGCATCTCGTTCGCGCCACGCCTCGGGTGGCGCGATGTGCCGCTGCGCGACCTGCTCGCGAAGGAGACCGGGCTGCCGGTGCACATCGAGAACTCCGGCCGCGCCTGCGCCATCGCCCAGGTGTGGGGCGTGCGGCGCGAGGCCGGCCGCAGTTCCGACTTCGTGTTTCTCTCGGTGTCGGACGGCCTCGGCGTCGGCTTCGTCGTCAACGGCGAGGTCGTCCGCGGCCGGCACAACGTCGCTGGCGAGTTCGGGCACACGCCGCTGAACATCGACGGCCCGCCGTGCGCGTGCGGCGCCAACGGCTGCTGGGAGGCCTACGTCTCGAACATCGCCACGCTCTCGCGGTACTTCGGCCGCGCGATCTCGCCGCACAAGCCGATCCCCGCCGAGATCGCGTCCTTCACCGTGGACGATCTGATCGCACGGGCCCGCGGCGGCGACGCCAAGGCGATCGCGGCCCTGCAGACGACGGCCCGGTACCTCGGCCTGGGCCTGGCGACTGTCGTGAACGCCGCCGACCCGGCGCGCATCTTTCTCAGCGGCGAAATCATCGCCGCGTGGGATCTCATCGAGGGCACGGTGCGGCAGGCGCTGGCCAGCCGCGTCCTGGCCCCGGCGGCCTCGAGCATCGAAATCACGCTGATCCCGTCGCCCGACCATCCCCGGTTGCGCGGCGCGGCGGCACTGGTGACGGCCCCGCTGTTTGCGGCGCCGCAGGTTGGATGACCGCCGGATGGGCGGCGAGAGGAGTCAGAACATGAGCGGATTGGCAGGACGCGTCGCGCTGGTCACGGGCGCGGAAGTCGGGATTGGCCGCGCCACCGCGATGGCGCTGGCGCGGGACGGGGCCGACGTGGCGGTCCACTACTACTCGAACGAGGCCGGCGCCATCGAGGCGACGCGCGAAATCAAGTCGCTCGGCCGGCACGCCGCGGTGTTCCAGGGCGACCTCACGAAAAGCGCCGACGTCGCGCGCGTGGTCGACGGCGCCATCGCCCGCTTCGGCCGCATCGACATCCTCGTCAACAACGCCGGCGGCCTGCTCGGCCGACACGCGCTGGTCGACATGCCCGAGGCGTTCGTCCATGCCGTGCTCGACGTCAACGTCCTCACGACGTTTCTCTGCTGCAAGGCCGTGGCGCCCGGCATGATCGCCCGCAAGCAAGGCGCGATCGTCAATCTGACCTCGCTGGCGGCGCACAACGGCGGCGGCCCCGGCGCCTCCATCTACGCCGCGGCCAAGGCGGCCGTGCTGGCGCTGACCAAGGCGTACGCGAAGGAACTGGCGCCCCACGGCATCCGCGTCAACGCGGTCTCGCCGGGCCTCATCGGCGGCACGCCGTTCCACAACACGTTCACCAGCGCCGAGGCGTTCGCCGCGGCCGTGAAGACGATTCCGCTGGGCCGCGGCGGCGAGCCCGACGATGTCGCGAAGGTCATCGCGTTCCTCGCGGGCGACGCGGCGGGGTTCCTCGCGGGCGAGACCATCGAGATCAACGGCGGCATGAATATGAGATAGCGCCCCGTCCCCGGGAGCAGCGTGTCAGATCACGGGCTGACATCGACGCGACGAATCTGAGAGCCGGCTATGACAATCCCTGGACTCCGCTGGCTGATGATCAGCCTGATATTCCTGGCCACGGTCATCAACTACATCGACCGGCAGACCGTGTCGGTGCTGAAGACCGCCATCAGCACCGATCTGGGCCTGTCGAACGCGGACTACGCGGCGATCCAGAACAGCTTCCTGGTGCTCTACGGCATCAGCCAGATGGTGTCGGGACGCCTCTACGATCGCTTCGGCACCAGGCTCGGGTTCATTTTCTCGATCGTGGTGTGGTCCGGCGCGGCCATCGCGCATGCGTTCGCGCGCACGGCCGGCGAGTTCCGCGTGTTCCGCGCCGTGCTGGGATTTGGCGAGGCCGGCAACTGGCCAGGCGCCGCCAAACTGGTGGGCGAATGGTTCCCGGTGAAGGAACGCGCCCTGGGCATGGGCATCTTCAATGCGGGCGCCGCGCTGGGCGGTGCGGTATCGCCGCCCATCATCGCGTGGCTCGCGCTGGCGTACGGCTGGCGCTTCACCTTCGTGGTCACCGGCGTGCTGGGATTCGCGTGGCTGCTCCTGTGGGTCGTGCTCTACCGGGCGCCCGAGACGCACCCGTGGATCACCGAAGAAGAGCGCGCGCACATCCTGTCGGATCGCACGGCCAGCGGTGCCGGGCAGGTTGAGTGGCGGCCGGGCTGGCTGACACTGCTGCGGTACCGGCAGACCTGGGCCGTCGTCATCGGCCGTTTCATCACCGATCCGATCTGGTGGCTCTACATCTTCTGGCTGCCCAGCTACTTCCAGGAGGCGCGCGGGTTCAGCCTGCAGCAGATCGGGATGTCGGCGTGGCTCCCCTTCCTGTGCGCGGGCATCGGCGCCCTGGGCGGCGGCTGGGCGTCGGGCTATCTCATCCAGCGCGGCTGGACCGTGGACCGCGCGCGCAAGACGGTGATGGCCTTCGGTGCCCTGCTGACGCCGGCCGGCATCCTCGCCATGCGCACCGCGGATCCGTACACGGCGCTGCTGCTGATGGGGGTCGTGCTGTTCGGGTTCCAGATCTGGATCAACAACCTGCAGACCCTGCCCAGCGACTTCTTCCCGAAGTCCGCCGTCGGATCGGTGTTCGGCCTGGGCGGCACCTCGGCCGCGATCGCCAGCGTGATGTTCAACTGGGGCACCGGCCGGGTCGTGGATGCCATGGGGTACACGCCGATGTTCGTCGTCGCCGGCGTGCTGGGCCCGCTCGGCCTTGTCGCCACCATCCTGCTCGCCGGCCGCGTCACGCCGCTTGAGGAAAGCGAACTGCGGTAGGTCGACCGGCGCGCCTGTCCGTTGCGCGCGCCGCTTGCCGCCCACCCGCGACTTCGCGCAAGATCGCAGGATGTCTGCCCGCGAGCGCGGCCGCGTCGTCTACTCCACCGGATCGGGTCGCATGTGTCCCGGCTGCGGGTGGCCTGCGGAGAACTGCACGTGCAGCACGCGCGAAGCCAATGCGCCGGTGCCGGTTCGCGTGGTGGCGAAGTTGCGAATCGAGAAGGCCGGGCGCGGCGGCAAGACCGTCAGCGTCGTCTGCGACCTGCCGCGCAATGCCGCGTTCCTGAAAGACCTCGCGCAGGATCTCAAGCGCGCGTGCGGCACCGGCGGCACCGTGCTCGAGGATCGCATCGAGCTGCAGGGCGACTTGCGCGACCGCATCCGCGAGCGGCTCCTGCAGAAGGGTTTCGGCGTCAAGGGCTGACCGATGTCAGCCGCCGCGCGCAGGCGATCACGTCGAGCGTCTTCGGGGTCAGGTCGTAGCGCGCCAGGTCATCGACGCTCGCGAGCACGACGTTGGCGACATCGCTGCCGGCGCGAAGCTCGCCGCCGACCGGGGTGCAGACGTAGTCGGCCAGCACGTAGTGAAAGCGCACGCGGCCGTCGTCGTCTCGCGTGATGCGGTCGAACAACTCAACCAGCGGCCCGACCTCCACGATCAGCCCCGTCTCCTCGCGCATCTCGCGCCCGAGGCCCTCGTGCAGGCGCTCCCCCAGTTCCAGCGTGCCGCCCGGCAGGCTCCAGCGGCCGGCCAGCGGCTCGAAGCGACGCTTGATAAGCACGACCTGGCCGTCGATGAACGCGATCCCGCCGACGCCGACAATCGGCCGTACCGGATAGCGACGCGCCTCGGCGGCGTCGCGCGCGGCGTCGGGCGGCAAGCCGAGACGGGGATCGGATGCGGCCGACGGATCGACACCGGGGTCGCTCTCGCTCATTGCCCCATCACTTTCACGACGACGCGCTTCTTGCGCTGGCCGTCGAATTCGGCGTAGAAGACCTGCTCCCACGGGCCAAGATCCAGCGCGCCTTTGGTGATCGGCAGCATCACCTGGTGCCCCATCAGCGTGCGCTTGAGATGCGCGTCGGCGTTGTCCTCGCCGGTCTGATGATGGCGATAGTCGAGGCCGGACGGGGCGAGCTTCTCCAGCCACACCTGGAAGTCCTGCATGAGCCCGCTCTCCCAGTCGTTTACGTAGACCGCCGCGGTGATGTGCATAGCGGACACGAGCACCATGCCCTCCTGCACGCCGCTCGTCTTCACGATGGCCGCGACCTCGTCGGTGATGCGGACGATTTCGCGCGGCTGCTTCGTCGTGAACCAGAGGTAGTCGGTGTGGACTGTCATTGGGGAGATCATACTCGGGGTTCGGCCGCCTTCGCGCACGGCGGGAGAGGAGCAGACGCCCTCATTCGTGGGCGCTGCCTCCTGACAGCCGTGGGCGCTGGCTTCCGCCTGCGCGCGCAGCGCTCCGGCGAGACTCGCCGAAGCCTTGGCGAAGGCGGTCCGCCTGCGCCTCAGAGGAGCCGGCTCAAGCCGGCTCCCACGACAGCAGCGCGCCAGCGACGGA
>Ga0315283_10003978_pt1 | contig 12744 bp, 11 predicted proteins | sample YL17G09_0_MG_FD_204541 | JGI IMG/M metagenome (GOLD analysis project Ga0315283, IMG submission 204541) | Sediment microbial communities from Yellowstone Lake, YNP, Wyoming, USA - YL17G09_0 | ecosystem: Environmental > Aquatic > Freshwater > Lake > Sediment | place: USA: Wyoming | collected...
GAGCAGTTCGGAAGCCCGCTCGTCGTCCAGGAGGTCGACCTCGCAGAGCCGAAGGCGGACGAGGTGCTCGTGCGGCTCGTCGCCTGCGGCGTCTGCCACACGGACCTCTACACCGCCTCGGGCACCGACCCGACGGGCTACGCGCCGTGCGTGCTCGGCCACGAGGGCGCCGGGGTGGTCGAGCGCGTCGGAGCAGGGGTCACCCTGGTGCGGCCCGGCGACCATGTGATCACGCTGTTCGCGCCGGAGTGCGGCACGTGCGTGCACTGCCTCAGCGGGCGTACGAACCGCTGCGTCGCGATCCGCGAGCAGCAGGGCCTCGGCTACCTGCCGGACGGCACCGCGCGTCTCTCGCGCGACGGTGAGCCGTTGCGCCACTTCATGGGCACGTCGACGTTCGCCGAGTACACGGTGATGCCCGAGATCGCGCTCGCGAAGGTCAGCCCCGACGCGCCGCTCGACGGCTGCGCGCCCTTTGCCTGCGGTCTCTCCACGGGGATCGGCGCTGCGCTCTACACGGCCCAGGTCGAGCGCGGCTCGACGTGCGTCGTCTTCGGCTGCGGGCTCGTCGGCCTGGGTGCGGTGATCGGCGCCCGGCTTGCCGGCGCCGGACGCATCGTCGCGATCGACCGCTCCGAGGGCCGGCTCGCGCAGGCGCTGCACCACGGCGCCACCGAGGTGCGCGTCGCGGCCGACGACACCGTCGACTGGATTCGTGCCGAGACGGGCGGCTACGGCGCCGACTACACCTTCGAGGCGACCGGCAACGTCGCCGTGATGCGGCAGGCCGTCGAGTCGGCACGGGAGGCGTGGGGCCTCGCCACGATGTGCGGCGTCGCCGGCAAGGGCGAGTTGCTCGAGGTCGTGCCCCGGTTCCTGATCACAGGCAGGCGCGTCACCGGCTCCTCGTTCGGCGGCGTCAGGGGGCGGACGCAGGTGCCGCTGCTCGTCGACCGCTGGCTGGCGGGCGAGATCGACGTGGAGGCGCTGCTCTCGCACCGCATCTCGCTCGACGAGGTGAACCACGGCTTCGAGCTGATGGAGGCGCAGGACGGCATCCGCAGCGTGATCACGTTCGGCTGAGGCGCGTCTTTGATTGTTCCGACAAGAGGAGGTCGATCGTGAAGGTCACGCTCATGCTCGCCGATGCGGCCCAGGTCGCCGACGGAAAGCTCTACATCCTCGGTGGCGGCTGGTCGGCCATCGTGCCCGGCGGGCCGTTTGCGGTGGCCGGGAAGATCGAGGTGCCGTACGACCGCGCCACAGAGACGCACGAGTGGCGGCTCGAGCTCGTGGACGCCGACGGCCAACCCGTGCTCGTTCACCCCGCGCTGGACGCAGAGCCTCAGCCGCTCGTGTTGAGCGGCAGCTTCTCGACGGGCATCCCGCCGCACGTCGTGCCCGGCACGCCGCTCGACAGCGTCATCGCAGCGAACTTCGCGCCGGGCCTCCCGCTCGCGCCGAGCTCGCGCTACCAGTGGCGTTTCTCGATCGACGGTCAGGAGGACGAGGACTGGAGCCTCGGCTTCTCGACACGTGCAGCGCCGGCGTCGTAGCGCACCCCGTCGTCACGGCTCGAACAGCGCCTCGACCAGCCCGGCGCCGTCGAACGCGACCGAGACCTCGTCTCCCGCCGCGACGAAGCAGTGCCCGGTGCAGGTGCCGGTGCTCACGATCTCACCCGCCTCCAGTACCCGGCCGTGCTCCCCCAGCCAGTTGACGAGCCAGGTGAGCGAGGTCAGCGGATGCCCCATCGCCGCCCGCCCGAAGCCCTCCTTCACGAACCGGCCGTTCAGCCGCAGCTCGATGCGCGCGCCCGGCAGATCCAGCCCGCGCCAGTCCCGGATCGGCGTACCGGTCACGAGCGCCGCTCCGCCGCCGTTGTCGAGGCAGGAGCCGAAGTAGCCGCTCGCCCCGTACCAGTCCTCGAAGACGGTGTCCCCGAGCTCGAGTGTGGGCATGAGGCAGTCGATCGACGCGGCAACCTCTTCCTCGCTATACGGCGTCTCCCGCGGGGAAAGGTCTGCGCCGAGCCGGAAGGCGAACTCGCACTCGACGTTGCGGTAGTTGATGAAGAGCGAGCCCGGGAGTCGCGCGGGGCTCTCGAACACGGTGCCCGTGTAGATCCGTCCGGGAGCAGGCCCCGGCAACCCTTCCGAGCGCCGCACCTCTTCGCTCGCAGCACCGATTTTCCACCCAGCGGGCTCCCAGCCGAGCCTCTCATCGAGGCGCAGCGCGACCGCCGTGACCGACTGCCAGTCCCGTGTCTGTAATTCGACCGGGAGCGCGACGCTGCGGCGCTCCTCACGACCCAAGGCGATCGCCTCGACGACGGCGCTCAGCTCGTCGGCGGTCAGCGGCGTCTCGCGCCGGCACGGAACGGCCTGACCCGGCGGCGTCGCGCCGTGGATCGGCCGGCCCCTGTCTGTGATCCCGGACGTCTCCGTGTGGCCGCCGGTCATGAGCCCTCGCTCCCCGGCCCCCGCGCCCCGGCGACTCCACGGAACTGCGGAGCCCGCTTCTCGATGAAGGCGGCGATGCCTTCGAGGGCGTCTTCCGTCACGATCAGCCGGGCCGTCGCATCCTGTTCGAGCGTGAGCGCCGTCGGCAGCGACGCCTCGAGGCCTTCTCGGACGATGCGCTTGATCGTCTCGACGGCTAGTGGAGCCTGCGCGACGACGGCCGCGGCGAGCTCGGCCGTCGCCTCGGGCAGCTCGTCCTTCGGCACGACCCGGTTCACGAGCCCCCAGGCCAGAGCCTCGTCCGCGGTCAGGAACCGCCCGGTCAGCAGCAGCTCGTTTGCCCGCACTCGACCGACGAGCCGTGGTAGGCGTTGCGTCCCGCCCCCTCCCGGTACCAGGCCGAGCTTCGGCTCCGGCAGCCCGAACCTGGCGTTGTCGGCAGCGACGACGAGGTCGCAGGCCAGCACGAGCTCGAAGCCACCGCCGAGGGCAAACCCCTGCACCGAGGCGATCACGGGCTTGGCCAGCGCCGCGAGCCTGTCGCTGACGGCGCGGCCGACGTCCATGAACGCCCTGTAGTCGTGGACGGTGATGCCGACGTAGTCTTCGATGTCCGCTCCGGCCGCGAACGCGCGTCCGGAGCCGTGGAGGACGCCCACGACCGCTGCATCGCTCGCCTCGAGCCTGTCGAGAGCGAGCGCGAGCTCGCCGAAGACCTCACGGTTCAGGGCATTGAGCTTGTCGGGGCGGTTGAGCGTGATCCAGCCGACGCCGTCCTGCTCGCGGTAGAGGACGACCTCGTCCGTCGACTCCTCCGTTGTCATCTGTGCCTCCTCCGACAGCGTCGGCCTCGCTCCGGGAACGCCGAGCACGACGTTTCGGATGTGGGTTGAACGTCTGCGTCCGCTACGACTTGACGCAGGCCGGTCGATGATTCATCCTACATTCCCTACTAGGCACACCTATCTCAGGAGGGTCGATGAAGGCTCCAACGAACGGAAGCGGACGCCCGGTTCGGTCGCGTCTGCGCGGGTCAGCGATTGTCACTGCCTTCCTGCTGGTGGCGTTCTTCGCCTTCAGCATCGCGGGTGCCGGCGCGGCGACCGCAGCCGAGCCTCCGGTTCCCACAAAGGCTCTCTGCAAGAAAGCGAGCTACAAGATCGGGTACGACGTCTTCTCGGGTACGCAGCCGTTCGCGAACCTCGTGACGAAGGGCCTGATGGACGCCGCGAAGAAGCTTGGCTGCGTGACGGTGATCAAGACGATCGACAACCTCAACGGCCCGGTCGCGGTCGGCAACGTGAAGACGATGATCAACCAGAAGATCGACGGCCTCATCGACTTCAACGTGCTGGCCCCGTTCCAGCCGGCGATCGCCAAGCTGATCAAGTCGGCGGGGATTCCCGGTGTCGCGATCGTGGGTGCCGATCTGCCCGGCTCTCCGTCGGTCGGTGCCGACAACTACCTCGCCTCCGTCAAGAACGGGGTGTACCTCGCGACGGTGACCAAGAAGAGGTTCCCCGGCGTCGAGCCCTACTCCGTCGTCGCGGCCGAGCCAGCGGCCGGGCCCATCATCATGAAGCGCTACTTCGGCGCCGTGGCCGGCATCAAGCAGGTGTACCCGTCGCTCTCGAGCTCGCACATCATCCAGGTCAAGAGTGACGGCACGGAGACGGGGACGTACAACAACGCCGTCTCTGCTCTCTCGAAGATCCCGTCGGACGGCGTCGTGATGATGACGGCCGTGAACGACGAGGTGACCCACGCGCTGTACAAGGCGGCGGGTGCCCGAGGCCTCAAGAACTACCTCGTCAACTCGTTCGGCGGCGACCCGTTCGGGCTCGCCCAGGTCTGCAAGGACCGTGTGCACTATGTGGGCGCCCTGTACCTCCAGCCGGAGGTGTGGGGATCCGCGTCCATCGCGGTGATCCTGGCCCAGATCAACGGGCAGCCGTTCCCGAAGGCGGTCGGGATCACGGGCGAGCAGGTGACCGCGGCGACGCCCTTCCTCAAGTGCAAGTAGGCAACGAACCGGGCCGGCCGTAGGCAGCGGCAGCCGGTGATCACCGAACGGGCGGGCCGATCCGTCGGCCCGCCCGGGAGGGGCCGTGAAGCCCGGCCGGGGGGCGCGCCTTCGTGCCGGGACGCGGACCCCAGGCTGCTGCAACGGCCGCCACGAGGGCCTTCCGACACGGTTGCCGACGGATCGGCCGCGAGTTTGCCGAGTAGACTGACTCGTCCCGAGGAGACCAGCTTCCCCATGAGCACTGCAGGCGTGACCACCTAGATGAGCAACCTCCAGGAAGAGCAGGCCGCCGCCGTCCAGCCGGTCGACGTTGCGGACCGGGCCACCGGCGAGCGCCGCGAGGGGCAACTGGCCCGGCGCCGGCACGTGATCGAGAGGCTGCAGGGCCAGGGCCTGATCCTCATCCTCGCCGTCGTGGTCGGGATCATGTGGTCCAGCTCGCCGTACTTCATGTCGACGGACAACCTGCTCACCGCCGCGAGCGTGGTGAGCATCCTCGGCATCATGGCCGTCGGCGAGACGCTGATCATCATCGCCGCGGAGATCGATATCTCGATCGGCAGCGTCATGGCCGTCACCTCGGTGCTGATCGGCTCCCTCGTGGCCAAGGGCATGAACGTCTGGGTCGCGGTGGCCGTGGCGATGCTCCTCGCCGCCGGCGTCGGTTTCGTCAACGGGATTCTCACGGTCTGGTTCAGGATCAACTCGCTCGTGGTCACGCTCGGGATGTACTCGATCGTGCTGGGAATCGCGTATGTGTTGTCGAACAGCTCGACGGTGATCATCGACCAGCAGGGATTCAGCTGGCTCGGGTCGGGGAAGATCGGATCCGTGCCCGTCTCGGTGTTCATCTTCCTCGGTGTCTGGCTCGCCGGGCAAGCCGTCCTGAAGCTGACGGCGCTCGGACGCCACATCTTCGCGGTCGGCGACAACTACGACGCCGCAGTCCGGGCCGGCATCCGTGCCGACGGCCTGCGCATCGGTCTCTTCGTCGCGATGTCGCTCAGCGCCGGGCTCGCCGGCGTCATCGTCACGTCGGAGCTCTCGTCCGCCGCGCCCCAGGTCGGCGACCCGTACCTGCTCGCAGTCGTCACCGCAGTGATCCTGGGTGGCGCGAGCCTCGCGGGAGGTCGCGGCACGCTGGTGGGGACCCTGATCGCCGTTGCCATCCTGGGTGTTCTCCAGAACGGCTTCGCGCTCCTCCAGTTCTCCGTGTACACCGAGTACATCGTGCTCGGCTGCCTCCTGATCTTCGCCGTGCTCACCGACCAGCTCGTGCGACGGAGCGAGCGATGACAGCCGGGGGCAACGGGCCATCCGGCGCGCTACTCGAGGCACGCGGGATCACGCGGTACTTCGGCAGCGTCGCGGCACTGCAGGAGGTGGATTTCCAGGTCAGCGCCGGCGAGGTCGTCGGCCTGGTCGGCGACAACGGTGCCGGGAAGTCGACGCTGCTGAAGATCCTCTGCGGTGCGCTCCGGCCCACATCGGGACAGATCTTCGTGGACGGTGAAGAGGCCCACTTCCAGTCCCCGCGCGAATCCCGGGATCGGGGAATCGAGGTGGTCTACCAGGATCTGGCGCTCGCGACCGAGCTCTCGGTCACGGAGAACATCTTCCTGGGGCGCGAGAGGCGGAGGGCAGGTGCACTCGGCGCGCTTCGCGTCCTCGACCGGCCGACCATGGCGGTCGAGGCGAAGAGCACGCTCGACTCTCTCGGAATCCAGATCGGCGACGTGTCGGCCCGCTGCGGTCTGCTCTCGGGAGGGGAGCGGCAGGCGGTCGCCGTCGCCCGTGCCATCCGGTGGGGATCGAAGCTGTTGCTGCTCGACGAGCCCACGGCCGCGTTGGCCGTCATGGAACAGAGAAAGATCGGCGGTCTGATCTCGGAAGTCACCAAGCACGACGTCGGTGTCATCCTCGTCAGCCACAACCTCCGCCAGGTGCACGAGCTGTGTGACCGCATTGTGGTCTTGCTCCACGGTCGTATGGCCGCCAACCTGCGGAAGGCGGACATCACAGTCGAGGACATCGTGATGTGGATTACCGGCGTCGCCGCCGAGGCGGCGTCCGGCTGAGCCGGCGCGCGCGGCCCGGCAGGCGAGAAAGAGGCAGGCAGGCGTGATCTCGATCGCGGAGCTGCTCGATCCGAACGCACCGGGCGACCTGTGGCCGCTGCTGCGACAGGTCGGCGTCGAGCAGGTCGTGAGCCTGCTCGAGGCCGGCGAGCAGACCGAGCGCTGGCTCTTCGAGGAGTCGCACACGGACGATCGCGCCCTCGTGAGCGCGAACCGGGGACGGCAGGAGCCGTGCTGGTCGCGCGCGTCGCTCGAGCGTCTCAACGCGCGCTACGAAGAGGCCGGCTTCGAGCTCGTCGCCCTCGAGGACACCCCGCCGCTGGACAAGGTCCGGCTCGCCCTGCCCGGGCGCGAGGAGCAGCTCGACGCGTTCTGCACGCAGCTGCGGGCGATGGGCGCCGTCGGTATCCCGGTGCTCTGTTACAACTGGATTCCGGTGTACAGCTGGGCGCGAACCGACCTCGCGGTGCGCGCGCGAGGCGACGCGCTCGTCACCGGCTACGACCACGACGCGATGAGGGAGGCGCCGGCACGACCCGAGGCCGAGCTGGCGACGCAGGAGCGCCTCTGGGAGAACTTCGAGTACTTCCTGCGGCGCGTCGTGCCCGTGGCGGAGCACGCGGGTGTGCGGCTCGCCCTCCACCCGGACGACCCGCCGATCTCGCCCGTCAGGGGCCTCGGCAGGATCATGGTGAGCGTCGACGCCTTTCAGCGGGTGATCGAGCTCGTCCCGAGCGACTGCAACGGGATCACGCTCTGCCAGGGGAACTTCGCGCTGATGACCGACGACCTGCCTGCCGTGATCCGGCACTTCGGCGAGCAGGGTAAGGTCTTCTTCGTCCACTTCCGCGACGTACGCGGCACGCCGGAGCGCTTCGTCGAGACCTTCCACGACGACGGCCCGACGGACATGCTGGCGTGCATGCGCGCGTACGCGGCGGCCGGCTTCGACGGGGTCATGCGGCCTGACCACGTGCCGACGCTGTACGGCGAGCCCAACGACAGGCCGGGCTACGCCACCCTGGGGCGGCTGTTCGCGATCGGGTACATCGCCGGGCTGCGAGAGGCCGCCTACGGCGCCCGTGGCGCTGATCTCACCGCCGGGGGCGGGCCGGTCGCAGCGGGCGCCGAACGACCGCGCTAGACCCCGTCACTCGCTCGAGGCGGAGGGTACCGGGGCGGGCGGCACCGGGACAGCCCCGTCCATCGCCTGCAGCTTGCGGCCCTCCTCGATCGCCTCGATGGCGCCGTCCATGTGGGCGCGCATCACTGCGGCGGCCTCGACGGGGTCATGCGTCCGGATCGCTTCGAGCAGAAGCTCGTGCTCGACTCGCGCCCGCTCACCGGCCCAGGGTATCCGCGTGGCCAGCCTGCGCGCGTTTGCGATCAGGCCGCTGACGGCGTCGAGCATGATCGCGTAGATCGAGTTGTGGGTCGCCGCCGCCAGCGACGCGTGGAACTCGTCGTCGGGGGTGCTGATCTCCCGGCCCTGCTCGAGAGCGGACTGGAAGGCCCGGAGGCACGCCGCGATCCTCTCGATGTCGTTCTCGGTCGCCGTCTCCGCGGCGCGGGAGGCGATCTCGACCTCGAGCAACCGGCGGAAGGCGTACAGGTCGCCGACGGCCTCCTCCTTCAGCAGCGCCGAGACCGTCTCGATGTCGATCGCGTTCTCGCTCTCGATGCCGATCACGGTGGCGCCGCGTCCGGGGCGCACCTCGACGAGCCCCAGGGTGACGAGCGCCTGCACTGCCTCGCGCACCGAGTTACGGCCGACGGCGTACTCCTCCATCAGGGCCTTCTCGGTCGGGAGACGGTCGCCCGGGCCGAACTCTCCGGCGCGGATGCGCTCGAGCACCGCGCCGCTCACCGCCTGGCTCAGTGTCTGGCGTTCAAGGCGCATTGAGACAATTGTAGTGCACTAATGCCCCGTCATCACCAACAATGGGATAATGGGAGGAAGATGCTCGAGCACTCGAGACAGGCCGATCCACGGTCGCCGGCCGACGGTCCCGAGCGCTTCCTCGTGACCGGCTGCGAGGGGTGCATCGGCTCGTGGGTCGTCCGCAGGCTCGTCGACCAGGGCTTTCCCGTGGTGGCGTGCGACCTCGCCCCGGAACCGCGACGCATCGCGCGTATCCTCGAGCCGCCGCTCCCCGGCCGGCTGACGTATGCCTGCGCCGACCTCACGGCGCCGGGCGCGATCGCCGAGCTCGTGGCCGAGCACCGCATCACACGTATCGTGCACCTGGCCGCGCTCCAGGTGCCCTTCGTCGCCGCCGACCCGCTGCTCGGCGCCGAGGTGAACGTCGTGGGCACGGTCCGGGTCCTGGAGGCAGCACGCGGCGCCGCGTCGGTCCGGGGCGTCGCCTACGCCAGCTCCTCCGCCGTCTTCGGTTCGTCCGGGGCGTGGGGCAGGGCCGACACCCTCTACGGCGCCTTCAAGGCCGCGAACGAGGAGACCGCCCGCTTCTACGCCCGCGACTACGCGACGCCGAGCACCGGTCTTCGCCCCTGCGTCGTGTACGGCCCGAATCGGGACCGGGGGCTCTCGGCTGCGATCACGCACGCTCTCAAGGCGGCCGTCCTCGGCGTGAGCTACACGATCCCGTTCTCCGGGTCGATCGACCTGCAGTACGTGGAGGACGTCGCGTCTGCGTTCGTGCGCGTCGCCCTCGCCCAGCAGGACGGAGCGCGGGTCTTCGACCTGCACGGGGAGCTCGTCGACATCGAGGAGGTGATCGCGATCATCGAAGCGCAGGTCCCGGAGGCGGCGGGGCGGATCTCGTGCAGCCCGTCGGCCGTTCCGGGGCGGGTCGAGTTCGACGACGAGCCGCTCAGGGCACTCCTCGGCGGGCTTCCGAAGACGTCGCTCGCGGACGGCATCCGCACGAGCCTCGAGCTGTTCCGCCGGCAGCGTGACTCCGGCATCCTCACGAGGGCAGGCTTCGAGGCCGATGCGGGCGTCTCCCCCATCTGAGGCCGGGGACGCAAGGAGGCAGCTGCTGCTCGCGCGACGCGGTGGCTCCCTACGTAGCGCGCGACCAGGCGAGGCAGACGTCCGATCCCTGGAGGTAGCGCTCGAAGTCCCCCGGGCCGCGATCGGTCTCGGCGGCCGTGGGCTCGACGCGCTCGAGGCTCCCCCTGAGCCCGCGCGTCCGGGCGAGGTCGCCCCCGTTCGCCGCGGCAGCCGCGAGCATTGCGGCTCCGAGAGCGGATGCGTCCGACTCGTCGAGCACGTCGAGTGGCCGCTGCAGCGCAGCCAGGCGCGCTTTCCGCCACGGAGCCAGCGACGCGCCCCGTCCTGCGACGCGCACCTCGCCCGCCCGCGCTCCGAGCTGCGCCTCCGCAGAGGAGAGGACGTGAAGCTCGCTGAGGCAGACGCCCGCGACCACCGCCCGGGCCAGCTCTGCTGCACCGTCTCGCGCCGACAGTCCGAGGAAAGCGCCGCGCACATCCGTTCGCCAGATCGGTGCGCGCTCCCCCGCGAGATACGGGACGAACACCGGCGGCTCGCGGCTCTCGGCCGGCGCCGTGGACGCGAGCGCGAGCACCTCCGGGATCCCGGAGCCGAGCACGCTGGCGAGCCATGCCACGGACGCGCCGCCCGACTGCGTCGGCCCGTAGACCACGGACAGCGGCGCGCACGTGTCGGGAATCGCGAACAGCGAGCCTCCCGCGGGGGTCCTGCCTGCCGTCGACAGCCCGACGATGCTCGAGGTCCCTGACAGCACGAACCCCGACGGGGCGTCGAAGGCGCCGACGGCGAGCATGCCTGCCAGCGCGTCGCTCCAGCCGACGGACACAGGCGTCCCCTCCGGAACCCCGAAGGCCGACGCGGCTCGGGCCGTCACGGCCCCACGAGCTTCCCAGGCGGGCGCGAGCGGTGGCACGACATCGTCACTCCAGCCGGTACGGGCCATGATCTCTGTGGCCGCGGCCAGTTCGATCACGTTGCAGAGGCCCTTCGTCGACCACGGATCGGACAGCGGCGACCCCGTCAGGTGGAGGCCGACGAAGTCCTTCGGCTGGAGCGCCCAGCGGGTGCGCCGCAGGGTCTCGGGCTCGTGGCGCGACAGCCAGAGCAGCTTGGCCGGGGGGTAGGAAGGCGCCCACGGCAGGTCGATCCCGACCAGCGGCTCGCTCGGCCCGAGCTCCGCTGCGAGCTCCTGCGCCTCCGCTTCCGCCCGCGCGTCCTGCCAGGTGAGAGCGGGCCGCACGGGCTCCGCGTCGGCGTCGGCGAGCACGAGCGTCGGCGTCTGGCCGACGAGGCCGATACCGCCCAGAGCGACGCCGGCCACGCCGCAGCGTGCGATCGCGTCGCGCGTCGCGGCGAGGTAGTCGTGCGGGCTCTGCTCGGCCTCCCCGCCGGGCCCGTAGGTCGAGTCGTAGGGCACGTCGGCGCGGGCCGAAACGGCGCCCTCCGGGCCGACCAGCAGGGCCTTGACGGAGGACGTGCCGATGTCGAGACCGAGCCAGTGCTGCACAGCCACGACACGATGCTATCGATTGAGTAGGGTTGATCCGATGAACACGGAGCTGTCGTTTACCGACTCGGTCGAGGTCGCGAGCGGGGTCTTCTGCATCCCGACCGACTACCCGCAGGTCGCGGATGCGCCGCTCTGGGTCTATCTCGTGCGCGATCGCAATCGCGTCTCGGCCATGATCGACTGCGGCGTCCCGACCACCTACGACGCCGTGCTCGCCGACGCTCTGCCCGGTCTCGGCATCGACCCGACCGAGATCGAGTGGTTGATCCTGACCCACGGGCACACGGACCACATGGGTGGGCACGCGTCGCTCAGGCGGCATACCTCGTTCTCCGTGGCGGCCCCGCTCGAGGACGTGATCTGGATCCAGGCCGTAGAGCGGCAGTGGCATGACTTCTGGGACTGCTGGCCGGGGGTCTTCTCGCTCGAGGCAGACCGCGACGCGATCGTCGGCATGTGCGGAGGGGATCTTCCGGTCGATCACATCCTGCGCGACGGTGAGGTGTTCGAGGTCGGCGACCGCAGGCTGGAGGTCGTGCAGACGCGCGGGCACACCCGCGGGCACTGCGCGTTCTTCGAGCGGGAGACGGGCATCACCTTCACCGGCGACAGCATCCAGGGGCACGGAATCTCCGCCTCGAGCGGGACCAGCGTGTTCGCGCCGCTCTACGACGACGCGGACGACTACGTGAGAGGCCTCGAGCGGCTCCGCGCCTTGCCCTTCACGCTCCTCTGCCCCGCCCACCAGGCCCCGCTCGGCCGTGAAGCGGGGCTCGCGTTCATCGACGACAGCATCCGCTTCGTGGGCGACGCCGACGAGCTCGTCCGCAACCTGATCCAGGGGGCGCAGGGGCCGCTCACCGCCGTCGAGGTGGCAGCGGAGCTCGGCCGCTTCGTGGGTACCAATCCGCCCGTCTCGATCCAGACGGTCTACGCGGCAACCGCGCACCTGCGGCAGGCCGCACGCGCGGGTCTCGTGGAGCCGCTCTGGGCTCCCACTGGACGTTCCACGTGAGCGGCCCTGTCGAGCTGCGCGGGATCACGTGGGATCACGAGCGAGGCCGCGACCCGCTGGTGGCGGCCGCGGCGCGGTTCGAGGCGGACACCGGCATCAGGGTGAGATGGGACGTCAGGCCGCTCCAGGGGTTTGCCGACGCACCCATTCCCGAGCTAGCGCAGAAGTACGACCTGCTCGTCTACGACCACCCGCACATCGGCGAGATCGTCCCGACGGGGGTGCTCGTCCCGCTCGACGAGATCGTCGACAGCTCGTTCATCGAGGACCAGGCGCGCAACTCGGTCGGCCCGAGCCACAGGAGCTACGAGTGGGACGGGCACCTCTGGGCGCTCGCGATCGACGCAGCGGGCCACGTCAGCGCCTACCGCCCGGATCTCGTCGAGGATCTCGGCGTCGGCGTCCCCGGCACGTGGGACGACGTCTGGGAGCTCGCCGACCGGGCGCGCCGCCGAGGCAAGTACATCTCCCTCCCGCTCGTCGCGGTCGACACCCTCGGTGCGCTCCTGACGCTGTGCGCCAACGCCGGCGTCGAGCCGTACGCCGGTCCCGACCGGCTGGCGCCGCGTGACGTCGCCCTGCATCACCTCGAAACGCTTCGCCGGCTCGTCGAGATCGGGCATCCCGAGGCGTTCGCCTGGAACCCGATCCGCCTGCTCGAGCACATGGCCGGGGC
>Ga0315283_10003980_pt1 | contig 12741 bp, 8 predicted proteins | sample YL17G09_0_MG_FD_204541 | JGI IMG/M metagenome (GOLD analysis project Ga0315283, IMG submission 204541) | Sediment microbial communities from Yellowstone Lake, YNP, Wyoming, USA - YL17G09_0 | ecosystem: Environmental > Aquatic > Freshwater > Lake > Sediment | place: USA: Wyoming | collected...
CGTGAACGACTGGCAGCGGTCAGCGGCGAATCATGAACTCGTCGATGCTGCTCGGCCCCAGATTCAAGGGCGTCGCCTTGATCAGGGCCACGGGCAGCTTCAGGTCGGACACCGACGACAATACAGCGGCGTCCGCCGCGGCGTTGCCCTGCGGACGGCTGGTGGCCGCCGGTCTCACGTCATCAACCGACGACGATGGCGCGCCGCTCACCGCCGGGGCGCTGCCCTGCGGCGTGTTGTAGACGGCCGGCCCCAGATATGTGCCCTTCTGGCCTTCGGCCTTGTCGGTCTCGGCCTGGAACGGGTGCGCCCGCATGTAGGTGTCGTTGCGAACGCCCTTCACTTCCCAGCTCACCTTCACGTTCGGTTTGTCGGTGGCGATCCGGAACTGGTTGTTCTGCACCTCCGATTCCACGATCGCCTGAGCAAACGTGCCGATGACGGTCAACTGGTACCGGGGATCGAGATTGATCGCCTCGAAGTAGTCGGGCAGCTGCACCGTGGCTTTGCCGTTCGCGTCGGTCGTCACGTTGCCGCTGTAGAAGTTGATGACCTCGTTGCTCTCGGCCGCCGCGTGCATCAGGATCCTGTTCTCGGGATCGAGCGGGTGGTCGATCGAGAACGCCTTGACGCCCAATGCCGTGAACGCGCCGTTCACGACCACCTTGCCCGTGCCGTCTTCGATCCGCAGCCGTTCTCCGCCGCCGCCGAGCTCGAAGATCTGCAGGTTGTTGTTGGCGGGATCGTTCCTGATGTTCCACTGGTTGACACCGTTGTTGATGAACCGCAATGCGGCATCACCGCTGAAGGCGTCGATGTCCAGCACCGAGAAGCTCGCGCTGGACTTGATGCGCTCGCCGGTGGCCCCTCCGTGCAGGACGTCCAGCTTGTAGGCGGGCGCTGTCGTCTCGCCGATCCCGACGTTGCCGGTCGCATCCTGGATGACCATCCGGCTGCCGCCGCCGCCCAGTTCGAAGATCTCCAGGTAGTTGTCCGCGGGACGATTGCGGACGTTCCACTGGTTGACGCCGTTGTTGATGAACCGCAGCGCCGCGTCGCCGCTGAAGGCGTCGATGTCCAGCACCGAGAAACTGGCGCTTGAACGGATGCGCTCGCCGGTGGCCCCTCCGTGCAGAACGTCCAGCTTGTACGCGGGCGCCGTCGTCTCGCCGATCCCGACGTTGCCGGTCGCATCCTGGATGACCATCCGGCTGCCGCCGCCGCCCAGTTCGAAGATCTCCAGGTAGTCATCGGCAGGACGATTGCGGATGTTCCACTGGCCCACGCCTGCCTTGTAGAACCGCAGCGCCGCGTCACCAGAGTTGGCGTCGATGTCCACCACCGAGAAACTGGCACTCGAACGGCTACGGATGCCTGTGGCCCCGCCGTGCAGGACATCCAGCTTGTAGGCGGGCGCCGCGACACCCAGGCCCATGTTGCCTAGTGCGTCGATCCGGGCGCGTTCGTTTGTGCCGCCGCTGTAGAAGCGGACGTCGCCGGTCGCGCCGGTCGCCGCCAGGGAGAGCCCGCCCGCGCCCTGCGTGTAGAAGGCGAACTCGCCGCCCAGGCCAGACAAACCACCCGCGTTGCCGGACCCGTAGCCGATCAGGTAGTTGGCGACCGACCCCGCGGTGACGTTCAGCACGGAGCGCGCCGCGGCACCGGTGCTGCTGTTGCTGATACCCAGCGTCTGATCGCTATTCGCGGAGCCGAAGAACCCGTGCGAGCCGAGGCCGGTGACGGTCAGCAGACCGGTCGGCGACAAGCGCATGCGCTCCGTCGTGCCGCCGGTGTAGAGGCGGATCGCGCCGGTGCCGCTGATCGCCGCCAGGGAGAGGCCTCCCAGCCCCTGCGTGTAGAACGCCAGCTCACCGCCCACGCCCGACAGCCCGCCCACGTTGCCCGACCCGTACCCGATCAGGTAGTTGGCCACCGTCCCGGCCGTCAGGTTCAAGATGGCCCGCGCCGCGTTTCCCGTGTGGTTCGTGCTGATCGCCAGCGACTGATCCGCGTTGTTGGCGCCGGCGAACGAGTGGTTGCCCTGACCGTTGACGGTAAGCACACCGCCCGACTCAAAGAGCAACGATGAGTCCTCAGCCCCGCCGGCGGTGGTGTACTTCACGAGCGCGTTCACGGCGACCGCGTTGGTCCCCGCCCCGTTCCCGCTGGTGCCCGCACCTGAGCCGGTGCCGTTCGACCCCGACGCCGAGACGCCGGTCTGGGCCGCCATCGCCGTCTTGATGCGTTCGCCGAGGTTCTCGGACAGCACGAAGTCCGTGGCGCTCTTGCCCGCCAGGGTGTCCGCCTCCACCGCCTTGAGCGCGTACGGAACGGCAACCAGTTGGATCCGCGGCTGTTCGGGTTCACCCGACACCGCCAGCCCTATCCAGCGCGCGGAACCGGCGAGGAAGACGTCCTTGGGTATCCCGTCAGGGAGCGTCCCGCCGACCAGGACGGCGTACCGGCCGGCCGAGTCCAGTGTGACCGTCTGCTGCTCCACCCACAGCGGCGTCGCATCGTTTTCAGTGGCGTAGACGGACACGATCAGCAGCACGTTGCCCGTTCTCGCATCGCCGCCCGGCTGTGTCAGGCGGCCCTCCACGCGGGCGAAGGTCGGCGTCCCGGCTGGCCTGGGACTCGTCGTCACAGAGTCCTGGGGATCCTGGGCCGACGGAGCACCCGCTCCACCGACGGCGGCGTTGGCCCCGGCCTGCCAACACACGAAAAGCACGAGCATCGAGAGCGCGACCTTCCTCATTCGTCCTCCTGTTCGGCCATCCGGAATCCCCCGGCCGCGCGGTTACGCCGCGAGCCTGCCGCGACCCTGCCGCGACACGACGGCGTGGAACGCCGGAAACGGGAAATATGTCCGTTGAAGCCTGGATGCAATCGTGGGCCTTCGCCCGGCGAATGTCAAGACGGATCCGTCACACGGATCCGTCACAGACGGCTCCCTCCCGTGACGTGGGTCCGGTGATTGGTCCGGTCTTGGAGGGATGCGCGGGCGCAGGGACGCGATGATCAGCCGACGGCGGCCACGACCGGGATGAGACGCGGGGCCCACGTGGCTGCGCTCTGGATCCGGCTGAGCCCGCCCCAGGCCAGAGCGCCGGCCACGGGCAGAAACAGCACATAGTACGAGGCGGCGACGTTGACCTTGGTGGCATGCGCAGAGATCCGCCGGTCGTTGACGAAATCCAGCACGGCCATACCAGAGGAAGACCACGCCCGGCCCACCATCTCGAGGCTCAGCGCGGCGGCACCGATGGCGACCACAGATACGTCTGGACGAGGAGCGCCAGCAGCGCGACGATCACGGCGCGGATCGGTGTTGGCAGCCGTACGGACGTGGTCACAAGGTCGAGCGTCTTCACGAGGTTCTCATTGTACCGGGGCGCGGTCCCGACAGGAATTCTCAACGGCGCGGCCCTGGCGTAGAATCGGTGAAGCGCCATGGCCACCGTCGACACCTACCGACCAGCAGACGAACGCGCCCTCACCCTGATGTACCGCCGCGTCTTCGGCCCCCAGGCGGCAGATCATCACCGCCTTCGCTGGGATTGGCAGTACCGCCGCAACCCCAACTGCCCGCCGGGTGGGCCGCAGATCTGGGTCGCGCACGAGGGCCCGACGGTGATCGGCCAGTATGCGACGATGCCCGTGCGGCTTGCCGTGAACGGCCAGGAGCTAGCTGCCTCGTGGGGCATGGGGTTGATGGTGACGCCGGAGCGGCAGCGCCAGGGCGTCGGCGAAATGCTCGTGCGCACCTGGGATCAGCACGTGGGCGCGTCGCTGGGCCTGGGCCTGCCGGACTCGTCGCGCCGGCTCTTCGAAAAGCTGCGCTGGCCCAGCCTGGGCTCGGTGCCGTGCCTGTCGAAGCCGCTCACGCGCCGGGCGGTGCGCCGGCCGAACTGGCCGATGCCGATCAACCGCTTCCTCTCGGCAGTGACGCTGCCGTTCGTGCGGATGATCGCCCGCGAGAAGCCGCTCGCCGCCGACGTCTCCACGATCCGGAGATTCGACGACGAGTTCACTATGCTCTGGGAACGACTGGCGCCGAAGTTCGCCTTCGCGGTGCGCCGCGACGCGGCCTACCTCAACTGGAAGTTCATCGAGCCGCCGCACGTGCGCTACACGGTGGCCGCGCTGCGCCGCGCCGGCGCACTGCAGGGCTACGCGGTCTACCGCCACGTGTGGGAGCCGCAAAACCGCGTCACGCTGCTGATCGACTTCCTGGCCGATCCAGACGATGAGCCGGGGATGGTGACACTGCTACGCTTTGTGGACCGCGAGGCCCACGACGCGAACTCGGACAAGATCCGCGCCTACTGCCTTCACCAGCGCTTCCAGAAGGCGCTGAAACACTCGGGCTATTTCAATGTGTCGTCGGCGATGTCGTACACGGCGAAGATCAACGCCGTAGAGGTGCCGGCCGACTTCTATCAGCACACGGCGCGCTGGCACCTCACGCTCGGCGATTCAGACCAGGATCACTAAGACATATGTCCACACTCTCCGACGTCAACGCACGCATCGTCCAGGCCATGAAGGCCCACGACCAGACGGCGCTCTCGGCGTACCGGATGCTGAAGGCCGCGCTGATGAACAAGGAAGTCGAGAAGGGGCACGCACTCGATGAAGCGGAGGCGCTCCAGGTGGTGGCCGCTCAGATCAAGCAGCGCCGCGACTCGATCGACCAGTTCGGCAAGGGCGGTCGCCAGGACCTGGTCGACAAGGAAACGGCGGAGCTCGTCCTGCTGGAGGGCCTGATGCCGCCGCCGCTCAGCCAGGCGGATATCGATGCCGCGGTGGAGAAGGCGGTCGCGCAGACGGGGGCGACGACGATGAAGGACATGGGCCGCGTCATGAAGGCCGCGATGGCGGTGCTGGCCGGACAGCCGGTCGATGGGAGGGCCGTCAACGATGCGGTGAGAAAGCGGCTCGGAAGCTAGCCAAGGAGCCGCCCGCGAGGGCGGGGACCGGCGCTCGCTCGAGCGCGGGCTCGCGGGCCGGCACGTGGGAGGGCGCGCGGGCGGGCTCACGGACGGGCTCGCAGGTGGGCTCGCGAGCGGACTCAGGGAGGACGGGCTGAACGTCGGACCGCAACCGGTCCCTAAGGGTCGAGAACCCCTCCGACACGATGACCAGCAGGGCGTCTCGGGCGATGCGCAGCGCCTCCAGCTCGCGTTCGTGGGCAGCCCGACCCTGGAGCCGCTCGATGAGCTGGGCGGCTTCGACCAGCGTCAATTTTCCGACGCCGTTGTGTCCCGCAGGGCCACGTCCGGCCTCCGGCCCATGGCCGTTCCCATTCCCGTTGCCGGGCTGCGGTGACGCCGGTCTGGAGGTTTCCATCGCCAACACCCCGTTGGTCAATCAGTTGGGCGATACTGTGACGCTTCAGATACACGCGGGGCAAGCGCCAAATTGCGCCATTGGCCCGTTTGTCGCCAGATGGCGTAACTTGTCGTGGGGTTCCCGCCCAAACTTTTCTCTCGGAACCGCCGTCTAATCAAGTGAACGCGTTAGTGAGTGCTGACCTCCTCCTCACGGGCACCTGTCATCCCGACTGGCAGGTGCCCGACCTCCGTACGGGCAATTTGTAGCTGCCCGCCTTCGCTGAAGCTACGGCGAGGCGCCGCCGCCTGAGTCTGCCTCTCCGTCGGCTCCGCGGTGGCGATTGTGGTACGCTGGCCCCTTAAGATGGCCGCCGACCCACCCGCGCCCGCGCCCCCCTCATCCGCGCGGGCCACCTCGCCCTCCGAACCATTTCCGCCGTCGCGGGCTACCTCGCCCCAACTGGCCAAATCGGCAGGCATTATCGGCGCGGCGACCATGTCCAGCCGCATCCTCGGGCTGGTCCGCGACCAGGTGATGGCCTTCCTGTTCGGGGCGGGCGACCAGATGGACGCCTACAACATCGCGTTCCGGATCCCGAACCTGGTGCGCGACCTGTTCGCCGAAGGGGCCATGAGCGCCGCCTTCGTGCCCACATTCACCAGAACGCTGACCAATGAAGGTCCGGACAGGGCGTGGCGCCTGGGCAGCCTGGTCGTCAACGCCCTGATCGCGGTCACCGCCGTCCTGGTGATCATCGGGATCGTCTTCGCGGGGCCGATCACCACCCTCTTCGCGAGTTCGTACGCGGCGGTGCCAGGAAAGCTGGAATTGACCGCAACGCTGACGCGGGTGATGTTCCCGTTCCTCATGCTCGTCGCCGTCGCGGCGGCGTTGATGGGAATGCTGAACTCGCTGCACCGGTTCTTCATCCCGGCGATCTCGCCGGCGATGTTCAACGTCGGCTCCATCCTGTGCACGATTGGCCTCGCGCCGGTGATGCCGATGCTCGGGTGGCCGATCATCATGGCGCCGGCGATCGGCGTGCTGGTCGGCGGGTTCCTCCAGACCGCCGTGCAGTGGCCGTCGCTGCGCCGCGAAGGGTTCCGCTATCAGCCGGTGCTGTCCTTCGCGGACCCGGGGCTGAGGCGGCTGCTCACCCTGATGGGACCGGGCCTGATAGGGCTCGCGGCCGTGCAGATCAACCTGGTGGTGAACAGCATTCTCGCGACGGGCGAGGGCACAGGGGCGGTGTCGGCGCTCAGCTACGCCTTCCGGCTGATGTACATGCCCATCGGCCTGTTCGGCGTCTCGATCGCGACGGCCGTCATCCCGACGCTCAGCCGCCACGCGGCGCGCAACGAGACCGGCGACATGCGCGGCGCCATCTCTACGGGTCTGCGCCTGATGCTCACGCTGAACGTGCCAGCGACGGTCGGCCTGGTGGTGCTGGCCACGCCGATTGTCGCGCTCATCTTCGAGCACGGCCGCTTTACGCCCGCCAACACCGCCGCCACGGCCGCGGCGCTTGCCTTCTATGCGCCAGGGTTGCTGGGGTACTCCGCCGTGAAGATTGCGGTGCCGTCGTTCTACGCGCTGCACGACAGCCGCACGCCGGTGATGGTCTCGGTGACGACGGTGATCGTGAACGTGGTGCTGAACCTGGCGCTGGTGCGCGTGATGAGCTTCCAGGGCCTCGCGCTCGGCACAGCGATCAGCGCGATGTTCAACGCGGCGCTGCTCCTCTGGGTGCTGCGCAAGCGCCTCGGCGGCCTCGACGGGCGGCGCGTGGCTTCGTCGCTCGCACGCATCACGATGGCGTCGCTCATCATGGGTCTCGCAGCCTGGGGCACCGACCACGCGATTGCCGCGTGGCTGCCGTCGCACGCGATTCCCGTGCTGCTGCTGCGCGTCGGCGCGGCGATCGGCGTGGCGCTCGTGGTGCTCGATGTCGCCGCGCGGGCGCTCGGCGTGCAGGAGTTCATCGAAGCCCGCGCGATGGTGCTTGGCCGCCTGGCGCGCCTGCGCAAGACGGCCTGAGTCCCGCCGCCGACGGCGCCGCGACATCGGGTGACGGGTTACTCCAGCGCGATCACCGCGGCCCGCAGTTCAGCGATATGCACCGCCTTGACGACGCTCGACGCCGCGGTGAGCGTCGGATCGGTGTACGTCGGGGCCGTCCGGAACGCTGCCGTGTACGCCTGCGCCAGCGCCGTGCGCATCTCCGTGATGTGTACGGCCGTCACCGTAGATGCGCCCGCCGTGAGCGTCGGGTCGGTCCACGTGGCGGCCGGCAGGCTGAACCTCGTGCGGAGCGCGTCGATGCGCGTCCGCAACTCGGTGACGTGCACGGCCTTCACGACAGTCGAGCCGACAACCAGCGGGTCATCCGTAAACGCCGTCGACATCGCGCCAACCGCGGTGTCCGCCATGATGATCCCGACGCCGGAGTCGCGGTCGTTGCCCGCCGCTTCGATATCGATCGCACTGGCAACCAAGGCCGCGGTGATCTGGCTTGCCGTCGCCGCCAGCTGCCTGGATTTTGCCAGCGCGGCAATGGCCCCGGCGTGGGGCGCAGCCGCCGACGTCCCGTAGAACGTGCTCGGGAATGTACCCCCGGTGCCAGTCACCGACACACCGTCGGCGGCCGTGAGGTCCGGCTTGTTCAGCACCTGCCCGCCGGTGGCTGAGACGTTCCCCGGGGTGATGGCGGTCCCGCTGCTGTTGTAAAAAATCCGGCGGGGACCGTCAGAGCTGAACGTCTCTACCTTGTTGGTGCCGTTGAACGGGCTGGGATACGGCCCCGGCGCGATCGCCGGCGTGGCCGCCACGCTGAACGAGTTCGCCGCCGTCGTTGAACTATGGCCGTGCGTCTCGCCCGTGGTGGCGATGGACACGCGTCGTCGGTTCGTGCCCAGATGCAGGAATCGCCCCGATCCCGAGTACTGAACGATGACGACCCGACAGCCGGTGCAGGAGCCGAACCCGCTGCCAGACACGTGCTCATACGGATCCTGCGTCCCAGACTGGATGTTCAGGGATGACCCGAGAATAGTCGTTCCCGTACTGTTGAGCACGAAGAGGTCGTAGTCGTTGGCCGACGTCCCAAGCGGGTCCGACCAATACAGGTTGATCGGGTTGGTGTTGTTCGTGGTGAACGCCGTGTAGGTCTGGACACCGAACGAATGGAATCGGCCAACGCCGCCTTCGGCGGTGCCGATCGGACCGGACACCGCGCCCCCATCGACGAAGTCACCTTCCCATGTTCCTGACGTGCCGTCGTTGAGGTTGCCGGAGTTCCCGGCTGACGAAAAGAACAGCGCACCCGCAGCAGTGACGTCCTTGACCGCCTGGATCACGACGGCGCCGTTGTACTGGGACGTGTAGGTCTGGCCGTCCTGAAACGGCGACTCCACGTAGTAGAAGACGTCGTCCACAATGATGTCGCAGCCCGCGGTTCGCAGATCGCGGATGTTCTGGGCGAAGCTCGAGATGCCGCTGAACGCCGTCGCGAAATAGAGTTGGGCGCCCGGCGCAAGGTCGTGGATGATCTCGAGCATCGCCGTGCCCTCGTCGCCCGTACCCGTCTGCCCAGCCAGCACGGTGACGACACCCAGATCGCCTGACGCCTGGCTCATCGCCAGGTTCGTGACGCCGTCGGACAACACGCCGATCTTCACGCCGGTGCCATCGATCCCGTACGTGGTTCGCGCGTTCGCCGCCTTGTGAGTGGCGTCGCCTTCGGACTGCTTGCTGCCGACATTGGTGCCAGGGGCCTGGCCTTCGATAGCGCGCTGCACCGCCGACAGCAATCCCTCGCGGGAAGGTCGCTTCCGTGCGATCAGCGCCTCCTTCTGCTGGATCCACTCTCGGGACCGCCCATCCGCGGTATCAGGACGACCCCACGCGATACGCTCCGGTTTCGGGTTGACGAAGCTCACGCCCTCCAGCGCCGCGATCGCCTCGACCTGATCAAGGGCGATATTCAGGCCGATTGCTCGGTACTGTGGCCAGGTTTCAGTGATTTCTGCGCCGAGCCCGCGCAGTTGTCCGAGCAGCACGTCACTGACGTCGGCCCGGACGTCGAGCATCACGCGGCCGTCGGCCGTCATCGGCACACTGACGTCCAGCGTCTGCACGCCACTCGCGATCGCCTCGCGCCTGGCCATCCGACCGGCGAACAGCAACTGCGAGTCAATCTTCCGCTGGACAGGCGTACGATTGGCTTTGTCCGCGATGAGTGCGCCGATCTGCGCCCTGGCCTGCGCCGAAATGCCAGACGCATCCTGCCCGGGAGGCCCCGCCTGGGGAGCATCACCGGTCGACGAGGCGGCCAGCATGCCGCCCCATGTGAGTATCAGAATCGCGGCGACGATCAACGGCCTGGTCAACCGACCGAGCAGTCGCCGACAGCCATGCAGACAACTCCACATCGGTCGAACCTTCCATTCTCACGGACGCGCGTTACTGGAGCGTGAGCAGGACGAGAATTTCCCCCTTGCCGCCCGGCAGGGCTTCGAGCGCCTTGCCCACCAGCGTGCCCGGACGATGCAGGAGTTGTCCGCCGACTTTGATCGGCTTCGAGAGCATGGCATGCCCCGGGGTCGGGCTGGTAACCAGCAGATCCCCGGGCTTGATGGCGCCATAGGTCGCGTCGACCTTGATGCGGACGCGGCCGCTCTGGGCGATCAGGCTCTTGCTGTCGCCCGGTTCGCCGAGCACCAGGCCGGGCTGGCGGGACACGGCGCCCGCCACGCGCGTGTCGTACGCGCGCGACGACGGCATCACCTGATTGGATTCCATCGGATCGACGATGACCACGGTGCCCGCTTCGAGCGGTTCGGCCGTCTCCACCCATTCCGCCACGTCCTGATACTTCGCGCCGATGTTCCCGTCGACCACGACGTTGCCGGCGACCTGGAGTTTTGCCGTCGGGCTCGCGGTGCCGATCCCGACGTTGCCGCTGGCGTCCACGCGCATCCGCTCCAACGTGCCACCGCTGTAGATGCGAACCGCGCCAGTCCCGCCGATCGCTGCCAGCGAGAGCCCGCCCGCGCCCTGCGTGTAGAACGCGAACTCACCGCCCAGGCCAGACAGGCCCCCCGCGTTGCCAGACCCGTAGCCGATCAGGTAGTTGGCGACCGCCCCCGCGGTGACGTTCAGCACGGAGCGCGCCGCCGCGCCCGGGCTGCTGTTGCTGATCGCCAGGGTCTGATCCGCGTTCGACGATCCTGTGAACGAGTGATAGCCGAGGCCGCTGACGGTGAACAAGCCGGCGGACGACAGGCGCATGCGTTCCATCGTGCCGCCGCTGTAGATGCGAACCGCCCCGGCGGGATCGATGGCCGCCAGCGAGAGCCCGCCCGCGCCCTGGGTGTAGAACGCGAGCTCGCCGCCCGCGCCCGACAACCCGCCGGCGTTGCCCGATCCGTAGCCGATCAGGTAGTTGGCCACCGACCCCGCCGTCAGGTTCAGGATGGCCCGCGCGGACGCGCCCGTGCTGTTGGTGCTGATCGCCAGCGCCTGATCCGCGTTGCCGGCGCCTGCGAACGAGTGGTTGCCCTGACCGTTGACGGTGAGCACACCGCCCGACTCGTAGAGCAACGACGAGTCCTGGACCCCGCCCGCGGTGGTGTACTTCACCAGCGCGTTCACGGCGATCGCGTTGGTGCCGGGAGCGTCCGCCCCACCGGTCGTCGTCTTGCCGTCGATGGCGGTGCCGTCTCGGGTCTCCATCGCCTTCTTGATGCGTTCGCTGAGGTTGTCGGTCAGGACAAAGTCCGCCGCGCTCTTGCCGGCCAGCGTGTCGGCTTCTTTCGCGCGCTGGGCGTAAGGCACACTGACCATCCCCACGCGGAACTGTTCGGCGTCACCCTTCACAGCAACGCCAAACCACTGGGCGGCGTTCCCGCTGAACAGATACGGCGGCAAGCCCTCCGTCCGGCTCGCCCCGGCGAAGATGACGTAGCCGCCCGCGGCGTCCAGGGTGACCGTCTGTTCCTCCGACCACAGCGGCGCGGGATCCGTCTGGCCGGCGTAGACCGACACCACCAAGACGACACTGCCCGTGCGGATCTCCCCCGTGGCCGTCTTGATCGCGCCCTCCAGGCGGACAAACGCGGGCGGCAGGACCGAGGCGGTGGTCGCCTGCGGCGCGGTCGTGTCTTGCCCCCGTGCGGTGGTGGCCGCACTCAAGGTCAACGCGAACATCATCATGACCATTGACGCGAGATGCCTCATCACAGTCCTCCTGATCCCGATTTCGAGTTTCGCGGACGGAACTCCCACGCTGGATCCCGTTGGGGCCTAAATGATCGACGATTCTGCCGAAAGGCTCACAGGTCGAGCCCAACGGCGATGTCGCTTCCGGCCCAATCCGTTCCTAGGGGCCCGGCTGATAATACAGCAGCAGCGGCCCACAAGATACCGGGAGTTGAGGTGAACGTCAATTGTATTCAATCCGATTCCGCCCCACCGATCCAAGGGTTCCCCGGGGCGCCCCGCCGTCGGACAGGTCCAACATCTCCCACCCCATGACGGAATCGCGCGCCAACGCCTGGGTCGTCACCGTCACGATGGCCGGTTAGACCGATCTTCGACACTCTCAAGAATCAACTATTGGTGGCACAGGGACTTACGGGCGTCGATTTCGTGTAGTGTCACACCGATCCAACTTCTTGAACGGCGCCGCGGGCTCCCGTCACGCCGGACGTAGCGCGGGAGGGATGGCCACCCTGCAGGCCTGGAACACCTTGCCGACGGAGCCCTTGGTTTCGCTGCGTACCACGTAGTGGTGATCCTGGATCGCGATCGTGCCGATCCTTGCGCGCCTGCTCCGCATTCAGACAGACGATGTAGCGATGCTCGCCCACATGGATCTCGTTCACCTGCAGCGGCGACGGGTCGTGGCTGGTCTCGCGTTCGGGAGAGACCTCCGTGAAGGGGCCCTCGGCGTCCACGACGGCGCGCGCCTCGTTCGAGCTGCGCATGCGGACGCCGAGAATGTAGAACCAGTCGCGCTCTTCGATCGCCTCGATCGTCTCCTGACTGATCATCCCCAGGTCGGCCACGATGCAGACCCGCTCGACGTGGAACGTCTGTTTCAAGCGATCGACGAACGGGATGAGCGTCTTGACGTCCGTGGTATCGCCGGGCCACACCTCACTGCACACCGGTGTGCCGTCCGCGTCGAGCACGACGCCCACCACTACCTGTGCGAGGTCGGGGCGATGACCCTTCGAGTGGCCGCGCCGACCGAGGGTCTGGCCGCCGGCGCCTTCGAAGTAGATCGACGTCGTATCGAAGAACACGATGGCCAACGACTGATTGAGGAGATCCCGTCGGCGGGCGAACAACGCTTCTTCGATGCGGTCCTTGCGGGTCCGCGGGCCGAACGGCGTGGCGCCC
>Ga0315283_10003981_pt1 | contig 12739 bp, 11 predicted proteins | sample YL17G09_0_MG_FD_204541 | JGI IMG/M metagenome (GOLD analysis project Ga0315283, IMG submission 204541) | Sediment microbial communities from Yellowstone Lake, YNP, Wyoming, USA - YL17G09_0 | ecosystem: Environmental > Aquatic > Freshwater > Lake > Sediment | place: USA: Wyoming | collected...
GGCGGGCGTCGACCCGTCGGGCGTGCGGGCGTCCGAGCTGGCGCAACTCGTCGAGGCCCGCGACCGGATCCCGCGGCAGGCCTTCGACGAGGCGATCGGCAGGGCCGGCGACCCGGGCTTCGCGGCGGCCCCGTACCTCGCCCGGGAGGCCGTCTCCGATGCCTCTGCGCTCGATCCCGTGATCGACGCGATCATCGCGGCCAACCCCGGCCAGGTCGCTGCGTTCCGGGGCGGCAAGGAGGGCCTGCTCGGGTTCTTCGTCGGCCAGGTGATGAAGGAGACCGGCGGCAGCGCGAACCCGCGCGTCGTCTCCGAGCTCGTACGCGCGAAGCTCGCCGGCTGACTCGCTGGACTGCGGCGGCGCCGGGGTCTAGCCTCAACTCATGCCCACCTGCACGAGTTGCGGCCACGACAGTGGTGGTCCCGCCCGGTTCTGCCCCGAATGCGGTGTGCCGTTCGAGGACGCGGCGCCGGCACGCGAGGTGCGCAAGACGGTCACGGTCGTCTTCTGCGACGTGACCGGCTCGACCGAGCTCGGCGAGCAACTCGACCCCGAGAGCCTGCGCCGTGTGATGGCGCGCTACTTCGAGACGGCGCGCGGCGTGATCGAGCGCCACGGCGGCACGGTGGAGAAGTTCATCGGCGACGCGGTGATGGCCGTCTTCGGGATCCCCGTGCTGCACGAGGACGACGCGCTTCGTGCCGTGAGGGCCGCGGCCGAGCTGCGCGGAGCGCTCACCGGGCTCAACGAGGCGCTCGCGCGGGACTACGGCGTCGAGCTCGAGCTGCGCATCGGCGTCAACACGGGTGAGGTCGTGACGGGCACGGAGGAGCGGCTCGCGACCGGTGACGCCGTCACCGTCGCCGCCCGGCTCGAGTCGGCGGCCCGCCCCGGCGAGGTGTTGCTCGGCGAGACGACGGTCGCCCTCGTGCGCGATGCGGTCGACGTGGGAGAACCGCTCGTGCTCGATCTCAAGGGCAAGGCAGAGCCGGTGGTCGCATACGGCCTGATGGATGTCCATGCGGGCGTGCGCGGGCACTCGCGGCACCTCTCCGCACCCCTCGTCGGTCGCAGCCGCGAGCTGGGCCTGCTCGCAGGGACATGGGGACGGGTGAAGTCGGAGCATGGGTGCCACCTGTTCACGCTGCTCGGCCCGCCGGGCGTCGGCAAGTCGCGCCTCGTGGCCGAGTTCCTCGAGGGCGTCGACGACGCCCTCGTGCTGCGGGCGGGCTGCCTCTCCTATGGCGAAGGCATTACGTACTGGCCCGTGATCGAGCTGCTCGTGCAACTGCTCGGAGACGAGCCGCGCGCGGCCCTCGTGGAGTTCGGGGTGGATGAGGCGGCGGCGGCGACCGCCCTGGGCCTGCTCGGCCTCGGAGACGTGACTCCGTCGACCGAGGAGACGGCGTGGGGGGTACGGAAGGTGCTGGAGACCGCGGCGGCGGCGGCGCCGCTCGTCGTCGTGCTCGACGACGTCCAGTGGGGCGAGCCGGCGTTCCTCGAGCTCGCCGAGCACGTCGCCGACTGGAGCCGCGATGCACCGATCCTGCTGCTGTGCCTGGCGCGCTCCGACCTGCTCGACCGGCGCCCCGGCTGGGGCGGAGGCAAGGTCAACGCGACCACCGTCCTGCTGGAGGCACTGTCTCCGGCGGAGGCCGACGAGCTGATCGGGAATCTCGTCGGCGACACTCCGCTCGACGCCGCCCTGCGCCGGCGCATCCTGGCCTCCTCGGAGGGCAACCCGCTCTTCGTCGAGGAGATGCTCGCGATGTTTCGCGACGGCGACGGTGCGGACGCCGTCGTGCCGCCGACGATCCAGGCGCTGCTGGCGGCGCGGCTCGACCAGCTCGACCCGGCCGAGCGCGTCGTACTCGAGCGGGGATCCGTCGAGGGCCAGGTGTTCCATCGCGGCGCGGTGGAGGCGCTCGCGCCCGAGGAGCTCCAGGTCGGCTCCCGGCTGCTGTCGCTCGTGCGTAAGGAGCTCGTCCGCCCCGACACGGCGCAGCTACCCGGCGACGACGCCTTCCGGTTCCGTCATCTGCTCATCCGCGATGCCGCCTACGACGCGTTGCCCAAGGCGGTGCGCGCCGACCTGCACGAGCGCTTCGTCGACTGGCTCGAACAGCGTGGCCCGGGCCTCGCCGAGGCCGACGAGATCGTCGGCTACCACCTCGAGCAGACCTGCCGCTACCGGGCCGAGCTCGGGCCTGTCGGGGACCAGCACCGCGCGCTCGCGGCCCGGGCGGCTTCCCACCTTGCAGTCGCAGGTCGTGCGGCGGAGGAGCGCGGCGACAGCAATGCTGCAGCGAACCTGCTCGGAAGGGCTCTCGGGCTTCTTCTCCGCGACGCGCCGGCGACGGATCTGCGCCTCGACTTCGCGGAGGCGCTCTTCGAGACGGGGCAGCTGGTCGAGGCGCACGAGACGGCCGTCCGGGCCGCCGAGCTCGCCACGACCGCGGCGGATCGGCCCGGCGAGTTGCGATCGCGGCTTCGCGCACTCAGGATCCTGCTTCAACGCGACCCGATCGGGGCGACGGACGAGATGAGACGTCTGCTCGACGAGGCACTGCCCGTCTTCGAGCGCCTCGGCGACGACAAGGGCCTTGTGGAGGTGTGGAAGGCGACAGCCGCCGTGGCGAAAATAGACGGGCGCGAGGACGAGGCCACCGCAGCGTCCCTGCGGGCGCTCGAATGTGCCCGTCGGCTCGGGAACAGGCGAGAGGAGGTGCGACAGCTGAACTCGGTCGCGTGGGGGCTCTGGAACGGACGAACGCCTGTACCGGAGATCGAGCAGTGGCTGGACGAGCAGACCTGGCCGGCGGTCGCCCCGACGGCAACGCTGTTCCGCGGTCTGTGTCTCGCCTGCGCCGGTCGCCTCGACGAGGCTCGCGCGGTGGTTGGAGCCGCGCGAGAGCTCCAGCGTGAGAGCGGGTGGCGTCTCGGTGTGGCAGCCTCGGCGATGTTGGCGTGGGACGTCGAGAACCTTGCCGGAGACGCCGCTGCTGCCGAGCGGCTCATCCGGCAGGCGTGCGGGGAGCTCGAGGAGCTCGGTGAGCGCTCGTACCTGTCGACGGCCTCCACATTGTACGCGTTGAGCCTGGCGAAGCTCGGTCGCGACGACGAGGCGGAGGCGTGGGCCCGGCGCGGTCTCGAGGCCGGTGGCACGGACGACGTGTTCACGGTCGTGACCGCGCGCCGCGCGCTCGCCCGTGTGGCCCTCCACCGCGGCGACCTGGGCGAGGCGGAGCGGCTCGCGCGCGACGCCGTCTCGCTGAACGACACGACCGACGACATCAGGGGGCGGGCCGACGCCCTGCTCGACCTCGCAGCCGTGCTCGCCGCCCGCGGCGACGGTGACGCAGCTGCAATTCAGGCTGAGCGCGCAGCCGAGCTTTACGAGGCAAAGGGCGACCTCGTCTCCGGCCCCCGCGCACGGTCACGGGTCGCAGAGCTTCGCGCCTGACGCGGCTGCGGCGAACGCAGCGTTTCTCGCGTCGCGCATCTCGGTTCAGATCGGGGCGACCGAGGACGCAGCACGGCGCCGCTTTGCAGCCGCCCAGGGCCCGAGTTACTTCCGGGATGGTGCACTAGAATGCCGGCATGCGTCGCGCGCTCCTCTGGGTGCTGATCCTCCCGTTCGCGGCGGTGAGCGTTCTCGTCGGCCACGGTGTGGCGTACTCGGTCACCCGCACCCCCGCGGACGACTTCCACGGTTATCTCGACCACGCCCCGCAGGTTCTTGCAGTGCTGCTGCTGGTCGGGCTCGTCGGTCTCGCCTACGAGAGCCGGGCACGATCGCTCTCGGTCTTCCCGGTGGCGGCGACAGCCGTCGTCGGCTTCGCCTGCCAGGAGCATCTCGAGCGCCTGCTGCACACGGGCTCGCTGCCTCTGCTGCTGACGAGCCCGACGTTCTGGGTCGGACTCGCGCTGCAGCTGCCGTTCGCCGCCGTCGTCTGGCTCGTCGCACGCCGGCTCGCACGCACGATCGCCACGGCAGAGAGGTCAGGCCCGCCACGTCTCGCGATCCTCCCGCTCACGCGTCCCGCCACACGGCTCTATGCGCCTGCCGCGTTCTCGGCCGGGGCCGTGCCCGGCCGGGGCCCGCCCTGCCCCTCCTGACTCTCGCCCCTCGCCGCATCCTGCGGCTCCTGCGACCCAGGAGGTCGTTCGTGCACAAGCTCTCTCCCACCCTGTTGATCGTCGGTGCCCTGCTCGCGTTCGTCGCTGCCGGCGGCGCGTCCGCGCGGCCCGCCGTCGTCAAGCCCGTCGTGATCTCGATCACCGTGCAGAAAGGCCGGCCCGTCGGCGGCATCAAGCGGCCCACGGTGAAGAAGGGCCAGGTCGTCCGCTTCGTCATCCACACCGACGCCGGCAAGGAAATCCACCTGCACGGCTACGACATCGAGAAGGTGCCGAGGCAGGGCGTGCCGACGGTGATCCAGTTCACCGCCAGGATTCCCGGGCGGTTCGAGCTCGAGCTGCACCGGCCGGACGCTCTGCTCGCCGACCTGACCGTTCGGCCCTGAGCACATGACCCGGGGTCTCGTCGCCCACGGGATCGGGGGGGTTCGTGACCTCCCCGTCCCGACGTGGCTGTTCTTCTGGGGCGGTGCCATCGTGCTCGTCGTGTCGTTCGTGGCGCTGGGCGCGCTGTGGCAGCAGCCGCAGCTCGCGAGGCGCGCCGGCGGACGGCCGGTGGCCGAGTCGCTCTCACGCCTCCTGCTCGGGCCGCTGCGCATCGCAGTGCAGGTGGTGTCGACGGGGCTCTTCGTGCTCGTCTTCGTCTCGGCGCTGGCAGGCTCGTCGGACCCGTTCAGGAACCTCGCGCCGACGTGGATCTACGTGATCTTCTGGCTCGGGCTGCCGGTGTTGTCGGTTGTGTTCGGCAACGTCTGGCGCGCGCTCAGCCCGTGGCGCGCGCTCGCCGACGCGTTCGTGTGGGTGTGGGAGGCGGGAGGACGGGAGGCGCGGCCGCTCTCGAGATACCCGGAACGACCGGGGCGCTGGCCGGGAGCAGTGGCGTTGTTTGCGTTCGCTGCGCTCGAGCTCGCCTACGCCGACCCGTCCAGCCCCAGGGCACTTGCGCTTGCGGTCGCCCTGTACTCGTACGTGGCCCTGTTCGGGATGGCCGCTTTCGGTCGTGCAACCTGGTCGGACCGCGGGGAGGGCTTCGCGGTCCTGTTCGGGCTGTTCGCGCGGATCGCGCCCCTGACAGTTCGGGAGGGTCGCGTGCGCCTGCGGCTGCCGGTCACGGGCCTCGCAGGCGCGGAGCACGTTCCGGGCACGGTCGCGTTCGTGGCGGTGATGCTCGGCAGCGTCGGCTTCGACGGGTTCAGCCGCACGAGAGAGTGGCAGGACCTGCTCGCGCGCGCCGAGGGCCCGTACATCGTCGACCGGCCCGGTCTCGGAGAGCTGGTCGGGACGGGCGTCAACCTCGGCGGGATGCTCGCCGGCGTGCTGCTCGTCGCCGGTGCGTACCTCGCGGCGTGTGCGATTGCACGGGCGCTGGTGAACGCGCCGCGGCCCCTGACGGACGAGTTCGTGCTCTCGCTCGTGCCGATCGCATTCGTGTACGAGGTCGCGCACTACTTCTCGCTGTTCGTGATCCAGGGGCAGTACGTGTTGCCGCTCCTGTCCGATCCGCTCGGCCGCGGCTGGGACCTCCTCGGGACCGCGGGCGTGACCCCGAACCTGGCCGTGCTGACCCCCAACACGGTCTGGTACGTGCAGGCCCTGGCCCTCGTGACGGGGCACGTGGTCGCTCTTGCGGTCGCCCACGACCGTGCCGTCGCGATCTTCGACGACCGCGAGGATGCTCTGCGCTCCCAGTACGCGATGCTGGCGCTGATGGTGCTGTACACGGTTGGTGGCCTGTGGCTGCTCTCGCGCGGGTGACGCCCGAGCTCGTTGCGCACGGCGGCATCCCCGGCCTGATCGCCGAGACGTCGATCGGGGTAGTCGTGGCAGTGGCGCTCGCAGTCGTCTGGTGGCGTGAGCGGAGGCGGCACGCCCGCGGCAGCCGGCCTAGCGCGCGGATGCGGGACGACTGACGAACCCGGCGTATAGCAGCACCGCGGCAGCTGCCGAGAACAACGCGGAGCCGGCCTCCCCGAGCCCCGCAAGCGTGCTGCCGATCGCCGCCACGGCAAGGCCCGCGAGGATGAGGCCGTTCCCGAGGGGACGGCGGCGGATGCCCGCGAGCGCGACGGCGATCGCCGCGATCGTGCCGAGGCCGTTCCCCAGGATCGCGAGCACCCGCGCCGGGTACAGCTCGAGGTGCGCCTGCGCCTCGGGGATCGAGTCTCCGGTGACGGGCTCCGTGATCTGCATCGCGAGCGCGACCCCGACCGCGAGGCCCGTGTAGAGCAGCGCCAGCGGGCCCGCCCAGCGCCTGCCGGCGTACTGCAGCGACCCGGCGCCGAGCAGCGCCGCGGCGAGCAGGCCGCCGAAGAGGTAGTAGACACGGAACGACCGGTCGTCCCAGCCTGCCGCGGCGCCCCACGCGAGCGCGCCGGAGCCGAGCGCGAACGCCGCCAGCGCTCCCGCCCAGGCGAGCAGCCCGGGCGCCGGGCGGGCGCGATGGCGCCGCAGCAGCTCCGCCGTCAGGCGCAGAGACACGAGCATGGCGGCGAAGCCGAGCAGTGCGTCCATAGCGGGTCAGAGTAGTGGGGTGCGGCACTGCGGACACCACCCGTCCCCGCAGCCGCCCGGCGAGGGCACTTTGTGGCTCAGAGCCACAAGCAGCTCGAACGGCGTGCGCGCGAGCCGCGAGCCGGATGCCGGAGCGGCCGCCCCGACGCGCATAGCTACGCTCCCGGAAGCATGGTGACCAAGCGCTACCTCATGACACCAGGCCCGACGCCCGTGCCGCCGGAGGTGCTCGCAGCCCTGGGCGAGCCCGTCATCCACCACCGCTCGCCGGACTTCAAGGCCGTGTTCGCAGAGACGAGGGCGAGCCTGAAGCAGGTCTACCGCACCGAGAACGAGGTGCTCGTGTTCGCCGCCTCCGGCACCGGTGCGTTCGAGTCGGCGGTCGTGAACCTGCTCTCGACCGGCGAAAAGGTGCTGGCCGTCTCGCACGGCAACTTCGGCGAGCGCTGGCAGAAGCTCGCGGCCGCGTTCGGCTGTGACGTGCACAAGCTGACCTACCCCTGGGGCGAGACGCCCCGCGCAGAGGACGTTGCGGATGCCCTGGAGGAGAGCGGCGCCCGGGTAGCTCTGCTCGTGCACTCGGAGACCTCGACCGGTGTCGTCTCCGACCTCGAGCCGCTGCTCGCTGCCTGCAACGCCGCAGGCGCTCTCTCCGTCGTCGACGCGATCTCGAGCCTCGGTGCGGTTCCGCTCGAGACCGACGCCTGGGGCGCCGACGTCGTGGTCACCGGGTCGCAAAAGGCGTTGATGACTCCGCCGGGCCTCGGCTTCGCGTCCGTGTCCGACCGCGCGTGGGCGAAGGTCGCGCAGGCGACGCTGCCACGGTTCTACTGGGACTGGGCGCGGGCCCGCGTACAGCAGGAGAACGACACCACGCTCTTCACGCCTCCGACGTCCACGATCGTCGCCCTCAACGTGGCGCTGCGCCGGATCATCGCCGAGGGCCTCGACCACGTCTTCGCGCGCCACGTCGCACTCGGCCGTTCCTGCCGCGCCGGCGCGATCGCGATGGGCCTCGAGCTCTATTCGCCGGACGAGGACAGCGCCGCGGTCCTGACCGCGCTGCTGACACCGCACGGGATCGACGCGGTCGCGTTGCGGCTCGCCCTCCGCGACCGCTTCGGCATCACGATCGCGGGTGGCCACGGAGACATCGCCGACAGGCTCTTCCGGATCGGTCACATCGGCTACGTCGACGTGTTCGACATCACGACGGCGCTCGCCGCCGTCGAGCTGCAGCTCGTCGAGATGGGCGCCACGGTCGAGCGCGGAGCCGCTGTGGCGGCCGCGCTCGAGGCATACGAGTCGACTCTTGCCGCCTGACATGAGGGTGCTCGTGCGGGAGAGCATCGCGGACGCCGGCATCGAGCTGCTGCGCTCGAAGTTCGACGTCGATGTCGATGCCGAGACGCCGCTCGAGGAGATCATCGGGCGCTACGACGCGATCGTGATCCGGTCGGCGACAAAGCTGACGGCCGACCTGATCGAGCGGGCGGAGAAGCTCAAGGTGATCGGTCGCGCAGGCGTCGGTGTCGACAACGTCGACGTGGCTGCGGCCACGCGACGGGGGATCGTCGTCGCCAATGCGCCGGAGTCGACCGTCGTCTCCGCAGCCGAGCAGACGATCGGGCTGCTCGTCGCGCTCGCGCGCAACATCCCGCAGGCGCACGCGGCGCTGAAGCAGGGGCGCTGGGAGCGGTCGAGGTGGCTCGGGGTCGAGCTCGACGGCAAGACGCTGGGCGTGCTCGGCTTCGGCCGCATCGGCCAGCAGGTTGCGAGGCGCGCAGTCGGTCTCGGCATGCGCGTCGTCGCCTACGACCCGTTCGTCTCGGACGACCGCTTCCGCGAGCTCGGGGTCGACTATGCGCCGACGGTCGACGAGGTGCTGTCGGAAGCCGACTTCCTGACGCTGCACTCGCCGCTGACCGACGAGACGCGTCGGATCATCAACCGCGAGTCGATCGCGAAGATGCGCGACGGGGCACGCCTCGTCAACGCCGCGCGGGGCGACCTCGTCGACGAGGACGCCCTGATCGAGGCGATCCGCTCCGGCAAGCTGGCGGGGGCTGCTCTCGACGTCTTCTCGAACGAGCCGTACGCGGGGCCGCTGCTCGAGCTCGACGAGGTCGTGGTGACCCCTCATCTCGCGGCGTCCACCGACGAGGCACAGGATCGCGCGGGTGTGATCATCGCGGAGCAGGTCGTGGCCGCGCTCGAAGGCGGCCGCGTCTCGAACGCCGTCAACATCCCGGTGATCGATCAGGCCGCGATGGAGGTGCTCGGCCCCTTCGTTCCCCTCACGGCCAGGCTCGGCCGCCTTGCCGCCGAGCTCGCGGGCGGGCGCCTGCGCAAGATTGTCGTCGCCACGCACGGGCCTCTGTCCGACTACGACACCCGCCTGCTCACCGTCGCGGCGCTGAACGGCGTCTTTCAGGGCCGCGTCGACCGCACTGTCAACTACGTGAATGCACCGCTGATCGCCGCCGAGCGCGGAATCGCAGTGTCGGAGGAGCGCTTCCGCGCATCGCGCGACTACATGAACGTCGTCGAGGTTCGCGTCACCCCGGACGTGGGTGACGAGGTCGATGTGTCGGGCACCACGATCGGCCCGGAGCCGCGACTGTTCCTCGCGAGCGCGCTGGGCTTCGGCATCGACATCGAGCTCGCGCACGACATGGTCTTCTTCCGCTACGAGGACGTCCCGGGCGTGATCGGCAGGGTCGGCACGCTGTTCGGCGCCAACGGAGCGAATATCGCAAACATGGCGGTGTCGCGGACCCGCGACGGCCGGCGGGTCCTGATGGCGTTGTCGGTCGACGAGCCGCCGTCCAGGGCGCTGATCGACGAGATGCACAACGTGGGCTTCGGCGACGCCCGCTTCATCGACGTCGGCTAGACCTTGTCTCCCATGCAGCCCCGAGACCGGTCTGGCGAGGTGCCGCGGGGCGGCGGCTGGGTCGTGGCCCAGTTCGCACTCATGGGCGTCACCGTCGTCGCCGGCGTCGCGGGGCCGCGCTGGCCCGGCGGGGCGCACCCGGTGCTCGTCGCGATCGGGGCGGTGCTCGCTGTCACGGGGCTCCTGCTCGCGGTCTTCGCCGCACGCACGCTCGGCCGCTCGCTGACGCCGTTTCCGCGGCCGGCGGCTGCCGGGGAGCTGATCGACCGCGGGGCGTACGGTCTCGTGCGCCACCCCGTGTACACGGGCGGGATCCTCTTCTTCGTGGGCTTCTCGCTGTGGGCGGGCCCTGCGGCGCTCGCTCTTACGGCGGTGCTCTCGGTGCTGTGGGCACTCAAGTCACGGGTCGAGGAGCGCCATCTCACGGCTCGTTACCCCGGGTATGCGGCCTACTGCGGCCGTGTGCGGTGGCGGCTGCTCCCGTTCCTCTAGCCTGCGTCCGTGGAGACCGCCTGGCCCGAGCCCGTCGAGCGCGTCGCCGCCTTCCTGCGTGCCGCGGGGGCGGAGGCGCGGCTCGAGCAGTTCGACGAGGGCACTCCCACCGCGCGGGCGGCAGCCGAGGCGATCGGGTGCTCGCTCGAGCAGATCGTCAAGTCGCTCGTGCTCGTCTGCGACGGCGTGGCCGTCGTCGCGCTCGTCCCGGGTGACCGGCGGGGAGACACGGACAAGGTGGCACGATTCATGGGCGCCGTGAAGGCACGGATCGCGGCGCCCGAGGAGGTCGTTGCCGCCACCGGGTTTCAGCCGGGCGCCGTGGCGCCGTTCCCGCTCCCCGGCGTCAGGCGCGTGCTCGTCGAGCAGACACTCCTCTCCTGCCCGCTCGTGTGGGTGGGAGCAGGCTCGGACCGGCACATGGCGGCGCTGACGCCCCCCGAGCTAATCCGGCTCACCCGCGGTGAACCCGTGGACATCGTGCAGGAATCCGCATAATCAGACGAGACACCCGTACCCAAGGAGCCCCCTGATGCAGGAGACCGCGAAGATCTGGATGAACGGCGAGCTCGTCGACTGGGCCGATGCGAAGGTCCATGTCGGTGTGCACGGCCTCCACTACGGCTCCGGCGTGTTCGAGGGGATCCGCTGCTACGAGACGCCGAAAGGCCCTGCCGTGTTCCGGCTCGGCGATCACATGCAGCGGCTGCACGACTCCGCGCGCCTGCTGTACATGGAGATCCCCTACAGCATCGAGGAGCTGCGGGACGCCACCCACGACCTCGTGCGCGCCAACGGTCTACCCGCGTGCTACATCCGGCCGATCGCCTTCTACGGGTACGGCCAGCTGGGCGTCTCCACGCAGGGCAACCCCGTCGAGACGGTGATCATGAGCTGGCCGTGGGGCGCGTACCTGGGCGAGGACGCGCTCGCGAAAGGGATCACGGCGTCCATCTCGTCGTGGAAGCGGGTCGGGCCGAACACGATCCCGCATGCGTCCAAGGCGAGCGGCGTCTACCTCAACTCGATGCTCGCGACGACCGAGGCGCGCCGGGGCGGGTACGACGAGGCGATCCTCCTCACCGACGACGGGTTCGTCGCCGACGGCCCCGGGGAGAACATCTTCGTGATCAAGAACGGCGCCGTCCGGACGCCGCCGCTATCGACGTCGATCCTCCCGGGCCTCACGCGTGACGCGGTGATCACGATCGCCGCCGATCTCGGCTACGTGATCGAGGAGACACCGCTGATCCGCTCGGATCTCTACCTTGCGGACGAGGTGTTCATGACGGGAACGGCGGCCGAGGTCACCCCCGTGCGCGCGGTCGACGATCAGGAGCTCGGCGTCGGCCCGGTCACGCGCGAGCTCCAGGCGCACTATCTCGACACCGTGAACGGCCGCAGCGAGCGCTGGTCGCACTGGCTCGACGTCGTCGAGACCGCACGCACCGAGGCGTGAGCGCGACGACACGGCAGATCGGCCTCTCCGCTCCCTGGCTCGACGGGCGGGAGGAGGAGCTCGTCGTCGAGGTGCTGCGGTCGGGGCGGCTGTCCCTCGGCCCGTGGATCGACCGCTTCGAGGAGCTCTTCGCAGAGGCGGTCGGCGCACCGTACGCGGCAGCGGTCTCGAGCGGCACCGCCGGCCTGCACCTCCTCTGCGTCTCGGCCGGCGTCGGGCCCGGCGACGAGGTGATCACGTCGCCGTACTCGTTCGTCGCCTCGGCAAACTGCGCCATCTACGAGGGGGCGACACCGGTGTTCGCCGACATCGATCCGCGCACGCTGAATCTGGATCCCGCCGCAGTCGAGGCCGCGGTGACCCGGCGGACGAAGGCGATCGTGGCGGTCGACATCTTCGGGTACCCGAGCGAACTGGACGAATTGCAAGCGATCTGCGCCCGGCACGGGCTGACGTTGATCGACGACTCGTGCGAGGCGCTCGGTGCTGTGTACAAGGGTCGCACGCTCGGGGCGCAGGGTCAGGACGCCGTCTGGGCCTTTTACCCGAACAAGCAGATCACGACCGGCGAGGGCGGCGTTGTCACCACCTGGTCGGAGGACACCTGGAAGCTGCTCAAGAGCCTGCGCAACCAGGGCCGGGCCGACGGCGGCGGCTGGCTCGACCACGCGCGGCTCGGGTTCAACTACCGCCTCGACGACATCCGGGCGGCGATCGGGATCGGGCAGCTCGAGAAGCTCGAGCGCATCCTCGCCGCACGGCGGGAGGTGGCGCGGCGCTACACGACCTTGCTCGAGGGGGTCGACGGGCTCGGCCTGCCGTGCGCCGACGACGAGGATCACGTGCGCTCGTGGTTCGTCTACGTGGTCGAGTTGCCCGAGGGCACCGACCGCGAGGCGGTGATAGACGTGCTCACGGAGCGCGGCATCGGCACGGCCCGGTACCTGCCGTGCATCCACCTGCAGTCGTACATGCGCGAGCGCTACGGCTTCGGCGAGGGCATGTGCCCGGTCGCGGAGGAGAAAAGCACGAGGACGCTGGCGCTACCGTTCCACGCGCGGCTCGGTGAGGACGACCAGGAGACCGTCGCGACGGCGCTGGGGCAGGCGCTGCGGTGAGAGGCCGCGGGGCCGCGCAGGGTGAGGCGCTCACCGTGTGGGCGCTCTGGGGCGTCCTCGCAGTCGTCGTCGTCGTCACCTACACGCGACTCGACCCGGCCGATCTCTACGCCGTCTCCCGC
>Ga0315283_10003982_pt1 | contig 12736 bp, 10 predicted proteins | sample YL17G09_0_MG_FD_204541 | JGI IMG/M metagenome (GOLD analysis project Ga0315283, IMG submission 204541) | Sediment microbial communities from Yellowstone Lake, YNP, Wyoming, USA - YL17G09_0 | ecosystem: Environmental > Aquatic > Freshwater > Lake > Sediment | place: USA: Wyoming | collected...
CGGCGCTCGGCGTCGCGGTGCGAGGCGATCGCATCGAGGACCTCGCCAGTGGCAGCTTCGGCCTGGGCGACGAACTCGGCCGCTGCCTGCGCGGCCTGGCCCCCGAATGGCGCCTGGCGGGATTGCTCAGCCTGACCTTCGTCGAAGACTTCGCCGTCGTGGACGGCGCGAGCGGCACGCTGCCCTGGCTGGCCGTGGCGCTGCCGTCGCACTGGGCGCCGCAGGACAAGATCGGTCGGCACTTTCGCGAAGTGCATGCCCCGGTGGCCGACAACGCGCTGCTGCTGCGCGCCGGCGATCACCTGATGCGCATGGTCTGCGGCACCGAGCGCTGGGAGCGCTTCGTCTGGAACGTCACGCGCCATCCGCGACTGAACGCGCACCCGGCAAATGCGGATCCTGCACCATGGGCGGCCGATGCCTTTGCCGACCCGCGGGCCCCGCGTGCCTGGTGGCGCACCGAACGGCAGACCTTCATCGCGATGCCCGGCCAAACACAGGCCGTGTTCACGATCCACGTCGAACTCGAGCCACTCGCCGAGGCGATCGACCGCGCTGCAAGAGCCCGGGCCCTGCACGACGCCATCGCCACGATGAGCGACAGCGTGTTGGCTTACCGCAGCCTCACCGCCATACGCGATCCGCTGCTGGCCTGGCTGTCCGCCAGGGCGGCGTGAAGACGACGCCGATCGTCGCCGCCGAGGTCGATTTCAGCGACCCGTGCGCCGCCCGCGCAAGCGCCTACGACGACCTTTACCACCCGCGCAGCGGCGCCTTCACGCAGGCGCAGCACGTGTTCCTGTCCGGCAACGGCCTGCCCGGACGCTGGCGCGGGCGGGCGCGCTTCACGATCCTCGAGACCGGCTTCGGCCTGGGCAACAACTTTCTCGCCACCTGGACGGCCTGGCGCGACGATCCGGCGCGCTGCGAGCGGCTGTTCGTCGTCTCGATCGAGAAGCACCCGCTCACCGCGGCTGACCTGGCACGCGCACACACCGCGTCGCCGGCGCCGGCACTCGCACGTCAATTGATCGACGCCTGGCCCGCCGCCACCTGCAATCTGCACACGCTGGCGTTCGAAAGCGGCCGGGTGCGACTGCTGCTGGCCTTCGGAGACGTGCAAACCTGGGCGCGCGAACTGGTGGCCCGCGTCGACGCGTTCTACCTCGACGGCTTCGCACCGGCACGCAACCCCGCGATGTGGGACCGTGGCGTGTTTGCGATGCTCGCGCGCCTGGCCGCGCCGGCAGCCACAGCCGCGACCTGGAGCGCCGCGCGAGCGGTGCGCGATGGCCTGCAAGGCGCCGGCTTCGCCGTGCAGGCTGCGCCGGGCAGCGGTGGCAAACGCGACATCACGCTGGCCCGCTTCGCACCCCGCTTCGCGCCGCCCGCGCCACCAGGCCGCCGGCTGCCGAGCCAGGCACCAGGCCATGCGCTGGTCATCGGCGGCGGCTTGGCCGGCGCGCTGACCGCTCGTGCACTGGCACACCAGGGCATCGCCTGCACGGTTGTCGACCGTCACGCCGAGCCTGCCGCCGAAGCCTCGGGCAACCCGGCCGGCCTGTTCCACGGTGCCGTGATGGGCCACGACGGGCCGCACGCGCGGCTGCTGCGCGCCGCGGCGCTGGCCAGCGAAGGCAGCGTTCGCGCAGCGTTGACACGCGGCGTGCCAGGTCGCGTCGACGGGCTGCTGCGTCTCGAGTCGCGGCTGCCTTTGCCTGCCATGCAGAACCTGCTCGACCGCCAGGCCCTGCCGCGGACCTATGTGCAGGCGCTGGCCACCGCGTCGGCCTCGTCAGTGGCCGGCATCGCGCTGTCGCGGCCGGCGTGGTTCTATCCCGGCGGCGGCTGGGTCGATCCAGCCGCACTGGTGCGCGATGCGCTGGCCACCGCCGGCGTGACTTGGCGCGGCGTGGCCAGCGTGCAGCGCATCGCGCGGCTCGGTGCCGCGTGGCAGTTGTTCGATGCGGCCGGTGAGGTCATCGCCGAGGCCCCGCTGTTGGTGCTGGCCAATGGCGCCGATGCCCTGCGTCTGGCGGGTTTGCCCCCGAAGTGGCTGCAACGCCAGCGCGGCCAGGTGAGTTGGAGCCAACGCGCTACGGCACTCGCGCCGCGGATTCCGATCGCCAGCGGCGGTTACGCGCTGACGCTGCCCGACGGGAGGCTGTTGTTCGGCGCGACAAACCAGCCCGACGACGACGACCGCGCCGTACGCGACGGTGACCACCGCGACAACCGGGCCAAGGCTGCGCTGCTGCTCGGGCCCGGCGCGCTGGGCGACAGCGACAAGCTGAGCGGCCGCGTCGGCTGGCGCGCCGCCACGCGCGACCGCCTGCCGATGGTGGGCCCCGCGCCCGACCTCGCCGCCGCCCGGCCGGCGCGCGCCGACGCGCCGCGCCTGCTGCCGCGCCAGCCCGGGCTGTGGCTGCACACCGGCCTGGGCTCGCGCGGCCTGACGACCGCCACGCTGTGCGCCGAGCTGATCGCCGCCCAGGTCAGCGGTGCACCCTGGCCGCTCGAAGCCGACCTGGTCGACGCCATCGACCCGGCGCGCTGGCTGCTGCGCCCCGGGCTTGCCCTAATGTGATCGGCGCGCAAGGCGTCGAGACTTCGCGGTCCGGGCTCGCGCCCATGTCGCTTGGAGATCCCATGAAGATGCTCAGATCCGTCATTGCCGCCGCCGTCGCTTTGCTGGCGCTGTGCGGCCCCTCGGTGGCGCAGGACAAGACACTGCGCCTGCTGACCTGGGCCGACTACGCACCCAAGGACGTGGTCGAACAGTTCACCAAGGAGACCGGCATCACGGTCGAGATCACGTTGTCCAACAACGAGGAGATGATCTCCAAGCTGCGCGCCACCGGCGGCGCAGGCTTCGACCTGGCGCAGCCGTCGCAGGACCGCATCACCGGGCCGCAGCAGGAGTTCGGCATTTACAAGCCGATGGACTTGAGCAAGCTCAAGACCGATCTGTTCATCGCCTCGATGCTCGACGCGACGAAGAAGAACACCACGCTGGCCGGCAAGGTCTATGGCCTGCCGCACATCTGGGGCACCGACGGCCTGGTGGTCAACACCAAGCTGGCCAAGATGACCGACTACCCCGACCTGTGCAAGGCCGATTACAAGGGCAAGACCGCCGTGCGCCTGAAGCGGCCGACCCTGCTGGCCTTTGCCTTCGCCGCCGGCAAGGACCCCTTCGCCCTGTATGGCGACGCCAAGGCCTACAGCGCGTTGATGGACGAGACCGGCAAGACGCTCGCCGCCTGCAAGGGCAACCTCAAGTTCTTCTGGGACAACAAGGACCAGTTGTTGAACGGCATGCGCTCGGGCGAGATCGTCGGCGCGATGATGTGGGACACCGGCGGCTGGAAGCTCAACGGCGAGAAGAGCGAGATCCAGTACATCGCGCCGAAGTCCGGGGCCATGGGCTGGATCGACACCTTCGCGATCCCGGCCAAGGGCCGCAACGATGCCGCCGCCTATGCCTGGATCAACTTCAACATGCGACCCGAAATCGCGGCCAAGGTCGCCACCTCGGCCGGCAACTTCACCGCCTCCAAGGGCGCCGATCAGTTGATGGATGCCAAGCTGAAGGCCCAGTTCGCGGCCAGCTTCCCCGAAGCGGCGTTGAAGAACATCCGCTGGTACCCCGCCGTGCCGGCCGGCATCGAGGAAATCGAGGGCCGCGTGCTGGACCGCGTCAAGGCGGCGAACTGAGCGACGTCACTGCCGACCTTCAGGTCGAGCGCGTCGTCAAGCGCTTCGGCGGCCACACGGCCGTCGAATCCTTGTCATTCGAGGTCGCGCGCGGCAGTTTCTTTTCGATCCTCGGCCCCTCGGGCTGCGGCAAGACCACGCTGCTGCGCATGATCGCGGGCTTCACCGAGCCCGACGCGGGCGACATCGTCATCGGCGGTCGCTCGATGCGCGGCGTGGCGCCGAACCGGCGGCCCGTCAACATGGTGTTCCAGCACCTGGCCTTGTTCCCGATGATGAACGTCGGCGAGAACGTGGCCTATGGCCTCACGCAGCGTGGCGTGGCGCGCGCCGAGATCATCCGCCGGGTCGGCCAGATGCTCGAGCGCGTGGGCCTGACCGGCGCGCAGGCCAAGCGCGTGGACCAACTCTCGGGCGGCCAGAAGCAGCGCGTGGCGATCGCCCGCAGCCTGGTGCTCGAACCCACGCTGCTGCTGCTCGACGAGCCTCTGGGCGCGCTCGACTTGAAGCTGCGCGAGCACATGAAGATCGAGCTGAAGCAACTGCAGGCTGCCTTCGGCACCACCTTCGTCTACATCACGCACGATCAGTCGGAGGCGCTCGTGCTGTCCGACCAGGTCGCGGTGATGAACCGCGGCGGCTTCGAGCAGCTCGGCTCGCCGCAGGCGCTGTACTACGAACCGAAGACGCCCTTCGTGGCCGGCTTCGTCGGCGCCAACAACCGCTTCGCCGGCCGCGCAACCGCGGTCGATGGCGGGCGCGTCACGCTGGCCAGCGACGCCGGCCTGGTGCTGCACGCGCGGGCCAGCGACCGCATCGCCGTCGGCGACGCCGTCGAAGCCTTCGTGCGCCCCGAAATCGCGAGCCTGGCGCGCGACGAGGCCGAACTGCCGGCGGATCTGCCGCGTTACCGCGGCCAGGTCGAGAGCCTGCTGTTCGATGGCGCCAGTTCGGCCGTGCTGCTGCGCGAAGCCGTCAGCCAGAGTGAGATCCGTATTGCGCTACCGCAGACGGGCCGCTTTGCCGACCTGCGCGTCGGCGAGTCGGTGGCGTTCGGCTTCGACCCCCAGCGTGCGGTGTGCTTCGCCGCGCCCGCATGACGCCCGACACGCGCAGCGCAGCGCTGCAGGCGCGCCTGCTGCTGCTGCTGTTGTTGGCACCGGCCCTGCTCTGGCTGCTCGGCCTGATCGTGCTGCCGCATGTCGAGCTGGCGCTGCTGTCGCTGCGCTCACGCGTGGCACCCCGGGTCTACGAATTCAGCCTGCGCCAGTTCGGCACCTTTTTCGGCGAGCCGCTCTATTGGCACACCTTCGTGCGCACCGCCGTGATCTCGATCGTGGCCACGGCCTGCACGCTGCTGCTGGCATTTCCGATCGCCTGGACGGTGGCCAAGCTGGCGCGCGGGCGCCAGCGCGCGCTGCTTTTCATGTTGTGCATGATTCCGTTCTGGGTCAGCGAAACCGTGCGCACTCTGGGCTGGACCATCCTGCTGCGCGAATCCGGTGTGCTGCCGGCGCTGCTGGTCTGGGCCGGCCTGACGCCCGCACCGCCCGAGTTGCTGTACCACGACGCCACGATCCTGGTCGGCCTGGTCTACACCTCGCTGCTGTTCATGGTCGTGCCGCTGATCGGTGCCCTCGACTCGCTCGACGATTCGCTGATCGAGGCCGCCTACAACCTGGGCGGCAGCGGCCCGTCGATCCTGCGCCGCATCGTGATCCCGCATGCCGCGCCGGGCATCGTCGCCGGCTGCATCGTGGTCTTCATGCTCACGCTGGGCAACTACCTCACGCCCACGCTGCTCGGCGGCAAGAACTCGCTCTGGTTCACCGAACAGATCTACACCCAGTTCATCACCCGCTTCAACTGGGAGCAGGGGGCCGCCTTCGGCTTCCTGCTGCTGATCCTGTCGACGCTGATCGTCTGGCTGGGCCTGAAGCTCAGCGGTCAGCGCTTCGGCGACGTGATGAGACGAACATGAGCCCGACCGGAACAGCAGTTCTCGGCCCGTTACGGACGTTCGCTGCTGCGCTTGCCCATGCATGCCTGCATCGGCGCGGGATCGGGCCGCCGGGGTGCCCTGCTCCGCTCATGTCCCCCGGCTCCGGCCTGCGGCCGAAGCCTCCTCCTTTACTTCGCTGCGCAGGGCACCCCAGCGGCCTGATCCGGCAGCAGCGGCTGTTCGCCATCGTCGAACGCCACCCCTGCGGCCTGCCTCGGGCGTGGGGTGGCCGCTGTAGCGAAGTCAAGGAGGAGACGACGGCCGCCAGGCCGCAGTCGGGGGACATGAGCGTAAGCGGCCACCCCGCGATCGTGGCACGCGCCGATGCAGGAACGCGAGCAGCAGCAAAGCACTCGTTCGTGCACGTCCGCATCGGGTCGGTAGCCGACAGGCGCGGCGCGCTTGAGAGCTTCGTGCGACGCGAAGCACGCCAAGCGCGGTGGAGCCACTGACATGATCGCCTCGCTGCCCCGTCCACCGTGGCTGCGCGCTGCCACCGTGGCCTATGCGCTGGCGTTCTTCGCCTTCCTGTTCCTGCCGCTGGCGGTGGTGGCGGTGTTCGCCTTCAACGACGCGCCGTATCCGGCGCCGCCCTGGCGCGGCTTCACGCTGGACTGGTTCACCGCGCATGGCGGCGGCCGCGTCGGCCTGTTCGCCGACGCCGACCTGCTGGGCAGTCTGTGGACCAGCGTCGTCGTGGCCGTCTGGGTGACCGTGCTGTCGGTGGCCGTCGGCACGGCCAACGCCTTTGTGCTCGAGCGTACGGTGTTTCGGGGCAAGACCGCGTTGTCGCTGCTGATGCTGGCGCCGCTGGTGATTCCCGGCGTGATCCTGGGCATCTCGATCCTGGCTTTTGCCAGCCGCCTGGCGCAGGCCGCCGATGACCTGCTCGGTCTCGAGCTGGCGTTCCTGCGCCCCGGCCTGCCGCTGGTGGTGGCAGGCCAGTTCTCCTACATCGTCTCGATCGCCACGCTGACCATCGCGGCTCGGCTCAAGCGCTTCGACACGACGCTGGAAGAAGCGGCGTTCAACCTCGGCGCATCACGCACGGCCGTGTTCACGACCATCGTGCTGCCGTACCTGCGCCCGGCGCTGATCGGTGCGGCAGCCATCTCGTTTCTGATGTCGTTCGAGAACTTCAACACCACGCTGATGCTGGTCGGCTCGGACCCGCCGCTGACGGTGATGATGTACGGCCGCATGCGCGAGGGCGCCAGCCCGGTGCTCAATGCGGTGAGCCTGTTCCTGATGCTCGGCTCGGCCGCGTTGGCGCTGGCGTTGATGCGGCGCAGTTCCCCCAACGCGACGTAGCGCGGGGTCAGTCGAAGCGCAATCGCTGCACGCCGCTGGACGTGCCCAGCAGACACACCCGCGCGCGGTGCCGCGCGAAGATGCCCACCGCGACGACACCGGGCCACTGGTTGATCTCCGTCTCCATGGCCAGCGGATCGGCAATCGACAGGCCGTGCACGTCGAGCAGCGGGTGGCCGTTGTCGGTGATCACACCCTCGCGCAACACCGGCCGGCCGCCGAGCGCGCGAAAGCGCCGCGCCACCTGCTCGCGCGCCATCGCAATCACTTCGACCGGCAGTGCGAACTTGCCGAGCACCACCACCCGCTTGCTTTCGTCGGCGATGCAGATGAAGCGCTCGGCCAGGTCGGCGACGATCTTCTCGCGCGTCAATGCCGCGCCGCCGCCCTTGATCATGCAGCCGTGGCCGTCGATCTCGTCGGCGCCATCGATGTACACGGGGATGCGCTCGACGTCGTTGGCGTCGAAGACGCGGATACCGAGCGCAGCCAACCGCGCGGTACTCTGCGCCGAGCTCGACACCGCGCCGGCAATGCGTTCGCGGATGCCACCGAGCGCATCGATGAACTTGTTGACCGTCGAGCCGGTGCCAACGCCCACCACGCTGCCGGGCACGACGAAATCGAGCGCCGCCCGCCCGACCAGGGTCTTCAATTCGTCTTGGGTCACCGGACCCTCCCTCTGCCTGTTTGCGAGAATGCTGCAAATTATGGCTGTCGTCCCCTACGCCCTCACCCGCCCCTTCCTGTTCGGCCTCGACCCGGAAGTCGCGCACGAGCTCACGCTCGGCGCCATCGTCCGCCTGCAGAACACCCCGGCGCGGTGTCTTTGGCAGCAGCCACGTGTCGACGATCCGGTGACCGTGGCGGGGCTGCAGTTTCCCAACCGCGTCGGTCTGGCCGCGGGCCTGGACAAGAACGGCGTGTGCATCGACGGGCTGGGCGCGATGGGCTTCGGCTTCATCGAAGTCGGCACGGTCACGCCGAAAGCCCAGCCGGGCAACCCCAAGCCGCGCATGTTCCGCGTGCCGGCGGCCAACGCACTGATCAACCGGCTGGGCTTCAACAACGACGGCCTCGACGCCTTCGTCGAAAACGTGCAGCGCGCCAGGACCTTTCGCGCGGCGGGCGGCATCGTCGGCCTGAACATCGGCAAGAACGCCGCCACGCCGATCGAGCGCGCGGCCGACGACTACCTGCTCGCGCTGCGCGGTGTCTACCCGCACGCCGACTACATCACGGTCAACATCTCGAGCCCGAACACGCAGAACCTGCGCGCCCTGCAAAGCGACGAGCAGTTGCAGCTGCTGCTGAACATGCTGGTCGGCCGCCGCGCCGAGCTCGAGCGCGAGCATGGCCACAAGCCGATCTTCATCAAGATCGCCCCCGACCTGGATGAGGACCAGATCAAGATCATCGCCGCCACGCTGCTGCGCCACGGCATCGACGGCGTGATCGCAACCAACACGACCGTCTCCCGGCACGGCGTGCACCACCTGCCCAACGGCCAGGAAACCGGGGGGCTGTCGGGCGCGCCGCTGCTGGCCGGCAGCAACCGTGTCATCCGGCTGTTGCGCGCAGAACTGGGCAAGGCTTACCCGATCATCGGCGTCGGCGGCGTGATGAGTGCGGCGGATGCCAGGTCGAAGGTCAAGGCCGGCGCCGATCTGGTGCAGATCTACACCGGCCTGATCTACCACGGTCCGGCCCTGGTGCCGCAGATTGCGAAAGCCCTGAAAGCCTAGAAGACATCCAGCGTCGGGTAGCGGGCATCGCCGACGATGCAGGCGTGGGCGAACAAGGCCACGCCGATGTCACCGGTCCACAACGAGTGGCGGGTCTGCCCGGTGCGCTCGGCGAAGCGCTGGACTTGTTCAATGGCGTGCATCGCAAAGGCGCGGGCACGGTCGCGCCAGACTTCGTCGCCACTGCGCTGCCAGAGCTTGAGAAGCGCATAACCGTTGCCAGCCGTGCCGTGGCACAGGCCGACGCCCTTTTCGAGCGGGCCGGCTCGCCAGACAAGCTCGCCTGCGCCAAGCAACAGCGCGTCCCAGGCTGGCGTGCGCGGCGCATCGGCCAGTCGGCAAACGATGCCGGGGCCGCCATGGCAGTCCTGAACCAGCCACTTGTTCGGCGGCTGGCCGCGCGGGTCGTGCTCCGGCGCCCAGTTGATGCAAGTGCCGTCGGCGACCGCCGTGGCTGTCAGCGTCTGCAGCGCGCGATCGGCGTAGCGCTGCACCAGCTCGGATGGCAGCCACGATGCGCCGCCCAGCGCCGGGAAGATGTTGCCGGCGAAGCCATGGCCCGCGCCGAGGTAGCGACTGTGCCTGCCATACATGTCCTGCACCCACAGCCAGGCACCCAGACCCTCGTCGAAGACCATCGCGTCCCACAGGATGCGCAACCCACGTTCGAGCTGGTCGCGCCAGCGCGGCTCATTGGTGGCCTCGGCCATATGCCGCGCTGCAAGCAGCGAGCCCGGCGAACCCCAAAGCGCTTCGAGCGATTTGTGGTGCAGGTTGGCTTCGACGGTAGTGAACAACTCATCGGCCACGGCTGCGTCGTGCGTGAACTGCCATTGAAGCAACAGCAGGCCGGTGTCACCCAGCAGGTAGGACCCGTGGGCGTTGTCCCAGGATGCGATCACGGTACGGTGGCGCTCAACCAGCGTGGCCACGGTGGCGCGGAAGTCGAAGTCGAAGTCGCGGTCGATCGCACGCACGCGGCGCAGGTGTTGAAGTGCCCAGATCACACCGCCCGCGCCGTCATACAGCGGCAGGGGGCGCGAGTCCGCAGGGTTGGCGTCATCGAGCGGGTGAGGCGGCCACAGCGCCTCGGGCGTGAATGAAGCCAGCGCATCGCCGGTAATGCGCGCCACGGCTTCGTGCGCGGCGCCCTCGCTCCACGGCGTGGCGGTCAGCGGCTCGTGGCGCGCGGGCTCGTACAGCAGCGGCATGGGTCGTCCCTGTGAAATTCGCCGAAGTGCATCTTGGTGAGTACCGGTGTCACGTCGCGCTCGGCGATGGCGCTGGCTCGCGGGGCAGCAGCAGCAGCACCGCCGCGTTGAACAAGGCCACACCGGCCATCACGGCAAACAACGTCCCGAAGCCAGCCGCCTTGACGGCGGGCCCGAGCGCCCACACCGCCGCCGAGCTGATGGCCAGCGAGATCGCCAGGCGCAAGCCGGCCACGCGGCTGCGCATGTGGTCGTCGACGAAGCGCACGATCGTGGCGTCGGTGAACGGGATGGCGCCGAAAATGAAGATCATCGAGCCCAGCAGCGCCAGCCAGGCCCACCAGCCAGGCGCGTAGGCCGCCAATGCCAGCATCGGCGCTTGGGCCAGCACGATCGCCAGCCACATCGGCTTGAGCGGATAGCGGTCGATCAGGCGGCCCACGATCAGCTGGGCTAGCGAGGCCACCGCATACACGGCGCCCAACAGCAGGCCGAGCGTGGAGGGATCGTCTGCAAGGGTCGTCAGGCGCTCACCCAGCATCTGGCCGTTGCCGTTGGTTGTGAGGTTGAAGACCAGGCCCCCCGACGCGGAGGCCACGGTCATCACCGCCAGCACGCGCGCAAACTCGCTCGGTGCCAGTTGCACGGTGGCCCTTCGCTTGCGCTGCGCGGGTGCCTCGGTTTCGCGCGGCGCGCGCCACCAGAACAACAGCCCGAACCCGAGGCAGGCCAGACCCGGCAACGCGAAGGCGGCGCGCCACCCGGCATGCTCGACCAGGATGCCGGTGACGACGGCCGCCGCCGCGATGCCCAGGTTGCCCGCCAGGCCGTTCGCGCCGATGGCGGCACCCGGCTTCGTCGACTGCTGCACCAGCATCGGAATGCCCACCGGGTGGTAGATCGACGAGAACGCACCCATCACGGTGAGTGCGGCGGCCATCTGCCACGGGCCCTGCGTCGTTGCCACCAGCAGCGCCGACAGGCCCATGCCAAAGAAGAACACCAGCATCATGGGGCGCCGGCCCCATTGATCACCGAGCTTGCCGGCCGGCAGCGAGCCCAGGCCGAAGAGCAGGAAGGCACCGGTGCCATAGGGCATCAGGTCTTCCCAACGCAGGAGGCCAAAGTCCTTGGCGATCGTCGCCACTGCGGTGGCAAAGATCAGCAGGAACAGGTGGTCGATCGCGTGCGCGATGTTCAGCAGCAGCGTGACGGTGCGGTGCATGGGACGTTTGGCAGGCGCCTGCAATGGCCGCTCGATTGTCCCGTGCTTTCACTGTCCCACGACGATGCCCTCGTGGCCCCCCGGCTTCCTGATCCTCGATGTGTCGCGCTACAAGTACCCGCCGGTGTGGGTTACCGCGCCCGAGCTCTACGCCGCGATGAACACGGTCGACCGCGACAACGATGGCCGCCACCGCGGCTACGTGCTGGTCGGGCCGTGAGCGCGTCGCGGTGGATCAGTAGCCCAGCGCCAGCCCCGAATTGCGCCGCGGATCGTTGGCGCCGTAGAAACGGTTCCTGCCCACCGGCCTGCCGCCCAGCGACGGCGCACCAACCAGGATCGCCGCCAGGTGGTTGCCCGATTGCAGCCCGGCGAACCTGTGGCCCATCGCTTCGAGCAGCTTGCGCGTATCGGGGCTGAGCGCGAAGGTCTCGACGTTGGTCGCTTCGGGCAGCCACTGCTGGTGAAAGCGCGGTGCGTCGACGGCTTCCTGCACGTTCATGCCGTAGTCGATGACGTTGATGATGGCATGCACCACCGCTGTGATGATGCGGCTGCCACCCGGCGTGCCGAGCACCATCACCGGCTTGCCCCCCTGGGTGACGATGGTCGGGCTCATCGAACTGAGCGGGCGCTTGCCAGGGGCAATCGCGTTGGCCTGGCCCTGCACCAGTCCGTACAGATTGGGCACGCCGATCTTGATGGTGAAGTCATCCATCTCGTTGTTCAGCAGCACACCGGTGCCGGGCACCGTGACCTTGGCGCCAAACCAGCTGTTCAAGGTGTAGGTCACCGAGACCGCATTGCCGAACCTGTCGACGATGGAGTAGTGCGTGGTGTTGCTGCCTTCGTGGGGCGGCACGCCGGGCTTGATGTCCTTCGACACGCCCGCCTTGGCCGGGTCGATGGCCGCACGGATCTGGCCGGCGTAGCCTTTGTCGAGCAGGCGCTCGAGCGGGTTCTTCACGAAGTCGGGGTCGCCAAGGTAGCTGTTGCGATCCACGTAGGCATGGCGCATCGCCTCGATCTGGAAGTGAACCGCCTGCGCCGAGCGAAAGCCCAGTTCCTTGAGCGGATAGCCCTCGAGCACGTTCAGGATCTCGCAGACGATGGCCCCGCCCGAGCTCGGCGGTGGCGCCGAGACGATGTGGTAGTCGCGATAGTCGCATTCGACGGGGGCGAGTTCTCGCGTGGTGTACTGGTCGAGGTCGGCCTGCGTGATGAGCCCCTTGCCAGCCTGGCTGGCCGCAACGATGGCCGCGCCCACCGCGCCCTTGTAGAACCCGTCGGCGCCCTTGTCGCTGATGAGCCGCAGCGTCGAGGCGAGGTCCTTTTGCACCAGCTTGCGGCCCGGCGTCAACGGCTCGCCCTGGTTAAGGAAGATCGCGGCCGAGGCCGGGTCTTGCTTGAAGTCGGCCGTCGCAGTGATGAGCAGGCCGACATCGCCCTGGTCGACCTCGAACCCGTCTTGCGCATACCTGATCGCCGGCGCGATCAACGCAGCGCGCTTCATCGTGCCGTACCT
>Ga0315283_10003984_pt1 | contig 12735 bp, 13 predicted proteins | sample YL17G09_0_MG_FD_204541 | JGI IMG/M metagenome (GOLD analysis project Ga0315283, IMG submission 204541) | Sediment microbial communities from Yellowstone Lake, YNP, Wyoming, USA - YL17G09_0 | ecosystem: Environmental > Aquatic > Freshwater > Lake > Sediment | place: USA: Wyoming | collected...
TTCGCAAGATCCGAATCGAAATCGCTGCCGCAGGCATCCAGCGTCAGCGCCACGACTTTGTCGGGGCCGCTCGCAGGCAACAACAGCTCTTGGTGCAGTTCCAAAGGTTGCACGTCCGCGGCCGCCGTGAGCGACGGAAGCAGGAGCAGGAGCAGCAGGCATGCGCGCTTCATCGCCCCATATAACGTCCATCGGGGCGATTTGTTGAGCCTTCAATGCAGGACGCGTAACCACAGGTAGGCCCAGGAAATCACCATCGTTGCCAGGGTCACGGGAATGCCGGTGCGGGCGTGCCTTTTCCAGTCGATGGTCACGCCCCGCCTGTGGGCTGCGTCAACCACGATGATGTTGGCGATACTGCCCACGATCAGCAGATTGCCGGCCAGCGTGCTGGCGAGCGCCAGCAGCGGCCCGGCCAGTTCGTGAGTGGCGACCGGCAGCAACAACATGACCGCCGGAACGTTGGATACGATGTTCGACAGGATGAAGGTCGTTACGAAAAGCGGCAAAGGCTGATGCATGTCCACGCCGAGCACGGCCATGCGCCCGACGAATTCACCGGTCAGGCCGGTTTTCTCCAATGCATGGTTGACGACAAACAAGCCAATGAACAGAACCAGCAACTGCCAGTCCACAAGTCCCAGCATTTTTCGCGAATGCAGCCGGCGACTCATCATCAGCACACCCGCCGCGGTCAGGGCGATCACCTCGCGCGGCACGGGCGCCGCGAGAAACAAGACGAATAACGCCGTCGCGACCGACAGCCCTTTCGCCGTTTGCCACCCATCGACCCGCGGAGACGGTTCGCGGTGGGCCGGAACCGCATCGGTCGCCGCCTCCTCCGCGGCCAGCGCCCAGGATCCGCGACTGCGCCAGGCAATCAGGGCCCACACCACGAAGAGTCCCAGCACTACCGGAATCGCCGCGTCCAGCAGATAGCCGGAAAAGGAAAGGTTCAGTTTCCCGCCGATCAGCATATTCTGGGGGTTCCCGATCAGCGTCAGCGCCGAGCCGACGTTGGCGCTGCAGGCCAGCGCCAGCAGAAAGGGAATCGGATCGAGCCGCCGCGCGCGACAGACATCGATCAGCACCGGCGCCATCGCCAGGCAGACGACATCGTTGCTGAACACCGCCGAGAGCCCCGCGACGATCGCGACCAGCGCCGCAAGCAGCTTCGGCGGCGATAGCGGCAAATGACCGGTCTTGTGCGTGACCCAGGTATAGAACCCGCCCATGCGCAACTGCGCCGAAACCACCATGAACGCGAACAGCAGGATCAGCGTCGGAACATGCACTGCCCGCCACGCCTCCTCCAGGCTGAGCGCACCGGCGCCGATCAACGCGATCGCGCCGAGCAGCGCAATGCCGGTGCGATCCAGTTGCAGAAAAGGCAGCCCGCCCAGGATCATGCCCAGGTAGACCACGCCGAAGATCAGCAGAATTGTCGTTTCCATTTGCCAATGCAAGACCGGTTTGCAGGAGACGAACGGAAGATAGCGTGCGGGCCGTCGCCGTGGCAAGCGATCCGGGTTGTGCTGCCCGGCCCGGGGATGCAGGAATATCGGACTATGCGGCGATCAGTAGCCGGGGATCGCCGTGGAGCCGAGCATTTCCCCATACATATCCGTGCGCCGATCCCGCAGCCGTTCGTTGAAATCGGTCAGGTTGCGGTTGCGCCGCGCATCGGCAAGGTCGATGTCGGCGATCAGCATTTCTTCTCGATCCAGACTTGCGGGGCCCGCAAGTGGCCAGCCGCTATGACTCACGATCAGGCTGTTGCCGAGGAAGGGTTGTCCGCGCTCGACGCCGATGCGATCGGCGGCCGCCACGAACATCGAGTTGGCGTGCGCGCCGCCCATCGCCAGGATGTTCGCCATCATCGGCAGGTTGCCGGGCTGCGCCGGCATCGGCACCCAGTTGGTGGCAACGCAGAGCATATCCGCGCCCTGCAGGGCAGCCAGGCGGAAGATCTCCGGGAACCAGATGTCGTAGCAAATCGCGCAGGCGATGCGGCCGGCGCCGATATCGAACACCGGGACGCCCAGGTTGCCGGGTGCAAAGATGGTGTTCTCGGCACCCCACAGATGGTTTTTCCGGTAGATGCCGACATGGCCTTGTGGCCCGATCAGAACCGCGGAGTTGTACAGCTTTGCGCCGTCGCGTTCGGTGATGCCGGCGACGATGAACATCGAATGCGTGCGGGCTGCCGCCATCCACGCATCGCAGGTCGGCCCATCCGGGACCGCCTCCGACAAGTCAAGGGCTTCCTCGCGCGTCGCGAAAACGTAGCCGGTATTGCACAGCTCCGGCAGCACGGCCAGTTGCGCACCTGCCCCCGCCGCCTGCGCGATCAACTCGAGGCTGCGCGCGACATTGGCCTTCACCTGCCCGATCCTGGGCTCCATCTGCAGACAGGCCACGCGTATTCGGCTTTCCTGTTGTGGATTCATTGTCGTCTCTCTCGATTAAAGCTGCGGCCAGCGATCTTTCCAGTCGTGATCGCGCTCGTAAGCATGCGCAACCCGCAGCACTGTAGTCTCGTCGAAGGGTCTTCCTGCAATCTGCAGGCCGATCGGCAGGCCATCACGGTCAAAACCGCAGGGCACCGAGATAGCGGGCAGGCCCGTCAGGTTGTACGGATAAGTGAAACGCCACGATGCTGCCAGCACGCTCTCCGGCTTTCCAGCGATCTGCACCGTCCACTCGCCCCGCTTCCAGGCTGTGATCGGCGTGGTCGGACCGATCACTACGTCCACAGTCTCGAACACCTTGCGGTACGCTTCCATCAGCGCGCTTCGATACTGCTCGGCCTTCAGATAGTCCGGCCCCGTGACGAGCCGCCCCATTTCCACCAGCATGCGCACATCGGGTTGGTAGTACGGCACGCGACCCGCGCGCAGTGATGCATCGTGGTAGGCCGTGGAACTCGACAGTTCGATGGCGAATATCGCGCCCAGTCCGTACTCCAGCAGCGGAATCCTTAGTTCATGCACCTGCGCGCCGGCTGCGGCGAGATCGGCGATCGCCTTCTCGACCGCGCCTTCCACGTCTTCCTGCAGGTTGTCGAAAAAATGATTGCGGCAGACGCCGATCGTCAATCCCCTGACCGATCTGTCGAGCGCCTTCGAGTAATCGGGCACCGGTTGCGCCTGGCAGGCAGAGTCGGCAGCATCGTAGCCGGCCAGCACCTGCATCATCAATGCGCTATCAGCGACGGTGCGAGTCAGCGGCCCGGCATGATCGAGCGACCAGCTGTGCGGCACAATGCCATCGCGGCTGACACGCCCGAAGGTCGCCTTCAGTCCCACGGTGCCGCATGCGGCCGCGGGCATGCGAATCGACCCGCCGGTATCCGAGCCAAGCGCGGCGACGCATAGCCCGGCGGAAACCGCGGCGCCGGAACCTCCGCTCGATCCGGACGGTACCCGCGTCAGATCCCAGGGATTGCAAACCGGGGGCGTGACATTGCCCCAGGCGAATTCATGCGTACGCGTCTTGCCGATCAGCACGGCGCCCGCTTTCCGCAGCGTCGCCGCAGCGGTTGAATCGCGCAGCGGAAACGACAAGCCCGGTGCTGTGCTGCCGGCCGTGGTGGGCATGTCCTCGGTCAGATAGTTGTCCTTCACCCCGATCGGGATACCGTGCAGTGGTCCGCGCCACTTGCCTGCCTTTATTTCACGCTCGGCGACACGCGCGGCATCCAGCGCATGCGGCGAAACATGGATGAAGCTGTCGAGCCTGGCACCGGCATTCGCGATTCGATCCAGGCAGACTTCGGTAAGCGCGACGGGAGAAACCTTGCCGGCGCGGATCGCCGGCGCCAGTTTTTCCAGAGGCTGTTTCCAGAGTTCGCCGCTCACGGCATTTTCCGGTACGGCGCGGTCGGTTCGAAGACGATGGCCGGATGCACGTCGGTCAGGTCCAGCGCGCGCAGCTTGCGGATCTCGGCGAGGATGTCGGCGTAGGCCGCCAGCACCTCTTGCAGTCGTTCGGGTGGCAGGTCAAGGCCAAGCAGTTCCTTGTAGGCATCGCCCATGGATTTCTCCTTCAGGGCAAGCTGCCGCCGCCACCCGGACGTTGAGGAGGCGCAACGGCGAGCAGTTTGACCACGCTGTCCGGCGCGGTGGCACCTGGATCGCTGCGGGTTGGCATGCCTTGAACGAACGGCAGCAACTGCAGGCGGGCGATTTCGTAGACGCGCCGCAACTCCGCCACGGGATGGGGATGCTCGTCGACGCGCAGATCAAGCAAGGGGTAGTCCTCCAGATGATGCACCTTCAGTGCCGCCGATTGGCGGCCGCGCTTGTCGCCTCCCGCCGCCTCACCCGCCTCCAGCGCCAGCATCAACCGCTCGGCCAGATCGAGCGCCTCGCTGGCACGGAACGCGTTCGCCATCTCCTCGATGGTCGGCGCGGACACCAGCATGTTTCCCTGCACCGCGAAATGCGCTTCGACGATCTGGCCGAACCAGGTGGTGCAGCTCTTGCCCGACCAGGCGGCACTGCGCCCCGACGCATCGATGACGCCGATCTGACGCAGATCCCGCCCGTTGTCTGCCGCCATCACCGCATCGAGCGCCTCGGGTCCACTGCTGCCCTGTTCCATCAAACGCAACGCGTCGATGGCAAGGTAAGGATTGACCCACGATTGCGTCGACACCGCGCCGACACCGGATTTGACGTAAGGACAAGTCGAGCCGACCGCGGGCACTGCGGTGGCCACCGCAACACCGAGCATGCCGGTGCGGGGACAATGGGCAACGATGGAATAGGTCATTCTTGAGGGACGAGGAACGAGGGGCTATTAGGGGCGAGGGTCGAGGGGCGAGGGACGAGGGGAAAAACCCGAGAACCTGCAAGACACATAACCGTAAGGCAAGGCACGACCGGGCACCGACAGCTTCCCTCGTCCCCCGTCCCTCGTCCCTCGTCCCTATAATTCATACGCTCAACTGGTCCGTGATCCGGCGCTCGGCCTCAGCGCTGCCGATATCGCCGCGATCGACGATTTCGCCGAGCTTGAGTACCGCGTAGCGGTCGGCAACCGACAGCGCGAACTTCACGTTCTGCTCGATCAGCAGGATAGACACCTTCGACTCGTCGCGCTCGTCGCGAAGCACGCGCGCCAGACGGTCGATGACCGATGGTTGCAGGCCCTCGCTGATCTCGTCGATCAGCATGAGCTTCGGCCGCGACATCAGCGCGCGCGCCACCACCAGCATTTTCTGCTCGCCGCCGGAGAGCGTGCCGGCGCGCTGTTTCAGCCGCGTCGGCAGCACCGGGAAAAACTGGCCGATGCGCTTCAGTCCGAGGTCGAACGATCTGTCGTCGCGCAGACCCAGGCGCAGGTTCTCCTCCACCGTCAGATCCTGGAACAGCGCCTGTTCCTGCGGCGTGTAGGCGACGTCCAGGCGCGCGACCTTGTGCGGCGGCAGCCGGGTAGTGTTTACGCCGAACATGCCGACGCTGCCGGCGTGAAGCGGAAGAAAACCCATCACGCTTTTCAGCAAAGTGCTCTTGCCCATGCCGTTCTTGCCGAGCAATGCAAAGATTTCTCCCGGCCTGACATCGAAGCTCACATCGCGCAGGACGGGCGCTTCGCCGTAGCCGCTGCGTACGCCCTTAACCTCCAGTGCGCTGGCAGCGCTCATGCGCCCGCTCCCGCCGCGGCGTGGCCGCCTCCGGAGTAAATCGTGCGCACCAGTTCCGACTCGACGACCTCGGCTACTGTGCCATCCAGCAGGATCCTGCCCTGGTGCAGCACGATCACGCGCGAGCTGATTTCACGCACGAAATCGAGGTCGTGCTCGACCAGCAGGATGCAAAGCTGATGACTGCGCGCGAGATCGGTGAGGATCGAGCCGATCAGCGTGCGCTCCGGCTTGGTCAGGCCTGCGGTCGGCTCGTCGAGCAGCAGGACGCTGGGCTCGAGAGCGAGCACCATCGCAAGCTCCAGCGCCTGCTTCATGCCGTGCGAGAGATGGCGCGCCTCGACGCCCAGTTGCCCGTCGAGGCCTGTTGCGCGAATGACCTGCATCGATGCATGAGGCAATGCCAGTGTCTGTTCACGCTTCCACAACGACGGCGGAGCGAGGCGTGTGCGCGCGATGCGCAGCGCTTCCGCGACCGTGAGCGTTTCGAATACGTTGGCGGTCTGGAATTTTCGCCCCACGCCGAAAGCGACGCAGTCGTACGGCGGCAGCTTCAGGATGTCGTGATCGTTGAGCAGCACCGTCCCGCCGGAGCGCTCGTTGCCGTCGGCGATGCAACGCATGAGCGTGGTCTTGCCGGCGCCGTTCGGCCCGACCAGGCTCAGCAATTCGCTGCGCCTCGCCTCGAAGTCGATGCCTTCCAGCGCCTTGAGACTGCCGAATTGCTTGCGCACTTCGCGAACCACCAGCGCACGGCTGCCTGCGCCCGCCAGTCCCGCAAACGGCTGCTCGACGGCTGGCTCCAGCCCGGGAACAAATGCAGCCGCGGCCGTTTTGCTGCGGCCGAGCACGCGCCGGGCCGCCCCCTTGATCAGGGGCATCAAACCCTGCGGCAGCGCGATGATGACGACGACGAACGCAAAGCCGATGACCAGCTTCCAGACGAAGGGCAGGTTGCCGCTCAGGTAAGAGGTGCTGACATCCAAAACCAGCGTGCCGATCACGGGGCCGATGAGTGTGCCGCGCCCGCCGAGTGCCACCCAGATCAGCAGCTCCGTGCCAAAGACGAATCCCGCATACTCGGGGGCCACGACCATCTGTACGCACGCAAAGACATAGCCGGCGATGGCCGCGATCGCGGCACATACGACCAGCAACAGGATTTTGACGCGCGACACGTTGATGCCGACATATTCGCAGCGCTGCTCGTTTTCGCGAATCGCGACCAGAATGCGGCCCGCGTCGCTGCGCACGAACAGCCACGCGCCCGCCGTCAGCACGACGAGGAAACTGCCGGCGATCCAGAACCAGGCTTCGATCGACACGTCGAAACTTTCGAATCCAGACAACCCGCTGCTGGAACCCGTGAAGTTGCCGCCCGAATAGAGGATCTGGCTGACCACGATCGGCAGCACCAGCGTGATGACCGATCCGTAGAGCGGCGATGCTCCATGGTAGAACGCGAGCCAGCCAACGACCGCCGCAACGATGATGGCAACGGCGATTCCGGTGACCAATGCCAGTGCCGCGTAGCCGGGGCCAAAGCCGGCGTGCGTAAAAATCAGGCCGGCGGCGTAAGCGCCGATGCCGAAAAACGCCGACTGCCCGAACGTCAGAATGCCGGTGTAACCCCAGAGAATATCGACCGTCAGGGCCACCGCGGCATAGAGAAAGGCCCGGATCAGGCTGTTGACCATGTAAGTCGGCAATACATAGGGGCCGGCCGCGATCAGCAGCAACGCTATGCCGCAGAACAGGACCAGCGTGCGCGACGCGGTATGCCCCATCACGCGAGCGGCAAGGCCGTGCGCGGTGGCCGGTTGTCCGCTAGCCACGGCTGAACCCCTGAGGCCGCAGCCGCAACACCACCGCGGCGAGCACGACGATGGTCAAACCGCCGAGGATCGGGTTGCCCCAGGAACTCACCAATACCTGCGCGCCGCCGAGCACCAGGCAGGCCACGGCCAGGCTGACCAGCGACACACCGGAAACCATCACCAGCATGAACGCGTTGATCAGCCACGGCACGCCCATGTTCGGATCGACGCTCGACAGCGGCGTGATCAGGGCACCGGCAAGGCTGGCCAATCCGGCCCCCAGCGAAAAGGTGGCAAAGCGCACCAGTCCGCTGTTGATGCCGAGACCGCGCGCCAGATTTTCATTCATGATGACAGCGCGCGTGACCAACCCCAGGCGCGTGCCGTTGAGAAGCAGAGCGAGCCCGATCGCGATGGCAATCGCGACCAGGACCAGCAACAGCCGGTACTCCGAATAAGAGGCGCCGAGAAGATCGATCGCGCCGGTGACCGGACTCTGGACGAATTGCACTTCACGCCCGAATGCCAGTGTGATGACCTGGCCGATGATGATGCCCAGACCCCAGGTGGCGAGAATCGCGTCGAGCGGGCGCGAATACAGCGGCTTCATCACCAGGCGCTCGATGATCATGCCGCAGACGAATCCGATGAGGAACGCGAACAGCACCGCCCACCACGGATTCAATCCCAGTTTGGTGATCAGGAGCGCCGAATAACCGCCGACGGTGAGGAGGCCGCCGTGGGCGAAGTTGATGATCTTCATCACGCCGAACACGATCAGCAGCCCGGCTGCGACGCCGTAGAAGATTGCAGCGGTGGTGAGGATGTCGAAAAGAGTCGCCATGGCGGCTGACGCCGAGGGACTAGGGGCCAGGGCTAGGGGCTGGGGCTAGGGGCTCGGGATTAGAGGCAAGGGTTCGGAAACATTCGCGTCACATGAAAAAGCGTCAGCTCTGTGCCGCCTAGTCCCCAGCCGCTGCTTCATCCCTAGCCCCTCGGTTTTTCACCCTAGCCCCTGCTTAATCCCTAATCCCTGCCTTATTTCAGGTTCGGACACTGCTCGCCGGGATCGACGTTCTTGAACGTCTCCAGCAACTTGATGCTGCCGTCCTTCTGCACCTGGCCCATGTACATCGTCAGCGCAGCGTGGCGCTGCTTGTCCATTTTGATCATACCGCGCGGACCGTCGACCGTCACCTTGCCAAGCGCGGGCAGAATCTTGTCCGCTTCGGTCGAGCCCGCCATTTCCGCGGCCAGCTTGTAGGCCAAGACCGCCTCGTACTGAGGCACGGACAGGTCGTTCGGCGTCTTCAGGTCGGCACCGAACTTCTTCTGCATGGCAGCCAGAAACTGCTTGTTCCTCGGGCTATCGATATTGGTGTAGTACGAACCGGCGACGTAAATGCCTTCCGCGTCGGAACCCATGCTTTTCGCCGTGCCTTCGTCCACGCCGAGATTGCCGTAGGGCACTTTGAGCCCTGCGGCGCGCAGTTGCTTGGTCAGCGTCACGTTGGGCGCGCCACCGGCGGTGGACGTGATCAGCGCATCGGCGCCGGAAGACTTGAGCTTGCTGATGATCGAAGTCCAGTCGGAACCGTCCATAGGCAGATATTCCTCGCCCAGGACTTTACCGCCTTTCTTGGTAATGTAGCTGTGTGTGAACTCGAGCATGCCGCGGCCGAATGCATAATCGCTGCCGATCAGAAAAAAGGTCTTCGACTTGAAATTCTTCATGAAGTAGTCGACCACGGAGGCGACCTGCTGGTCCGGCACCCAGGCATTGATGTACATGTACTTGTTGCACGAGTGGCCTTCGTAGAACGAGGTGTAGATGAACGGCGTCTTGCCGCGCGTGACGATCGGCAGGCCGCCATTGCGCGCGGCGCTGGTTTCCATGGTGATCAGCACATTGACCTTCTTCTGGAAGATCAGCGAATCGTACGCCTTCTGTGCGCCCGCAGCGCCACTGCCGTCGTCAGCCACCTCGAGCACGACCTTCTTGCCGAGTATGCCGCCCTGGGCATTGATTTCGTCGACCGCCAGTTCGGCAGCCTGCACCACGGAGGGCGCCACCACGCTGTTGGCGCCGCTCAGGCCAACCGGAATGCCTATCTTGATAACGTCCTCCGCCAGGGCGACGGAACTGGAGAGAAATACGCCCATCAGCGCTGCGCCGAGGGACAATCGAATGGTTTTTCGTGACATGGGTGACCTCCACATTAAAAATTTTGGTTCGTCAGTAGAAACTGTGGGCGAGGGCTGGTTCGGGTAGCTTCCCAAGTACATGATATAAGGCCAGCTCTGTGGCCTTGAAGGTGCGGAAGCCGTAGGATTTTCTCATAGTGAGTTTGGCTTTGTTGTTCAGCCCCTCGATCACGCCGCTGGAGAACTCTTTGCGGGCCCGGAAATAGTTGAGCAGCAGCTCGCGGTGGTTGCGCACGGTGCGGGCGAATTTCTTCAGTGGCTCGATGCGCGAGCGCATCACCTCTTGGCACCAGCGGTCGAGAAATTTGCCCGCCCAGCTCGGCGAGTTGTACTCCCAGAAGAGCTGGAAGTATTCCTTGAGCAGATAGGCGCGAACGCTTTTCAAGTTGTAGCGCAGGACCTCGCGAAGCTTGATGCGCTGTTTGTCGGTCAGGTTCGCCGCTCGCTTGAGCAGGCACCAGCGCGATCTCTTCAGCACCGGTTCGTAGCCATCCTTGACCAGTTGCCGCGCCTCGCCGGAGCGGATCTCATCGATCGCCAAGTTGAGCTTGGCCACGACATGGAAGCGGTCCAGGATGTTCAGGGCCCCAGGGCAATTCTTCTTGATCACATCAAGGTAGGGCTTCCACATATCCGAGCACACGAACTCAATGCCCTGGCTGAGCTGCGGGCCGATCAGGTCGAAGAACTTCTGGAATGCCTCCTTCGTGCGCTTCTCCCCCACCCACAGCAGGCGCGTGCAATCGGCCTCGATCTGGTAGACCAGCGTCAGATACTTGTGGCCCTTGCCGTAGGCGATCTCGTCCACGCCGGTGGCTCGGATCGGGCCCAGCTGGCGGTGCACCAGCCCCCATTCCACCACATAGCTCACCGCCTGATAGACCTTCTCCCAGCTGGTGTGGAACGACAGCGCGGTCTGCTTCCAGGACAGCTTGCGCGCCCAGTGGGCCAGGTAGAGCATGTACGCCTTGGTCAGCTGGTGCTTGCCCGTGCCCCAGGGAACTGCCTCCACCTTGACCCCGCAAAGCGCGCACTCGACTCGCCGCATGCAGTACAGTAGTACCACTGCGAAGCCCCAGATCGGGATGAACTCGAAGCGCCGCTCGGTCAACTCGTCATAACCGCTGGCCGGCTGAGTGCACCCGGAGCAGCGTGCCTTGGAGCCCCGGCGCGGGCGCACATCGACCTCGATGGTATGGCTGGCCTCGCACAACCGGGCCCCAGCGTAGACGAAGCCGGGGAAGTGGTGGCAGGCGTTGAGCAGGCGGGTCAAGAGCATGATCGGCAAGAGCCACAAAGTGAATCGAGCTCCGAGTATGCACGCTCCACAAGCCGCAGCCCTGGCCAAGTATTGCCCGGACCTGGAGCAGTGGCCGCAGCGCTGGCAGGGCGAGGACTGCGATATCCCTGTGGGCCAAGCCATCGTCGAGTTCTTCAAGCCCTTCCTGCTTCACATGCTGGACGAGGATCTCGCGACCAAGACGCTGCACCGGCACCGCGATCACCTCTGGCTGCTGGGCGGCGAACTCATCCGGCGGCGCTACGATGACGCCAAGCTCACAAAGATGTCCGTGGACAACGCCATTGCCGAGCTGATCGAGGAAGAAGGCGGTCCACTGATCTGGCCACGCATCACCGAGGCCGAGCAGAACGCCTTCGACGCCACCTGCCGCAAGTTCTACAAGTTTCTCAGCTCAACCCCCAAACCCGCTCGGTAGGGGCAAAACACCCACAGATTCCGCCGACGAGGCAAAAATTTTGGTTCAGGGAGCAAGGACGATTGCGCTCGCGCGGGTCCGTGCCGTCGCTTCTCATTAGGTTAAGTTCATCGGTCGCAGCGAGCCATTGCAAGCGCCATGCCACCCAACCGCGATCGATATTACCGTTGAATCGGCGCTTTGCGTGCAATGAACACACCAATTGCGCACCGCACGCGTGCATCCCGGCGATATGCGCACCAGCGCGAAGCCCCGCCACGCGCGCAACTCAACGGCGTCAGTCGATCACGGCACTTGCAAGTCTGTCAAGTTACGGCTCCCGTCCTGGCCTGCATGCGACAATACCGGCGCATATCCTTATCGGGCGGGCGTAACGCGGGCAATGCACTCGGCGCGACGCGGGTCTCCCATTATCGCAGTCTCGGTGTTTGCGCCCGAGCTATTTCGGCTTCGGCTAGGGTTTGGGTTTGCGTGGAGGGGCATTGACCGACGCCTGCCACATGGTGAAATAAACCGTGTCGGAGACTGCGGTGGTTTGTCCCTGCGGGTCTATCAGCAACGCCTGCAGCCGGTGCTGGCCGCGTTCCACGCCCTGCAGGGTGAAGCTCATGCCTCGGGAATCCGGCGCGGCAGGCTTGCCGTCGAGCAGGAGGCGAATCGACGTGCCCTCGCGCGGATCGATCGGCGGCTCTGCTTTGACCTCGACCGCCATGTTGCCGGAATTGTCGTGGATCGTGTCTTGTTGAGCAGGACTGAGAATCGCGATCGGTGCCGCGCCGGCCGCAGCGCATGCGAAACTACACAACAGGGCCGCCACTGCCGCGACATGTTTTGGCGAGCGCATCATTTTCGTTCCTTTCTGCGCACTAGTTTATAGTAGACCGCTCTTGCCGCCGATATTTCCCGTTCCGCGCCGCGCAACCTATCATCCCCTGACCCCAAATGACAAACCGGATCTCGATGGTCGCAAACGCTTGAAACCGCCGGCGCCGCTGCTGATCGTGCTCGGTCTGCTGTTCGGCGGGTTCGGCCTTTATGCCCTCTATGCAATGTGGTCGCAGAACCGGCGTGGCATTCGCCCGGGGCAGGCGCGTCGCGCAATCGCGGGCGATATCGGCGCCGTTGTCGGGGGCCTGATCGCCTACGCCTTGTTGCTGAGATTCCACGCCAGCCTGTTCGGCGTTGCAGTGTAGTACTGATTTAAGGCTAGAAACGCGTTCACCGCAGAGGACGGTAGAGTAGAGGAGGAAACGATGTCAGACAGCAACACCGCCCCTCCCCCCTCGTCGAACCGGACGTGCGGATTTCCCGCATCCGGCTCTCATGCAAGCATTCATCGTAATAG
>Ga0315283_10003985_pt1 | contig 12735 bp, 13 predicted proteins | sample YL17G09_0_MG_FD_204541 | JGI IMG/M metagenome (GOLD analysis project Ga0315283, IMG submission 204541) | Sediment microbial communities from Yellowstone Lake, YNP, Wyoming, USA - YL17G09_0 | ecosystem: Environmental > Aquatic > Freshwater > Lake > Sediment | place: USA: Wyoming | collected...
GTGGACGTGGACCGCTACCCGTAGTGAGCCGCTATCGATCATCGTGCCTCCTTGTCGAGGTGCTGCTTGACGGATTTGGAGCGGGACCCGGGCGTCCCGGGGTGCGGGTGTCTCCGCTCCGCCGGGCCTGGCCGGCGGCGTTCAGCCTGGATCAGAGGCGGTAGACCCGCTCCGCGTTCGTGTAGAAGATCGCGTCGCTCTCGGCTGCCGAGAGGCCGAGGTCGGACACGATCGTCTCGAAGCTCGAGATCAGCGTCGCGTAGTCGCTGTAGAGGCTGTCGATCGGGAAGTTGCTCGCGAACATGCAGCGCCCGACGCCGAAGATCTCGATCGTCTCCGTGACGATCGGCCGGATGCTCTCCAGCGTCCAGTCATGGTCGAGCTGCCCGAGGCCCGAGATCTTGACCGCCACGTTCGGGCATGCGGCGAGCCCGCGCAGGCCCGCCCGCCAGCGCTCGAGGCCGCCGCTCTCGCGCTCGATCGGCAGGCCCGCGTGGTCCAGCACGATCTGCGTGTCCGGGAACGACGCGGCCAGATCGGCGCTGTCGGCCATCTGGTGCGGGTACACCTGCAGGTCGTACGAGAGCCCGCGGGGCTCGAGGAGCGCGAAACCGGCCCGCCACTGCGGATCGGTGAGGAGGTCGGCACGCTCGGAGAGGTTGAACAGGGGGTCGGAATGGGAGAGCAGCATCTGGCGGACGCCGCGGATGTTCGCGAGCTCGCAGTGCCGTTCGAGCACGTCTGACACGTCCTCCTCGTGGAGGTGGGCGGAGGCGACGATGCCGTGCGGAAACCCGTGGCGGTCGGCGACGCCCTGCAGCCAGCGCGTCTCGCCGACCGGGTCGCTCGGATCCCACTCGACCTGGACGTGAACGGACCTCTGCACGCCGCTCGGCCGGCAGTCCGCCAGGTAGTCCTCGATGTCGTACGTCTTCATGACCGGTCGCAGATCACCGACGAAGAGCTGGGGCGGCTCGTCGAGCTGGAGCCACGGATAGGAGTTCTCCTCCAGGTTGTAGAGGTGGTGGTGCGCGTCGATCATCCGGGCAGGCATGGGTCTCCTTGTGCGGCCCGCAAGAGAGCTCACGCGGGAAGTGCTGGGGTCGCATCCAGCATGCCAGCTGCGGCCGTCTGCCGTGGGGACCTAGGATCCGATCGGTGAGAACGGGGCCGGTACCGGTCTCCAGCCGCGGCCCTCCTCGAAGGAGAAGCGCAGGTCACCCGCGGCGTCCGCGACGTCGACATACGGCGTCGCCGCCGCAGCGGGGATCGAGATCACGCGCACGCCCGGGCCCGAGGTGAGCACGGGCTCTACCCGCTCGATCGACCGGGCATGTCCCCATGCGAGCAGGGCGGCCACGGAGTCGAAGGAGCCCAGCTGCATCAACGTCACCCACGTCGGTGGCAGCAGGGCGACCTCGCCGCTCAGGCCGCGCTCCAGCGCCCGGGCGGGTGCAGCCCACACGAGCTCGTCCGACTCGGCCTCGTCGAACCGCGCCTGCCGGCCGGCGGGGAGCTCGGCGAGGAAGAAATGCGTGTCGTAGCGGCGGGGCTCCAATGCAGGGGTCACGACATGGGCGAAGGGCACCAGGGCGTCGAGTGCCAGGCGCCAGGCGCCCGCCCGGATCACCTGCTCGAACGACGCGCCTCCGTCCACTTGCCGTCGCACGGCCTCGGCCTCGGCGGTCGTCGCCCAGTCTCCACGCCGCCGGGCAAGCAGCACTCCGGCCTCCTCGACGAGCTCGCGTGCGGCGGCGACGCGGCAGGCGAGCTCGCCCGCCACATCGAGGTGAGAAAAGCGCGGCAGCAGCTCGAGCCCGTCACAACATGATGCTGCGTCGACGAAGCGATCGCCCGTGTCCACCCGACCGCCGGGGAACACGTGCGCGCCGGCCACGAACGTCATCGCAGCACTCCGGCGCAGGAGCAACACCTGGAACGGTGCGGCCCCGGCCGGTTCAGCGTCCCGGATCACGACAACGGTGGCAGCGGGGTGGGGAGTCGCGGGTTCAGCCATGTCCTCGGGAGGACATGTTGCCGACTCCGTAACGCCAGCAGCACCGCCGTCGCGGCAGCCGAACCTGCGAGGATCGCCGTGACCGGCTGCGCCCGGACACCCACACACCGGGGTGACGCGTCACCCACGATCCGCGAGGAGGCACCATGGCCGATAAGAGCGCAATCGACCAGTTGTTCGCAGACTACGGGTGGCCGATGGACTCGCGTGAGTTCTCGGTGCTCGGGGACGTGTTCACGGAGGATGCAGAGTTCACGATCGTGATCACCTGACGCTCGACCTGCCGTTCTGACGACGGAGCCGTCCGTCGTCCACGCACGACGGGCAGCATTGCCACGGCACGACGCGGTCGGCCTGCGCTAGCGTGCGGGGCGCCAGCCTGATCGACCCGCACCACCATCTTTGACGACCTCGAGGAGAAATCGAAAGGATCCGATGTCGAGTTCTGTGAGCGAGATCAACTTCTTCGATCCGGAGACGAACGACTGCCCGTACCCGGCGTACCAGCAACTACGGGACGAGGCGCCGGTCTGGAAGGACCCGCGCACCGGGATGTTCTTCGTCAGCCGCTACGACGACATCCGGGCGATCCTCCTCGACGGCGAGCGGTATTCGAACGGGGTCGGCAACGGCGCGAACAACACGGGCAAGGCGGTGCAGGCGGATGATCCCATCGCACAGCGCGCCGAGCGGCTGGCGCAGCTGTACGTCGAGAAGGGGTGGCCGCCGGCGCCGAGCCTGGATGCCCGGGACGAGCCGAATCACATGCAGATGCGACGGCTGTTCGACCACGCCTTCCGGCCGTCGGCGATCAAGGAGATCGACCCGTACGTCGAGCATCTCGCCTACTCGCTGTTCGAGGCCTTCCTGGACGACGGCAGGTGCGAGTGGGTGGCGCAGTACGCCGTGCCGCTGCCGTTGTACGTGACGGGCCGGCAGGTCGGTGTGCCGGACGAGGACCTGCCGAAGATCAAGATCTGGACGGAGAAGTGGATCAAGCGGATGGGCCTGATGCAGACCGACGAGGAGGCCGAGGAGTCGGTGCTGGCGGAGATCGACGCACAGCACTACTTCCAGCCGATGTTCGAGCAGTTGCGCCGCGAGCCGAACGACACGCTGTTGAGCACGCTCGTGAACCAGCCCGTACCCGAGTGGGGACGCCCGTTGAACGACAACGAGCTGCACGCCGAGATGATGGCCGATCTCTTCGTGGGTGGCTCGGAGACGACCACGAACGCGCTCGCGGCCGGTGTGATCCTGCTGATCGAGCACCCCGAGATCTGGCAGCAGCTGACGTCGGACCCGCAGAAGTACCTGCCGACCTTCTGCGAGGAGGTACTGCGGGTCGAGTCTCCGGTGCAGGGGCTCCTGCGCGAAGCCGTCGTCGACATCGAGCTGCACGGCGTGCACATTCCGGCCGGCTCGGTACTGATGCTGCGCTACGCGGCCGCGAACCGCGACGATCGCACGTTCGAGTGCCCGGCCGAGATCGACCTCGACCGGCGTCACCCGCGGCGGCATCTCGGCTTCGGCGTCGGGGCGCACCACTGCCTCGGGGCCCCACTGGCGCGGCGGGAGCTGTTCTACGGCTTCAAGGCGCTCGTCGATCTCGTCGAGGACCTCTGGTTCATCGAGGGCGCGAACGACTTCGCCTACCACCAGAACTTCTTCCTGCGCGCGATCAAGGAGACGCACATCGGGTTCAGGCCTCGAGCGGTCTCGCGCCGTACCGTGGTGGAACGGCCCGAGGACACCGTCGAGGCGTGATGCCGTTGCAGCACCATCTTCGAGAGGAGCTCCAATGAGGTTGGAGGGCAAGGTCGCGATCGTCACGGGTGCGGGCCAGGGCATCGGCGCCGCCACCGCCAGGCGCATGTCGGAGGAGGGGGCAAAGGTCGTCGTCTCGGACGTGAACGAGGCGAGCGCAACGGCAGTCGTCGACGAGATCCGTGCCGCCGGCGGAGAGGCTGCCTTCGTGCACTGCGACGTCTCCCGGGTCGAGGACGTGAAAGGGCTGATGGAAGCGACCGTCGCTGCATTCGGACGGCTCGACATCCTCCACAACAACGCGGGTGTGCACGAGACGAGCTTCACCGGCAATGCGCAGAGCCACGAGCTGCCGGAGGACGTCTGGGACAAGGTGATCGCGATCAACCTCCGCGGGCCCTGGCTCTGCTCGAAGTACGCGGCACCGCTACTGAAGACGGCAGGGGGAGGCGTCATCGTCAATGCCGCATCGATCGGCGGCATGGTGGGCTACCCGATGGGGGCGGCGTACGGGCCCTCGAAGGCGGGGCTGATCCAGCTCACACGCGTGATGGCGATCGAGCTGGCACCACAGAACACGAGGGTCGTCTGCTACGCGCCGGGCAACACCGACACGCCGATGGTGCAGAAGTACTACAACCAGCCCGGCCTCTCCGACGACGAGAGGCGGATGGTGCAGGAGCAGCTGCTCGGGACACACCTCGTGCCGCGACTGGCACGGCCCGAGGAGGTGGCCGACCTCGTCGTCTTCCTCGCGAGCGACAGTGCAGCGATGATCAACGGCACCTGCGTCGTGATCGACGGCGGCACGACGGCCTGGCGCGGTATCCGGGCGGACTGAGAATGGTCCGGGGGGCGGCAGACGCCGCCCCCCGGATCACGAACGGAGCCTGCGACGCCTACGAGGCGGGCGGCGTGGCGTCCGGGAACAGGTCGAGCGTCCGGCGCACGGTGTCGTCGACCGACGAGCCCATGAGCTCGAAGATGTTGCCGTCGAGGTCGTAGCAGTAGACGAAGTTGGCGCCGCCCCAGTCCATCAGCGGCTGCACCGTACGGCCTCCGAGGGACTCGACCCGCGCGAGCGAGGCCACCACGTCGTCGACCTGGAAGCCCCAGTGCATGATCATGCTGCGGGTCGGGTCCTCCGGCCCGGTCGCGTTGACGGGCTCGAGGAACTGGAACAGCTCGACCACGCCCTGGTCGAACCCGAGCAGGCACACCTTCACCCTGAGCCCCGCATGTCCGCCGAAGAGCCCCTCCATCTGCGGGCCGTCCACCTCGAACGGCAACGTCAGGTAGCGGCCGTCGAATGCGTCGAGGTAGAAGCGCGCCGAGCGCTCGATCTCGCTGACGCGCACGGCGACGTGCTGGCAGGCGTTGACTCCCATGCCCGCTAGAAGCCGAGGTCGAGGGCGAGATCCATCGCGCCGAACCGCAACTCGCCGCCCTCCTGCACCAGATCAACACGGTAGACGCCGCAGCTCTTGACGATGAGCTCGCCGTTGTCGACGACGAGCAGCGTCAGCGTCGCCGATGCCTTGTCGCCACCCGCCTGGCGGATGTTGGTGATCACATGGCGGCGTTGGTCCGTCTGGTCGAGGGTCGTCGAGCGGATGAAGTCCACGACCGCCGCCCGCCCATCGAACGATGCGACGACCTCGCCTGCGATGGAGACGACGAACGTCGCGCCCTCGCTGAAGACCTCGTCGAACAGCTCGAACTCCTTCGAGTCCATCGACCACGCATAGGTCGAGAACAGCTGGTTGAGCTCCTGATGATCGCTCATGCTTGCTCCTTTGTCGTCGGGTTTGAGGTCGTCTTCACGCAATCTGCTCCACCGGCTCGACCGCCTCGACTCGCATCTGTTCGAGCCAGGAGGGAATGTCCTCTGCAATCGGGACGACCACGAACTTCGACGCCCCGGCCTCGAGGAAGCGCTCGATCAGCGCACGGAGGGCCGCCGCCCCGATCGCGACGTGGTCGTCGAAGGCGAGATCCGGCCGCAGGCTCAACAGGGAGCGGGCCTGCGGCGGCAGCTCGTCCAGTGCAGGCGCTGCGAACAACGTCGTCCCGTAGTGGTCGTCGTCGATCTCCCGCCCTGCAGCGGCCGCCGCCTCGCTGATCCCCTCGACACAGGCGGCGAGCTCGCCGGGTGACACGAACGAGCCGATCCAGCCGTCGGCGAGCCTGCCCGTCCGCCGCAGTGCCGCCGGGCTCGAGCCCCCGAGCCAGATGTCGAGCGCCGGACGGATCGGCGCCGGCGAGAGGGTGACGCCGTCGAGCGACGCGAAGCGGCCGCTGAACGTGACCGGCCCGCCGCCCCAGAGCAGCCGCACGATCTCGATCGTCTCCGCCGTCCGGGCAGCCCGCTCGGACCGGGGCACGCCGATCGCCCCGGCCTCGGGCTCGGTGTCGATGCCGAGACCGAAGGCGGGCAGCAGCCTCCCCTCCGACAACGCATCGACGGTCGCGAGCTCCTTGGCCAGCAGCACGGGATTCCGCGCGGGCGCGATGAGGACGTTCGTCCCGAGCTTCAGGCGGCTGGTCCGGGCAGCAACTGCCGCGAGAGCCACCAGGGGAGCCGGCCCTCCCAGCGTCGCCGAGTCGGACAGCCAGATGGAGTCGTAGCCGAGCTCCTCGATCCACTCGACAACGCCGAAAAAGCGATCCGGCGAGAGATCGTTGCCGCCGAACGGGCCCCATCCGATGCCGACGCGGACGCTCATGCGCCGTGCGACCCGGCCGGCATCCCTATGGCCGTGACAGTTCCGTGGCTCGTCAAGAGACATCCCTTCGCCATGCTGCGTTTCTACCAAACGTTTGGGCCATAATCCAGCTGCATCAACAATAGAGAAGGGATGCTCCGTGGGCGCTGTGGTCGCGAAAGGGCTAGTCGCATCGGGCAAGGGCTGCGAGGGCGTCGTTCGACTCGTGTCCAGGGTTGCAGACGTCTTTGCCCTCATGCAGCGCCCGGATCTCGGCGAGACGATCCTGCTGACGGAGTCGGCCACGGCGACGGCCGTCGTGCCGCTGCTCGACAGGGTGCGCGGTCTCATCTGCACCTCGGGCGGCCTCACCTCCCATCTCGCGATCGTCTCGCGCGAGTTCGGCCTGCCCTGCATCATGGGTGCAGAGGTCGCAGATCCCGCCGAGCTCGACGGGGTACGAGTGCTCATGGCCGCGGACGGAACCGTCAGCCGTGTCTAGGAGGCCAACCGTCCATCTCAACCTCAGCGTGCCCGCACGGGCAGCGCCTGCTGCGGCGCTGCCCGCCGCCGGCGTCGGCCTGCTACGCGCCGAGTTCCTCGCTCTCAGCGTCGGCAGGCACCCGCTCGCCCTGCTCGAGGAAGACGGCGAGGAGGCATTCCTGACGGTCTTTCGCGGTGGGCTCGAGACCGTGGCGCGTGCGTTCCATCCACGCCCTGTCACGTATCGCGCTCTCGACCTCAAGTCGAACGAGTACCGCAGCCTCGCAGGGGGAGAGCGCTTCGAGCCCGTCGAGGCCAACCCGATGCTCGGCCGCCGGGGTGCGTTCCGCTACACGCTGCGGCCGGAGGAGTTCGAGCTCGAGCTGCGCGCGATCCGCGACGTGCTCGACAGCGGGCTCGACAACGTCCATCTGCTGGTGCCGTTCGTGCGGACGCTCGACGACCTGCGCGAGGCGAAGACAGCGGTCGAGGAGGCAGGGCTGCGCGACCGGGACGGGTTCGAGCTCTGGGCCATGGCGGAGGTTCCCTCCAACGCCCTGCTCGCCCGGCGCTTCGCCGCGGAGGTGGACGGCATCTCGATCGGGTCGAACGACCTGACGCAACTCGTGCTCGGCGCCGACCGCGACTCCGCCGAGCTGTCGCAACGGTACGTCGCCACGGACGAGGCCGTGCTCGCCGCGATCGGCCTGATCATCGAGGGAGCGCACGCCGCCGGCGTCCCCGCCTGTATCTGCGGCGATGCGCCGTCACGCGATCCCGGCCTCGTGCACGCGCTCGTCGAGCTCGGGATCGACCAGATCTCAGTCGTCCCGGACGCCTTCGACGAAACGGTCGCCGCGATCGACGTGGCAGTTCACTCGGGTGCGGCCGCGTGAGCATCGACGTCGATCACGTCAACGATCTGATCCGCTTCTTCGGCGAGCACGAGAAGGCGGCCCTCCGCGCCGAGAAGCGCGGCGCCATGAAGTCGGAGCTGTTCGACCTGCCGCGGCGCTCGCTGCTCGGCTGGCAGGTGAAGTACGAGCACGAGGCCGGCTTCCTGCGGGAAGTCAACGAGGTGCTCACGCCCGAGCAGCTGGGACAGCGGCTGAAGGTCCCGGGCAGCCGGCCGTACTACCTGCAGCTCTTCCTGCTCTTCCAGGACCTGCTCGGGGCCCGGCAGCAGCGGATGCTCGAGCTCGGCCTCAACGAGGGCGACCCGTTTCCGGAAGAACGCTTCGACGATCTCGCGTTCGTGGCCGACTACTGGGAGCGGGCGAGCCGCACCTACCGGAACGACGGCAAGCTCCTGCCCGGCGAGGCCGGACAGACGATGCAGATCCTCTCGGAGCCGACACTGGACAAGGTGCGCCGCCTGCTCGTGCCCGTTGCCGACGCCGACTACACTGCGGCCCGCCGCTTCGGGGCGACGCTCGACGCCTACTGCTTCGTCGCGCACGGAGAGCAGCGCGACGGGATCTTCGGCCACGGCCCATATCAGGGTGAGGACGGCCGGGTGCTCTTCTTCAAGGAGCTCAACGACCTGCGCAACGATTTCCTGCCCTGGGCGCAAACGAACGTCCGTAACGAGTTCTCCAACGTCGTGTTCGCCTACGAGTGCCGCGACGTCGCCACCGCCTCCGACATGTTCGGCGGGCTCGTCACCGATCCGCTCGAGTTCGACGACCGCATCGAACGTTTCGCAGTGCTGACGAACGAGGGCGGCACGTTGCGGCGCCTGGACCAGGAAACCTGGGATGACGCGCGGGCGCGCTGCAGCGAGGCGACGAACGAGATCTTCTTCGCCGTCGTCGACTGGCCTCCCCGCTATCGCGTCGAGTACGGCGCCTACCTCTTCGCCAACCACACGAAGGCGTTCACCGATCTTGCCGGGATCGCGGCGGACGAGCGGCTCCTGGCCGCCGCCCGTGAGACGGCTGCGGGTACCGTCGATCGGCTGCTCGCGGGGCCTGACGTGCCGGCTGCGATGATGCACTGGGGCACGACCGCAGGACCGCTGTTCTGGCCGGTCGTACCGGCATGACCGGGGCAACAGACGCGCACGCCCGGCTTCGCCGTGCGCTCTCTCCAGCGTCGGTGGCCGTCCTCGGCGCCTCCCCCCGGCCCGAGTCGCTCAGCCGCCGCTTCCTCTCCGGGCTGGTCCGGCACGGCTTCGCCGGCAGCATCGTCGCGGTCAACCCGAACTACGAGGACGTGGACGGCATCCGCTGCGTCCCGTCCGTCGGCGACGCAGGTGGAGTAGACCTCGCCGTGCTCTCGGTGCCGAAGCGACTCGTGCTCGCGAGCCTCGAGGAATGTGCTGCGGCCGGCGTCGCCGGTGCAGTCGTGTTCGCGTCCGGGTACTCGGAGACGGGCGACCGCGGCCGCGAGGACGAGCTCGAGATCACGGAGCTGGCGCGGCGAACGGGGCTGCGAGTGCTCGGCCCGAACAGCCCCGGTCTCATCAATCTCACCCATGCGTGCTGCGTGATCGCCTCGGGCGTCGGCTTCCGCGAGCGCCTCCTCCCGGGCGGTGTCGCCGTGATCGCCCAGAGCGGAGGCGTCGCCGGGCTCCTGACCGAGCGCGCCCAGGACAGGGGGATCGGGATCTCGTCCGTCGTCTGCACCGGCAACGAGTCCGACGTGAAGGTCGGTGAGATCATGACGGCGCTCGCCGATGACGACGCAACGCGTGTGGTCGCCCTCTTCCTCGAAGGCGTCCGCGACGGCGCAGGCTTCACAGCTGGCCTCGAGGCGCTGCGTCTGGCCGGGAAGACGGCGGTCGTGCTCAAGGTCGGCGCCGCCGGCGCTGCGGCCCGCGCGTCGGCTGCACACACGGGGGCGCTGGTCACCGATGCGGACGTCTTCGCGGCGGTGCTCGCGCGCCACGGTGCGCTCGCCGTGCAGTCGCTCGACGATCTCCTCGAGGTAGCGGCCGTCGTCGAACGCCACGGCCCGGCACGCTCGACGTCCGTGGGGATCATCACTACGTCGGGGGGCGCCGGCGTCGTCGCCACGGAGGCTGCGGAACGGGCGGGCCTCGAGCTTCCCCCGCTCGCCGAGTCGACCCGGGTGGCGCTGGCCGCAGCCGTGCCCGAGTTCGCGTCCCTCGCCAACCCCGCCGACATGAGCGGGATGTTCTCGGTCGACGACGAGATCTTCCGCGGCTCGCTGCGGGCGTTCCTCGACGCCGGAGAGTACGAGGCCATCGTGCTCGTTCTCACGGTGCACCCGGGGCCGCTCGCCGAGCGCCTCGCCGACCGCATCCTCGAGCTCGGAACCGGCCGTGCTCCCCTCGTCGTCCTGTGGATCGCCGGTGCGATGAGCGAGCCGGCCCGGCAGCGGCTGCGGGCGGCCGGCGTCCTGGTGGTCGACGACCCCGACCGCTGCATGCGCATGCTGGCGGCCCGCGCAGCGGCCGGACGGGCTGTCGCCGGCCCGGACGACGAGCCGGTGCCGCCCGTGCCCCACGCTCTCGACGCCGCCCGCCGGACGCAGGCCGCGCTCGAGCACGAGGCGCTGGCTGCACTGGCCGAGCTCGGCGTACCGGTCGCCGAGACGCGCTTCTGTGCCTCGGCAGACGAGGCGCGTGCCGCCGCCGAGGAGTTCGATGCCACGGTCGCCGTCAAGGCCGCAGCCCGCGACCTCCCGCACAAGGGCGCCGCCGGCGCCGTCGTGCTCGACGTCGTCGGCCCGGATGCGTGCGCAGAGGCCTACGAGCGCGTCGTCGCCGCCGCGCGGGCCGCCGGTGCAAGCCCCGTGGGAGCGGTCGTCCAGCGCCAGGCGAAGGCCGGGAGCGAGTTGATCGTCGGCGCCCGCCGCGACCCCGTCTTCGGGCCGGTGCTCGTCGTCGGCGAGGGCGGCACCGGCGTCGAGGAGCACGGCCGGGTGACACGCCGACTACTCCCGCTCGCGCGCGGTGAGGCTGCCGCGCTGGTGGAGTGGAGCGGCGCTCCGGCGGCCGTCGCCGTGGCGATCCGCGGCGTCGCCGCTCTCGCCCTCGCCCTCGGGGACGAGCTCGAGGCCGTCGAGATCAATCCGCTGATCGTGGACGCCGGCGGTGCGACCGCCGTGGATGCCCTGGTCCTGTTCGCTTCACCTTCCACCGGACCACCGCCATAGATACGTGATGCACAGAGCAACCTGACGAACCGAGAGGAGTGAGTCATGGCCTGGCAACGCATGTTCACCGACGAGCAGCTCGAGGTGTGGGCGACGCCGCTCTCGATCCGGCTCGAGCGCGCCACGGATCCGCTGGACGGGGAGGAGATCGAGCGCATCCGCGATCAGATGGACATGGAGTGCCTCGCGATCTACGACGCCTACGTCAACTGGGTCGGCGTGCTGCAGACGTTCCTCCTGCACCGTGGTGGACAGGCGATGCATGACGAGGCGCTGCGCTGGGCGGCCGAGTTCGGGCTACGCCCGGCCGTGCGCCGCCTCGTGGAGATGCCCTTCCGCGAGCGGGTCGAGGCGCTCTCTCGGCGGCTGCGCGGGGCCGGCTCGACCTTCACGGTCGAGGAGGACGCCGAGCGCGTTCGCTTCCGGTTGGACGCGTGGGGCGGCGCCACACGGCTGTGGCGCGCACCCGAAGCGTGGCAGTCGGAGGGGCTGCCGCGGCATCGCGAGGGCGATCGCTACCGCTACCCCTCGTACGGGGCCTATGGCCCGCCGACCTCGTTTGCCTGGCTCGAGGGCAGGCGGGCACTCACCCAGGGCCGTGACCGGCTGCCGGCGTTCTTCGCCACCGAGGTGCTGTTCCTCGAGGAGATGCCGATCGAGCTCGCGGGCGCGCCGCTGGCCGTGGTGACGATCCCCGAGACGGCGGAGGGGCACGCGATGCTCGACGTGGTCAAGGACGCCGGCTCACTCCCCGCCTCCGTCTACGAGCGTGTCGGCACCGTGCAACCGGCAGCCCCGCTCGTCGCCGAGCAACGGACGCGCGTCTTCTCGGACGAGGAGCTCGCCCGGATGGGCGTGCCGCTGTCACTGCAGGTCGAGGCGGCCGCCGCGGCGGGCGACCGGTCGCGGCTGCTCGAGATCGCCGCGGGCATGGACGTCGAGCTCGTCGGCGCCAAGGACCCGCTCGGGGTCGTAATCGCGGGCCTGCTGTCGTGGATCGCACGCCATCTCGGCGAAGCGGCCGTCGAGGACGCCCTCGTGGACACCGCCGAGGTCGTGATGACGCCCTTCGTGGACGCCGTGCGCGGCCTGCGGATCGAGGACTCGACCCCGCTGTGGGCGATGGTCTGGCGCTCTCACGGCTCCACGTTCTGGATCGAGGAGCACGAGGAGACGGTTGTCTTCCGCGGCCGTCCGCTCGGCGCCTGCCACCGCATGTGGTCGCACGCCTACCAGCCGGAGGTCGAGCGGATCTCCGAGAGCCGGGTGCGCTACCCGACCTTCGGCTGCTACGACCCGCCCGCCTCCTTCCACCTGATGCGGGAGCCGCGCGGGATCACCCACGGGAAGGTCGGTTACCCGGTCTACTCGTGCCACTGCCACATGCTCCACGAGATCTTCCCGATCGACCACCTCGGCCATCCGCTGTGGGTCGAGCTGCACCCGGTCGACGATCGCGACGGCGAGACGGTGCACATCCACTACAAGGATCCGGCAGCCTGGCCGGCGCGCTACTACGAGCAGGTAGGACGGGTGAAGCCCGAGACGTAGGCCGGGTCGGGCCGATCGGCGAGACCGACGAGCGCTCGACGCCGCCCGCGCGGTGGGGGGTCGTCGCGCCGCTCAGTTGCTCCCGCGCCA